>ENA-OSET01003806-OSET01003806.1-sediment-metagenome-genome-assembly--contig:-NODE-3806-length-13634-cov-18.921517_pt1 | contig 13634 bp, 11 predicted proteins | sample MGYA00237882_ERZ534229 | MGnify/ENA primary metagenome ERZ534229 (study PRJEB26408, sample SAMN06266212) | sediment metagenome | isolation source: Hudson Canyon methane seep mesocosm | place...
CTCGTGCTGTTGAGCGTAAGAAAATCGGTTTACATAAAGCGCGTAAACGTCCTCAATTCTCTAAACGTTAATCGTTTAGTTAGAATTCTGAATACGGTCTTGTATCGTATTCAAACTAAAAAGGCTGTCCATTTGGATGGCCTTTTTTGTTTGTGTGAACATAAACTATTCCGTTACAGCTAGTCTCATCACATAGTGAATAACCATTTCTCAGCTGAAGTCGCTCTTAGTTTTATACTTCATATAAAAGTCGTAATACTTAACTAAATTAATGCCTATGCTATTATTCTCGCTGGTTTACCGCTAAACAAACAGCATTAAGAAATGAGTCTCTCTTGAAATTACTTTATACAACTCTATTCACACTAGGTTTGCCCTTTATTATTCTCCGTCTAATCTGGAGAGGGTTTCGGGCCCCAGCTTATTGGCATAGATGGTCTGAACGCTTTGGCGCTAGCCCAACACTGTCACAAAAACCTGTCATTTGGATCCATGCTGTTTCAGTAGGTGAAGTAGAAGCCTGTCGCCCACTCGTTAAGGCGCTACAGACTGAATACCCCAAGCATCAGCTTCTTATTACCACTATGACACCAACTGGCAGTGCTCGCGTTAAATTATTGTTTTCTGACTCTGTTGTACATTGTTATCTACCTTATGATATTCCTTTTGCCATAAAGCGATTTCTTCATCGTACTAAACCTCAGTTCGGCATTATTATGGAAACTGAAATATGGCCAAATTTATTAAGCATCTGCCATCAATCTGATATTCCTCTCGTTCTTGCTAATGCGAGACTATCTGAACGTTCAGCTAAAGGTTATGCTCGATTTTCAGGTTTCATACGTTCTGTTCTGAATGACTTATCACTGATTGCTGCTCAGGGAGCAGATGATAAAAAACGCTTCCAACAGTTAGGCGCTGAAAATAAAAAAGTACATGCGATCGGTAATTTAAAATACGAAATCAACCTTCCAGCAAGTCTAAAAGAACAAGCCGCGGCAATGCGTAATATGTGGGATAACAACCGCCCTGTTTTAGTTGCGGCTAGCACTCACGAAGGTGAGGAAGAAATGTTATTACATGCTGCTCGTCAAATTCGTGCCCATTTTGCAGACTTATTATTAATTATCGTTCCTAGGCATCCCGAACGTTTTGATCGAGTGGCTGCACTCGCTCAAAAATCAGGAATTAATACATTACGCCGTAGCGAACATCGTCCTTGCCCTTCTGATGTTCAAGTATTAATCGTTGATACGATGGGTGAATTACCTTTGTTTTATGCTGCAAGTGATGTTGCTTTTGTTGGTGGAAGTTTAGTGCCTCATGGTGGGCATAACCTATTAGAGCCCGCCATATTAGGTCGTGCTGTTGTGACAGGCCCCCATTTCTTTAACTTTAATGAAATCACCAAACAATTTCTTGGCGCTGATGCGGCATTACAAGTTAATGATACGCAAGAGCTAGCAAAAACTGTTATCACCTTACTGCAAAATTCTGAGCAGCGTGCTCAGATGACTGAAGCTGGTCTCAAACTTATTGCCAATAGCCAAGGTGCAAGTACTCGTCTTGTAAACCTAATAAAACACAATATTACACGCAATGAAAAGTGATCAATATTGGATGACTCACGCCTTAGAGTTAGCAAAACAGGCAGAACAACAAGGTGAAGTGCCTATCGGTGCAGTGATTATTCGTGATGATGAAATTTTAGGTGAAGGTTGGAATCAACCCATTACACAATATGACTCTACCGCTCATGCCGAAATACAGGCCTTACGTGCAGCCTGTGCCCACGTAGAAAACTACCGTTTACCTGGTGCCACACTCTATGTCACATTAGAGCCCTGTATTATGTGTGCCGGTGCGATTGTCCATGCTAGAATCGAACGTGTTGTTTATGCCACAAAAGAGCCTAAAACTGGCGCAGTAGGTAGTTGCTTTGATATATTCAATACTCAGCAACTCAATCATTATGTTCACTGTGAGCACGGAGTGCTTGCGGATGAAAGTACTCAATTATTACAAGACTTCTTTAGGTCACGTCGTTAGGGATTACGATGCAACAATCAAAGTTTATTCTCAGCATTTTCATTACACTTGTTGGCGGCATAATGATGACGGCCAGTGCGATTTCGGCGGTCATTCACGTAGCAAGTAAACTCTATGAAGATATTCAACTAATCAATATCAGCCCACCAATAACGTCGCTTACTCAGACATCATCGTCATTTTCTATTCAACAGGACCAGCTTATTTCCTTCTGGTTTAATGTGCCGAATACGCAAATTGAAAATAAAGACATGCAAATCACACTATCGCTATTCGACAGCAGCGGCAGTCTTTTGACCACCATTAAAAAAGAGTTTAACTCCTCATTCACTCGCTATAGTGACGGCGAACAACACTATTACAAATTAGGCAGCAACCATTTTAAAGCAGCCTTTGAGGGTGTCGTGCAAACTCGTTTTGATGGCACGTGGTTACCAAAAACACCAAGTAAACTCATTTTACGACAATTATCTTCAGCACTATTACCCGTACAGCAGTTGTACTTTTTCTTACTTGGAATAATGGTACTTATTATCGGCGTTAAATCCGTCGAAAAGTATAGCCCATAAAAATGAGTAAAAACTAGCTCGCTAGCATTTATAAATAGCGTGCTAACAAACCTTTCTCAGGGATTGTTCCTGTGTAGGGAACCTTCACTTGATGTCCACTACCTGGGGCAACATCAATCGTCTCACCGTCTTTATTAATCAACTTATCCAAAGTAAATTCAACATTACCTTCAGGCAAGATCAATTCTAATTTGTCGCCAACAGAAAACTTGTTTTTAACATCAATATCTAAACATTGATTGACGGAATCATAACCTATAATTTCACCGACATATTGCTGCCGGTCACTGCTTGAGTAGCCTTCCATGTAGTTTTGCTGTTCTTGGGTTGGATGACGTTGATAAAAACCATCGGTATAACCACGGTTTGCCAAATTATCTAACTTACCGATCAATGTTGGATCAAACTTTCGGCCAGCTACCGCATCATTAATGGCATGACGATAAATTTGTGCTGTACGAGATACATAATAAATCGACTTAGTACGCCCTTCTATTTTTAGTGAATCCACACCAATTTTCGCCAAACGTTCAATATGTTGAATCGCACGCAAATCTTTTGAGTTCATGATGTAGGTGCCATGCTCATCTTCAAAGATAGGCATCAATTCACCCGGTCGATTAGCTTCTTCAATCAGGTAAATATCATCAGCCAAAGGGTGACGCTCTTGGCCACCACAACCTGAGAAGGCATTTTGATTTTCCATCGCATCAAAGGCCTTAAATTCAATCTTCTGTGGTGAATCATCATTACCATCACTACTCTGTGTTTTATAATCCCAACGACATGAGTTAGTACATGAACCTTGATTAGGATCACGATGATTAAAGTAGCCTGATAATAAACACCGTCCAGAATAAGCGATACATAATGCACCATGGACAAATACTTCTATTTCCATCTCTGGACAAAGTTGGCGAATTTCTTCAATTTCATCAAGTGATAATTCACGAGAGAGAATCACTCGGCTTACGCCTACTGAGTGCCAAAACTTCACTGCCTGCCAGTTTACTGTATTGGCTTGAACAGATAAATGAATAGGCATTTCAGGCCAGCGTTCACGCACCATCATAATCAAACCGGGGTCGGCCATAATAATGGCATCTGGTTTCATAGCAATAACGGGTTCCATGTCAGCCATATAGGTTTTTATTTTAGCGTTATGCGGCATGATATTGCTGGCTACAAAAAACTGTTTTCCTAAGGCATGAGCTTCTTGTATACCTTGGTCTAACACTTCTAATTTATGAAAGTCATTATTACGCACACGTAGGCTGTACCTAGGTTGTCCGGCATAGACAGCATCAGCCCCATAGGCATAAGCATAGCGCATATGCTGCAAGCTACCTGCAGGCAAAAGTAATTCTGGCGCATTCATAAAAAACATCTCAAGTGAAAAAGGAGTGAAATTATAATCTATTTCTGAAAAAAACGAGTAAAAACAATATGATTACTTCCTTATAAAACTTAAACAGTGCAAAACTGGTCATATCAAGAGATAATCAAATACCCGATTTATCAGGAGCTCTATTTGAAATTTTTTAGCCTGTTACTCGTATCATTAACATTCCTAATTGCCTGTGGTGAGGCCCAACCTCATCTAGAAGAAATTAGAGAGCGAGGCGAGCTTAGAGTACTAAGTCGTTATGGGCCAACAAGCTACTATATAAAAGGTGAAGAGTTAGCGGGGTTTGAATATGAACTCGCCCAGCGTTTTGCCAAGCATCTCAATGTGAAACTCAAAATCATCGTGCCTGATAATCTAGGCAATATGCTTCAGCTCATCGAAGAAGGTAAAGCTGACATTGCGGCTGCCGGATTAACCATTACCCCTGCACGCAAAGATATCATTCGTTTTGGTCCTATCTATCAAGAAGTCACACAACAACTTGTTTACCGTCAGGGTACTAAAAAACCTAAAAATCTTACCAAATTAGCAGATGGTCAATTAGAAGTAGTGGCCGATAGTAGCCATGTAGAACAACTCACCTCTCACGCACAAGAAATACCCGACCTTAGCTGGACAGAAAATAATGAGCTAGATAGTAGTGGACTACTTGAGCTAGTCCAATTAGAAATGATCGATTACACCATTGCAGATTCCAATGAAATTGCAGCAAATAGGCCCCTATTTCCCGAACTCCGCGTAGCATTTAATATTTCTGATCCTCAACCTCTGGCGTGGGCAATGCCGCTAGCAGAAGATGGTTCTCTTTATAAAGAGATGGCATTATTTTTTGAGCAAATAGATGAGTCAGGTGAGCTTGATCGATTAATAGAAAAATATTATGGTCACATCCGTCGATTTAATTATATTGATACACGAGCCATTCACCGCCGAATATTAACTCACCTGCCTAAATACCAAGCCATGTTTGAACAAGCGGCAGAAAAAAATGGTTTTGATTGGCGTTTACTTGCCGCCATTTCATATCAAGAATCACATTGGGATCGCGAAGCAATATCCAGCACCGGTGTAAAAGGTTTGATGATGTTAACGCAATCAACTGCTAAACAAATGAAAATAGCTGATCGTGAAGATCCAGCACAAAGTATTTCTGGCGGTGCTGCTTATTTAGCCTCTATTCGTCAACGTCTTCCTGATAATATAACTGATGACATTGACCGACAGTGGATGGCCTTAGCTTCTTATAATATTGGACTTGGCCATTTAGAAGATGCAAGAGTGCTCACTGAAAAAGATGGGAAAAACCCTAATTTATGGACTGATGTAAGACAATATTTACCTTTATTATCTAAAAAGAAATGGTATGAACAAACCCGTCATGGTTATGCCCGTGGTGGAGAACCCGTTCATTATATTGAGAATATTCGCCGATATTATGATATTTTATTGCAAGCGCCAATTTCGGATGGCGACGGCAATTCAGATATTGAAAATACAAACTCACCTCACCAACAAGCAGCACCTGCCGCACTATAATTAAAGGATTTTGTCGATGGCGAATGATATAACGCAGCAACTTGACGAGTGGAAACAAAAGTACTATCAATCCATCACAGATCTTGAAAAACAACAAACATATGATGAGCTCCTACAACGTAGCCTCGGTCGCCTAGCATTAGCAGCTCAAGGACTTGACCCAGCACTTGATCGACAGCTCAAATCATTACGTAGTGTTTTACGCGGTAAAAATAAACAACACGAAATTGAACATATTCTAGAACAAATGGAAAAAGCCATTGCTAAAATGGAGAGCAGCAAGGGCAAAGATGGCGTTCAATCAACAGGGCAAATACTCGCTGACTTATTAAGTAATTTAAAACTTCCCAAACCTTTCAAATCTGAGGCAAAAACGCTCTGTAAACAGTTCAAATCAACAGGTAATGAAGAAGTCGCAGTCATCATGCCTGAGCTTTTATCATTATTGGATAATTGCATTAACGCTTCATCATCACAGAAATCATCTTCTGGTTTTGGATTTAACCTTTTTGGTCGAAATAAGTCTAATGATACAGATGAAAACCTATCTGAAAATATAGACGAGAGTGAGTCAGAGCATGATGAACCTCTCTCTATTGATGAGAGTAGTGAATCTGGGATGCCAGCACATCTTATCTTAATGCAGTTGCTTGAGCGCCTATCTCTTCCTCCTGAATTGAGTAAAAAAGCAACCAACATTCGTCTTGAAATAGAAGCAGGTATTGAAGATTCTCAGATTCCTAAAGTGATTAGTGATATTGCTGAAATTGTAAGTAGTTTAGGCTCTCAAGCCGTTACTGAAAAACATGAATATGAAGAATTCCTGAAAACACTCACCTCTCGTTTAGCTGAACTCGACAAACATATTCGCCAAACAAGTGATGAAGACAGTAAGGCATTTGAAGAGCGCACTATTATTAGTAAGGCTGTTGAAAATGAGGTGTCAGGATTACGCTCTCATGTCGAACAAGCTGATAACTTAGAACAACTAAAATCGTCTGTAAGCGGCCGACTTGATGTACTTAACCAGCATTTTGAAAAGTATCGACAATCAGACCATGATCGGTTTGATCAATCCCAACTCCAAATTAAAGCACTTAACCAGCGCTTACAGGAGATGGAGCAGGAAAGTACTGAATTACGTAAGTCGGCTGAACAATCCCGTGAAATGGCACTTAAAGATGCCTTAACCGGTATTTGGAACCGCCAAGCACTGAACGAAGATTTAGAAAAAGAGTTTGTTCGTTGGCAGCGATATCAAAAACCACTCAGCCTCGTGGTATGGGATATCGACTTTTTCAAACGAGTCAATGATGAGTATGGCCATGCAGCAGGGGATAAGGTACTCAAAACTATTGCCCGAATTTTTATGCAAGCAACGCGTGATGCTGACTTTATCGCACGATTTGGTGGTGAGGAATTTGTAGGTGTTTTCCCTGAAACTCGCCTAGAAGATGCGCTTACCTTGGCTAATAAAATTAGAGAAAAAATAGAAACATCAAAGTTTCATTATGAAAACAAACCCGTCCCCATTACAGCCTCTGCTGGGCTTGCTACCTTTCGCCCAAATGACACCATTGATGATGTGTTTAAACGGGCTGATGCTGCGCTTTATCGCTCCAAAGAAACAGGGCGTAATCGCTGTACTGCTGATAGTTGACACTTAGAGGATTGATAAATTATCAACCCTCTAAAAAGTCATATTTATTTATTCGATTCCTTCTGAATCAAATAATCTACTGCTTTAAGCATCTCGGGCATACCACCTGCTAATGGTGCATCAGTACGATACTGGCCATTAACAATCATCGCGGGTACACCTGTTATACCTGATGTTTGACTCAGCATCAGTGCTTTTTTCACCTTCGCTGAAACACTCATTGATTTCATCGTTTTAGCAAAGGCATCGCGATCAATATTTTGTTCCTCAACAAAATCAAGTAACTGCTCTTCTGTTTGTAAACGACGTTTTTCAACATGAATCGCGTTAAATAATAAAGGATGTAGTTTTTCTAAGTCGCCTGTTGCCTCTGCCGCATAAAACACTTTAGCTAACTGCAACCAACTATCACGAAAGATTGCTGGCACATGTGTGAATGTCACATTCTCAGGTAAGGTTTTTTTCCATAATTCAACTTGTGGATCTAAACGAAAACAATGTGGGCAACTATATGAAAACAACTCAATTACTTCAATCTTGTTCTCTGTATTGGTTGCCAAACGAACTGGTGTTGCCTTGTAATGAACGCCTTCAATATAAGCTTCAGGCATTGCCATTGAAGATAGTGGTAATAATGTTGCACTTAATAATAGTGCTGCTTTAATCATTTTTTTCATACTACTCGTCCTTTGTTTCTATTTATTTTAAATCTTAAAAAGCTATAACGTACCGTAAGAATGTAGCCCTGACAAAAACATATTCACACCAAGGAAGGCAAATAAAGTCACGAATAAGCCAATTACTGCCCACCATGCCATTGGTCTACCATGCCAGCCTTTTGTCATTCTCATATGCAACCATGCCGCATAATTTAACCATACGATAAGTGCCCATGTTTCTTTAGGATCCCACGACCAGTAACCACCCCAGGCTTCAGCAGCCCAAAGTGCGCCCAATACGGTTGCGACGGTGAAGAAAGCAAAGCCCAGTGCAATGGATTTATACATCAAATCATCCATAATGCTTAAATCAGGCAATGCTGTTGCTAATATGCCCTGATCATTAGAGCTTTGTCGCCATGATTTTAATAAATAAGCGACGCCAATCATGGCTGCCATGGCAAAAGCACCATAGCCAACAAAGTTAGCGGGTACATGTATCTTCATCCAATAACTCTGTAAGGCAGGCACTAAAGGTTGAATTTCATGAGCCTGTTTTTCAAAGGTATACCAGAGCTGGAAAACTACAGCAGCACTGATCACCAACAATACAAAACCACCTAAACCACGCGTTTTATAACGACGTTCATAGAATAGATACAACAATGCAGTGATGACAGCAAAAAGAATGAAGACTTCATATAGATTACTGACAGGAATGTGACCAACATCGGGACTGATTAGATACGATTCACGCCAGCGAACCATTAAACCCACCATACCCATCGTTGCACCAGACCATGTCAGGGCAGAAGCGACCTTCTCAGTAAATTCAGAACGCATAAATAAGCCGGCAAAGTAAGCAAAGGTTGCCATTACAAACAAGGCACTCATCCACATAAATGCTGACTGGCTAGCTAAGATAAAGCTTAAAAAGAAATCTGTTTCACCCAGAGCAAGATCTTGCCCATAAAGCCATAATGCAAAGAAACTAAATAAAGCGACAACAACACTATGTCGACGAAAACCAGACCAGTTCTGGCCCAACAATGCCAAAGTGACCGCAGTTAAAACAACAATGCTCACTTCATAGACATCAAAAACACTGGAATATAAAAACAATAACACGATGGCCGCAATAGTCATCAGACCTCGCCACGTCCACTGTATTAGTGCCGTATCGTTATCAGTATTCAGTGTATTTATACGATTATTCATTAACTACTCTCTATTTTATACAAGACTAAGAACGCTACTGATGACTAAGAGTTCCCTGATACCTGCTTTAATTGATCGCTTATCTGGTCAAAAAACAAATCAAATTCACGCGGGTTTCGATTACTCATTCCTGCTAATAATATATGACTTCCATTCCCTTTATTTTTTACTATGGCCCAGAAACGACGCTGAGGTAAATAAAATAACAAGAAAACACCCGCAATTAACAATGCACAACCTAGATACACAATCGGCTTACCTGGAGAATGTGTCACCTGCAAACCACTGGCTTCAACATGGTCAAAATCAGTCAATTCAAAATAGACTGGTGAGCCATAACGAGAAAAGCTACCAATCGCATCAACCGCATCTTGTAAAAAGGTTAATTGTTGCTCCATGAGCGCTTCTGACTCTATTGGATCAAACCCACTAAAATAGAGCCTTGCCAGCATCTCACGTAACATAGTTATATAAGCTGCCCCTAAAGTATCACGCTCCGCTTCAGGTAATGTTGTATCAATAAATGTGGCCACTTCAGTAAAGCCACCACTCATAAACATATCAATAAGACTTGTTAATGAATTTTGTAAACTCTGCTCTAAGTCATCACTTTTGTCTGCAACAGATGCCAAGGTCTCTAACATCATCTTATTGGCAACAGATTCAACAATCTCACGGTCGTATAAACGTGAAAGGAATTGGTTGAAAGCGGTAAGACCACCCTCTGAATCAAGTGGTAAATATAAATAACCAAACTCTTCCGCAGGGCTAGAACGAACACCACTCAAATAGAAATCACGACCGTTGCGTGGTACCGGCAACATATAGTTTAAGTATTCACGTGCCTCGCCCGTTTTTGAACGTAATTTAAACCCAAAACTAGGGCCAAAATTTCGCAGATTTTCTGGATCATCTTCTGTTGGATCAGGGTTAATATTAAACGGACGGAATGACAGCACCTCTAAACGAGCACTCTCTTCGCCCCAATGCATTTGTCTATTTTCAAAAACCTTGGTCTCAAAAGCAAACGGTTTGTTCCCTGCACCACTATCTAATGGCCATGCTTCTAATGATAAACCTGTACCACCATCACTAAAACTTGCCTGATAAATGGCATAGCCTTTATAAATTAATGGGTGATTAACAGATATAGTGACTTCTAATGGCTGTTGCAACTCCTCATCATGCACCACCAAATCTGTTTCAAATGACTTGGGTTGTCCCGTCGCATAATGCTCAATACGGAAGTCTTTTACTTCAAGCTTAAAAGGTAACTCTTGTACAAGGTAGCCATCACGCATTGCTAAAAATGCTACTTCAGCTGATCGCCCTTCTGGAATATGAATACTGCCTCGAAATGCATTAGATCCTACTGCTAAGCGACTTATTGTCGGCACTTCATTGGTCGGTAAATCACGTGTTTCAATTTGTATCTGACCTTGCCACTCAGCCAATTTCAACGGTAAATTACTGTCTAATAGGCCGCCTAAACAAATCACAATAATCGCTACATGGGTAAAAATATACCCCAAACGATTCATGCCTCCACGCATCGATGAGATTAAAACCTCATTGTCTTTTGGTGTTTGTTTTACCCTAAAACCTTGTTGACTTAGCTCCGTAGCTAACTTGCTGACGCTCGCCTCAACGGAAGAAGTGACATTCCACTCCTCTTTGTGACGCATAGCTTGTAGAGATTTTTCTTGCACATGAGTACGTAAATTCCACATATCTCGAATCATGCTTGGTGTATGTCGAATAACACAGACTGATGTTGAGATGACCAATAAGGTCAAAATAGCTAAAAACCATAAGGCGCTATACACATCATAAAGCCCAGCAGACTCGAAAACATCAAACCAGAACGGGCCGAACTTAATCAGATAATCAGTATACGGTTGGTTTTGTTGCAAAACCGTACCAATTACCGATGCTACCGCTAGGGCAAGCAGCAAAGTAATGGCAAGGTCCATCGAGCCCAGAAAATGGAATATTCTCTGGCCTAAAGTGTGACGAGAATTATGTGAACGACTATCATCAGACATATGAAGGTAAACCATTTAAAATTAGCATAAACTAATGCCAAATATAAAAAAAGCCGTATGGTTATTACACCTATACGGCTTTCAAGTAGCGTTATTTTTTAGTGTAAGCCAGCAACATAACTTGATACTGCTTTAATTTCATCAGCAGTCATTTTTCCAGCAATATCTCGCATCATGCTATTTGGATCATTGCTTCGAGTGCCTGCCGCAAATAATTTTAATTGCGCTTCGATATAAGCCGCGTGCTGACCTGATAATGCTGGCCATTTAGCTGAAGGAACACCTGCACCTGTTGGACCATGACATGCCATACAGGCAGGAACGCCAGATTCTTTATTACCCGCACGATAAACAGCTTGACCTGCTGCAACTAAATCTTCAGATGTTGCCGCTGGTGCTGTGTTTTGCCCAGCATAATAAGCCGCTAAATCAGCCATATCTTGCTCTGTTAACGCAGCGACCATAGGAGCCATTACCGCATTATTACGGGCTCCGCTTTTAAATTCATTGAGTTGCTTAACTAAATAAGCTTCACCCTGACCGGCTAGTTTCGGAAACATATCTGAAGGGCTATTACCATCTACACCATGACATGCTGCACACATAGCAGATTTACTTTTACCAGCAGAAGCATCACCTGCTGCCATACTTGGAGCAACTGCACCCAAAGTTAAAAACGCCAACGTTGCTATTAACAATCTTTTCATCTTCATTCCCAAAATTGAACATTCGATTAAACAAAACTCCGGATATGCTACTCTTATTACTGTTTTTTTGCACCCTGAGTCATCGCTAATGTCACAAATTTATCGCCAAGCCCACTATACAATTAGTGCTACCCAACTATCTGAACTTCCACTTGATAGAGGAATTGAGGTCGCATTTGCAGGACGCTCTAATGCCGGAAAATCAAGTGCCATCAATACAATAAGTGACCAAAAATCACTCGCTCGAATTAGTAAAACTCCCGGCCGCACTCAAATGATTAACTTTTTTGCGATGGATGATGACCGTTCCTTAGTTGATTTACCGGGATACGGTTATGCCAAAGTACCCGAAAAAATGAAGATTCGTTGGCAGCAAACCCTCGGGAAATATCTTGAAAGTAGACAATCACTTCGTGGCTTAATGTTAATGATGGATATTCGTCACCCGCTTAAAGAATTTGATTTACAAATGGTGAAATGGGCGAACAATGCGGAATTAGATGTCCATATTTTGTTGACCAAATCAGACAAGCTGAAACATGGTGCAGCAATGGCCACACTGCATCAAGTCAATGCCGAACTCAAGAAACAAGACCTAAAATCCACTGTTCAATTATTTTCCTCATTAAAGAAATCAGGCAAAGAGGAAGCAATTGAACAACTTGATCGTTGGTTTATTCCAGATGAAGATATTTCTGGTTCAACTGAAGAAGCGGAACAAACAGAATAAGGAAGCTATTGCCGTGAAAAACACCCCAACACAAAGTCGCCGTCAGTTTTTACAGAAAGCCGCTTTAGGGGGGGCTTTGGCCGGCACCGTCAGCCTGCCAATTATGGCTAACACTGATAAATTAGAATTTCCCGATGATTTACCAAAATGGATGCGTGAACCGGGGGGTGAGTTTGGCAATTATGGTCAACCCTCCAAACATGAGCAAGAAGTTATCCGTTGGGTCTCTGCCAATCCTGCCGCACCGGGTAACGGCGTCTCATGGACACCTTTACACGATTTACAAGGCACGATAACCCCCAATGGCCTGCACTATGAACGCCATCATAACGGTGTGCCGCAAATCGACCCTGCGCAACATACCCTTTTAATTGATGGCTTGGTCGATCAAGCGCTTAGTTTCGATGTTAAAAGCTTAATGCGCTATCCCATGGTCTCACGAACATGCTTTATTGAATGTGGTGGCAATAGTAATAGTGGCTGGCGTAGCAACCCTATCCAATCTCAAGCGGGTTATGCACATGGACTTGTCTCCAATGCAGAATGGACAGGCATCCCTCTCAAACACTTACTCAAGGAAGCAGGCATTCAAACTACCGCTAAATGGGTAATTGCCGAAGGTGCCGATGCTGCCGCACTCAACATTAGTATCCCACTTGAAAAACTACTTGATGATGCTTTATTAGCACTTTATCAAAATGGTGAACGCTTAAGACCAGAAAATGGTTATCCCATGCGTTTAGTGTTGCCAGGATGGGAAGGCATATTAAATGTTAAATGGCTTCGACAATTACGCCTAACGGATGAACCGATTATGTCGCGTGATGAAACATCTCAATATACCGAGTTATTACCCGATGGAAGTGCACGACAGTTTACCTTTATCAATGAAGCCAAATCTCTGATTACCTCACCCTCATTAGGCATGATGTTGCCAGATAATCCAGGGACCTATCAGATCTCAGGGCTTGCTTGGTCTGGCCGAGGCAAAATCACCCGTGTTGAGATTTCTGCTGATGGTGGTGATAGCTGGGTCGATGCTGAGTTGCAAGG
>ENA-OSET01003807-OSET01003807.1-sediment-metagenome-genome-assembly--contig:-NODE-3807-length-13632-cov-4.290668_pt1 | contig 13632 bp, 11 predicted proteins | sample MGYA00237882_ERZ534229 | MGnify/ENA primary metagenome ERZ534229 (study PRJEB26408, sample SAMN06266212) | sediment metagenome | isolation source: Hudson Canyon methane seep mesocosm | place...
CATAGACACGGTGTTTCTAAGTCACGCGCATCTAGATCACAGTGGTGGCCAACAATGGGTTAACCAAAACACCTTCTCTATTGGATTGCAGCAGGCCGACCTATCTGACAAACAGATATATGCACCAACCCATACCACCTATCCCAATAGCCTGGTAAACGTTATTCCCGATGCGACGGTAATAGCCCCGGGTATCGCAAGCCTAGGTGCAATTTCAAGGCAGTTACTTCTTGGGCGAATCGAAGAGCAAGCGCTTGTTATCAACATTGAAGGTAAAGGGCTGGTCATTATAGTCGGCTGCGGCCATCAAACTGTTCCTAAAATTCTAGCGAGGGCCAGTCAGGTATTTAGCGAGCGGGTCTACGGATTTGTTGGCGATTTACACTACCCAATCCCTGAAGGGCGACTGAACCTTTTAGGCATTAACCTACAACGATATCTAGCGTCTGGTGAAGGTCCGCACAAGCCAATAATCCAAGAAAATATGATTGAAGATATCGACTTATTAAAGCGTACTGGGCTTCAGGTAATCGGACTCGGAGGCCACGACACCAGTGACCAGGCAATCAAGCATTTTAGTGATAGTTTTGGTGTTGGATACCGCCACGTAGAAGTAGGTAGATGGATAACAATTACCGACTGAAACTAAACTCTGCTAAAAAATTCAGCGTCTTAGCAGGTTTATTCAATTTCTCGAAAACACAAAGTAATACTATATCTTCATGCCAACTCACTGAGGAAATTAGAATGTCACAGCTTACTAAGCAATACCTGTTAGCAACACCAATGTTGGATTTTGAAGACAAAGCCATTCAAGCCTTAATTGAACAAAAGCGATGGCACGAGCTATCGGAATACGATGCGATTGGCACCATCTATACCTTTGTCCGCGATAATATTTTGTTTGGGTACAATAATGACGACAGCCTTCCCGCTAGCAAAGTGTTAAAAGACGGTTACGGCCAGTGCAACACTAAAGGAACATTACTAATGGCACTACTCCGCGCTATTGGGATTCCTGCACGCATCCATGGATTTACGATCTATAACGAACTTCAGAAAGGTGCAATTCCAAATTATATTTTTACCATCGCACCAGAACGCATTATCCATAGCTGGGTTGAAGTTTATTTGGATGGCAAGTGGATCAATCTAGAAGGTTATATTATTGATCGCGCCTTCCTGAGCAAAATTCAAGAGCGATTTAGCAGTCAATATTCAGAGTTCTCAGGTTATGGTATCGCGACAAAATGCTTACAAAACCCAGAAGTAAATTGGGAAGGCAAAGATACCTATATCCAAAAAGAAGGTATCGCAGACGATTACGGTGTTTATACTCACCCTGATGATTTCTACCAGAAATATGGAACCAACCTATCGGGCGCAAAAAAGTTGCTGTTTCGTTTCGTGATCCGCCATCTAATGAATATCAATGTGAAAAAGATTCGATCAAAAGGTCTAGGAAAACAACTAAAAAAAGCGATTGCTTAGCAACAAGTCACTTAGGGAGCTCAGGAGAAAAAATATGCTTGGGTTCCCTAGATCATCACCAATAGATGTCGGTTTTGTCCATAGATGCAATGAATCGCAGATGTCTGCTTTGCCTCAAAACAGCCGACCTGAAGAAAGTAGTGCAAACAACCCAAAGCTAGCAGTTTATCATGCAACCAAGAGATACCGCTTTAACTCCAAGGCTAGAATTCTGAAGGTAAGCAATATCATGACAATTAGGCCAAACTTGCACTAAGCTCCAACGTCTTCTTCTGGCACTTTTACGACCAAGTCGTTGTATCGAGAGTGTACGCTCTGATCAAACCCTCTATTCTAATCGGTCAGCTTGAGTGATGACTGTTACACATTACACCACCAAGTTTTCTCTAGGTTTAAATGCGCCCCCTTGCGTCGAAGCTTGCTTTAAACGTTGATATAGTTCCTGCTCTTTTTTACTTAGTGTCTCAGGTAGAACTATCTCTATAATCACATAGAAATCTCCCGGATTTTTTCCCGGTAATCCTCTGTCCTTAAGTCGCATGCGTTTTCCGCTAGAAACCCCTTTAGGAATCGTTAAGTCGATATTTCCTGTTGGCGTAGGAATCGCGACATGGTTACCAAGAGCCGCCTCCCATGGTGCAATAGGAACCACAACGCTCACATCACTGCCCGCTACTTGGTACATGTGATGAGGGTTCAACCCTATTTCAAGGTATAAGTCTCCTGCCGAAGCATTTCCTAAACCTGGTGACCCTTGACCTTGCAAACGAATTTTTTGGCCACTCGATATGCCCTTCGGGATGGATACTTTTAGTGTGCGCGTTTTCAGCTCTGGTTGACCTTGCCGATTCATTACCGTCGAACGTAACGACATGCTTTTTTGCGTGCCATGGTAGGCATCTTCAAGGTCAATCATAACTTTCGCGTGGCTATCATGACCCTGCCCTGCTCTGTAAGAGGTTGAGTCTGATTGAAAACCCGCCCCCCCAAATATACTTTCAAAAAAGTCACTAAAGCTGCCATGCCCTCCTGATGAGTTACCACCATGAAACTCGAACCCTTCGTCCCAATTTGGAGGCGGCTGATTTCCTTGCTCACCCGCTTTCCAGTTTGCGCCTAATTGATCGTATGCTGCTCTTTTCTTGGAGTCTTTCAATACTTCATATGCTTCACCCGCTTCTTTGAAGCGTTCTTCTGCCTGCGTTTCTTTGCTTACATCAGGGTGATATTTTCGAGCCTGCTTTCGATAAGCTTTTTTTATATCATCCTGTGATGCCTGCTTACTGACACCCAATATTTGGTAGTAATCTTTATACTCCATTTCAGTGCCTCCTCAGCATGATATGCAACTATGATATACAAGATAAATGCCCTGCTACGCTATTATCAGTAACAGGGCACCCCTCCTATATTTACCTATTATCGTTTAACGGTTTTAGTCGATAGTTTCAAACTCGGCATCCACAACGTCATCCCTATTTTTAGCGTTAGACTCTGGCTGGGAAGCCCCCTGCCCATTTCCTGCTGCCTGGCTTTCAGCACTCGCATTTGCCAACCTTGTCGCTAGTTCTTGCAAGATTTGTTGGCCGTTTTCAATCACGCCTTTATCCTCACCTTTGACTGCAGTTTTCAGGTTTTGTATTGCGCTATTTACTTCCTCCTTAAGCGTTTCTGGAACGTGTCCGTCAACCGACTGCAACAGTGTTTCTGTTTGATGAATGAGCTGGTCCGCCTGATTTCTAGCGTCCACTAATTCACGCTTCTTGTGATCATCTTCAGCATGAATCTCTGCATCCTTGATCATGCTTTGTATCGCGTCTTCAGTTAACCCTCCTGATGCTTTAATCTCGATGGACTGCTCTTTGCCTGAAGCCTTGTCTTTCGCTGACACATTAAGTATCCCATTGGCATCGATATCAAAGGTAACATCAATTTGAGAGGACCCTCGAGGACCCGCCGGAATACCCTTTAAGTTAAAGCGCCCTAGCGATTTATTCCCTGACGCGATTTCCCGCTCTCCTTGGAGTACATGCACAGTTACTTCTGTCTGGTTATCTTCTGCCGTTGAGAACGTTTCGGATGCTCGGGCTGGTATCGTGGTGTTTTTATCGATGAGCTTAGTCATCACACCACCAAGTGTTTCAATACCCAATGAAAGCGGCGTGACATCAAGCAATAGCACATCATTCACATCACCACTTAATACTGCAGCCTGAATGCTTGCGCCTAAGGCAACTGCTTCATCTGGATTGACATCCTTACGCGGTACTTTGCCAAAAAATCCCTCTACGGCTTCTTGCACCCTAGGCATACGTGTCTGCCCACCAACAAGGATCACCTCATCAATATCACTCTTCGACAGCCCGGCGTCTTTTAACGCAGTTTCGCAAGGTTTCAAGGTGCTCTGAATTAAATCATCAACCAATGACTCTAACTTCGCTCTAGTTACACTTACATTCAAGTGTTTTGGGCCTGAAGCATCTGCGGTGATATAAGGCAGATTCACATCAGTTTGCTGTGCGGACGAAAGCTCAAGTTTTGCCTTCTCAGCGGCTTCCTTCAAGCGTTGCAAAGCAACGGTGTCTTTATGTAAGTCGATACCACTTTCTTTCTTGAACTCATCAGCCAAGTAATTTATCAGCTTCATATCAAAGTCTTCACCACCTAAGAATGTGTCTCCATTTGTGGCCAATACTTCAAACTGTTTTTCACCCTCAACGTCAGATATCTCAATAATTGATATATCAAACGTTCCGCCACCTAAGTCATATACAACAATCTTCTGGTCACTTTTACCGGTTTTATCAATACCGTAGGCAAGCGCGGCGGCCGTTGGTTCGTTAATTATTCGTTTCACATCCAAGCCCGCAACGCGACCTGCATCTTTTGTCGCTTGACGCTGTGAATCGTTAAAATAGGCTGGCACGGTAATAACGGCATCGCTTACTGTCTCACCCAAGTATGCTTCTGCGTCTTTCTTTAGCTTCATTAATACTTGAGCAGATACTTCTTGAGCGGATAATTTTTTACCATTGGCTTCAACCCATGCGTCACCATTGTTCGCTTTAATGATTTTGTAAGGCACTAAACTCACATCTTTTTGCACCGACTTTTCATCAAATTGACGCCCAATCAAGCGTTTGATCGCAAACAATGTACTGGTAGGATTAGTGACCGATTGACGCTTCGCTGGCTGGCCAACCAATACGCCGTTATTACTATATGCCACTACTGTAGGTGTGGTTCTGGCACCTTCTGAATTTTCAATTATTTTTGCTTTACCACCTTCCATGATTGAAATACAAGAATTAGTGGTTCCCAAGTCAATTCCGATAATTTTACTCATAACGTTACCCCTGATGATTCAATAAATATTTGAAGCGCTTACTTAGATTTGCTTCAGTGGGTAAAGATTAAATGAGCTGACGCACAGGTACTGTCACCTAGGTGACAGTTAGACGACAATAAGTTGCAGTGAAAGTTATTATTGCAAAGGGGGTGTAATAATTTGTGGAGAGTCATATTGGCAATAGTTGCTCTTCGTGTCGACTAGCTCGACATTGGCTTAAAGGAAGCGCTTGCCTACTACACGAAAAACAATACTGATAAGCCCGCGACGATAAAGCTACTGGACTCTTTGAGAAAGTGCTCTTATTCTACACATTCCTTGTATAGATTCGTGATCTTGTATGTTTGCTGACTAAAGGACAACCTTTCTGTAATACGGGGCCAATATTGCCGTGCTTTGCAGTGAATTCAACTTTCTAAGGCAGAGGTTATATCTAATGGCGGTGTTACTACGCGTGATCGTTCAGGCCAGTTTATTGCTCTTTTCTTGCACGCTTTTCGCAGACCAAGGCGCTGCTTCAAAGCGCTCGGTGGATGCAGAGCAGAGTGCAAAGCAATTTGTCAGCGAGGTCATCTCGGCGTTAGAAGCACGTCTTCTGTCGGCTTTGGAAGAAAACAAACTGAACGACGAAAGCTACCTAGACTCCTTGATTAATGCGCAAGTCTTTCCCTATATCGATATGTCACATATCACCAAAAAGGTGACGGGACCTCATTGGGACGAGGTACTTAAGTCAAATGATGAGCTAGCCATGCAGCAAGCGATCAAAGCAACCTTGCTGCGAACTTACCGTGTCGCACTTGCCTCCTATGACGGCGACCGAATTATTGTCGGCGAAAGTAAAGACAAAGCTAAATACAGCCTGGTCAGAGTGTCTATCACCTCGGGAACAAGTCAACATCACCTCGATTTTGCTGTCAAGCCTAAGGGTGATAGTTGGTTAATTTTCGATGTTTCCATAGATGGCGTGGTATTTACCAAAACAATGAGAAGTTCAGTTGCCCCAATGTTTGAAAAACAAAACGTTAAAGAGGTGATCAAAAACCTTCTGAAAGAATAGAACGGTTTAGCTCTCTGCCGTTAGCTCCGGGCCATAGGCTTTAAAACGAGATAACAAAATCGGCAGCAGCGTTAAGTTGGCGATTAATGCAATCAGCATCGCAAGGGCGGTGAATACCCCAAAATAAACAGTGGGTGTAAACTGAGAAAACATCATCACGACAAAGCCAATTGAAATGGTGATAGAGGTATAATACATCGCCTTGCCAATGCTTTGGTGAGCCGAAAAAACAGCGCTTCGGTAGTGCTGTTTTTTTTGCCACTCTGTTTTGAAACGATGCACGTAATGTATCGTGTCATCTACCGCGATTCCGACAGAGATAGCCGCAATGGTTATCGTCATCAAATCAAGCGCAATTTGAAATATTCCCAACAAACCAAGCACGCATAAAGCAGAGACAAGGTTAGGAATGAGCGCAAGAATAGCCACCTTCACACTCCTGAATATCACCACGAACGTTAGTCCAATCGCAATGAATACCGCACCTAATGTGAGTATTTGAGAGCGGAACAGGCTTTGTAATAGGTTGTTGTAGAGCACCACCATACCGGTTATATGAATTTGTTCAGGAGCTAAATCGAATTGCTGTTGAAGGTCATGGTGAATTTGATCTATCAAACCCTGTCGATCCAAGCCCACATTTGACTCATAAATACGCGCGGTAAAACGAATCTGATCACCTTTCTTTGAAAGGTAAGGGTCAATGAGTTGTGCCTTTAACTGGCTCGAAAGGTTGGTGTAAAAAATCGATAAGAAAAAATTATCTAGTATTTTGTCATCATTCAATTTTTCTAGCGACTCGACCGTCGTGCTAAGCGAAAGAACCTTGCCGGTATCTGGCAGTTGATCTAAATAGTGATGAACCTCTTTAATTTGGTCTAAACGGGCACTGTTGAACCAATGACTCTTGTCGGTGAAAGCGAGCGATCCCCTGTCGGTCGAGCTCTCAGCAAATGGATCATCTGCAAAGGGGTCATCCGCAAATGGATCGTCAGCAAAGGGGTCACCTTCAAATGGGTCCGGCTCTGATAGAGCGGGTTCTTCCCCACCCTGTGCCGAGTCATTTTGTTCTCTGTTTACGGCATCCTGCTGGTCGGACGAAAACGACGGTGCATCGATCAATATATCCAGTTGCGTAGTGCCACCCAGCTGTTCATCGATCGTGACCATGCCTTTGTATATTTCTGTCTCTGGGGAAAAGTAGTCTATAAAACGGTTGTCGACTGAAAGAAAACTTAGGCCCCAAGCACAAAAGCACGACACGAGAATAAACAAGGTAATAACACTCTTACCGTGGTTAAGGCTTACGTCGGCAAATTTCTCGGTGATGCGCGATGTAAAGTCAGATTTCGACTCGCTACTTGAACGCTTTAATAAGCTCAATAATGACGGGAACAAGGTAAAGCTGATCAAAAGGTTTATGAGTAATGCGATAATCATGATCCAACCGAAATCGATCACAGGACGGATATTGCTGACGACCAGCGAGCCAAAGGCAATAATCGTGGTGAGAATAGTGAAAAATGACGGTGCCATTTTTTGTGCGGCCATGTTCCCTACCAAGCTATTCTGCGACGCCAAAGGGTCAGCATCGGCAAGTTCTTTGTAATGTACGATAAGATGGATCATTAGTGATAAGCCAAAAATGAGCAAGAGCGCAATAAAGTTTGAAGATACCGCCGAAATAGGCCAAGAAAGCAAACCAATTACGCCAAGCGTGGTGATCGTTGAAATAGAGACACACACGACCGGTAATATCACCCACTTTATGCCACGAAAGGCCAGCCACATTAGTGCGGCCATGACCATTAGCACTAAGGCACCGAAGACATTAATATCATGTTTGATAAAACGCAGCATATCGACCGCAATCATCGGTATGCCGCCCATGTGAATCTCGGCGTGTGCTCGGTAGTCTTCTAAAGCAGCCCGTATCTCATGGAGGGTGTTTTTCTGTTTCTCATCGACCTTATTTTGATAACGGCGATAGTCTATTTCTGCCTGTTTTTTAACATCGGCAGACTGATCGCTTTGGCGCAGCTCATCGCGACTTTCGCGTAATCGATTTAGCTTTTCATCAGATGTGTAGTTCACCTGGATAGCTGTCGTGCGTTGATCAGTGCTAAGTAAACGATTGCCATAAAGCGGGCTGCTACTTAACTCGTTGATCGCCAGATTGAGATCAGTATCAGCATGCCTTAAGTATCTGGAATCGCGTGTGACCTGTGAAAGTGATTTTTTAGGGCTGAACAGAAGCGGCACGTTCAATATCGAAACAACGCTCTCTACTTGGTCTACTTGCTGAATTTTCTCTACAAGGCTGCTTAGCCTGTTTAGCTCGGTACCAGAAAATAAAGGCGCGTTACTGCGATAGGTGAGAACGAGAAATTCATCTGAACCATAACGTTCATTAGCAAAGCGGTAAAACTCGAGGTCTTTATCATTCTCGAGTACTAATGAATCAGCAGAGACTTCAAGACGTACTTGATCAATAAACGTGGCAAAACAAGCTGCAATAAGTAGGGTAACAACAATACATAGTTTGGCATGCTGAAGAATAAGCGAGTGATAAAGCTGTTTAACAAGTAGACGCATTGTTTATGGTTTCTTGTGATTTATGTGTGGCAATAGTGCTAATGCCTGGGCCCAAATACTACCCCAAATACTACACTGCCCCCAAATACTACATGACAAATTAAATCGGCATGAGTTAGTGCAAATTTTCTGCGACAACAGGCGTTCATTTGAATAGTTATTGAACCGTGATTATTTCGTGATAACTCAAGTAGATGAAATGCGTATATTCTCTACAACCAACAGGGGCTAACTAAATATATTTGCTACAAACCGGTGTTGGAATTTTGTGGATTCTAGCGCATCAACCCTAGACTAAAATTCACTTGCCGGTGATCAACGATTTAAAAAATATCACTTAAACGATGGAGAATATTGAATGAAAAACACAAAATCAAACTTAAGCCTGGCTTCAGCAGCCGTTGCCTTTGCACTTAGCACATCCGCGATTGCTGGCGACCACCCTAAAGGCAGTTCAGGCGCTGCAATCAACGCGGGCGACAAAGTCCACTGCTACGGCGTTCATTCATGTAAAGGGAATTCTGACTGTAAAACGGCAGAGCATGCCTGCAAAGGACAGAACGTTTGTGGCGGTCACGGCTTTAAGGGAATGAGCGCTAAAGATTGCCTAGACGCCGGTGGCACCATTGCTGATATCAAAGGTTAATTAAACCATACTCGTTTATATTGAGAGCATTACGCAGGTGCGTTCAACATACTGCCGGTGGAACGCTCTCAATATCAACTTGTATGACAGTGCTGAGCATCAAACATTTTATAAACAAGATGGTAAGCTATTACACTTCCTGGGGCTCCCCCATTTTCACAACAAGCCATTTTAAGCGAGTTTAGTTCATGTCTAGCTTTGGTCTCGGGTTACGAACTCAACACTATCACGATTTTCTTAACGGCCAACAAGCTGTTGATTGGTTAGAAATTTTGTCTGACAACTACATGGTCGATGGTGGCAAGCCATTAATTATGTTGGACAAAATTCGTGAACATTACCCCATGGTTATGCATGGTGTTTCGCTGTCAATCGGCTCAATCAACGGTATTGATAAGGGGTATTTGAAAAAGCTAAAAGCGCTTGAACAACGCGTTCAACCCATGTGGGTTTCTGATCATTTGTGCTGGGGCGGTGTGCATGGCCGTAAGATGCACGATCTATTGCCTTTGCCCTTTACCCAAGAGGCGCTGGACGTCGTCGCGCGCAATATTCATCAGGTTCAAGATACCTTGCAACGACCACTTGTTCTTGAAAATGTCTCCAGCTATTTAGAATTTGAAAGTTCAGAAATGTATGAATGGGAATTTTTGTCGGCATTGTGTCGCTCAACAGGCTGCAAACTGCTACTGGACATCAATAACATTTATGTCAGCGCATTTAACCACGGCTTTTCGGCAAGTGACTATATACAAGGCGTACCGACCGAAAGCATTGCACAGTTCCATTTAGCCGGGCACCAAAACAATGGCGTTCATTTGATCGATACGCATGACCACCCGGTATGTGATGGCGTGTGGGAACTATATCGTGAGGCACTCAAGCACTTAGGTTTCGTTCCAACCATGATAGAGCGCGACGATAATATCCCCCCACTCGAAGACTTGTTATCAGAATTGAACATAGCGCGCACTATTGCCAGTGAAGTGACAAACCAGAGGGCGGCGTCATGAAACTGGATGAGCTACAAAATCAATTTCAACGTCAGTTGTTAGCGCAAGACTGCCAAGACGCTGATTGGGTATCCGCGTCATCAAGAGGGCTATCTGCTCAATTTCGTCTCAGTATTTATCACAACGCTTACAGGGTAAGGTTGGCTGAAACACTACTTGATACCTTCGAACATACCGCTAATTACATTACCGCAGAATTGTTTGACACACTGGCATACGCCTATGTCGAAAAGCACCCGAGTACCAACACAAACATCGGCATGTACGGCCAAGATTTTCCAGACTATTTAAAGCAAGCGTTACCCAGCTGTCAGGAAGTATTTGAAATAGCCATGATGGATTGGTTGTTGCGTCGCGCATTTGATGGGCCCGATTCCCTACCATTAACTAAACATCGCTTGGAAGGTATCGTTGCATCTGGCAAAGATATTTCGCTCCTAAAACTTGTACCGACGGTATGTGTATACACGCAACAATGGAATAGTTTAGATATTTGGCATGCAGTGAATCAAGACAAAGAAGCCCCTGTTGCGCTCACCTTGCCCGAGCCAATAACGGTCATGATATGGAGAAAAGAAACGTCTCCTCACTTTCGTAGCCTTTCTCATATTGAAACCAAAGCGCTTGAGTTGCTTCAATCCGGGCAAAGCATAGAGTCTCTTTGCGAAATACTCAGCGAGCAATTTCCCGATTTAGATATCGCTACAGAGTTTGGTCAGTTGCTTGCGCGCTGGTTAGGTGATGAAATTTTATCTTGTAACCCAGATTAAATTGAAATAATAAGGGTCATTTTAGGGTCAGTGTAAAAACTATTGTGAGTAAGAGCATTTTTTATACTGATCCTGAATATCTTTATTCTCTACAGCACCCTGAGCACTTACTTGAATAAGGATAGATTTGTACTATTTTTAACCAACGGGTAGTCATTAAAAGGAATGAAAATGAGAATTGTCGTAACCTGCTTGATCATACTGACGATAACCTCTCGCATGGTCCATGCTGGTGGGACACTGCATTTAACGAATGACCCTTGGCCGCCATACACCTCTGACGAACTTGCGAACGGGGGAATTGCAACTCACATTGTTCAAAAGACGCTACAACAAGCTGGCTATGACTCAAAAGTCTCCCTCGTCCCTTGGGAAAGAGCATTAAAAGGCACAATGTTAGGACAGTACGACATACTCATTACAGCATCATTCAGTGAAGAGCGGGCAAAGAAAGTGCTGTATAGCGAGCCTTACCTTGAGAATACGATTACATTTCTAAAGCTCGCCTCTTCTTCCTACGAGTACAATACGCTAAAAGATATTAAAGGGTTAAAAGTCGGAACGATCAGGGGCTACCTGTATAGCGATGAATTCGACAATGCGACGCACTTCATTAAGGATGATGGCGCGACAAATATTGAGGCTAATCTACAAAAATTATCGCTTGGTCGTGTCGACCTTATTATTGGAGACACAAAAACGATTGATTACTACATCGATAAGAAGTTTGATGCCTCTGACTTTTCCCTCCTCCCTAAGCCGGTTAACTCAAAACCCATGCACATTATTATCAGGAAAAACCACCCTGAAGCAGTCGAGATTATTCAAAACTTTGACGCGGCTCTTAAGCTCGAGGTAGAGAATTCGAACTGAAGCACTTTGTTTAAACATTTAGGGTCAGTATGAAGCTCGCCCCATTTAAACGGGTACTTTTAATAGGCGTCAATGTCGCTATACGAGTGTTCATATGACTGCAAAAAGAAAACTGAATATTGAGTGTCAGGTTAATAACTAGCCCCACTGCATGTCAATGAGCAACAGAGGCACGATTGATTTTTAATGAATGGCTTCCCACTAAACTATTGCACTGCCCCCAAATGCTTTCAATCGAGTCTCTGATTTAAACGCATTGGTAATCACCTAGCCCCCGGCATGTTAATGAGCAAGAGCGTCACGGTTTATTTTAAAGAACCACTTATTCTTACTAAATTAATACACTGACCCCAAATACTCTCTAACCCCTAATACTCTAATTGGTCTTTTTACCACAGATTGGGTACCCGAATGCTAGGTGTTCAACTAAAAAGCTAATGCTATTTCGAACCATTATGCTCCTACCTTCAACAAAATCTGGAGGTTGTTGGAAGAAATCAAAATGGGACGGCATTGCTGAACCATCAATTTCAGATATATGCTGACCATTGTCGACTTTGTATTGAGTAAAGCAAAAACTCGATTGTGTCTGGCAGAGAGCAATAATTGCAGCTAGGTTATCAGAAGATTCCCATGTCGCCAGTGTGTATGTACCATCTAAATGGTCATCACATTTAGTAACCGCATCAGCTATGTTAAACGCAGCTTGGGCGACAAGGTATTCGTAGATTGGTGTTGCTTCAACAGAATCTATTATTCCATCACAGTCATTATCTGCCCCGTCTGTTACTTCAATGTTTCCAGGAAAATTATTATTATCATTATCATCACAGTCAGTGTCATTTGAGGTATAGCCTGACGGCGCAATTGATTCCTCGCTGCTAATTGACTCATTTGAATTGCCAAATGAATCACCATCAAAATCTCTATAGTAGGTGTTTTGGGCAGTTGGGTCAGAAGGGTCGCCTCCGCAGCTTGAGATAGTCATTAATAGCAGCGGAATGGAAATTATCTTGGGGCTAATCATCAATAGATTCCTAAATATTTGACACAAGAATAGTATAGACGTCTTTTCGTTCGAGGCTTTACCAACTTTAAATGGGCGGCTCATTCCAACATTCGGTTCAGTGAAATAACTAAACCCTGTGCATCTCAATGAGCATGACTCCCACAACTCAAATTTAAAAAACAACTTCTTGATTAATTACTACACTGCCCCCAAACATTCTAATTATTACACTGACGCTAAATACTCCTCATCGCAGTGATATCGAATAAGCGATCACAAATACCGGTTGACCTTCGTCACAACAATTCGCCACCGTCAATTTAATGACCAATAATGTAGAGCAATTGTGACGTTAATTTAACTATTTTTGCGAAATTTAACATTTAATACGCTCAAGCAATTATTTATTGAGGTCGTTAAATGTTGTTATCACTTCGCACTTACGTATGCCCTAGAATCACTATTCTATTTCTAGCTTTTGGCCTTTTGGCCCTATCATCAACAGGTATAGCAAAGCCCTCTTGGAAAGACGGCGACTCATCAGAGAAACCGAACAAGGGCGCTGGTAAAGGCGGCGGTAAGAACAAAACACAAACTCCGACTTCTGATATCACCATCCTTGAACACCCTAGCTCTTTATCGATAATGACCGGCGACAACGCTACATTTTTGGTTTCTGCGAATAGCTCTGACGGCCAAGAAATTATTTACCAATGGTATTTGGACGGTAGCATAATCGACGGCGAAAATGCCTCAAGCCTCTTGATTGAGAACGCGGCGTTGTCAGATCAAGGAGAATATAGCGCCTCCCTGAGCACCCCAGACG
>ENA-OSET01003808-OSET01003808.1-sediment-metagenome-genome-assembly--contig:-NODE-3808-length-13627-cov-3.296310_pt1 | contig 13627 bp, 12 predicted proteins | sample MGYA00237882_ERZ534229 | MGnify/ENA primary metagenome ERZ534229 (study PRJEB26408, sample SAMN06266212) | sediment metagenome | isolation source: Hudson Canyon methane seep mesocosm | place...
AAGGGGCAGAAAAATATTTCCCGTTTTTTTCTTCTAGACTGTGCGGCGCATGATCTGTAGCTATAACATCTATTCGCCCATCTAGAAGAGCTGCTCTTATCGCCTCCCGATCTTCAAGAGTTTTTATCGCAGGATTCCATTTAATATATGTACCTTTTTGCGAATAATCTGCATCAGTAAACCAAATGTGGTGTATGCACGCCTCCGCAGTAATTTGCTTTTCAGAGAGAGGTTTAGAACCATCAAATAGATCTAACTCTTTTGCAGTCGAAATGTGTAGAACATGAAGGCGAGTGCCTAATCTTGTAGCTAACTCAACAGCTTTCGAAGAGCTTTTATAACACGCCTCAGCACTACGAATAAGATGGTGTTGGTCCATTGGAACGTTTTCGCCCCATCTTTCCCGAGCCTTTGCATGGTTGGTTCTAATTATTGACTCTTCTTCACAATGTGTAGCAACAAGAGTTGGGCTTTCTTTAAAAATTCCTTCTAAAACCTTTTCTTCATCTACAAGCATATCTCCAGTGGAGGACCCCATAAAGACCTTAACCCCACACACCCTTGCTGGATCTGTTTTAAGCACTTCTGAGATATTGCCGTTGCTAGCACCCATAAAGAAGCTGTAATTGACAGCAGAAACCTCATCTGCCCGCTCATACTTATCTTCAAGTAGCCTTTGAGTTAACGCTTGAGGCACAGTGTTAGGCATCTCCATAAATGAAGTGATACCACCTGCCGCCGCCGCCGCAGATTCAGTTTTAATTTCTGCCTTATGTGTTAATCCAGGCTCCCTAAAGTGCACTTGATCATCTATACACCCAGGCATAAGCCAAAACCCATTTGACTCTACTTGTTCAGCATCATCAACTTCGATAGGCTTAAATATCTCGCCACTATTTCGCTCTAAAATTTTAGCAATACGATCACCAATTACGAGTACATCTCCGACAACAACTCTCCCTTCATTTACAATGTGAGCTCCACGAAACAATGTCTTTTTAGCGGTCATTTTTCAAGCGTATTTTCATTTTTAAAACACCGAAAAAGGCCTCATTAAAAATATCTAAACTCATCTTAGATGTACCGAGAACCCTGTCGCGAAATATAATAGGAACCTCGACAATTTTAAATCCCTTTCGTTTTGCTCGTAGCTTCATCTCTATTTGGAATGCATAACCTATAAACTCAACGGAATCTAAATCTATGGCATCTAATACACCCCTTTTATAAGCAACAAACCCCGCCGTGCCATCACTCACGCCAAGCCACAAAACCAAGTTCACATATATAGACGCACCTCTACTAATTATCCTTCTATCGAGAGGCCAATTTACAACTCCCCCGCCTTTTACATTTCTTGAACCGACAACTACATCCGCCCCTCTAACACACTCTTCTCTTAATCGGATTAAATCTTGAGGATTGTGCGAAAAATCACAATCCATTTCAAAAATATAAGCATAGTCCTTTTTTAACGCCCACTTAAACCCAGCGATGTATGCGGTTCCTAACCCTTGCTTCCCCTTACGTTCGAGAATGAAAATCCGCCCATTGAATTTTGTAGCGACAGATTTGACAAGGTCAGCGGTTCCATCAGGACTTCCGTCATCAACGATAAGAACATCTAAAAGTGGCTCGAGAGCCATTACTGTTTCGAGCATTTTTACAACGTTTTCTTTCTCGTTGTATGTAGGAATAATTACTAAGCTATCTGACATCTTCACTAATACGCCTATGTGGTCATTCTTAGTATGCTCATCTCCTCCTCAGTCAAGTGTCGCCAATGCCCACGTGGAACATTTTTCTTAGTAAGACAAGCAAAAATCACCCGGTCTAATTTTGTAACCTTATATCCAAAATGCTCGAAAATTCTTTTAACGATTCGATTTCTTCCAGAGTGAATCTCCACTCCAACCTCTCTCGGGTCGCTTTTCACGAAACTAGCTTTGTTAAGCTTCACGAACTTCCCATCTAATTCAAATCCCTCTAGCATCTTATCTAAATCACCTTGACTCACCTTTTCTTTAAAGCTAGCATGATACAGGTTTCTTACTCCAACTTTAGGATGAGTGAGCCTTTTTGCCATCTCCCCATCGTTCGTGAACATTAATAACCCAGTGGAGTCTCTATCAAGTCTTCCAATCGGCACAACCCTTTCTTTACAAGCCCCACGAATTAATTGCATAACAGTCCTTCTGCCTTGAGGATCTTCGTCGGTTGCTAAGAAGTTTTTAGGTTTATTTAATAAAATATACCTTTTAGCTTCGGCCTTAATTGTATCTCCCTCAACCTGAACCTTGTCAGTTTGGTTAACCCTATATCCCATCTGGGTTATGACGTCACCATTAACACTTACAACCCCAGCGGCGATTAATACATCAGCTTCTCTTCTTGAGCAAATACCAGCTTGAGAGACATAACGGTTAAGTCTCATAGGAGCATTTGAATCTGGTAATGGTTGGCGTTTCTCAACCTTGTTACGCCTTAAATCAGGTCTGTAACTCCCGGTTCTTGTTTTAAGAATGGTCTTTCCCTTCGCCCCATATTTTCCTCCAGATTTAGACTTGGGATATCCTTTACTTTCTTCAGCAGTGCTGGATTTATCTGACTCAGAGTTTTTAGTGCTGTTTTGTGAGAGTTTATGTTTAGGTCTAAACGACTTCGACTCGGGTTTGGTTCTTCGGGCGCCTCCTCGGCGGCCTGAACCTGTTGACTTTTTCATCTTACAATAAATATTGAGCTGCAAAGATACATCACTCGGTTTCATACCTCTAAGAATTAAACAACTTCGAAAGCACCCCTAATGTGTTCTACCCACCAATCGCCATTTGTTTTTCTAACCCTCACAAGGTCAAACCTAGATTCAAGTTTAATCTTCGCCCTCTGCAATAAATAGGAATTAGCAGCATTGATTATTCTTTTTCTCTGACTATGTGAAATATCTACGCCCTGCTCTATCCGATTTATACCACGTGTTTTTACCTCAATAAAAACAATTTTATCACGGTGGATTGCTATAATGTCAATTTCACATTTGCGCCATCGCCAATTTCGCTCTAAGATTTTAAATCCCAATGACGAAAGATATTTTTGAGCAAGGTCTTCACCTACGCGTCCAATTTCTAATGTTGTTTGATCCATCAGCTAAAAGTCCGCTGAAGAGTCGATAGTATTTCAAAAGACTTTATATCTGTAGGCCACAACTTTATTAAACGAAAAAATTATAGCAAAAACTCAATTACCTCATCTTAAATTCAAAACGCTTGATCCTATTAGCACCTCTTGTTCTAAGATTTCAATAGTGTATTCTCCAGAAATTAATGCGTTAGTTTCTATGTCCACAGAGTAAAACACACAGGCATCTAATCTGTCATTAGAGTAATCAATATTTCTTGTAGCGCTATATACTCCATCATTATTTGACAATAACACATTGCCCTCTAGGTCTGTAACTCTTAGGTTTAGGACTTTGTTTCCGGGTTCTGCAATCTTGTTTTCAAGAAGTGTAAAACAAACCTTAATCATCTCCACTCTATCCGCCCTTGATGTTTCACGTTGTCTTCCAGTTTGTGTTACTCGAATTCCCACAACGTTTATTTCTGTGCATTGAAGAACCCTTCCAACTTCAATAATTTCCTCCATATTTTCTTGGCGCTCTTCGAGTTTTTCGTTTATCACCTGCACCTCTTTAACTCGGTCTCGCATAGCGGTATTTTCTTCCGTTAACGCTTGATTGAGTTGATTTATAGAGTCGATGGTTACTATATAACCCTTCATAATTACCCTTAAAGTTGCAGCTTCTTTTTTAGCTTTCCCAAGCTCCCAATTTCCGTTTTTTACATTGGTAATTAAGCCGTCAATTTTATCTCGTTGGGCAGAAATCTCAGCGAGCATCATAGAATTTTCAATATTTAATGTGTCATAAGAAAATCTCAGCTTCTCCAGATCGAAAACGACCTGTTCTTTATCCATTTCAAGCCTGCCATAATCACCAGACAAGTCTTTAAACTTTTCTCCTCCCACAAAAAGCTGAATCCCTAGGAAAAGACAAATTACTGCTAAAACCACAATAGCAATTAGGGATTGTTTAGAGCTGAGATTCATATAAATTCAATTATTAATATTTAATACAAAGATGCAAATCTTAAAACTCAATATGGCGTATTGCAAATTTATATAATGAAATATAAGTAGTTAATAACGCAAATAAAAAACTTTTATTACTAGTATAAACTGCTTGAGGCGATGTTTGTGTTAATCCTGTTACGGGCTCAGTATATATGGACCTAAATGGCGGAAGCTATCCTTGAAGTGGATCAAATGTGGATTCAGGCGTTTGTGTTTATGCTGCGTTTTGCACAGAAGACGTCAATGCTGATGTAGCAGTGACTGTAGGAGATTTGTTGCAAATACTTGGCGCTTACTGTCAGGTCTGCTAGGGTTAAATCCTACGAAGCATCACAAGAATTATTATTCAAGCAACTAAAGAATAGTTTTTTGCGTCATAAATTAGAACAATTAAGAATTGATATCATTATGAATTACCCCTACTCCATTATATTTTCTGGAATTATACTACTACTTTCCACGTCTATCTCAACATCAATTTCAGCTCAATGCGTTGAAGGAGAGTCAGAGGTTGTTGTTCAAATATTAACAGACAACTATCCAGGTGAAACAACATGGACATTGTCAGATGCAAGTGGCGAACTACTAACCGGGGGGCCATACTCAGCAAATAACACAACGTATACAGCTTCAGCTTGTATACCAAATACAGAGGAACCGCCTTGTTTACAGTTTATAATAGACGACAGTTATGGAGACGGAATTTGTTGCGGCTATGGCAATGGAGCTTTTACACTATTAATTGACGGAGTTGAAGTAGCAACTGGAGGCAATTTTGGGTATCAGGATATTGTAATGTTTGACTGTGCGCCAGGTGCTACATGTAACGATGCGGTGGTTTTGACAGACGCAGATTATGGAACGGTAGCTCAGGCGTCAGATAATTTTTGGTACACATTCGTTCCTCCAGCTAACGGGATGTACGAATTTAGCTCTTGTGGAGCTGGGTGCAATACAACACTTTATATATATGACTATTGTAATATGAACAACTTTGGCGACACCAATGAAGGAACCATTTATTACGATGATATGGAAGGAGGTTGCGGAGATGAGGCGACGATTACGGCTTTACTAGTAGGAGGAGAACAGATGTGGATACGTTGGGCATCTTTGGACGCGAGTTGTGGAGCTTTCGATTGGGATTTTTCTTTTGTAGGCCCTCCTGAAGGATGTATGGACTCGACAGCATGTAATTATAACCCTTCAGCAGAAGTTGATAATGGCACCTGTATTTACGAAGGAGACCCTCAATGTAACGGGCCAGACCTTGTAATTGTAACTGACGCGATTACTAGCTCCTTGTATGCAACGACTATGAATGTTAATGAAACAGATTGCTATATAGAGGAAGGCTGTTTAAATGGTTTTGGTCAAAGGGAAATAATTCGATTCACAACACATATTAAAAATATTGGGGATCTTGACTATTATATAGGCCAAAGTGGGGGATCATCTACACAATTTGAATGGGGCGATTGTCATAACCACTGGCATTATGATGGATATGCAAAATATGATTTATTTGACATGGATGGAGGCTTCATTCCTGTGGGATTTAAAAATGGATTTTGTGTTATGGATTTAGAATGTAGTGGAGGGGGTTCTGCAACATACGGATGCTCAACGATGGGTATTACTGCTGGTTGCGGAGATATTTACTCTAGCGGACTCAGTTGCCAATGGATTGACGTTACAGATGTACCTGACGGCCAGTATCGTCTAGTGGTTCGTGTAAATTGGGATTACGCCCCAGATGCTTTAGGCCATTACGAAACAAATACAGATAACAATTGGGGTGTTGTTTGTATTGAAATAGATAGAACAAGTGGATATGATGTAAGTATTCTTACAGATTGTCCAGTTTTCACAGATTGTTCTGGAGAGCCTTATGGAACTACCCTGAATGACTGTACTGGGACTTGTGGAGGATCGACCTTAATGGGAGATATTGATGCTGATTCTGACCAAGATTTGACTGACGCTCAGCTTTATACTGAAGGTGTTCTAGGAGGGGATATTCCATTAAATGATTGCAATGACATTAATGCTGATGGTTTAATAAATGTTGTTGATGCAGCTACTATAGCTGACTGTCAGTATTGGAATGTAGCTCACACTCACCCTGATAGTTCAGGAGTTCACACCCATTGTGACTTCCCTACTGTGGCGATTGAAAATCCGTTTGACAATGTTGAATTTACTATAGGAAGTGTAGACTGGGATTTACAATATTTTGACGTGCACGTTCTGAACCCAGATAATAGAATCTACGCATATCACCTAGAGTTCGACGGGATTCAAATCTCTCAAACAGAGAGCTTGATTGACCCTCTTCTTTACTCCGGAACCCCTTCTCACGTACCAGGAGGAATAGACGTACTTTCTCTAAGTTACGATGGCACTTCGATTCCAAAGAACATTGTCTATACTCCTTTTCTTCGTGTTCATTGGATAGGATCTGCAAACGGAATGGTATGTATTTCTCAAGCTGTAGATGTGGTAAATGAGTCTCTTCAGACAACGATGACATCTCTTTTCAATCCATGTATTGAAGAAACAAACACTGGATGCGTTGGAGATCTCGACGGTGACCTAGTAGTTACAGTAAGCGACATACTAGCTGTATTAAGCGAATTTGGCTGCATGTCAGATTGTTCAAACGACGTAAATGGCGATGGCTTTGTTAACGTTGCGGACGTACTACTTGTGCTGTCTGCGTTTGGTGCAACCTGCTGATAGGAATTACCCCATTCCTTTTTTACAAGCTTAATGAGGAAGTTTATCCTTTAGAATACCGTAAGCCACAACTCCGAGCATCGCGGAGAAGATTGATACGAGAATAATTCCATAGCCGCTTCCAACAAGAGCGTAAAGTGGTCCGGGACATGCGCCCGTTAAAGCCCAACCGCATCCAAAGATTATTCCTCCTATTAAGTTCCCTTTTTTATTGAACTTTTTATCTACTGGATTGATCAGGTCGCCTGAAATAGATTTGGCCTCAAGGCGCTTAATTACTTGAAGAGAAATTACTCCTACAACAATAGCGCTTCCTATTATTCCGTACATATGAAAGCTTTGGAACCAAAACATTTCCTGTATTCTGAACCATGAAAGGACTTCAGCTTTAACAAGTATTCCTCCGAAAAGACCTCCGAGTAGCATTGCGTATAAATGTCTCATAATGATGCAAGAATTAATGGTAAAACGAACCAACTTACAGCGAGTCCACCAATGAAGAAGCCGACAACAGCGACAAGCGAGCCGAGGTTCAACATGCTAAGACCCATAATTGCGTGACCCGATGTGCATCCCCCAGCGTAACGTGTTCCGAATCCAACAAGGAAACCACCGAGAATCACAGATATTAGAGTAGCAATATTTGTGATATGGTCGAACGCGAATATTTGCGAAGGCATAAGGCCAGTAAAATCGCTTATACCCAAAGAACTCAGTTTTGTAACCGTAGCATCAGAAATACCTACAAGCTCATTAGTAGGAATATACTCAGCTACAAATAAAGCTCCGAGAAATATTCCGAAAACAAAGAGTAAATTCCAACTCTCTTTTTTCCAATTGTACTTAAAATAATTTGCCTTAGAAATAGAACACATTGCGCACAGATGCTTCAGCGAACTACTCACCCCGAAGGATTTGTTAAGGACAATAAGTAGTAAAGGGACCATAAGCCCTATGGCCGGTCCGGCAACGTACCAAGGCCAAGGTTGAGATATAAATTCTATCATAGAGGTTTAAATAATGTACATTTGCGTCCCAATATAATTAATTATACGATGCGCATCACAATTACCCAACTGGTTTTATCGGTTTTACTTTCAGTATTTATTCCTTTTTCTAAGGCGAATGCCCAAACCCTGATTGCACCATCTTTCCTATCTGGTGACAGTTTTACCATGGGGGTATTAGAATTGTCAGAAGCGGGAGCTGCGGGAGAAAGTATGGCTTGGGATTACAGTTCTTTTGTTACGGTTAACTCTTATAATGGACAGATACTGTCATCTACACCATCCTCATTTGAGGACGATTATCCCAATGCTAACTGGATTGTAGAAATAGGAGGAGGTCAGTATTATTACAATTTTGGACCAGATGTTTACGAGTATTACGGAGGGGTAGAAGGAGGTGAAAGTTACCCCTATTCTGATTCTGAGATTTACTTTCCGTTTCCATTTTCATATGGTGAAACTTGGACGGATACTTACGAAGTTTCGCTAAATATACTAGGCGCTGAAACACAAAGATCAGGAGTTGTCACGAGTGTATTAGATGGTTATGGAACCCTCGACCTTCCCGGGGGAGTTTATTTGGATGACGTGTCAAGGATTTCAATGTCGAGAGAAATTACGGACAGTTCAACTACAGGTGAAATAACATATTTACTTGACCACAAGTTGTTTTACTCTGGAACGATGGTTGTTCCAATAGTCACACATACGCATGTTCAAATAATTGAAGCACTTGACACAGCAATACAGGACATTACGCGGATACTTCAGCTCTACACTGTTGCGACAGATGAAGTCCAGACAGAAGCTACCTATATAGATTTTACAATGTTCCCTAACCCGGCCAGTTCGAAAGTACAATTTGTTTTCGCCGGGGGGATATTTACACCCAACTCAATCGATGCAATTGAAATTCGTGATATAACAGGTCGTTTAATAGAAACGCTTAATCTTGTGCCAGGTGTAAATTCTGGAATGATAGATGTTAGCTCTTGGGCGAAAGGAGTCTATACGGCAACATCTAAGCTGGGCTTAGAGAATGTCTCAACAAAACAATTGATTGTAGAGTAGTCTTCCATAAACAGATTATACCTATTCGAGATGTAGGAATTTAGTAAGCTCTTTTGTCGCTTCCTTCCATATAATTTACGAAGGCGCGATTTACAACTCTACGTCCTCCTGGCGTAGGATAATTTCCGGTGAAATACCAATCTCCGGTGTGATTGGGACAAGCTTCGTGAAGACCTTCAATGGTTTGGAATATGATTTTCACATCAGCAACCATATCCTTGGGAGTTAGAAGTTCAGAGATTTTGTCAGAAATTTCGTCAGCGGTAAAAGGATCATAAATTGCTGTTACGGGATTTTGCATCTCAGCTAATGGCTTCATTAGCTCAGCCTTACATTTCTCATAAGTATCGCTAAGGATTTTTTCAAGACCGCGATCTTTCAATAGAGCCACAGCTGCTCTGAACGCAATGAAATCATTCATTTTTGCCATATCGATTCCGTAGCAGTCGGGGAAGCGAATTTGAGGAGCACTTGAAGCAACGACGATTAATTTGGGTCCGAGGCGATCAAGAATTCTGAGTATGGATTGTTTTAACGTCGTTCCTCGAACGATGCTGTCATCAATAACTATGAGATTGTCTTTACCTCTTCTTATTGATCCATAAGAGATGTCATAAACGTGGGCTACTAGATCATCACGTGAAGAATCCTGAGTAATGAATGTTCTGAGTTTAGCATCCTTAATTGCCACCTTCTCCATTCTGGGGCGTTCGTTCATAATAGCTTCAATATCCTCATCAGAGGGATGAGGTCCGAGGCCTTTTATCCGAGCAATTTTACTTATATTTAAGAAAGTCTCTAACCCCTGAATCATTCCGTAAAAACAAACCTCAGCAGTGTTGGGGATGAAGCTTGAAACCGTATTGTCAAGGTCATGCTCAATCGCTTCGAGAATTTTAGGAACGACTTTTTCACCTAGTGCTTTTCGCTCTTTGTAGATTTCTACATCGTTGCCTCGACTAAAATAAATTCTCTCAAAACTACAAGCTGTACGTGGCGCTGGATTTAGAATTTGTGGCATGTAAGTTGATCCGTCACGTTTGATAATTAAAGCGTGACCAGGTTTTACTTCATGAACGTTATCAGCTGTGAGGTTAAAGGCAGTTTGGATTACAGGGCGCTCTGAAGCTGCAACCACAATCTCATCATCTTCATACCAATACGCAGGGCGAATTCCGTTGGGATCACGTAACACGAAAGCGTCGCCATGACCAAGCATACCACACATTGCGTAACCACCATCGAATCCTTCAGCCGCAGATTTCAATACACCTTCAAGATCTAAAGTGTCGGCAATTTTTTCAGAAATGCTTTGGTGATTTAACCCTTTAGCTTTTAGCGCATCAAAACGAGATTGATTCTCTACATCTAAATAGTGACCTATTTTTTCAAGGACGGTAACGGTATCAGATTTTTGTTTTGGATGTTGGCCTATTTCAATAAGAATATTAAAAAGCTCGTCGACGTTTGTCATGTTGAAATTACCAGCTACTACAAGATTTTTAGTTCGCCAGTTATTCTGTCTTAAAAACGGGTGACAATTTTCAATGTCATTTTTCCCGTAAGTGCCATATCGTAAGTGACCTAGAGACACTTCACCAGTAAAGCCATAGTTTTCTTGTAGAAAACCTGCATCGGCAAGCTGCACTGCATCGAGATTAGAAAATCTATTAAGGATATCTTCGAAAATATCATGAATAGGCTTAGAGTTTATAGATCTTTTTCTTGAAATATATCTTTTACCGGGGCTAACATCTAGTTTTATATTAGCAATTCCGGCACCATCTTGCCCGCGATTATGTTGTTTCTCCATCAGAAGATACATTTTATTCAAACCGTAGAATGCCGTTCCGTACTTATCGATGTAGTACTGTAGAGGCTTTTTAAGCCTCAGAAGCGCAATGCCGCATTCGTGCGTTAGGAAATCGCTCATAAAGATGTTGTAGGTGGAGGTGCGAAGGTAGTCACAATCGTACATTTGTAGCGATGGCAGAAGACCTAGATCCTGAAGACTTTTACACTACTGATGAAGGTTTCATTGTCTTTACAGAAACATACCATTTAAAGCGTGGTAATTGCTGTGAAAGTGGATGTAAGCATTGCCCTTATGGTTTTGATAAAAAGACTGGAACCTATAGAAATAAAGGAAAGAAATGAATTTAGATAAGTTCAAAGAATCGATTACGCAGGGCATACCCTCGATTTTGCCTCCTTCAAAAACGCCCAGCGATGGAGTACCTCACGCTCCGGTGAGAAAAGAAATCCTAACTTCAGCTGAAAAAGAACTGGCCTTATCTAACGCTCTCAGGTATTTTCCAGAAGCTCAGCATGCAGTTCTTGCGCCTGAATTCGCTCAGGAATTAAAAAATTACGGAAGGATATATATGTACCGCTTGATGCCAGATGTTGAAATAAAAGCTCGTCCGATAGAGTGGTATCCCGCAAAATGTCAGCAGGCTGCGTCAATCATGTTAATGATTCAGAATAACCTCGATGCTGCGGTGGCCCAACATCCTCAGGAGCTGATAACTTATGGAGGAAACGGATCGGTATTCCAGAATTGGGCTCAGTACAGGCTCACGATGAAGTATTTAAGCGAGATGGATTCATCCCAAACCCTTACCATTTTTTCCGGCCATCCAATGGGGCTTTTTCCATCACACCCAGACGCCCCAAGAGTTGTCATAACAAACGGAATGGTAATCCCTAACCACAGCTCACAAGACGATTGGGAGCGCATGAATGCACTCGGAGTTAGCCAATATGGCCAAATGACAGCAGGGTCGTACATGTATATAGGTTCTCAAGGGATCGTTCATGGAACAACCATCACAATCCTTAATGCCGGAAGAAGACTCGCCGAAAAGCACGGTGGCGATGAATCTTTAGCAGGGCGCTTATTCGTGACTTCAGGACTGGGTGGTATGAGTGGAGCCCAACCAAAAGCGGGTAACATCGCCGGTTGTGTTACGGTTTGCGCTGAGGTAAGTGAGGCTGCGGCATATAAGCGCCACGGACAAGGATGGGTCGACCATGTAATTACTGACATCGTTGAGCTCTCTGAGCGAGTGCGTGAATCTATAGCGACTAAGGAGGTGGTTTCATATGCATATCTCGGCAATGTGGTGGACGTTTGGGAAGAGTTCGATAAGCAGGATATTTATATTGATCTAGGTTCAGACCAAACCTCACTTCACAATCCTTGGGCTGGTGGATACTACCCTATGGGAATCTCATTTGATGAGTCGAATATTATGATGGCAGAAAACCCTGAGCAGTTTAAAAAGCTAGTTCAGGAAACACTAAGACGCCATACATCAGCGGTAAATAGACACACCGCAAAAGGAACTTATTTTTTCGATTACGGAAACGCTTTCCTTCTCGAAGCAAGCCGAGCTGGAGCAGAGGTAATGTCAGAAGACGGCCTTTCATTTCGCTATCCGAGTTACGTTCAGGACATCATGGGCCCTATGTGTTTCGACTACGGATTTGGGCCATTTAGATGGGTGTGTACTAGCGGTGAACCAGGAGATCTAGCTTTAACTGATGCCATCGCATGCGAAGTGCTAGAGGAGATGATGAAAGAGTCTCCAAAAGAAATTAAAATCCAAATGCGTGACAATATCCAGTGGATTCGTGGTGCTGAGGAAAATAATCTTGTTGTCGGCTCACAAGCTAGAATCTTATATGCAGACGCCGAAGGTAGAATCAAGATTGCAAAGGCATTCAATGATGCGGTTGCCTCCGGCGCGTTAAGATCTCCTGTTGTTTTAGGCCGTGACCATCATGACGTGAGTGGAACTGACTCGCCTTATAGGGAGACCTCAAACATTTATGATGGATCTGCGTTTACAGCAGACATGGCGATACAGAACGTTATAGGTGACGGATTTAGAGGAGCGACTTGGATTTCGATACACAACGGAGGAGGTGTTGGTTGGGGCGAGGTTATTAACGGAGGCTTCGGCATGCTTTTAGACGGCTCAACGGACTCGGAGAGGCGCCTAAAATCAATGCTACACTGGGATGTAAATAATGGCATTGCACGACGAAGCTGGGCACGTAATCCCGGAGCGGAATGGGCTCTAGTTCGCGCCATGGCTGCTGAACCCCGCCTCAAAGTAACACGAGCAAATCACGCCGATGCCTCGCTCATAAAAAAAGCACTATCGTGAACACTGTAAATGTTGTAGCACATAGAGGGTACGCAGCGAAATATCTAGAAAACACTCTCGAGTCATTAAGTGAAGCCATCAAGGCGGGAGCAACAATGGTTGAGTTTGACGTCCAATTCACAAAGGATCTCATCCCCATCATGCTCCACGATGACAATTTCAAACGCACAATGGGATTAGACCTAAGCGTATTTGAGATCACCCAAAGAGAACTCCAAGGCAAGCTAGAACTTAAGCCAATTAGTGAGGTTGAGGAGGTTATGGTTTGGCTTAAAGCAAACCCGGGAGTGAAGGCATTTGTGGAATTAAAACAGGAATCCATCGACGTGCACGGACTAGAAGTATGTGTGAAAGCGCTCCGCGAATCCTGCGACTCCGCCCTTGACCAATGCGTATTTATCAGCTTTAACCCAGACGCAGTAAAAGTTGCTCAGGAGTATGGCTTCATGGAGACAGGTTGGGTAGTTTTAAGTTATGACGAAGTAGGAGCGAAGATCTCAAAGGAAC
>ENA-OSET01003812-OSET01003812.1-sediment-metagenome-genome-assembly--contig:-NODE-3812-length-13619-cov-6.260966_pt1 | contig 13619 bp, 14 predicted proteins | sample MGYA00237882_ERZ534229 | MGnify/ENA primary metagenome ERZ534229 (study PRJEB26408, sample SAMN06266212) | sediment metagenome | isolation source: Hudson Canyon methane seep mesocosm | place...
AACTGTCGGGCAGCGTGAATAGCGCATAAAAAAGAAAATTAGGAAACTATCGATGAAGATTAAACGTTTTGTTGCAAAGGATATTCGCCAGGCTATGCGTATGGTGAAGAATGAGTTGGGGGCTGATGCTGTAATTATGTCAAATAAATCGGTCGATGGTGGCGTTGAAATAGTGGCGGCTAAAGACTTTGATGAGCAGGCTATTCATAATAGACTAGATTCTCAGCCAAATTCTCTGGAACAAACTGTTAAAACAAAGAAAGATATTGAATTGGCAGATTTTGAAGCTGAAAGGAATAAATTACATATTGTTAGCAGTTCACGAAAAATTGGTGCAGATGGTGTTGCCCCAAAAAGAAATGTACAACGTAATCTTGACCAATATGTTGGGTATGCTGAAAAACTTAATGTAGCAACTGAAAGTAATAAAACAGCATTAAAAAAAGAGTCTATTAAGCCTCGCAAGCAAGCAAGAGCATCACAACAGTTTAGTAATGTTGTAAGAGAAGAAATTAAGCAGCAATCAGCGACAGTACCCGAGCAATTTATGCTTGAAATGCGGAATGAAATAAAAGCATTGAAATCAGCTTTAGATACTAAGCTATCAGAAGTTTCTTGGAACCATAATACAAAAAGCAATCCTGTAAGAACAGATTTACTGCACCGTTTAGCAAATATGGGGTTTTCAAAAAAATTATCGACTAAGATTGCTAATCGTCTAGATAGCCATAAAGATTCTGACCTTGCTTTTGATAAAGCAAAAGAGATGTTGGCAAAAGTTTTGCCCGTGAATGATGATAATTTGCTGGAATATGGCGGCATTGTTGCCCTAGTTGGACCCACTGGCGTGGGTAAAACGACAACTATTGCAAAATTAGCTGCACAATTTATTTTAAAACATGGCGCAAGGAAAGTGGCTTTAATCACTACCGACAATTATAGAATTGGTGCGCACGAGCAGTTATCAACATATGGTCGTCTATTAGATGTCCCCGTGCGAGTAGCTGCAAATGCAGATGAATTACGAGGACATATTAATAGTTTTAATGATAAACGATTGATTTTAATAGATACTGCTGGTATGAGTCAGCGTGATATGCGTTTGGCAGAGCAGATTCAAACATTGCGGCAAGAAGATGTGCCTATTAAGACTTATTTAGTCATGTCAGCAGCGACACAATTCAAAGCTATGAATGAAATTATTAATGCTTTTAAAGTATTTGAGCCAGAATCCAGTATTTTGACTAAACTAGATGAAACAGTTGTACAAGGTTCAGCTTTGTCGGCGAGTATAGAACAACAATTACCCATTTCCTTTATGACTAATGGGCAGCAAGTACCTGAGGATATTTATTTTCCAGATGCTTGTGAATTAATTGAGCAATGTGCGACTGAGTTAGATACAGAAAATGATTATAATGATGCTTTAAGTTATGATGACTGGGTGGCTGAAGGTTATGCATAAACCCGTTGATCAAGCGTCTGGGATAAGAAAAATGAGACAAATTAAACCAAAACCTGTCCGAGTTATTGCCGTTACAAGTGGTAAGGGAGGGGTTGGTAAGACCAATTTATCAGTTAATTTAGGTGTAGCCCTTTCTCAAATGGGACGAAGAGTTGCTTTGCTGGATGCTGATATGAGCCTAGCAAATGTTGATATTTTATTAGGGCTTTCGCCTAAATATAATTTATCGCATGTTTTACACGGTGAAAAAACACTGGAAGATATTATGCTGACAGGCCCAGCAGGTTTGAAAGTAATTCCTGCTTCATCGGGTGTTCAGCAAATGGCAGAGCTGTCAAATATTGAGCAAGCTGGTGTTATCCGAGCCTTTAGCGAGATAGATCAAAGTTTGGATGTTTTGATTGTTGATACGGCGGCGGGTATTTCTTCTAGCGTAGTTAATTTTGCTCGCGCCTGTCAGGAAATTGTTGTTGTTGTTTGTGATGAGCCCACATCATTGACGGATGCTTATGCGTATATCAAATTGCTAAACAGGGATTATGGATTGAATAAATTTCATATCGTTGCAAATATGGTGCAGTCTGCACAGCAGGGAGAGCAGTTATTTAATAAACTTGGAAAAGTGACTGAGAAATATTTAGATGTCACCCTTAGTTATACTGGCGCAGTTCCTTTTGATGAATATTTGCGTAAATCCGTACAAAAGCAAAGCCCTGTATTAGAAGCTTTTCCACGGAGTAAATCGGCATTAGCGATAAGAAATTTAGCCCTTAAAATTGATGGCTGGCCTATTAAAATTCAAGCCGGTGGTTATTTAGAGTTTTTTGTAGAAAGAATGATTCAATACAGTACTCATGAGGATGCCGCATGAATGGAGCGGCAATGTATGCAACGACTATGCAGGTAGGAACAACCGATGATTTGGTTATTCAGCATGTACCTTTGGTTAAACGCATTGCTTTTCATTTAATGGGCAGATTGCCTGATACAGTTTTAGTCGATGATTTAATTCAGGCAGGGATGCTTGGGTTATTAGAAGCAGTAAAAAATTATGATATGACTCAAGGAGCCAGTTTTGATACTTATGCAGGTATTAGAATAAGAGGGTCAATGCTTGACGAAGTGAGGCGATCTGATTGGACACCTCGCTCGGTTCATAAGAAATCCAGGATGGTTTCTGAAGCAATCAAAGAGGTTGAGAATAAATTAGGTAGAGATGCCAGAGATATTGATATTGCAGAGCATTTAGGTGTAGACCTTGAAGAGTATAATCGGATGTTACAAGACTCTTTGGGATGTAAAACTTTCAGTGTTGAAGAGTTGGCAGAAACAGGCGATTCTGCTTTTAAGAATGCAGAAAAAACCAACAGTGAGCCCGTCAACTTATTGGAAGAGGATGACTTCCAGCAGGCCTTGGCCAAGGCGATCATGACTTTACCTGAAAGGGAGCGTTTAGTTGTTTCTCTTTATTACGATGAGGAATTTAATTTACGTGAAATAGGTGAAGTATTAAATGTCAGCGAATCTCGTGTAAGTCAAATAAGTAGCCAGGCTATGTTAAGGTTACGATCAAGACTTGTTGACTGGACAGATCGAATAGAAAATACATTTTAAATGTTAAGTTACCCATTGAAATATTAGAACAATACATCTATGGTATATTGTATATGGATGGCTCTTTCAAAGTGAGTAATTCCCTACATGACTTTATGGTACGGGGGATAACTTTTTTATAGAGTTTTGGGGGAAACGGTTCAAGTATTATTGATTTGGGTCGATAAAATGAATGATGAAATAAATAGGTTGGAGATTATCCTTGGATAAAAATATGAAAATTCTGGTTGTTGATGACTTTTCAACAATGAGACGAATAGTAAAAAATCTATTGAGAGACCTTGGGTTTACTAATACTGTTGAGGCAGATGATGGTAAAACTGCTTTACCTATTTTGGAAGCTGGAGGTATTGACTTTTTAGTGACTGATTGGAATATGCCAGGAATGACTGGTATTGATTTGTTAAAAGCTGTTCGAGCTAACCCAAATTTAGTTGAACTTCCTGTGTTGATGGTAACTGCAGAAGCCAAAAGAGAGCAAATTATTATGGCCGCTCAGGCGGGTGTTAATGGATATGTTATCAAGCCCTTTACCGCCGCAACGTTGAAAGAGAAGATAGAAAAAATCTTTGAACGGATTGATGGTTAAAATAGCCTCGGAGAATAATGAATGACGAATGATTTGCGTTTAGCTTTGGCCAAGGATTTGGTTATTGCATTAGAGCAGGGAAACGAAACAGAAGCAGATAAATTGTTGGATCAAATTGCTGTGCAGAAGGAAAGTCAATTGTTCCAGGAAGTAGGGAAATTGACTCGCCAGCTTCATGATTCAATGGCTGGGTTTTCCTTAGATTCAAAAATTACCACCATGACAGAAAATGACATACCTGATGCAAAGGAACGCTTGCAGTATGTTATTACTATGACGGAACAAGCCGCTAATGAAACTTTAACTTCTGTCGAAGGATTATTAATTGTTTCTAACACTCTAAATGATAAAGCTGCTGAACTATCGACTAAATGGGAACGTTTTTTGGATAGGGAAATGCCTTTTGAAGAATTCAAAAGTATGAGTGAAGAACTTACAAAATATTTTCATGAGTCAAAAGCTTCTTTGCTGGAAGTTAAAAGTGGACTAAATGATATTTTGATGGCGCAAGGGTTTCAAGATATAACAGGGCAAATTATAAAAAGAGTAATAGATTTGGTTCAGGACCTGGAAGTCAGTATGGTTGAATTGATTCGTATTTCAGGAGATAGCAAAAAACCTGGAAATGCTCCGGTTAAGGAACCTAGTTTGCCCGGACCTGTTGTCCCTGGAGTGGATGACAAAGTGGGGGATGTAGCGAACAATCAGGATGATGTGGATGACTTGTTGTCAAGTTTAGGTTTCTGAGGAAACAATTATGGCTGTTGATCTAGAAGACGAAATTTTACAGGATTTTTTAGTAGAAGCTGGCGAAATACTTGAATTGCTTGGTGAACAGTTAGTTGAGTTAGAACAGAAGCCAGAAGATTTTGATTTATTAAACGCAATTTTTCGGGGGTTTCATACTATCAAAGGCGGTGCGGGGTTTCTGGCACTTGATCCATTGGTAGGCGTTTGCCATAAAGCAGAAGATGTCTTTGATGTTTTAAGAGAAGGGGAGCGAAAAGTCACAGCAGAATTAATGGATGTGATTTTGGAAGTTGTTGATGTTGTAAACGAAATGTTTGATCAGGTTAAGACTGGGAATGATCCTGATGCTGCTGAAGAACAGTTACTGGCCAGGTTGCAAGGGTTTACGCGAGCAGGTTCTGCAGTAGTTGATTCAGAACCCGAACCCGAAATTATTGCAGATGTGCCCGTTGTAGAAGACGTTGTTGAACAAGAGTTTGAAACAATGTTGGATGACGTATCAGGAAATGGATCTAATGGCCAAGTAGAAAATGATGAAATTACTGAAGCTGAATTTGATAATCTTTTAGATGAACTTCATGGTAAGGGAAAATTTACTGCATCATCACCTGAAAATAAAACAGCAGAGCAAGTTGAATCTGGTGATATTTCTGAAGCAGAATTTGATAATTTATTGGATGAGTTGCATGGCAAGGGGAGCTTCTCTGCAAAATCACTAGTTGAGGAAACTAAACCTGAACCCGTTATCGAATCAGGCGATATTACTGAAGCTGAATTTGATAATTTGTTAGATGAGTTGCATGGGAAGGGACAATTTAAAGGTGCTACTACAAGCGATGCTGTTAAGCCTGAACAGCAAGATAAAAGTATAAAGCCTCCTGAGGTAGCTAAACCAAAAGATGAAGCAGTGGTGGCGATCTCAGTAAAAAATACAAACAAAGAAAGCGCTCCAATTCAAAAACCAGCGCCTGTTCAAAAGAAAAAAGAAGTTGTTACTGAAACAAAGTCTGCGCCTAAAAAATCAGCTAAACCTGCAGCAAGTCAAGGAGAAACAACTGTTCGAGTTGATACTCATGTTCTTGATGATATTATGAATATGGTTGGGGAACTGGTTTTGGTTAGAAACCGCTTTCAGACACTCAAAGCCTCTACGGATACTGATTCAAATGAACATATGACTAAAGCGGTTGCCAACCTGGATGTGGTGACTGCTGATCTACAACTGGCTGTAATGAAAACGCGAATGCAGCCTATTAAGAAAGTTTTTGGACGCTTTCCTCGTGTTGTTAGAGACTTGTCCCGAAGTCTAAAAAAAGAAATTAAATTAGAGCTGGTTGGAGAGGAGACTGATTTAGATAAAAATTTAGTTGAAGCTTTAGCTGATCCTCTGGTGCATTTAGTGAGAAATGCAGTTGATCATGGCATTGAATCGCCTGAAGATCGAGTGGCGGCTGGCAAATCAAGGGAAGGCTTGGTTATTTTGACAGCATCTCAAGAAGGTGATCATATTATGTTATCAATCAAGGATGATGGTAAAGGGATGAATGCAGATAATTTAAGGCGAATTGTTGTTGAAAAAGGTCTAATGGACGAAGAGTCAGCTGCTAGACTTGATAATAAGGAATGTTATAACTTGATCTTCATGCCTGGCTTTTCTACTAAAGTTGAAATTTCAGATGTGTCTGGTCGAGGGGTCGGCATGGATGTTGTGAAAACCCGCATCACACAAATGAATGGCGTGGTAGAAGTCGATTCAGTGGAAGGCGTGGGAAGTACCATTATCATTAAGGTACCTCTTACACTAGCTATTATGCCAACCTTAATGGTTGTGCTCGGTGGGCAGGCATTTGCCTTGCCTTTAGCGAGTGTGCTTGAAATTTTGGATCTGGATTTAAGCAAAACAAATGTTGTTGATGGTCAGCAGGTTATTATGGTCAGGGAAAAAGCTTTGCCAGTGTTTTTTCTCAGCGAATGGTTAGTCAATGATCCTGCCTATGTTTTAGACAAACAGGGAATAGGGCATGTTGTTGTTGTTAATGCTGGTGGAAGACACATCGGCTTTGTGGTTGATCAATTAATTGGTCAGGAGGAAGTTGTGATCAAACCATTAGGTGCAAAATTACAAGGTCTGGATGGTTTGGCTGGAGCCACAATCACAGGGGATGGTAAAATAGCACTTATTTTAGATGTGCCTGGATTGATGAGTCGGTATGTAGGATAGGTATTGATATAGGACAATTGGCCTTGTGAAATTTGATTAATGATTTTAGTCATTTATTACTAACTATTTAAAGTATCAAATAGTGATAGTTTTTTCGGTGTTACTTCTATCAAATAATATTATAAGGAGTAACTTGCCCACACTCATCAGAGTGTAGTTTCAGAGAATATACGTTTATATGGCAATTCGGGTGTTAATTGTTGATGACTCTAGGTTTATTTGTAATAGAATTCAAGAAATTCTAGAAGAAGAATCCGAATTTAAAGTTGTTGGCATTGCTTCAAATGGAAAACAGGCACTGCTTATGGCTGTTCAATTAGAGCCTGATGTTATTACTATGGATATTGAAATGCCTGTTATGGATGGTATTTCTGCAGTTAAGCAAATAATGGCGGAATGTCCTACGGCTATATTAATGTTTTCTGCTGCGACTCATGCTGGTGCAAAAGCAACACTGGATGCTCTCAGTGCTGGAGCAATCGATTTTTTACCAAAACAGTTAGATCAAATCGATGGTAATAGGGAAACAGCTAAGCGGCTATTGAGACGAAGGGTTCGCATTGTTGCATTGCAATCCAAAAGAGTTAAATCAAAGCCAAAGGTAGATGTGGCCAGAATGTCTCCTCCTCGGCATATAACGCCCCCTATTTCGCTAAAACAATCTCGAAACACGCTTGGCACTCAAGCTGCTTACAGAAATATTGAATTATTGGTGATTGTGGCGTCGACTGGTGGTCCTGTTGCAATCCAAAAAGTATTGAATCAACTTTCAGGTAATTGTTCATTTCCTATAGTTATTGTTCAACATATGCCTCAAAACTTTACAAAAAGTTTTGCACAAAGATTAAATCAGGTCTGTCAGGTGTCTGTAAAAGAAGCAGAAAATGGTGATTTATTAAAGCCTGGTGAGGCTTTAGTTGGACCTGGAGGAATGCAGATGGAAGTAGCTTCTACATCTGGAAAAAAAGTAATTAAAATAACAGAAAAAAAAATAGGTGAAATATATAGTCCCTGTGCAGATATTACTTTATCTTCTATTCCAGGTAGTTATTCTAAAAATGTATTGACCGTCGTTTTAACGGGCATGGGAGCTGATGGCAAAGAAGGGGCTGTTGCATTAAAACAAAAAGGCTTTCATATTTGGGCTCAAGATGAGGCTAGTTCAACTATTTATGGAATGCCAAAAGCTATTGTTGATGCGAACCTTGCTGATAGGGTTTATAGTCTCGATGAAATCGCTAACGAATTTAAAAAATTGAGATAATGGATATTTTAAGTGTTATTGGTGTCTTTTTAGGTTTTATTGCCGTTGTAGGAGGCAATTTTTTAGAAGGGGGGCAATTAGCCTCATTAGTTAATTTTCCTGCTTTACTTATTGTATTTGGTGGTACTTTAGGGGCTACTTTTTTACATTTCTCCCCACATATTATTTTAAAAAGCATTAAAAATTTATTGTTAATTGTAAGACCTAGGAAACTGACTCTTGATAAGCAGATTGGGAAGGTTGTGAGATGGAGTGCTTTAGCACGTAAAGAGGGTTTGTTGGGATTAGAAGTCATTGTTGATAAAGAAACTGACCCATTTGCCAAGAAAGGCTTGCAATTATTGGTTGATGGCAATGAACCTGAAGTGATTAGAGACTGTCTGGAAGTGGAGCTTAATACCATTGAGCATATTGAGATGCAAGCAGCTAAAGTCTATGAAGCGATGGGCGGATATTCACCTACCATTGGTATTATTGGCGCTGTCGTGGGGTTAATACAAGTGATGCAAAATCTGGCAAATCCTGAATTATTAGGTGCAGGTATTGCAACGGCTTTTGTTGCAACCATCTATGGTGTTGGTTTTGCTAATTTATTCTTTTTACCTGTTGCTAACAAATTAAAATTACAAGCTTATGCTTTATTGCAATCTAAGGAGCTTATGTTGGAGGGTATTACAGCAATAGCAGAAGGTGAAAACCCAAGAAATATAGAATTAAAATTATCAGGCTATATTTCATGAAAAATTATCTCAATAATAATGGCGATAATTAATGGCAAGGACACGGCGCAAGAAAAGTATTTTAGATGAAAGTGATAATCATGAGCGTTGGCTGGTATCATATGCTGATTTTGTGACACTACTGTTTGCCTTTTTTGTGGTGATGTATTCAATATCATCAGTCAATAACGAAAAATATGAGAGTCTGTCAGTGGCCTTGGAAGGGGCATTTTCAGAGGTCCATATTGTTCAGAAAGTGATAGAACCCATTCAAATTGGGGTAGAACCAACGACGATTAAGCCCATAATTCTGGATAATCCAACAACGGAAGAAATAAACAAAAAAAATGAATTGAGTGACTCAATTTTAAAGGAAAGGCGTCAATTACAGTTAATATCAGAGCAATTTGAAGATGTGCTTCAACCCTATGTTGAAAATGATTTAATTGGTGTTAAACGGAATGATTTTTGGATTGAGCTAGAAATGAATAGTGAATTATTATTTTTAAGTGGAGAAGCTGAGTTATCAAGTAAAGCACTTCCTGTTCTTAAAAAAGTGGCTCAAGTGGTTAGAATTATGCCTAATGTCATTAATATTGAGGGTCATACTGATAATATACCGATAGATACAGTTGAATTCCCTTCAAATTGGGACTTGTCTTCTGCAAGAGCAACATCTGTAGTAAGAGAGTTTGTGAACAATGGAATTTCACCAAAACGATTATCTGCAATTGGCTATGGAGAATTTCATCCTGTTGCCGATAACAGTGATATAGAGGGGCGGTTTAAAAATAGACGTGTTGTTTTAGTTTTAATGTCTCAGGCATTTGCTCGCTATGGAATGAGTGATAAACAGAGAGCAGATATGTTAAACATTAAAAGTAATACTGATTCATCGCCAGAAGTCTCGCAATAATGGCACAATAGGTTGGCAATGAAAATTTGGACAGTTTCAAATCAAAAAGGCGGAGTGGGTAAAACGACAACGGTTGTTTCTCTTGCGGGCCTTTTATCTTCCTGGGGGCTAAGGACTTTAGTGGTTGATCTTGACCCTCATGGCTCTTTAAGCAGTTATTTTAAAATAAACCCAGATGAAATAGAATTAAGCGTTTACAATTTATTTCACGACACTGGACAAAAAAAAACCAATATTGATCCTCGTCCGTATATCAGCAAAACCGCTTTTGATGGCCTATCGATCTTACCCGCCTCTACAGCAATAGCAACCTTGGATAGACAGGTTGCTGCTTTAGGGGGGATGGGGCTGGTTGTTACCAAGGCGCTTAAAAAAGTAGCGGATGAGTATGATTATGTGATTATAGATAGTCCGCCTATGCTGGGCATCCTGATGATTAATGCTTTAGCAGCCTGTGAGCATATTATTATTCCTTCTTTATCTGAACACATGGCTTTAAAAGGTTTAGAACGAATGGTACATACCGTTCACATGGTGTTTAAATCACGAAAAAACAATCCTAGTTTTACCATTGTACCCACCATGTTCGATAAGCGAACTAAAGCGGCGCGTGAAAGTCTGATAAAGTTAAGGCAGAGTTATCCCGAGCATATCTGGAATTCAGTCATCCCTATTGATACAAAAATACGAGATGCCAGTAATGAAGGTATTCCTATCGCTCTTTATGATCAAAAGTCAAAAGCAGCTGAAGCTTATGCACAATTGTTGGAATTATTATTGCAAGAAAATAGTCAGGCAGATAAAAAAATGGCAGTTAATTAATGCAAGCAGATAAATTTCCTCAACAGCTTGTTCAGCAGGAAATAGCTTTAGATAGCTATTTAAGCACCTTACTTGATGAAATTCCAACTAACCTCGAGCTTGATCAGCTAGATCAGGAAAATGAGAAAGTTAAACAAGTCGAGCTTAAGCTTAAGTCAAGGCCAACAATAGTTGAGCAGGGGACTAACAAAGAAGCTGAATTAACTGCAGTTGAAAATCCTTTATCTGTTATGCCATCCTGGGCTCAAGATGAGTTTCAGGCTTTATTTTTTAAAGTGGATAAATTAACCTTAGTTATCCCTTTAACTGAATTGTTAAGGATGATAAAAATAGAGAAACAGCCTAGCAAATTACCTGGTCAGCCCACCTGGTTTATGGGCTTATTAGAGAGTCATGGTCAACAAGTCGGTATTTTAGATACAGGGCAACTTATTTTAGGCAAATCGAGAGGCCAACAACGGAATCTGGAGCAGCAGCCTTTCCAAAGCATTTTGATTACCCATGATGGTAAATGGGGTCTGGCATGTGATGAAATACTATCGATAGGCAAGATCGAACCGGACCAGGTGCGCTGGCGTACATTACGTCAGAAAAGGCCGTGGTTAGTAGGGACAGTAATTGAAGAATTAACAGCCGTTATTGATGTGAATCATTTAGTCCCGCATAGAAAAGCAAGTTGAATAGGGCTTCTATTCTCGTACAATATTTTAGTTTTTCAACTAAAATGAACAGCATACATTTAATATCTGGTAACTAGTCATGAGTGAAGAAAATAAACAGAATGATCCGATTATGCAATGGGTTTCTTTTCGTTTGGGCGATGAGAAATATGGCATTAATGTCATGCAAGTGCAAGAGGTATTAAGGATTACTGAAATAGCGCCCGTACCAGGTGCACCTTCATATGTGCTGGGGATTATTAACTTGCGAGGTAATGTCGTTACCGTTATTGATACTCGTAATCGTTTTGGCTTAATGTCAAAAGAAACGGATGATGCATCGAGAGTGGTGATAATTGAAACTGAAGATCATATTATTGGCATTTTGGTTGATAGTGTTGCCGAAGTTGTTGAATTGAGAGCATCTGAAATTGAGACTGCACCCAATGTGGGGAATGACGAGACTTCAAAATATATTCAAGGAGTAACCAGTCGAGATAATGAATTGCTTATTTTGGTAGATTTAAATAAATTTTTAAGTGATGAAGAAAAACAAGACATGGATTTGTTTTAGAACTTTTTAAGCGATTGTTTGAGGTGCGCAGGCTATCGCCTGCTGAGTACTGGTAGAATATAGGTTTACCCCATCTTCTCAAGGGTATTGATTTTTTTGAGGGTGGATGGGCGAGGGCGTAATTTATCATTTTAGAGGGTTGTCGAGTTTCTAGTGCTCTATCAACTTTGGTTTGATGGCTAGTTAATTGATTTGATAGTTGAAGTTAAGAGAAATACAGCATGGGGCGCAGTGCTTTAGCCTGCTATTTTTTCTCGTTCCCACCGTATTCGATGGGAACGCATATCGTGCTGTGATTCTAGGCAGGTATGTATTCCCACGCAGGAGCATGGGAACAAGATGGGCTAGTTTTTTTCTAACCTGAGCTATTGTTAATAACCATGTTAAGTTAAGACAATTATTAGCACATCCTATGCTTACGCCTAACTTAATGGCAGTGACATTGCTATCTCCCCCTTAGATATTTTTTTAATAAAATGAGAGGTTTTATGATGGAAATTGCGCCAATTCTGACTACTCAACCGATTAAAAAAATAAAAAGAGTTGTTCATGAAGGTCAAAAAAAGCCAGAGCAAAGTCAAGCTGAAGAACCTAACAGCGATGAGGGTAAGGGCCCAGACGACTCAGAACCACAACATATTGATGAAATAGCTTAATGAATGGTAATTACTCAGCGTAAAATGATGGGTGCTGCTCTGAAGCCCTCTCCTGCTGGAGAGGGTTGGGTGAGGAGAGCTTGAAATAAATTCTTTTTGCCTTTAGAAATAAAGAAAAAAGCATTTTGCAAAAGAGAAGTGTTTAATTCCTCCTCTCGGCAATTGCTCCTGCATCCATGTAGTCGTCCCAACCCTCCCGAGCAAAGGAGGGCTTAAAAGCAAGCCCAGTCAATACAACATTGACGGAATATTACTATATTTTCAAATTTCTCTGAGTAGTTACAATGAATGAAGTGTTATTAATAAGTTCTATGATGACGATTGTTCTCATAGTCGTGCTGGCTTGGTTAATTGTTGAGCATTACAAGCTAAAAAAAAGTGTAAAGGCTGTTCGTGACTATCTGGAGCAAAATAATAAGGATATGGCTGGATTGTGTTCAGCTGCCGTTGCTCTCGATAATAAGGTTTTAGATGATCATAAAAAGCTAGCGAGTGTTTTAGATAAACTGGCTGATATTGAACAGCGTGAAGCAAATGAAAAGCCGGAAATTGCGATGATTGATGAGCGGCTTGAAGCGCATCAGCAGTCTATAGAACAGCAAGAAAGTGAAGAGCATCAGGGTTATCAACAAAATAGTGTTGATCAACAGGATGAAATCCAGCAACAGCAAGAAAGCCAGCCATATTATGATGCTATACAGCGAGTTCGTGAAGGAGCGACAGAAGGTGAGTTAATTCAGCAGTTTGGTCTAAGCAGGGATGAAGCGGTATTATTGATGAGATTGCATAGCTAAGGGGCTATGTTACTTTAAGGAACTTAAGTCTGTTTAAAACTGATTAGTAAAAATAAAAACTCCAATCACGAACTATTACGCGATTGGAGTTTAAATATTTAGCTATCAATCATCACCGCTAAATGCAGCTAATAGTTGCAATAAGCTTAAGAATAAATTGTAGATTGAAATATATAAAGACACAGTTGCCATTATGTAGTTAGTTTCACCACCATGAATGATTGCACTGGTTTGGAATAAAATCATGCCAGACATCAGTAAAATAAACATGGCAGAGACAGCAAGTGATAAGGCTGGAATAGCCAAGAACATTGCCCCAAGACCTGCTAAAAATGCAACTAGAACACCTACCATTAAGAAACCAGCCAGAAAGCTGAAATCTTTACGTGTAGTTAAAGCATAACCTGATAGACCAAGGAAAATCACGCCAGTACCGCCTAAAGCCGTCATAATTAATTCATGACCATTGCTATAAGCATTAAGGTACATATTTAAGATGGGGCCTAGAGTCAGTCCCATAAAGCCCGTTAAAGCAAAAACAAAGACTAGCCCTAAAGAACTGTTGCTAAATTTGCT
>ENA-OSET01003813-OSET01003813.1-sediment-metagenome-genome-assembly--contig:-NODE-3813-length-13616-cov-12.869119_pt1 | contig 13616 bp, 10 predicted proteins | sample MGYA00237882_ERZ534229 | MGnify/ENA primary metagenome ERZ534229 (study PRJEB26408, sample SAMN06266212) | sediment metagenome | isolation source: Hudson Canyon methane seep mesocosm | place...
TCAAATGTTTTAGCTTCAGTTTTAAGGTGTTTATCAATAAAACTCTCACTATAGTTTGCTGAGTTATCATGATAATTATGACAATCACCACATTCATCAAAAGCTAAGTCTTTATGGCTATCTCTATCATCAGCAATATCTTTATGGCATAAGATACAAAAATCAGTCGGTTGGGATGTTCCTGCACGGCCTAATTGATGCTCTTCATGACAAGTGACACATTGATCGGCTCTAAGTATATTGCGTTGTTCTGTTTTGTCATCCGCTTCAAATAGTTTCGCTCGATGTGAGTTAGCTTTTGTATTTGATCGTGTTTTTTCACTATGACAGCTTAAGCATTTATCCTTCTTAACCTCTCCCAATTCATGTTTATCATTAATAACATGACAACTATCACACTCCTCTTCAATCTGATAATGCCCATTAGAGGTCTTTCCTTGAATCAATATCGTCTTATCATCAACTGACAGCTTGCTATAAAAATAAAAAGCCAAAACAATCAGCAATATAAGCCAAAATAAATACAAAGACATTTTCTTTGCATTCTTCCATACCCAAATCATAATCATATCTTTCATCATAAAGTCCTTTTAAAACCAGATATCAGTGTAGGTTGATAAAATATGTGTCAGCAATAAAACGGGCAGAGGCCAACTGACTAAAATATGTAACCACTTAAAATTCTTTTTATAAATATACGTTTGTGCAGGTGAAAACTTTTCTTGTAATGCAATGACAATGCCTGCTGCGGCCCCCATAATAAAAAGCATCAGAAAAAAAATACTTAAGATCGTTGTCAATATTCCTCCCATTGAAAACCCTGTGTGGAGAAACAGTAACACTAGAGCTAAAATACCTAACCAAATATGCATTAACCGCCAAGTGCTTGAGTCTAATTTTCGAACCCATTCATATCGTCTGGGTAAGGCTATTAGTAAGCCTATAACTCCAAGACCTAAAATACCGTAGCCTGTATAGTCGCTGGGAATCAGTTCCACTAAATTTATCGAGTTCACACTACTTGGAACTAAGTAAGGAGGCATAATAAAAAACAATAAAGCTAGAACCAGTGTTATAACTGAAGCAGCCATTAATGCTTGCGGTCGTTTTTGACTGTTATCAAACTGCTCAGAATGCACTTTTTCTTCTTTAACGCCACTGTGATTTAAATGGAATTTAATTGCTTCATCGTATGGCTTAGAGCCGCAGATATAAAAATCAGCATCAGGATACTGGCTAACAACTTTTTCCACCTCTTTCTCTGATATTCTATTTTTTCCTATATTTTCACGCCTGTCATTTCCTTGATAAATTTGATTCTCATTTGACCGACGCTCTGTCACTCTTAAATTAACTAACAAATTATCTTTTGTAATTCCTTTAAATTCCTGTTCAAAAGCGATCTCATCCTGAGTTGAAACACTGTAATCAATATACAAAGTAGATTTATGATCAATATTTGTTAGGTAGCGTAAGAATGCAATTGCTGGCGTTACTCCAACACCTCCCACAAAACAAACAATGGGATTTTGTGATGCAAGTTTCAGATGATAATTTCCCTGTGGTTTTGAAATTAGAATTTCCGAGTCTTCAGTTAACTCATCATGTAACCATCGTGAAAATACACCACGGGGCTCTCTCTTTACTGCAATTTCATAATACTTTTTCTGATTAGCATCAGAACTTAATGTATAAGCTCGCTGAACCCACTGTCCATTTATCTTGGCTTCTACTTTAAGGTGTTGCCCTGGTAAAAAGTCTTCCACACATCCATTTTCAGGTTTAAAGCGAAAGTATTTTATCTCCTTTTTCTTATCGCAATAACTTTCTTCACCCAATGTACTTATCAGTTTAGCTTTCACCATCTTCGCTGATGAAGTAGCAATCTCAATAACACTACTTTTGCAAAAACCACAGGCTAATGATGCACCTGTTTCATTAGCTAACTGTTCAGTTGTCACACAACCAAAAGCCACCTTTTGTTTTAATTCCCCTCGAGTCGTACCCATGCATGAACAAATAATCGCTGCATCCCTTGGATCTTCATGCACACTATGAATCCACAAATCACCTTTACTTCTATAAAGTGCTTGTTGCCATGGCCAAATGAATTTTCTATCTATAATGGCTGGAATAATATGATCCAGATTGGCATAGTCGGCATTAACTTCAGCACCTACCAAACGATTATTCTGTACATACAAAAGAGGAAATTGGCTGTTTTCATCTGAAGATTTCAATAAATCTTGCTGGCGTAATTCAATATCTTGTTTACCCAGATGGTTACCATTTTTATCAAACACTTCAACTTGTTTGGCATACTTAGCTAATTGCGCGTTACCTACAACTTTTGTAATAGAGCAAGCTTCACCATTTTGGTAAGTCAAGATCGTCGTCAAACTATTTTGATTTTTATAATGACTCTGGTGCTGAGAGTAGATAACACCATGATCATTACGGCTAAAACCATTCATACTGTCGATATATCCTTTAACAGTTGATGATGATTTATCATTGTAAAGTTCTTTAAACTTATCAGCCTCAATACTAACAACCGTTAGACCATCTTCTGCCTCAATACTAATTTGATAGTTATTCTCTTGTATTATCGCCGCATCACCAAAATAGTTGCCTTCAATTAATGTCGCAATATGGTTTTTATCTCTCCAAACTTTTGCACTACCATCCAAAACCAAATAGAACCGCTGCGCGTCTCCACCTTCAGTGATAACAAACGTTCCTGAAGGGATTTTTTCTTCTTTAATTTGCTGACTAACATGGTCAGATAAAAACCTTGAAAAGACTATTGAGTCTTTCTGTAATAAGTGATTACCTTCCTCATTCAGTTCATCATATAAGCCCTGCTGTTTAGCAAGAATAATCTCATCAAACTCTTGCTTATTAATTTTTCTTAAAGTACATAAGTCTGAAGCAATGACTGCTCTAGCCGTTCTGTTTATTAAACTATCAAATAATGCTTGTTCACCAAAGTGATCACCTGGTGTTTTATAACTAGTTACTATATTTTCCTGCCCATTAAGATCAATAGTTGTTATATCAACAGCACCATCTATCAGGATATACAGGCAGTTACCAATATCTCCTTTATCGAAAATAATATTACTTTGTCCATCCAACTGTTTCGAAATTACAACAAGCTCTGACTTTTCATAAACAGCTTGTTTATCGGCAGGAGACAATGCTTTCAAAATTAAGCTCTGTGTAAAAACTTGTTTATGCTTTTCGTTTATTCCTCTATTTGGCATTATTTATAATTATTATTGTTTTTGAATTCTTTTTAGCCACTAGCCTTCAAGATTAAAGACCCCACGCAAACAGCGAGAGATATTACTGTATTTATCTTTCAATTTACAGAGCTATTTTTCAATGTAATCCAACGCCTACGTCGATTATGCTTTCAGCCTTTTTTGTAAAAAGATATTTTAAGTTTTATTTTTTGTTATCTATTGATACTTCAGCTATTTTTATATAATTCACCACTCTGAGGACTATTAAACCCTCAGTTGCCACCTACATTGCATGTTAATGTATTTCCACATTCTAATGGCACTAACTACCATACAAATCCAATCCGTTTTTCATCATCACTAGGTAACATCAAGTCACCTTCTTCAATTTTCAGCTCATAATTACTCTGCATTCGACATGCAGATTTAGCCATTGCTCGCATCAATATTCGTTTTACTTCTCTAGGTGAAAAAGGTTCCAACAAATCAAAAACGTCTTCTGTTATATTCTCTTTAAATGCCCGTTCTATTTTCTCGTTCTTAATAATTGAACTATAAATTGATTGTGTAACTATTCGGTGATGCTTTCCCTTTACATCATCAATATTAATCACTAAAAACCTTGAAAGTAATGGTTCAGGTATTAGGGTTAAATCGTTAGCTGTTGCAACATATAAAATATGACTTGCATCCATTTTTATATCCAACGCTTCATCAGTAAATTTTTCTGCGGATTCCTGTTCCAGTAGTGTGTACAAGCCCCCTAGAGGGTCATGCTTTTGGTCTTTACTCACTTTATCTAACTCATCTAATATAACCATTGGGTTTGCAGCATGAGCATCCCTTAACAGATCCACAATACATCCTGTTTTTGCATCACTCCATACGCTACTTGCACCCGATATAACAAAGCTACTGGTGACCGTTGCCATATCCAGCTGCTTATAAGCCACGCCTAATAATCTAGCGACCTCTCTAACAATTGCTGTTTTTCCGACTCCTGGTGGGCCTGCTAAAATCACAGGCGGAAAATACATCTTCATAGTATTTGCCCTGCATAAAGAAAGCGCACCAAATTGATCAACATAATCTAAAAACTCAATACAATTTGGATGGCTTTTTTTTAGTGCTCTTAAGCCATCAATAAACGACTTAGTTACCGGAGCCAGTTTTCTATATCCAGTGTCTTCACTTAAATTAAACTTCTTTAAAATTGCTTTGACTGTTTTTTCGCTAGTTGAAGCATTCTCATAACACTGCCGTAATTTGCCCATATCAAAAATTTCAACGGTATCATCAGAATGCTGTTTTCTTTCCAAAGGCTGGCTCAACTTTTGTGAACAAAGCTTATAAAGATCATTCAGAAAAGCTTTTTCATCATTTTCATATAAGTCCAAACCAACTACTAAACATTCTTGCAACTGTGGACTTAATGACTTTTTAACTGAAGCTTCTCTTAAACCCTTTTGTTTCCCTGTTATTTTTTCCAAATTAAATACTCCATAGCAATTATTATGACTAAGCGTAAAAAGCATCTTGTATGTTTACTTTTGTTCAGTAAAATAACAATTAATCTTCTTACTTCACCAGTTAGTCGTAACTTTTTAGAGTTTGGTTTTATTTATTTTGTTTTTTTTAATCTTTATTAATTTTCTTATTCATGAAAGATCTTCCTATAAAAACTGTTAAACAGCTGTTAAGGCAAGTTAATCGCAAAAACAACAAGGCTATAACTACGCTTTACACCCATTATCAACAGTTTTTATTTGCATTTATTCGCTTACAAGTTGCTGATGAAAGTGTTTTGGATGAAATCGTACAGGATGTTTTTCTTGCTATATATCTTAAGCCGTTAGCCTTTAATGGTAGCAGTCAATTTTCCACGTGGTTGTGTAGCATTGCACGGAAGAAAGTTATTGATAGAATCCGCTCTAATAAAACAAATCAAGAATTAATCGCTGAGGATATAGATGATTCTATTTTGGAAAAGGTTGTTGATTTAGATTGGAATGTGACTAAAAGGCATGAAGAGGCAGAACTAAAAGAGATTATGCTTGCTTGTATTGATAAACTTTCTCTGTCCATACGAGAGGAGATGTTCTGGGTGTTTTATCAACAAAATAAAGTAGATGAAATAGCAAATATTCAAGACTGTTCAGCCAATACGATAAAAGCAAGGTTGTATCAATCTCGAAAAAAAGTGCGTCATTGTTTAGAGCATGCCTATGGATCCACTAAGCTTGGAGATATCTTATGACTGAGCAAGAATTAAATCATTTTCATGAGCTACTGCCTTTTTACGTTAATGGCACTCTTTCTGATACAGATAAAATCTTTATTGAACAATGCCTAGTTGATCACCCAAAACTTCAAGCAGAAATAGATTTTACTGAACATTTAAAAACAGCGTTCCAATCAATTGATTCTCAGCGTAATGCTGCAACAGGTTTAGATAATTTACTACAAACCATTGAGAAATCTAATACAACTAAAAAAGAAAGTTGGCTATCAAAGTTAAGTGGTTTTTTAACTCAGCAAGCAACGCCTGTTTTTGTGACGCTCTCTATGGTTATTTTTATTCAATCCTTTTTCTTGCTCACCTTATTTGAGAAACAATCCGCTGTATCAATAGTTTCAGTTGCTAACCGTAGCATGCTAGATAGTCCTACTCCTATTAGAGTTAAACTAACTTTGAGTCCTTCAGTAAGTTTTGGCACCGTTGTTGCTCTGCTTCAAGAAACGGGAACTCGTATTGTTAATGGCCCATCTGAAAGTGGTGAAATTTGGATTGAGTTCTACAGTCAAGTTCATTTTAAAAAGATGATTAAAACAATACGATCATCTCCTGCTGTTATTGACTTTATAGTGATAAAACGAAAATTACTTTAATACACTATCGGCAAATCAACGTGATTAAACTTTACAAATATTCAATTGTTATTGCTGTTTTATTTTGCTTATCATTAACTCCTGCGTATGCAGAACAATCTTTGTATACACCCAGTCGGCACGCTTTAGTTATTGGAAATAATGCCTATAAATTTGCACCCTTAGCAAATCCAGAGCATGATGCTGAACTGATCAAACAGACCTTATTAGAGCTCGACTTTAAGGTTGTTAGTAAAAACAATTTAAGCAGAACTCAGTTTTATATCGCTGTCAGAGAGTTTACTGAGCAACTACCTACTGCTTCTATTGCATTTGTTTATTATGCGGGTCATGGTATTCAGTTACAGGGTAATAATTATCTTGTACCTGTTGATATGCAACTCACCAGTGAACAAAGCATTGCACTCAGAAGCTTTCCATTAAATTCCTTACTTGATCGAATGAATGCAGCTCCATCTGCTGTCAATATTGTTATATTAGATGCCTGCCGAAATAACCCATTTCGCTCCCAGTCTAGCAGTCGATTTAGAACCTTTTCTGACATTGGACTTATTCGTACGATTACTCCTAAAGGTACATTGATTGCTTACTCAACAAGCCCTGGTCAATTAGCCTCCGATGGGCAAGGCAGATCAAATAGTCTTTATACCGAAGTATTGGCTAAACAAATGTTACGCCCTGAACTTGTTATTGAAGACATCCTCAAAAATGTTGCTGAGTATATTCGTAAGAAAACACTGGATGATCAACAACCTTGGTATGAGTCTTCATTAGTAGATTCTTTCTACTTAATACCGCCAAGCCATATCAAAACTTTGACACAAAGGCCTGAACAATCGAAAACGTATCTTCCTTATAAATCTAGTAGACAAATACCTTCTTGGTATCTTTCATTAAAGGGTGAGCAATGGAATGAACTCGAATGGCAATTACAAAACAGAGCCAATCATCTGACGAATGATGAGATTCCATTGCTTGAGTATCGCGCTAAGAATGATGGAAATATTATCGCTATGACTATTTTGGCCTTAGCTTATCGAGATGGTTTTAAACAGGGCGTTAATAAAAATGGAATGGTTTTAAGGTCTGGAGCTAATAGCAGTAAAAGTATTTCATGGCTTTTAAAGGCGGCTAATAATGGATTCCCCATTGCGCAACGTGAATTAGGTGAAATGTATATTCACGGGAGAGGGGTAGACTTTGATTCTGTGACTGGCCTGCATTGGTTAAAACAAGCAGCTCAATCCAATTACCCACTGGCTAAACTTAATTTTGTGCAACGTCAACATGAGACCAACCCCACTAAAGAATCAATGAATAATTTGTGGAAAACAATGACTAATCATGCCGCACAAATTCAACAGGGAAGGTTGAAGAAAATTAAGGCTTTGTCTAATTGAAGATGCAAACCTATACTACTTTTTAACACTAGCCGTTATTTTATTGGATCTATAGCCACCAACCTTATTCATTTGATAATAAATAAACAGAAATATTAAAAATACGATTGAGCTTATGCTGGCAATTGAGGGTGTGATTGGAATCAAACTTAATGAACTGATGACTTCAACAAGAATAAGCATGATTAAAATAACTGCTATCGTCTTGTTCTTTAATCGCGTGCAAAAATAAGCCCCTAATGGCGCACCAATGACGACAACAGGAATAGCCGCCAACCAATATTCCCTAATTACTGGTGTAAAACCTCCAATAATCATTAAATGCAAAATAAAACCTGCTACCGAGTTAAATGCCATTAACACGACTGATGTTGCTGTAGATACTTTTTCTGATAACTGAAATAGTAATACCATCACTGAAAAACAGATAATATCAATACCATTTCCTACTAATCCAGTCATAATCCCACCAAAAATACCTGCTAAAACAAGTATTAATTGTTCTCGCCAGCCTATAAAAGGTAACATTTCATTGTACTGCCGTTGTTTCCAGTTGACTAAAATTAAGGTTAAGGCAAAACTGGCTATCATTGCCGTGAATACCATCTTTAATAAATTAGCTGGCAAAAAGGGTGCCATTAAAACTGAGCCAAGGTAAACGCCTAAGAGTCCACCTATACTTGCCCACAACACAATACGCCATTCAACAGCAATACGCATACAAACAATGGTAAATGTGGCTGCCATCATGCCTACTGACTGAATTGCCAGGGAAAACACTTTTGCATCTAATGGTGAGATATTAAGTACTTTTGTAAAAACAGGAAAGGCAATCGCGCCTCCGCCTTCACTTGTTGCACCGGCAATAAATGATCCAAAGACCATGGTTAAAGTAATAGGCCAGTTATCGATTATGGTTTGTAATGAATTTGGATAAGTAACAAAGTACCAAACACTCCATATTAACAAGGTCAATATTGTGCTTAATAAGAAGGATGACTTCAGTACTTTAGCAAACAAGCAAGGTCTCCTTTATCACGTTGTGCTTGCTCAACTCGGCGCTTGTAACTCGCCTGGTTTTTTGTGCAAACCATACTATATGGACGACTCTTTTTCTGTGTAATGTAGTCCACATCACATTTGTTCATGCTTATTGCATGTTGGATATGGCTCCGGCGTGCCTCAACTGCTTTAAAAGACCATTTAGCCAGCTTAGGGCTTATAAGAAATCGCTTTAGTTCGCGGCAATCTGCACATGAGCATTTAACAGGGTTGTCTCGACTCCAATCTGCTGGAGGCTCTAGTGGTAGAGCTAATCGTGTTTGTAAATGCGTAATGACCTGCTGCCGTAATCGCTCAACCGTGGGTAATTCATTATTGGTCTTTGATTTTGCTAACTGTAAAGCAGCGGGTAGTAATAATTCATCCATGCCATACATAACTGGCCAAGCAAGCATATAATCTAGCATTTTTTCTGCTAAATCAACATTAATTAAACTGAAGCACATAATCACATCAGCAATATTGTTGCTAGTAAGAGCCATACGTTGCTGTTGCCATTGGTTTAGTTCTGGAAAACGTTTTTTATCTCCAGGTAAAGCCGCAAATAACAGAGTTGCTGCATTGTCAAGTTGTTGTCTATCACTTGGTTTTCGGTTGTTACACAGATGCGTTAATAAAGAAATACAAGCTTGCTGCCCTTCTATCGCACTTACCTTAACTGCATCAGTGGTATAGCCAGCAACATCTGACCAGTGCAATAATTTAGATATTCGAGCTAAAGCTAAGCTATCTTCTGTTTGATATATGCCTTTTTCTGCAATGATTAACCAAAGCTGGTTAATCATGGTGATATCCTTTAAACGTAAAAGACACTTTAAGAAATCGGGGATAATCTGGCTTCTGCTATAACGGTTAGATTGATCACAATGTTCAGGCATCCAGTCTCTTAATATATAACCGGCTAGAGTAAGCGCTTGTTGTTTTGTTTTTTCTGTATTATCGTTTTGCCATTGTTGACATAGGTTTTTTAACACAGGAACTGCTGACACCAAGCCCGCTTGATTGATAATGGCTAAATATTGTGTTCGTGGCCACATAACCAGTGCTGCACAATGGTACATACGCTCAAAAGAAGCACCAGCATTACCCGTTGCTTCCTGAAATTCAACATCTTGTGTTTCCATCCTGTCAAAAGCTTCAGGTGGACTAAATTCTTCTGCTTTAAACGGTAATGCAGGTAACTCAGGTTGGCTCCCATCAGGGGCACGCCATTCTGAAACCATTTCATGATGATCAAAAACTTCACCTATTTCAAACTCATCTTCTTCGTCGTCATCATCCCAGTGCTTATAGTAACCCCCACCAATATGTTCAGCACTACCACTTTCTTCAATAGATACCAATGCCAAATACAGCTCACAATCAGCTTGTTTTGCAGCTGCAAGGAGCACATTCGCACAGGCTGCATCCTTATTTTTTAAGGCATCGAACTTTAATTCAGCAATTGAATATTCATGTTCTAGCAAATAGATTAGCTTTTCTGGCGAATCATTTTTTTCGGTTTCCAAATTCAAACACTGTACCCACTCATTTAATAGTGCAGCAACTTGGTTCTGTGCTTGGCGATAATCAGGCGGCGTAGGAAGTGGTATCTGTTGGTCTGTGCGAATCAGGTTATAAACTAATGTTAAGCGACAACCATCAGTTATTGGTAATACCTCATGCACGCAGTCTGCATAAAAGGCCGCAAAACAAATCTCTTCTGGTTCTTGACTACATAAATCCAGCTTAACTTCGTCCTGTTTATGACGTACAACCAACTCGCCACCAGTATAGATAGAAGGAAGGACAATAATCAGTGTTGCAAACATGCCATCAGTTTTTTCTGTATCGCGATGAGAAACAAAAAAACTGCCTGTGTCATATACTAAAAGCTTGTATAGCTCTGCCGAAATAGCACACTCAACGCCTAGATCATGTTTTACCTGATTTACGATATCAGATAAGTTTTTTTGCCAGTATTTACCACTCAGATTTACCTGACTCTCATGGATTTGCCATGTTCGCCTAACCTCTGTGTCTACAAGTGTTTCGTAACCTTTTCCATAAGGTGCACGATCAGCAATTTTTACTAATTGTTCAGCCTGCAATGGATGTAAGGGTAAAGAAATTCTACCCACTTGATTAACCTCCAGACAGGGAGGAAATATTTCCAATGATCCAGTTGAGTAAAATTCACCTGGAGATTGAATTTTTTGAAGGATATTAGAAAGTAGTTTTGTTAGCATAGTTGCTTATAAATAATGAAAATAGGGCATGAAAAAGACAAGTGAGAATTGCGGACTGAAGTCCGCTCTACAACCATTTAGCATCCCAATGCGGGTAATCTGCTATTGAATCAACCAAACCTGCTCTTAAAGGGTTAGCTACAATATATCTAGCCAGTTTTTTAAGATCTTCATCCTTCCTAATGGCATGATCATAAAATCCTCTCTGCCAGAATGTCCCTTGCCAATTCAACAAATCTTTCAGTGCGTGGCTGCTTGATCCTTTAAAAAGCCTCATAACCTCTGATAGTTCAGCTTCATTTACAATAAACATCCAATGTAAATGATCTGGCATTAAAACCCATGTTAATGATTCGATTTTTCCTAAATCATCTAATTTACGCATTTGTTTGATTAAAAATCGTGCAATACAAAAGTCATCAAAATGAGGAATATGTTGTTCGGTAACCATTGTTATAGAATAAGCTCGGCCTAACTCAGATACCCTGCCCTTAGTTAAATTCTCATATCCCATAAATGTACCTCATTACATGTAGAGCGGACTTCAGTCCGCTACACTTACAGCGAACATTATTTCCATTTTGATCATAGCGGACTGAAGTCCGCTCTACAATCAGATGATTTTAACTTTACTTCATTTTGATACGACACCAAAACTCAGATTGTTTGCTAATACCAAGAACTTTCTGCGTCGCTTGTACGCCAGAGACACTCACCCCATAAACTCCCCCGCCTGGCGATGTCCAGTGCCCTGCAAAATACAAGCCTTTAAGCGGTGATTGATTTTGTATTCTTGCAGGGCCAACCTGATTGGGTGTTACATCCCAGCCGTATGCAGACCCATTGAAGTTTTGGGTATACCGTTGCATGGTAGCAGGCGATCCGCCTTCGATATATAAGATATGCTCTTGCAGGTTAGGAATAGTCTGACATGCAATATCTAACATTTTTTGCATATACTCTGGCTTAGCCTGTTTCCATGAATCTGCCGCATGATAAGGCAGTAAGGTCGTTAACATGATTAGATGTTCACCCGTGGGAGCTAAGTCAGGTTCTACTAATGTGGGTGCGGTAATGCTTATCCATGAAACATCACCCTGCTGTGTTCTAAGGTAATTATTATCATGATCATAGTCACTGTAACAAAATGATTCATGATTCACGCCTATTGATTTTAAGTCTATATCTGTGGCGATATACACTACAAAAATAGATAAAGAATGTTGCATTTTCTTTAATCGCTGTATGTAGCGAGTGGGAAAGTATTGTTCGCCCACCATGTTGAATACTGTTTGATTCAAGTCAGCATTGGAGATAATTTGAGTGGCACGAATTTGTCTGTTATTTGTGATGATGCCAACAACCTGTTTATTTTCAACAATGATTGAATCAACAGTGGTTTTATATTGAATCTTACCACCTTGCTGCAGCAATCCCTTAACTAAGGTATTAGCTAATTGTTGAAACCCTCCTTTGCAATAATAGGCACCATCAACCATATAGCCCATTAGCATGGTACTCCAATACACAAAAGATACTTGCGATGGTGGCAAACCTAAATAGGGCCAGTTACTGGCAAAAACAGCTAGTAACTTGGGGTCTTTAATAAATTGATTGCTCACCTCTTGCAAGGTTGATTTTCTATATTTAAATAAGGCTGGCATTAACTGTTGGGCTCGTTCAAGATCAACCTCTGCCATCAGTTCATCGGCAATAGTAATTTCTTCGGCTAATTGTAAACAAAGATCCGTCAATTGCTTTAAGCCTTGCTGTTCTTTTGGGAATTGTTTTGCTAATACGTTAACAAAAGCATCAATAGTTTGTGGTAAATCTAATTCTAGCTGAGGAAAAGAAGCATGACTAAAAGGGTTGATAGTAATAAACTCAATTTCATCCAGCATTCCTAGAGCTTGCAAGGTTTTATAAATAACCTGCCCACCACAATAACCGTGTTCTCCACAGCCACTAATTAAATGTACACCTGAATCAAATTGATATTTTTTGCGTTTAAAGCCATGTGCATAACCTCCTGGTCGATCATGTGCCTCCAGCACTAAAACACTTTTTCCTGCTTTTGCTAACAAAGCAGCAGAAGTTAACCCCCCTATTCCACTGCCAATAACAATAACATCATATTCATTCACTATTTTTCCAGCCCCAGCTTTTCCCATAAAATATCAGGTGACTCATAACACATTTCTTGTGTTTCCATATCAACCGCAACTTGATAGGTATGCCCCCGGGTTAAGCGTGTGCCTGTTAATTTATCGACTATTTTGTAATTAATTTTTAAACGGTTTTCCCATTCACTGATATTTGCATAAACAATAATTTTTTGTTCAAACTTGGCTGGTTTTGCATAGCGAATACGTAAATCGATAACTGGCCATGTATAACCCGATTCACGCATCTGCATGTAGTTGTAACCAATTTTATCTAACAAGGCACAACGTGCCAGTTCAAAATATTTTACATAATGACCATGCCAGACTATTTCCATTAAATCGATATCAAAAAAAGGGATTTCCAGTTCTATTTCACAATCAACAATAGCGTTAGACATAAAGCACCCAATGTTTATCTCGAATTAACTGTATACATTGCCGCAGTTCATGATCCAGTGCTCGATCAGTCTCAAGAAAATCAAATTTTTCTCTCACCTGTTTTATGGTTTTTTGTAATTCGGGGCTTAACAGCTTTGGATTACCTCTCAATTCCACTCCTTGTACTACAGCAATTAACAATGCAGATGCGACTTGTTCTGTCAGTTCTAAAACACGAATACAATC
>ENA-OSET01003815-OSET01003815.1-sediment-metagenome-genome-assembly--contig:-NODE-3815-length-13614-cov-3.231218_pt1 | contig 13614 bp, 8 predicted proteins | sample MGYA00237882_ERZ534229 | MGnify/ENA primary metagenome ERZ534229 (study PRJEB26408, sample SAMN06266212) | sediment metagenome | isolation source: Hudson Canyon methane seep mesocosm | place: USA:Hudson...
TCGGCGATTTCTTTGGAGAATCGGGTTCTGGCTTTGCCCAGCAGTGTCGTCTTTCTGCGGCGGGAATTCCTCAAATTACCGTGGTCCATGGCAGCGCCACCGCGGGCGGCGCCTATCAGCCCACCCTGTCTGACTATCTAATTTTGGTACGCAAGCAATCCACCATGTATTTGGCGGGGCCGCCCTTGCTAAAGGCTGCCACCGGAGAAATTGCCACCGATGAAGAGCTAGGCGGCGCCGAAATGCATAGCGAAATCGCTGGCACCAATGACTATCTGGCCGAGAACGACGCCGATGGCATTCGAATCGCACGTGAGGTAACACAAAAATTGGGCTGGAATAGAAACCAGCCACTGCGCACAGAGGCGGCTTATAAAGAACCACTCTACGCCGCCAGTGAATTGCGCGGTATCGTGCCCGAAGATCCAAAAACGCCCTTTGATATGCGCGAAGTAATCGCGCGAATCGCCGACGGCTCCGATTTTTTGGAGTTTAAAGGTGAATTCGACAACGGCACCTTATGTGGCCACATGGATATCGAAGGTCTCCCCTGCGGAGTGATTGCCAATAACAGCCCGATTACCGCAAAAGGTGCCGCCAAGGCTGCACAATTTATTCAGCTGTGTGAGCAATCGGGTACACCTTTATTGTTCTTAACCAATACTACCGGTTTTCTGGTTGGCACCGAACCTGAGCAGGCTGGCATCATTAAACACGGTGCCAAATTTATTCAGGCTGTTACCAACTGCACTGTGCCCAAAATCTCCATCATAGTCAGTGGCTCCTATGGCGCGGGTAACTATGCCATGGCGGGTCGCGGTATGGATCCACGTTTTCTTTTTGCCTGGCCTCGCAGCGTGGTATCCGTCATGGGGCCCGCGCAGGCAGGTAGTGTCTTACGTCAAGTCGCCGAATCCAAAATGGCTCGCATGGGTGAAATTACCGATGAGATGCGCGGCATGGTTGACGCAATGGAGAAAGACACCATTGAGACCATGGAAGCCAAATCCAATGCGCTGGCCAATACTGCGCGGGTTTGGGACGACGGCATAATTGATCCTGCCGATACTCGCTCGGTGGTGGCCTTTGCCTTAAGTGTTTGTCGCGAAGCCGATGAGCGACCGGTCAATACCAATACCTTTGGTATTGCACGTTTCTAACCGTTTTTAGGAATCCTTATGAGCAAGATTACAAAAATACTGGTTGCCAACCGTGGCGAAATTGCCGTACGGGTAATGCGCACAGCACGCGAATTGGGTTACCGGACAGTCGCCGTTTACAGCGAAGCCGATGCCGACGCCCTACACGTTCAGGAAGCCGATCAGGCCGTGTGTATCGGTGCGGCTGCAGTGGGTGAATCCTATCTCGTGGCCGATAAAATTTTAGCCGCAGCAAAACAAAGCGGCGCCGATGCCATCCACCCCGGTTACGGTTTTCTGTCGGAAAATGCCGAATTCTCAGAGGCTTGTGAATCGGCGGGCATTGTTTTCATTGGCCCGCGCAGTGAAGCCATTAAGCTGATGGGCAGCAAACGCCTTTCCAAGATTGCCATGTTGGAAGCCGATGTGCCTTGTATCCCCGGCTATCAGGATGCCGATCAGTCTGACGAGGTACTTCTGGCCAAGGCAGAAGGCATTGGTTTCCCCCTCATGGTTAAAGCCTCCGCAGGCGGCGGCGGCCGCGGCATGCGTTTGGTGTTTGAGCCTAGTGAGTTAGCAGAACAAATCCGCACCGCACGCTCGGAAGCGGAGAGTGCCTTTGGCAGCGGCGAGCTGATTTTAGAGCGAGCCGTCATTGAGCCGCGACATATCGAGATTCAAGTATTTGCCGACGAACACGGCAATGCAGTGTATCTGGGAGAGCGGGATTGCTCGATTCAGCGTCGCCATCAAAAAGTTGTGGAGGAAGCACCCTCTCCGTTTGTTGACCCAGAGCTTAGACAGCGCATGGGCGAGGCGGCAGTCGATGCTGCTAAAGCTTGTCACTATCGCGGCGCTGGAACCGTCGAATTCTTAGTCGACAAAGACAAGAACTTCTACTTTCTCGAAATGAATACACGCCTGCAAGTGGAACACCCGGTAACAGAACTCATCACCGGCCTTGACCTGGTGGCCTGGCAACTAAAAGTGGCCGCAGGCGAAACACTGCCCCTGACACAAGAGCAGGTCGAATTGAAAGGGCACGCCGTAGAAGTTCGACTCTATGCAGAAGACCCACGCAATAACTTCATGCCGCAAACAGGCACCATACGCCTGTGGGATTACCCTGAACGCACAGGCATCCGGATGGATCACGGCATTCAAACCGGGCAGTCAGTCAGCCCCTTCTACGACCCCATGATTGCAAAAGTGATTGCCTATGGTGACAACCGCAGCGAAGCGATTCGCCGTTTAGCATCGGCAGTGCAAGACACACAGTTGTTGGGCATGAATAACAACAAACTGTTTTTACAAAATGTATTGCGCCACGACGTGTTTGGTGCGGGTGAAGCCACCACGGCATTCATCGAGCAGCATTTTAGCACTGATGTCAGCATGGATCAGAAACAACCTTCAGCGGCCACTCTCGCCAAAGCCGCCCTGCTTTATTTTCAGCGGGCCATCAACGCCGGTCAGGATAAAAACTTCCACTGGAGTCGAGCGATTGCCCAGAGTTATGTTTACACACTGGCATTTGACGGCCAACCCCATGTCGTGACACTGAGTGAAAAAGAGCATCACTTTGAAATAAACATTGGTGAAGACAGCACCGTGATAGAGTTTGTTTCACTGGATAAAAACCATTGTGTGTATGTCGAAAACGGCGTACGTGAAACTCTGCACTTTGCGTTTGATGATAAAACGCTGTATCTCGATGACGGCACTGGCCACTTTGTCATCGAAGACGCAACCCATCAACCTGCAGCCGCAGCGGGTGGCGCGGGCAGTGGACAGGCCAAAGCATCAATGGATGGCGTTATTGTCGAGGTGTTGGTGAAAGAAGGGGATACCGTTGAAGCGGGTCAAACGCTGGTGGTGCTCGAAGCCATGAAGATGGAACACCCCATCAAGGCCGGCATCAGCGGTACGGTCAACACAATCAATTGCGAAGCCGGGCAGCAAGTAAAGTCCAAGCAGTTACTGGCTATGGTTGAGGGCGAGTAATCGGCGCCCCACAAAGGCACAAGTAAATACAGGAACAAGACTATGACAGATGTAATTAAAATTGCTAATTGCAGTGGCTTTTACGGCGACAAACTGGCGGCGGCAAAAGAGATGGTTGAAGGCGGCCCTATTGATGTCTTGACCGGCGACTATCTGGCCGAACTGACCATGGCCATTTTATATGGCCAGAAAATGAAACGTAACACCGGATATGTGGCTACGTTTTTAAAGCAGGTAAAACAAGTTCTGCAACCCTGCATGGAAAAAAACATCAAAATTGTTAGCAACGCCGGCGGGCTCAACCCCTCTGCGATGGCAGACGCCGTTAAAGAGATTGCCAAAGAGTTGGGGCTCGATGTCAAGGTGGCCTATATCGACGGCGATGACCTCGCACCGCGCATGCAGGAACTACAAGCTGAAGGCGAGAACTTTAGCAATATGGATACGGGCGTGAATCTCGCAGACAGCAAAAACACCTTGCTAACGGCTAACGCCTATCTGGGCGCCTGGGGCATCAAAGAGGCACTCGATCAAGGCGCCGATGTTGTGATCTGCCCACGGGTGACCGATGCCGCAGTTGTCATTGGGCCCGCCGCCTGGAAATTTAATTGGCAGCGCAGTGATTACGATGCTCTGGCTGGCGCCCTGGCCGCAGGTCATATCATTGAATGTGGTCAGCAGGCCACGGGTGGCAACTACTCGTTTTTCCAGGAAGTACCCAGTTTCGACAGCCCCGGTTATCCCATTGCTGAAATTGAAGCCAATGGTAATTTCACCATCACCAAACATCCCGGCACCTCCGGTTTAGTATCCGTTGGCACGGTTAAATCTCAGTTATTGTATGAGATCAGTGATCCGGCTTATCTGAACCCCGACGTCATCGGGCACTTCGATTCACTTCGCATTGAGCAGGCCGGTGACGACCGTGTTTATGTCACTGGCTGTAAAGGCTCCTGCCCGCCACCGAGCCACAAAGTGTGCATCAATACACTTGGCGGTTTCCGCAACGGCTTTGAAGTGTTGATTGCCGGCCTGGATATAGAGGCCAAGGTAAAAATATTAACCGATGCCTTTTTCAACAACATTGGTGGCAAAGAACAGTTTGACGATGTATCGATCGAGCTGATTCGCAGTGAAAAAGAAAATCCGCAGACTAACGAAGAAGCCTTTGCGCGCTTGAGAATCATTGCCAAGTCACGCAATAAAGATTTAGTTGGCAGACTGTTCAGCGCCAAAATGATCGAGATCGCACTAGGTAATATTCCGGGACTGGGTGTGATGAACCCTATTGGAAACGGCGAGAGCTTTCTGGCCTATTGGCCAAGCTTGGTAGATAGCCAATATATCACTGAGCGAGTACACATTAATGATCAGGTCATTGATGTAACACCGACCAACCAGCTCAAGCTGGAGCCCGTGAACCATCAAGTAGAAACCGCAACGGTAGCCCCCGCCCCCACCGACAAACTCGTCAGCATTCCCTTTGGACGCCTGTTTGGCACACGTTCCGGAGATAAAGGCGGCTGCGCTAATGTAGGCGTGTGGGCCACTAGTGATGCAGCTTATGGTTTCTTACACGAGTTTTTAACGGTCGATCGCCTGAAGACACTGATGCCGGATACCGCCGAGTTCGAAGTGGTGCGCTATGAGTTGGCTAACATCCATTCGCTTAACTTTTTTATCAAAGGCATTCTGGGTGAAGGCGTTGCCTCATCGGTACGCATGGACCCACAAGCAAAATCAATGGGTGAATATCTTCGCGCTAAAAACATAGATGTACCCGCCTCACTTGTGGAGCATTTGAACTAAGGTTGATTACTTAAATTCGGGTAAAACAAAGGGAAGTAAAATCTATGAGCCAGACTAACGATCTTAATCAGAATATTATTACCCGTGTGGCCATGGGCGACGTATTGCGTCGCCGCGCCCGAGATGCAGGTGAAAAGGAGGCGGTTGTTGAGTTTATCAACGGCGAGCGAGTAGCATTAAACTTTAATGAGGCCAACAACAAGGTCAATCAGCTTGCTCGAGGGCTGCGCAGCTTAGGATTGCAGCAGGGCGATCGGCTTGCCCTGGTCAGCGGCAATAGCATTAACTTTATGTTGACCTTATTTGCCTGCTACAAGACCGGCATTATCTGTGTGCCTATCAACTTTTTACAAAATCCTGACGATGTACGTTTCAACTTTGAACACGCGGAAGTCAAAGCGCTGGTTTACCAAGCGGAGCTGGAGAACTTATGTTGCCAATGCAGCGAAGGTCTGGGCGATGTGAAATACAAGATAACCATGGGTGTCAGCGAAGGTGCAGCCGATGCCACTTTACAGCAGCTGTGTGATGGGCAAAGTAATGAAGAGATACTCGACACCATCATTAATGACAGAGATGTGGCACAAATACTCTACACCAGCGGCACCACCTCGCGTCCCAAGGGCGTAGAAACCTCCCACCTGGCTCTTGTTCTGTCAAGTTTAAACACACCACTCACACTGGACATGACCCGAGGTGGTTCAGCCTTAAATGTGCTTCCCATGTTCCACACCACCGCCATTGGCGGCTTGTTATATTGTGTGCAAATGGCGGGGAGCTTTGTCATTCATTCAAGCTTCGACCCCGCTGCGGTTGTAGAGACCCTTGAGCAGGAAAAAATCAGCTCCGTGGTGATGTTGCCTATGATGTGGAACGCCTGTCTGGCAGTGCCCGGCATGGCTGAACGGGACTATAGCTCACTCACAACAGCGGTTTACGGCATGGCGCCCATGAGTGGTGACCTGCTGACAAAACTGCGTGCCGCCTTTGATTGCGACTTCCATCTGGGCAGCGGGCAAACAGAATTCACGCCCATTCCCTGCGTATTCTACGACCACAGCCCCACCCAATTTGGCGAAGGCAACTACTGGGGAATACCAACCCCCATAGCCGAACAAGCCGTTCTCGATGACAACGGCAAGGAATGTGCGGTGGGCGAAACGGGCGAAATCTGTTGGCGCGGCCCTCAGTCAATGAACGGCTACCTGAAAAACCCTGAAGCCACTGCCGAAGTACAAACCCATGGCTGGCATCACACCGGCGACCTCGGTTTTATCGATACCGAAGGTCAATTAATGTTTGTTGACCGCAAGAAAGACATCGTTAAATCAGGTGGTGAAAACGTGTCCAGCTGCAAAGTTGAGGGCGTGCTCACCGCCGTTGAAGGTGTTGCGTTATCGGCAGTCATCGGTTTGCCACACCCCCACTGGGGCGAGGCGATTTGTGCCGTTGTTCAGCCAATGCCTGGCGCAGAGCTTAACGAACAAGACATTATTGCCCACTGCAAAACACAGCTCGGAAAGTTTGAAGTACCCAAGGCTGTGGTATTTGTAGACACCATCGCCCTCACGGGTACAGCCAAGGTAAAAAAACCAGACTTACGTAAACAGTATGCCGATATGTTTATGGAGACCTGCTAAAAACCGTGTTGCAGGCACCCATCGACACCGAAGGTGTATCGCTAGATTCGCTTAGGCAACTTAACTAATTTGAACTAATTTGAGAGAAATACAATGAGTGAAAAGTTATCCCTGGAAGGACTGATTTTTGAAGCGGTTGTGCTGGAGGTTAAAGACCATGTCCTGAGCATTCGCCTCAATCGCCCGGAGCGCAAGAATGCGATAAACGCCGCGATGGCCGCAGAGATTATTTACGCACTGGACTACGCTAAACAGGAAAGGGATATCCGCGTTGTTGTACTGGCCGCTAATGGAGATACTTTTTGTGCCGGCGGCGACCTATCGATGATGAGTGGCAAGGCGGTAGAAACAACCTCAACGGTGCCCGTGCGTGGCGGCAGTGACGATATTGCCCTGCGCTTTCGCCACCTCAACAAACCGAGCATTGCCTGTGTGCAGGGCAATCTTTTTGCCGGTGCACTGTTATTCCTCTGTAATGTTACCCACGCGATTGCGGCAGAAGGCGTGAAGTTTTCGGCACCGGAGATCAAGCGCGGCATTTGGCCATTTATGGTTATGGGTGGCCTGTTCAGGGTAATGCCTCAACGTGCAGCGCTGGATTTTGTGATGCGCGGCAATTCGATCAGCACCGCAAAAGCGGAAAAATGGGGTTTGATCAATGAGGCGGTGCCGGCGGACGAATTAGAACATCATGTTAAAAGCCTGGCGACAGAATTGGCTAGCCTGGCTCCCGGTTCAATGAGTATGGGACTGGCGGCGTATGTACAACAAGATGCAATGGACTTTGATAACGCCCTTCCCTTCCTGCGTACGCAATTGGATGCTTGCCTGACTAGTGAGGATGCCAAAGAAGGGATCACGGCATTTTTGGAGAAACGTGAACCCAAGTGGGACTAAAAAGGGCAAGTACAGGCTCAGGCGCTTAAAACCCTGTCACCTGTGTGACAGGTAGAGCCAAGGCTTTATCTCTACTATTTCAGAATCTATTAGCCAGATCTGAATCAGGACGAGACCCCATGCTCTCTCACGTAAAGCCCTTCATATTTTTACTCTCTCTCACGCTCTCTAGCAGCCATGCTCAAGGCGAGCAGCCCGACCCTGCTGCTGATATCAATCACATGCCAATCACCCTCTGGAGCGAGGGTGTGCGCTTAGCGGGTGATATCTACAAACCCAGCACTCTACAAGCCGACAAGACGCTACCCGGCATTCTACTAGTGCCAGGTTGGGGTGGAAGCAAGGCTAACCTCGGCAAGAACTACGCACCTCAGTTTGCCGAGGCGGGATTTATTGTTCTTACTTTCGACTTTAAAGGCTGGGGTGAAAGTGACGGGCCCCTTCTTGCCTCAGAGAAATTAGACCGCATAGAAGAGACACAAACGGATAGTTTCGAGGCGAGTCATGTTCGTAAAGTGGTCAACCCACGTTCAATGTCAGCCGACGTTCGTGCCGCCCTTCACTACTTAGGTGCAGAACCCGGCGTTACCCCCAGCAATCTCGGTATCTGGGGCACGTCAATGGGCGGCGCATTAGCTCTGGCAGCCAGTGCAGAAGACCATCGGGTTAAGGCGTTGGTGAATCAAATGGGACCCGTAAACACACAATACAATTTACGCAATCTTCCCGACGCTGCATTACAACACGCAGAGGCACAGGCCGCGCGCGGTGAAGCGCCTCCCTACCCTGGCCCCAACTCAAAACTCAGCCCTCAACTGCAGGGTTTTCCCGACTGGGTTGCAATGAAACGCTTCACGCCACTTGCCCAGCTTGAGAACCTTCAGGCGGCAACCTTGATCATCGATGCAGAAAAGGAATCTCTGTTCGAAATTAAAAAAAATGGTCAGCTGGTTTACCAAGACATAAAAGAACGCCTGCCATCTCGATACCTCGTATTACCTGGGGGGCATTACGATCTGTATAAAGGCGACAGCCTGAGTACCGCGAGGTCATCAGCGTTAGAGTGGTTTGTGACCCACTTAAAACCTTAAGTTTGTCTTAAAAGCAGGAAATCAATAACGATGAAAACCATCGCCAAAGTCTGCTCCGTGACGATCATTGCTCTAATCTGCTTAGCGCTATTTGCAAAGTACTGGTTTCTGAGCGGAGATAACATTTCTCCACCCAAGCTTCCCGGCATCACGGAAAACGGTACCGTTCTGCATCAGGGGCACGAACGTCAGTGGTTATCCTATGTTCCTGCCAGTCAAACCGATAAACCTCAGTTACTGCTATTTTTTCGTGGGTCGGGTGCCGATGGAGCTATGGCTCGATCAGGAACGTATTACCGCTTTGACCTTCTTGCAGAGCAGCACGGTTTTATCGTTGTTTATCCGACCGGATTCGAAAAAAACTGGAATGGCTGCCGCAAAGCCGCCAGCACCAGCGCCAACCTGCAACAGATTGATGATGTGGGATTTGTTCGCAAACTGATTACTGAGATGTCAACCCGGTATGGTATAGACGAGCAAGGTGTATTTGTCGCCGGCATGTCCAATGGCGGGCACATGGTGTATCGACTTGCCTATGAAGCCCCAGAATTAGTAACGGGCGCTGCGGCGATTATGGCAAATTTGCCTACAGACGCAAATTCAGAATGTAAACCCGAAGCTCAGCCAGTTCCCATGATGATACTCACAGGCACCGCGGACCCTATCAATCCTTATAATGGTGGCGAGGTAACTGTTTACGGCGAGAGTCGGGGCACCGTGAAATCTGCGTTCAATAGCGCACGGTATTGGGCAGAATTAAACGACCATTCAGGGAAAGGCAACAATAAGGTCTGGCCTAAATCTCAGTCGGCAGATGAAACGTCGGTTGAAAGCTTGCACTGGGCCGAACCAGACAAGTTTCCCGTCACCCTACTGACAGTTCACGGCGGTGGGCACACGTTCCCCAATCTGCTGTACTCAGCACCCCGCATTCTCGGCACCACCAGTCATGAACTGGATGCCGCCGAAGTCATTTGGGCGTTTTTTAGTGAGCTATAGATGAAGATCTTCAATCTCTGCGGTGTTCTTGCCGCCACTTCTTCGGCGACTTATTTTCACAGCGCGTAAAAAAACGACTAAAAGAACTCTGATCATTGTAGTTAAGCAACTCCGCAACCTCCATCAGTGACAAGGTGGAGTATTGCAGGTAGTGTTTGGCTCGATGCAATCGCACCTCATCCAGTAAACGTTTGAAATTTAAATCCCACTTATCCAGGCGCCGCTGAAATGTACGTTTATTACAAGCCAGATAAGTGGCCACACGATCAATCGATGGGTCTCCAATGTCGAGTGTGTGACCAATAAGATTTTTCAAACGCAAGGTGAAATCGTGACGGGATTCATTAAAACTGTCGTGCACCTCCTGTCTCAGTTGACGATTCAGCTCACTGTTGGAGTGAGGCATAGGGCGCAGCAACGTTTCGGTATCGAATTCCAAACCATTCCAGTCGGCGTTAAAAAAAATGGGAAAACGCAACGCCCGCTTTAAGAGTTTGCTATCGGGCGGTTCTCGAAACATTAAGTGCACCGCGTTTGGAAAGACCGTGTTGTCGCTTAACACTCTTAGAATGTTCACATCCAGACCAATGCTATGCAGGTAAACCTGATAAAGAGATTCGTCGGCGGCGGGATAGAGGATGGTGTTTTTCAAATAGGTTTTGTCCCCGTCACGCTGCAAGGTTACCAAGCCCGTCTTTGTGTGAATTTGAAGGAAACGAGCGAAACTGCCAATCGCCTCTAAGGCATTGCTTGAGGTGGAGGTGATCACACTCAGAATACCGTATTGCTTCTCGGGTTTTTTCTTCAGAGCCACTAAAAAACCAAAGTGAGGGCAGGCCAGCCAATCGGCCGCCAGATTCCACAGCTGAATGACTAGCTGATATTCAATAAATTCCTGTTTTTGCAGCTGTTCAGTATTGGGGATTTTCAGGTGACGATAAAAATCCTGGGGATCCCCACCCAACTCCACTACCGTTTCGTCAAAGCCATTCAGTGCCTGACTGCGAATCACAAACTCGCTCACGGCTCTACCCCTTGCCCAAATCGATACCTGATCATATGTCGTTAAATGCTAAGAATCAAAACCTCCCGACAGTTATTTTGTGCACATCAACACCGAAACCCGGCACAAGGTACCCCCATGAAGCATTCAAGAATCTCGCAAATTACTTTTTTGACAGCCGCCCTGGCCTCAACTCAGAGCCTTCCCGCACTAGCCGCAGGTGACAATGCCCCCCCGCAAACCTTCACCGCCGCTCACGAAGAAGTAGATCTCAGCCCAGATCGCTCACTGCGTGCCAGCACTAACCTTCAGCGCGACGAGCAAGCCAAAGAAGAGCTGGGTTACAGCCTCGGAATGCAAGCCTACACCTACGGCCTCCCCTCCATGCGCTTTGAGGAGTTTCGCTATGGGTTAAACCTATTAGCACTAGCCCACGCCAGGCGGGAGTTGAATACGTTCAGCCAATCCTCCCACGACGGCGCCCAATTCAATGAGCTTGTGCACGTGCGCTCGCTGTCCACCCCCAGCCTAAAACTGGGCGTCACTCCCAACAACGATACGCTGTACAGTTCGTGTTTTTACCAACTGAAAAACGAGCCTCTGGTACTCACGATACCCGACATTCAAGACCGTTATTATTCCGTGCAAATTGTTGACGGCAATCTCAGTAACGTTGCCTACCTCGGCACCCGTGCCACTGATTCCCAGCCTGGAAAATACGCTTTGGTAGGCCCCGACTGGACAGGCGACTTACCTGCGGACATTACCCGAATTGACGTGCCCACCAACGAGGGCTTTTTCGCCCTGAGAATTCTCACCGATGGCGGGAAGGATACCGAAGAGGTCACCACTCTTCAGAAGCAATTCGAAGCTCGTCCCCTGTCGGCAGAACTGAATGGCACCGTGGTACAAGAATGGCAGGACTTCCCGCGCCCCGCTACCGAAGGAGAACTGCCTGACTACGCCCGCATTGTGGATTTTGCCCAACGCAACCCACCCCGCAATGCAGCCGGTCGCGCGATTTGGGATAGTTTCAAACATTTAGGTTTGTCATTAGACGAGCCTTTTAAGCCGGAGCACATAGACCCTGCCATTAAGCGCGGCATGCAACGAGCCATAGCCGCTACCCGCGACCTGATTGCCTGGAAAGTTAAATACCGAGGCCACAAATCCAAAAGCATGTGGAATGTTGATTTAGTGGGTGGACGTTACGGCCAGGATTATCTCGCTCGCGCAGAAGGGGCCATTCAGGGTTTAGTTGTGCATAGCGCTGCCGAAGGTATGTACTTCCACACTTACCATGATGGCGCCGGCGAGGCGCTCAACGGTCAACACCAATACACCCTCACATTCAGCCCCGATCACCTGCCACCGGTTGATGCTTTTTGGTCTCTCACCGGTTACACCGACGACTACAACCTGGTGGAAAACGAGTTCCAACGCTACAGCATTGGCGATCGCACCGGCGGGCTCAGCTACAATAAAGATGGGTCACTTACGCTGCACATTCAGTCCAGCATGCCGGAATCAGGTGGCAATAATTGGCTGCCTGTACCGGACGGTGAGATGTTCCGCCTAAACCTTCGTATGTATATGCCTAAACCCGGCGTGTTAACAAAAGAAAGCATAGAGCACTACGTGCCGCCGGTAGTCAAAACCACCCACTCAATGGCTGCGAAGTAGCGACAGCTTGTCGTTAAATGCTAAGAACTGTGATTGAGCATTGTTTAGCCTGAACGTACCAACAAAAGACAGGGGACTCACCCCGCGACCCACACATCACTATGATGTCACAAGAGGCAGAGTTATGAAGTTGACCCAACACTCCACCACCAAAACAATCGCCACAAAAGCGCCCATTGCGGCGGCCATTGCCCTGATCAGCAGTGTCACCTGCGCTCAGGAGTTCACCCTGGAAGAAATTGTTATTACTGCGCAAAAACGCTCACAAAGTCTGCAAGACGTGCCCATTTCTGTCAGCGCAATGGGGGGAGAAAAAATCGCGGAGGCCGGTATTGAGAATCTCCAAGACTTATCCGCCTATGTGCCGAACTTAAAAATCGTTGAAGGTGGCATTGTGCCGCAGCTGTTTATCCGGGGTATCGGCTCCAGTGCCAATCAGGGTTTTGACCAGTCGGTGGGCACTTATTCTGATGGCATTTACATGGGCCGAAGCCTTCAGTCGAGAGCGTCGTTTATGGACTTGGAACGGGTTGAAGTGCTGCGCGGCCCCCAGGGCACCCTCTACGGTCGCAACGCGACCGGTGGTGCGGTCAATATCGTCACCCGACGCGCCAGCCTCGATGGCGTCGAGTTTCAGCAGGATTTCAGCACCGGCAACGCCGGCTTGTTTAAATCTCGCACCATGGTCAATCTACCGCTAACGGATACTCTGGCGGCCAAAGTTAACTACCTGGTTTCCGAGCGAGATGGCTTTATCGAGAACACCGGCCTCGGGGCTGATTTTGGCAGCGAAGAGCGCGACAGCGCGGTGATCGATCTGCTCTGGCAGGCCAGTGATGCGCTGAGCGTCGACTACCGCTATGAAAAGGCGGAGATGCGCGACAGCCAAAACTTCGAGCAGATTACCGAGCTTAACCCCGACGCGCTGCTGTTTGGTTTTACCGACATCAACCAGTGGTCAACCGAGGGCTTTCCCACCGAGTGGGGCAGCAACGTGATCAGCAAGGACTTCGGGGAACGAATGGAGGTTGAGCATCACGTCCCGGAGATCGAAGCAACCGAACTGCACGAACGAATCGAGCGCGGCGATAAGCTGGTGATCTTAGACACACGGACCCCAGAGGAGTACCAGCGGTTCTGCATCCCCGGCGGCCGAAGCGTGCCCGGTGGCGAGCTGGCCCTGCGCGTTACCGACATCACCAAAGACCTGGACAAGGACACGACAATCATTGTTAACTGCGCCGGCCGGACCCGTAGCGTCATCGGCACCCGCGTGTTGCAACGCATGGGCTGGACCAACATCTTTGGGTTGAAGAACGGAACCTCCGGCTGGCTGCTGGCCGGCTACG
>ENA-OSET01003816-OSET01003816.1-sediment-metagenome-genome-assembly--contig:-NODE-3816-length-13613-cov-4.997858_pt1 | contig 13613 bp, 9 predicted proteins | sample MGYA00237882_ERZ534229 | MGnify/ENA primary metagenome ERZ534229 (study PRJEB26408, sample SAMN06266212) | sediment metagenome | isolation source: Hudson Canyon methane seep mesocosm | place: USA:Hudson...
TTAACGTAACTAAAGGGGTAAAAATAGAGTCCCGTTTGTGAGTCGTATGGTTAATTATTTCAGAAATATCATCATCAGCTAGAAAGTCATTAAAAGGTAATCCGGGCAATTGAAAAAATGTTTTTTTAAGCGCTCAATTTGTTTTTTCATTTCAGTTTTAATTTTGGATTGGAAGTCACAATTTAGTGACTTAAATGGTAGATATTATAACTTAGAAATACCATAAAAACACAATGTATTTCAGCAACTTAAATTATGCCATTTTCTTAAAGTAGCAGTATTGGTGTTTAGACTATTTACGTGAGGGCGACACTTTAACCATCACTCGATTAGATCGATTAGCACGCTCTATGTTAGACTTAGCTCAAATGGCAAATGATCTAAAGCAACAAGGGATTGATTTGATCGTATTGGATCAAGCCGTCAATACCAGCACTGCGGAAGGCAAGTTACTATTTAACATGCTGGCTGTTATCTCTGAGTTTGAAAACGAGTTACGCAAGGAGCGTCAATTAGACGGCATAGCCAAAGCCAAACAGAAAGGTGTGAAGTTTGGTGCTAAAGCCAAGCTTACAGACGAGCAAGTCGCTGAGATGCATACTAAACGACTTGAAGGCGTGTTAATCAAAGACTTGATGTCTTGCTATGGCATCAGCAAGGCGACTGTTTATCGATTATTAAGTAGCATTGAAACTACTGACGACTGAGTTGATACACTAGCGGGAATTTTCATACCGTGGGGTTTCAAACTCCCTCTACCCCACACTCTAACTCAATCAATCAAATATACCACGAATAAACCCAACAGCAGCTCCAGCAATAGCTCCTACAACTTTTCCCACAGCCTCCATACCAACCATTTTACCTATTTTACCCCCTATACTAGAACCTTTAGAAATAGAAGATACAATCGATTCAACCAAGCTACTTCTAATTTCTGTACGATAATCTTCTAACTGATCATCATCTTCCCACATCTCTTTTTCATCATTAATATCTTGAGTAAATACCGCTCTCTTCTCAGGCTTAGTATGACGTAATATAAATGCTAAAAGCTTTGATAGGTTGTAAGGCTTCTGCTCTTCATCCTCATCTTTAAATCCAGCCACATAGTAGGGTGCAATTAACAAAACGACACTAAAGTTCCACGAGATTTTGGGTAAAAAGTTAGGAAGGTACCAAAACTGTCATAATGATTTTAAGACCTATGCGGAAAACATCTGTTTTTCGCATAGGGTGAATAGCAGACCAATATAGCTATAAAATCGTTCAAATAACGTACTAAAAAGGGTGTCGCTTTGCTTGAATGTACGACAATTCTTAGTTAATGATTTCCGTATATGTGTAGACTCAAATTTATTGCCATTATCAATACAATATTCTGGGAGTCGAGAATAGCAGCTTAACTATTGTAAAAACTGAGGAACGGCAAAACGCTATGACAGTTTTGGTACCTTCCTAACTTTTTACCCAAAATTTTCATGAGAACCGAGCTGTAACAAAATAATTTGAATTTCTTCTTCAATCCATGAATAGCCTAATAAATATTCTTGAGTATCGATTCTAAATTTATGTACTCTCAAGTATGCAAGATTACCCTTTTTTAATTTACCTATTTCTGGATCAGAGATAATAAGATCAATTTCATCCTCAACCTTTTTTAATTGATAAAGAGGTAATTTTTTTAATGTTGTTTCAAATCGTTTTGCTTGGATGACTTCAATATCAATCCCGTTTTGTTGTTCTAACATAACGCTTACTTAGCCCTTGTTTAACTTCTTCGGACGCTAGTAATGTTTCATGCACAAACTGATAAGAAAGGTCAGGATTATCAACCATCATTTGTCCAATTTTAGCCCAATATTCAATTTGCTTGGGTAATGATCTGCTTTCAGCTTCTGCATAAACTCTAGCATGATTAACAAACCCGTCATCTAACCTTACGCTAGTAGCCATAGTATTTCCTTTTAATTTTTTAAAGATGGGATTATTACTTTCTATGATGCGACAATTTGTCGCAAAAAGCAACAATTAATTACAATCATTAAAAATTATTAATCTTCATTGAGGAGTCGACGCATGAAAAGGAACAAAAACCGCGATAATTTTCTTGTTATACAAACTATAAACGACCGTTTATAATATGTATATCAATCTTATATCCAACAATAGAGCACCCATAACCATGACTGACAAAGCAATCGCATACCTAAGGGTATCAACCAAAGAGCAAGGTAAAAGTGGACTCGGACTGGATGCACAGCAATCCGAAATAAACGAATTTTGTGATAATGAAAATTTAGAATTAATTCAAGTGTTCTCAGAAACGGAAACAGGAAAAGGTGTTGATGCTTTAGACAAACGCCCCCTACTCAAACAAGCATTAGCAATGGCGAAAAATGAAGGTTGCTCTATTATCGTATCAAAACTTGATCGCTTAGGACGGAACGTGGCATTCATTTCATCTCTAATGGAAAGCAAAACGCCTTTTATGGTCGCTCAGTTGGGGAAAGATGCCGACACGTTTATGCTTCACTTATATGCGGCATTATCTGAAAAGGAACGTGAACTTATTAGCACACGAACCAAAGCAGCATTACAGGCACTAAAAAACCGTGGCGTTACATTAGGCAATCAAACAAATTTAGATGAAGCACGATTAAAGAGCAATGCGACCAATAAGCGACTTGCCAGTGATTTTGCAGATAATGTAATGACAGTGATTACAAACTATCGTAATAATGGACTTTCAATGAGTGCAGTTGCAATAGAACTCAACACACTAGGCATGAAGACACGAAGAGGCGGTCAATGGCATGCGTCTACGGTGCGTAATATTTTATTGAGGTCAGCCGATTAATTCGCACATTCACCCATACGATAATGTGAACAACATAATCTAAGTCATCGTAATAATGTTTTAACGCCTTGATAAGAATATCAGTAATCGTTCCATTAAGGCGTGTATTTGAGATATTGGGGAATTACCAAACAAAAGGTTTTGCAGTCGTATGATGATTTCGCCGTGGCGATGTTAAAAGTAAAACCATTAGGCAAATAATCGCCCTATCAGGCACATCAACTACCTTCTGCTTCATCCTTAGCAATTAATTCATCTAATAACGCCCTAACTGCCGACTAACCATCATCTTCAGCAACTTCCAATACTTTATACCTCATTTCATATTTCAGAACCAAACCCCACTCAAAACGATTTAACTCACCTTTTTAACGTATTTTTTATGAGATTGCCCTGAAAATTAAAAAAAATTTGATGATTTCATGATTTCATGATTTTTTTTTGTATAACTAATAGAAACGAATAAGAATTTAACCATGCAATCTAATTCACTCTTTAACTATATTTCACACACGTGTGAATTTTTCCTTAAGGGCATTTATATGAAAAAAAATATACAAGTTTGTTTATTTACAAGCAAAATATCTCCAATAACAAATCCTAAAGAACATAAGCCTATAAACATTATTGAGGTCTATGATGATATAAGATCAGGTAAATTCAAAGATAAAACTGATGATGTGCGTAATTGTCTTCCTGATGAAAATGCCTATAAAAAAGCAAAAAGTAAATTACCTGTTGTTTCATTTAGCGGCATATTTAACAATAATGAATCTGTTACAAATGCGACCTTCTTGAAATCTTCATCACGAATAATTTTAGATTTTGATAATTTACCAAATATTGACGAAGTACAATCAATTCTAATGAAGCTACCGTTTATCGAAGCTGTATGGATTAGTCCGAGTGGGAAAGGCCTTCGTACCTCTGGTGACGGTTTAAAAGCTATAGCGGTACTACCGTCTGGAATTATAAAATCGAATGACGATAATAATTTTGCATTTGCACAAATATATGCTTATTTTTATGAGAAAAAAATAGCACTTGATGAATCAAAAAATACAGTGAAAGAGCAAATGGGACTTGATACATCAGGAAAAGATGTTAGGAGGGCGTGTTTTTTATGCCATGACCCTGATTTATTTTATAACCCCAATGCAATACCTTTCGAATTAAATCCTAATTTTATTGATCCCAATAAGACCAAACAAAGATCTAAAAATACAAAAAGTTCTGTTAAATATCAGTCTACTGGAAGTGTTAATCATAGCCATCAACCGTTTACTGTAAGCAACAACATGACTTTCAAAACAATTTCTTCGATGTTAGAAAATCCAAAGCAAGGCGGATATCATACAGCTCGATATAATTCCTTTATGATGCTCGGAGGGCTAGTAAATGCAGGCGTTTTAGATAAGTCTTTATATGTTGATTTGATGAAAATTTCAGACTCAATCTGTGATGCTGCTGGTGATAATCATTTTACAAGAAGAACAGAAACAAAGGCATGTGAAGACGGATATCAATGTGGACTCGATAACCCCGTTATTATTGAAAATGATACCTCTGATACCTTCACCGCAGATGAAATAAAAGCTTTCAAAACTAAGATCAGCAGTAATAAATTAGACGCAGGGGAACGTATGCTGACTAGTTGTCTTAATGTAAATTCTGGTATTTTTACTGCTGATGGTAAGGTATTTCGACTGGATAAAGATAAACTTATTTATTTGAAACAGGGAAAAGGGTCACTCAACGTTCTATGTCATTTCAATGAAGTTGATGATGTTGTTGCCGCAGGACATACTGCTTATGGGGTCGCTAACCATGATGATGCAAAAAAATGTTCAAATGTGTTGCATCAAATATGTCCTAAAGGTGAATTTTCTATTTATTGTCCTAATTTAGATGGTCTATGGCTTATTGCAGTGAGTAGGTATACCACACGAATCCATAACACCCTTAAAAGTTTGAACTTCAAATATGATCAAATACAACGCTCACCTACTGAAATAACTGATGTCTTCAATGGCTCTACGTTACACGACAAAAAACGAGAAATAACCCTTATTGCAAATGATTATGTCGCTAAGAATTATCAAGCATATATGCTAGGAGGCGTTAATATTTACAATGTTGCCAGTCATGTGATGGGTCATAAAAAACAAAAATTCACAACACAATATCCTGACTTTCAAAAACATATTGAATCTTTAATTAATAAAACGCCATCTATAATACAGGATTTTAAAAAATTAGACAATAACGTTCAAAAGGTGATGCAACAATCATTCTGCGTAACATCACTGGAAACCATTAGTTTTGAGGAGTCAATGATTAAAACACACGGTGTATTTTGTATGTTTGATCCAGAAGGCAGTGGGAAGACACAACGCATAAAAACAGCTTTCAATGATTATTCTGGACGTTTTTTAGCAATCAGTGCCAGTGAAGCTTTATGTGATGAGATGGCTCGTGTGCTTGATTCTACGCACTATAAAATAAACGCAGGCCTATTGTCAAAGGGAAGACACAATAACCGTCTTGTTTCTTGCTTGAATTCATTGAATAAATACATCATTTCAACGTTTAATGAAAGCGTAGATGTTTGCTTCATTGATGAAATATTGAGTGTTTTTGACGCCTTGGTGAATGGTAACCATATTGAGGAACCATTGCGTTTAGAGCTATATAAAGAGATCATTTTGTTAATAAAAAACATACCTATCATTTATATCGCGGATGCTAACTGTAATCAAGCAGTGATTGATTTTATAACGTCGATTAGGCCTGATGTATATAGAATTGAATCTAATTTTACACTCTATAAGAAACCTAAAGTCGTTATGTATTCAAAAATAGATGAATGGCTAGAGGTAATGATTCGTACCTGTTCTACTTCATCAAATGTTGATGAAAACGGCTGCACTACTATCATGTGTGATTCAAAAGAAATGGCTTATAAAATAGAAATCCAATTAATACAAGCAGGAATAGCGAGAAAATCTATTGCATTATTGCACGGTGCGAACAAAGGAGGGGATGATTTTAGAAAGTATAATTCCGAATTTATGAGCGATTTAAGTAAATCGCTTATTACATACAAAGTTCTTTTAGCAACCCCTGTGATTGCCAGTGGTGTGTCATTAACTGAATCTGTGAAAGAAGATGCTTTTTGCTACTTTAGCGGTCATCAATGCTTACAACATTACTCTCAAATGGCTAATAGAAATAGACTGACTAAAACATTACATATATTTTTAGCAGATATTAACAAATATGAAGAACCTCTACTTGATACCGAAGCACAATACTACAGTGATGTTACGTCCCTCGATAAGTACAAGCTCAAGAGAGATCAACAAAACAAACAAGTTGATAGCAATAAATTAGAGATTTTTATTCGGATGATGCAGCATAAAGGCTATGACATCACATGGTCTGCTAACAATAAGGTTGAGCCTACAAATAATAAGTCTGTTGTTAACGATCAATACAAAAAAGAGGCTGTTGAGCGAATACATCAAGCAAATATAAAATTGATATTATCCTTTGAGGAAAATAGAAATTCATTGAATCAAAAAAGCAATAAAACGCAAAGAGACAGCAGTGACGTTGAACGACTCAATATGACATTGCTTTTTGCTGAAGATGCTGAGATCGATACATGGGAAAAATTAAAGGTAAAACATGAATCTTGTCAAATATTAACTAGTTACGAAATTGTAAGAACAGATCAGCGAATACTAAAAACACTAGATCGTGAGCTTATATCACTAGAAACAAAGAAAGATAATTTCTCGGATAAAAAGGATCTACTGATAGCCATAGATGGAATGATACGTAACCCAAGCCTCCTTTATATACGCAACACCTTGAAAAGACTATGTAAGGATAAAACAAAATTCAGCAAGGTTTGTAATATTAATCTGACCGTATTAGATAAAGAGCTTGCTAATAATAAAATTTCTGATCGAAAATTAATGACCACATTCTCTAGGCTCTGTAAAAATACATTTGGAATCACTTACAAAAAAACGGCTAATAAATGGGTCAAGATCGAAGCGTTTGACTATAAAAAATATGATGAAAAACGTCAAAAATGTGGAATTAGTTTGCTCAAACCAGATGAATCAGACTATGCAAAGCTGAAAAGATATCTTTCATAAGAACGTGTATAGGAGCTGTTACATATTTCTAGGTGAATCTCAACGAGGTATAAGTAGAGTATATACATATTATTTTTTTCTGAAAACGAGCATAATTAGGATGAAATAAAACATTCATATTTCATTCCACAAGGTTCAGTTATAAACATTAATCAGAGTACATTTCCCTTATCGTATGTAGGCGGGGGGTATGTACTCATGGTTCAAAAATGAGTTTGAATACTTCTGTACACCCAATCATGCGTGCAATTAACCAAACGACACTAAAGTTCCACGAGATTTTAGTTAATCCCTTATCTCATTGGAGTTCAAGGCAGATATGGGCTTCCCAAAAATAGCAACTTTTTCAACTCTTCTTTTTAGGAGAGACTAAGCCCACAAAATCCAATAGCTTTTCATTTGAAAAATCAAATTCCTTTGACCAGAAAAAGCATAATTTGATAACGGCTAGACAACGTTCAAAAATTTAAAATCTCGTGGAACTTTAGTGTCGTTTGGTTATTTGCACCCACTACTCGGGGATTTCAGAGTTGCCCGGAAATTGCTGGTTGCTTTATACTTTTAGAATTACCCTCACTTTTAATTGCACATGAATAGTATCATAAATTATAATGACAGTAAGCACTATATTCAATATACGTTAAAGATGAGAGTTTTATGGGTGAAGCTAAATTAAGAGGTTCTTTTGAGCAACGAAAAAAAGAAGCACAAGAATTTATTACTCTTGTAAGTAAAAAAGACGCGATGATATTTTTAAAAAATATTAATGTTAATCCTGATAATATTGATCCTAAACATTTAGAATCATCGCATTTTTTTATAATCAAAAAAAATGATGAAGAAGCTATCGCTGTTCTCTATGATTTTTTTAGACAAAGTAAAAATGTGGTTAATAGCACAATGGCTATACTGTCTAGCAAAACTACCAGTATATCATTTACTAAAAGCATACAAAATAGACATAAGAAGCTAAATAAGATGGTTTTAGACAGTGTACAGGTAGTGATTGAAAGACATTAACACAAAAAATATTATACTACGAACAATATACAGTTGAGCCGCTTACATCCTCGCCCTAAACGGCGGGGTTTTTCGCTACAAAAGACAAAATATCTAACGTAAAAAATCAGCGGCCGTTTAAAGGGGCAGTTTTTTTACGGCTTTTTGGGTTATGTGCTGTTTACGGATTATCTTTCCGAATTTGTTATGTATTTCAAAGTGGACGGGGTTTAAGTGTAGTAGTATTTACAATATCATTACTTCAACATTCGCCCAATAAACCGGCTTCCCGTCTAAGCCGGGACAAAACTGAATATCACATAACTACCTTTTCCTAGAAAATACAGATTTAAAGATGGATAAGGCTGTTTTTTGTAACCTGTTGAAATATTTGGTGTCCCGGCTTAGACGGGAAGCCCAATTAAGTACGGTAATTCAGTAATGTAAATCTCATTAAGTATTTTTCAATCGACAACCATGAACTTAAATAATTTACCCGAATTATGAAAACAACGCTAAAAATTTAGCTTTCGATAGACTGAACCCTGAAGCATTTTTATGTCCACCCCCACCAAAATTCATTGCCAGCTTAGATACATCAAAATCACCTATAGAACGCAATCCACATTCAAACTGTTGTTTTTTACCATGATAAAAATACGTCATGCCAAAAGTACCCGATTGTTTTGCTAATGCATGACCCACATCACTGGAAAACATACCTGAAGCATTGACAGCTAAACCTTTAGCACCTAGCAGTTCAAAGCTATGTTTTGCATTGACTAAACGACGCACTATTAATTGATGTTGTTTCAATAAAATACGCCCTTCTTTTTGTAAGATTGGTAATTTCAAGGCTTCAAAATACTCAAAACGTAAGGGTAAACGTAGATATAACGCTTTACAAATTGCTTCGGTTTCTTTTAATTCATGACGCCATAAATCATGATCTTCAATATGTTTTAACAGAAGCGGTGGTGTCGCTGTATCATGGAAATAATCCCATGCAATCATACAGCCGCTTTGATGCTGAATAAAATTCAGGGTGAGTGATGCTGGTAAGGACCCGTCATAGGCTAAAAAGCTTTGTTCTGCACTGATATGATGGTCTAACACCACAATACTTTTTGCTTTCTTAGCCGCTAATAATAAAACATCTACTGGATAACAAAAATCTAAAATATATAATGTTGCACCCTCATCAAACTGAGGTATTGGCTGATAATGTCTTACCGCTTTATAAGTTGCTTGATCGCCAAATTTTTTCCATGCAGCCCATGCAGCAGCGTAACCATCCATACAATCGGCATGATATAGCACCCATATTTTTTCAGTACTCATTGAACACCCAATGCTTTATATACGGCATCAACGGGGTCAGCATAAAAGCTAATTTGAAATTTAGAAAACAATTCAGCAGGCACAGTAGGAATATCAGCAGCAGAGGCCATAGGTAATAGTATTTTTGTACCACCGCTGTCCATTGCCATTTGTAAACTACCGGCTAAATCTTCAACAGGATTAACCACACCGCCTAAGGTCATATTCCCTAAAACCACCATTTGTTCTTGTACAGGTTTTTTCATGAGTACTGAACAAAATGCAATAAGAGCAGCAAGGCTCGTCTGTGTACTTGCTCCCGATTGATATAACTCAATAATGTGTAAATGGAATTCATAGTCTGAAAATTTCTCAACCAGACTAATGCGGTTTAAATTACCTTTGAAATAGTCAAAACCAACACGAATCGCTTCTTTTGCGGCAACATGTGAACCAAAACCTGAAACCGTATGCCGTCCAGTACCTGCCATCATTTGTGTTTCAAAACGATATAAACCTAATTGTCCTGCATCTCCTTTTGTAACTAAATGTACAACACCAGGCTTTGATAAGCCTTCTGGAATAAGTTTATTACCGCCTTGTTCTGGCACATTAACAAAAAATTCTTCTAAGGTTTCATTGTCTAAATAACTAAAATGCACATCAAAAAATTCCATGCCGCCTAATTTTTTTAGTTGCTCTTTAATCCGTCGTCTTGATTCTAAGGCGTAGACTAAACAGTCTCTAAGGGCTTCTTTATCAAATTCACCATGAGGATATAGCAGCTTAATCAGCCCTGAGACCGTGCGTCTAACTGCGATGACATCACGCTGATTAAGGTTATTACCTAATTTAAAATATTGATCGATGGCATTGGAAAAATTACGTTTACGCATTTCCCGCATGTACTCTGCCATATAGTCTGTAATCAAGCCAAAATGATTAGTGAAGAATTCGGGACGCATTTTAGGGATTTCCCAACCGGGGATATAGGCATGAAAACGGTCAAAGAACGCGGTATCAATCATTTTCTCTGGAAAGGGGGCTAGTAAATGGCTAGTTTTAACCAGTGTTTCGACACTTTGATTAATGTTACCAATAAAGACCATTGAAGCACTGGCTTCAATAGAATCACGCCCACGGGCAAAAGAGCCTGATGCCATATAATCTTTCATGATCTGAATGCCGTCAGTATCATGAAAATTAATACCGGCTACTTCATCAAATGCCACCACATCCCATAAACCGACTAAGCCGACTTTGCGTGTAGTCATGTTATAAAATAAATTAGCCACACTGGTTTGCCCGCCTGAGACTAATAAGCTATTGGGTGAGCATTCTTTGTAGACATGACTCTTCCCTGTGCCTCTAGGACCTAATTCACAGACGTTATAATTATTTTCGACAAAAGGAATCATACGGGCTAATAAATGTAACTTAGCACGCTCATCTAAATTAACCGGCTCCATGCCAATAGAGCGTAATAGAACATCAGACCATTCGCTGGTTTTAAAATGTGTCCGTGCATCAAATAAAGCCTGCATATCCATATTTGGCATTTGAATGGCTTTTAAATTAGCAATCGAAAAAGGCGAGGCTCGTTGCCCTTCTTCAAAAAAATACTGCACCGTGATAATGCACCAAATACCGCCCATAAAGAGTTTTTCATTCTCTTTTACCACTTCAATGGGAATGTAAGCATCTGATAAACCCAGATTAGACAAACGGGCTTCATAGATATCTTTAGATTGATTCAGCTTAACGCTAACCTTATCAATCACTTTATAACTACCCCGTTCTCGAATCAGTGATTTAATCTTTTCTGCTTCATCAGGTCGAACATAGTTCTCAGCTAAAATCTTTTTAACACTGTTTAAACCTTCAGCAACAATTTCAGCATCATCAGATGCACAGTACGTTCCCAAGAGATATTCCAGCACATACACCGGAACATTCGCCCCTTCTTTTAATTGCTTGGTCAGGTCTTTTCTCACCACCCGACCTTTAAAATGACGATTAAGTAAGGTGTCTAAATCTTCATCATTAGTGAGGTCTTTATCTAAAATCATGCTCATTATCAGTGGTTACTCATTAGAAAAAATCATCTTGAAAGGCAAGGTCAATGGTCACGGGATATTTATTGTGACAGGTTTGGGTGACGCTATTATTTAATATCAGCGTATAAGAGTCCCCTCGGTCAAAGTTCGAGCCAATAAGTTTTAAACGCACTGCTTGAGTACGCTGATCCATTAACGGATTGGTACTATCAAAGTTTAAGGTTTCACAGCTAGAAACAGAGTTACCCTTACTATCAACAATAAAAATATCTAAGGATCTGCCTATATATTTTCCATCCACGGGGTCTGTTTGAAGAAAGTTAATTTTATCAATATTGCTTGCCATCTTAATGGGCTGAGTCTTAACTACCACACCGACAGGCTTCTGTTCATGTTGAGTTATTTTATCACCGCGTAAGGTTTCAATCGCTATCACCGGCACACAAATTTCTTGTAACATCGCTCCGCCATGCACAAAACGTGAACCCCCGATAAAATGAAAACGTTGTGAACCTTTAGGCATTAAAAATTCAGTCTCATCACTACCTTGTGCGGTGTGTTGAATCTTTCCATGCCAACAATACGCATCAGAAGGAAGCTGCTTTCCGATAATATAGCGTTTCTTTGCTTCAATCGTATGATTAGGTTTTTGTGTTAAGACGGTTTTATCGGCTGCTGATAACGCTTGCTGTTGGAATAAAAAACCATGATCTGCAGTCACTAACACACGACTGCCGTTAAGTCGGTTAATCACCCGTGCCACTAAATCTTTCAATTCATTAACAGTCGTTCGACACGCCTCAAAGGTTTTTTCTTCCGTGGCTAATTTATCACCAATCGCATCAATGGTGTCGTGATAAATATACACCACCGCCGCATCTGCAATGTGTTCACGCCCTTCCTCATTACTCCATTGCATTAACTGTTTTGAACTCACCGCAATGCCTTTCACTGCCTTTAAAATAGCACCCCGATTTTTTAAACCTTGTGTGGACTGACCATCGGCATGCACCACATCACCTTGGTAGGCTAATTGTTTATGTGGTAATAAAGCTGCCATGCCTAATTGCGTATAACTGGGTAAGACCCCTAATTGAGAACTTAACGTCGCTTTGAAACGCTTTTCACTGTTTACCACGGCATTTAATTCCTGTGCTACCTCATAACGCAAGGCGTCAGAAATAATCACAAATACCCGTTTAGTCTGCTTATTTTGTAAACGTATCGCCACTTCACGTTGATAAAAACTCGATTGCGATTTAATCCCCTCTAAACGCCAATGCTGTAAACACTGTTCAGCATCCAATAAACGATCCCATGCCAAACCTAATTCGTATAAATACCACTGGCTGTACAGCTTTTCGACTGCCTCGTCTAATTGACGCAATATATCAGAGCCTTTACTTAATACGGTCGCAACATGTTCATTGAATAAACGGTACGACTGATCAAACACATATAAATCTTTCTCATACGCCTGATACATTTCTTTTACTGATGAATAATGAAAACCATCAACATGACTTTCGCGTAGAAAAAATAATTGCTCTGCATGACGTAATGCTTGATACAGTGCCGCATATTCAGGGCGTACCACACACCAATGACTTAACAAACGGGTAGAAATAATACGCTCAAATTGCACCCGATCTAAACGCTGGCTGGTATCTAAAATATCAGCCGTTAACGCTCGAATAATCACCTGTTCAATCGCTTCAAAAGTCTTACATTCCACCAACTGACTCGCTTGATAATGCTGGCATTGTGTATTTACCTCTAATGAGCGACTTAAAGAGGCGGCAATCGCATTATAATCCTCAGCAAAACGCCGATCATTACGCCAACTTGCCATAAACGCCAATGCGGTTGCCTGACCTGAACGGGTTTTCAATACATTATTTAATAACCAATCACGTTCAGCGGTCTCAATTTGGCTCCATAAATCGGTACAAAATAACTTCAAGATAAAATCAGCTAAAGACGGCTTAACACTCTCATAGCCATATTCCGTTGCGAGTTCTCGCCATAACGCTTCAGTGAGCTGAAATTTATCAAACTGCTGCATTAAATCAATCTGCTCAACACCTGATACCAAAGACTCAGCATACGCCCGCATTAACGGCAATAAAATATCGGTTAAAGTACTGACATCCGCTTTACTCAATACCGCCATCATCTTACGGTCTAAAGACGCTTCCTGCTCATTTT
>ENA-OSET01003817-OSET01003817.1-sediment-metagenome-genome-assembly--contig:-NODE-3817-length-13608-cov-5.898899_pt1 | contig 13608 bp, 13 predicted proteins | sample MGYA00237882_ERZ534229 | MGnify/ENA primary metagenome ERZ534229 (study PRJEB26408, sample SAMN06266212) | sediment metagenome | isolation source: Hudson Canyon methane seep mesocosm | place...
TGAATTCAAACGTTGACCACGAAGAAGTTAATAAATTTGCAGCACTAGCAGCGCGCTGGTGGGATAAAGACTCTGAGTTTAAGCCCCTACATGATATTAATCCGCTACGCCTAAACTACATTAAAGAACAGTGTGGCGGTACTTTAGAGGGTAAACGCATTCTTGATATAGGCTGCGGCGGAGGAATTCTCAGCGAGTCCTTAGCCCTGGAAGGTGCAACTGTCGTAGGCATTGATCTTGCAGAGGCTGGACTAGAAGTTGCCAAACTGCATCTTTTAGAGTCTGATCTTGATATTGACTATCAATTTATATCCGCTGAAGAGCTTGCTCAGTCTGAAATTGAATCATTTGATGTCATCACCTGTCTTGAAATGTTAGAGCATGTTCCAGACCCGTCACTAATTATTGAAGCTTGTTCTAAACTGGTTAAGCCCAATGGAAGAGTTTTCTTCTCAACAATTAATAGAAATCCAAAGTCATATTTCTTTGCAATTGTTGGCGCAGAATATGTCTTAAATCTTCTGCCAAAAGGGACCCACAACTATGAAAAATTTATTCGCCCTAGCGAAATAGATGGGTGGGCAAGATTATATGATTTATCAATTAGTTCGATGATTGGAATGACTTACAACCCAATAACGAAGAAATATAAGTTGGATGACGATGTCAGTGTGAATTATATTATTCACTATGAAAAGAAATCTGGAATTTAACCCCAATAATCCCTAGATATCGCTTCTATAACCTCCCTCACACATCAAACGAGATTTGGACTTTTGTCTATTTATCTTTCTTATCGATATTCGTATAAATACCAACCTTAGAGCTTCTTTCCCAACACTCAATAATATCATCTCTGATATATTCTAATGGAGTACCAGTAGGATATTCATGACTCCAATTATGAGCCATCTTCATAGCATTGTCACGTATAGTTTGAATCCTACGTTTCTCATAATATTCTTTTCTTCTAAATTCTATTCTATCCATAAATTTTTTAGAATAGTCTTGATTAAATAAAGTTTTAAGCATTTTTACACCTCTGACTGTTTGGATGACGTTTACATCTAAAAGTATTAGTTATAAATAATAGTTTAAATTGTACTATAAGCACTTAGTGTTGGGTGGTATTTAGTATCAAACGAAATTTGAACTTTAATTTCTACCATATTTCAATCTATCCCAAACCCTTTCATGAAAATAATATAGAAACATTTTGGTCAAAACTTCTATTGAGCCAATTGTGGCTGCGATAGCAAAACTTCCTGTGATTATGAATGAAATTAAAATCGTATCACAAGAGGCAAGAATCCTCCAAGAGATTGACTTTCCGATAGATCTAGACTTGTTTTCTTTCATCTGAGTACTCCGGTAATTTCAAAAAATTAATACTGCAAGTTGAGCTCATATAGCTACTCTTAGTTTTGTCAGATTAATGTTGTTGCATCTGTGTAAGCGTATCCTAGATCATCTGCGACAGCCTTATAGGTCACTTTTCCGTTGCACACATTCAGACCTGCCAACAAGTGTTTGTCTTCATATAGCGCCTTTTTCCATCCATTGTTAGCGATGGCAAGCAATCCTGGCAAAGTAGCATTATTTAGAGCATAGGTTGAGGTGCGTGGCACAGCGCCCGGCATATTGGCAACACAATAGTGAACAATGCCATTAACCACATAGGTTGGATCAGTATGAGTCGTAGCATTAGAGGTTTCAAAACAACCGCCTTGATCTATCGCTACGTCGACCAATACTGCACCATCCTTCATATCTAATAACATCTCTCGGGTAACCAACTTGGGGGCAGCTGATCCTGCGACCAACACACCTCCAACTACTAAGTCAGCTGTCTGTAATTCAGCAGCTAGAGCCGCCTTGTTAGAATGGATTACTCGTGCTTTAGATCCAAAGTAATTACTCAAGTGCTCTATGGTGTATGCGTTAGTATCTAATATGGTTACATCGGCTTGCATACCTACAGCCATTTGAGCTGCATTAAAACCAACAATTCCACCACCGATAATTATAACTTTGGCTGGAGCCACTCCTGGTACACCACCCAACAAACTTCCTAGGCCGCCGTGACTCTTTTCCAATGCTGTAGCGCCAGCTTGAATGGATAACCGACCAGCTACCTGACTCATCGGTTTTAACAAGGGCAACCCACCCTGATTATCTGTTATGGTTTCATACGCAATACAAACGGCACCTGATTCCACCAAATCCTTTGTTTGTTCAGGATCTGGCGCGAGATGCAGATAGGTATATAAGATCTGATTAGGTCGTAGCATTGCACGCTCAGTAGATTGAGGTTCTTTGACCTTTACAATCATTTCAGCTTTAGCGAAGATTTCCTCCGTAGAATTCACGATAATCGCACCAGCCTTTTGGTAGATGTCATCACTTGCTCCAATGCCGTTACCCGCATTCGTCTCGACTAGCACTTTATGGCCGTGGGATACTGCTGCTGCAACAGACTCCGGAGTCATTCCAACACGATATTCGTGGTTTTTAATTTCTTTAGGTACACCAATTAGCATTTCTTACTCCTCTTTGTGTTTAATGGATAACAATTATATTGCGTATTACATAGAATATGCTTGTTAAAAGATTTAATATTATTCTTAAATATGCAATAATAAGCCAATATAATTTAATTTCTTAGAATAAAATGGCGACATATAAGATTGATAACAAAGATAAGCGAATTCTGGAGCTATTACAAAAAGACTGTAGGGTTACCAATGTCGAATTGGCAGAAAAAATCAATCTATCTCCGTCTTCTTGTTTGCGTCGTGTACAGCGATTGGAGAGTAGCGGGATTATTCAAGGCTATGTTATGCTGATTGATCAGACCAAGGTTGGTAAACCTACAACTATATTTGTCGAAATTAGCCTGAATAATCAAACTGATGCATCGCTTGACACCTTTGAGAAAGCGGTGACAGAGTGCCCGGAAATTATGGAGTGTTACTTGATGTCAGGTGACTCGGATTATCTTTTACGCCTTATTGTTAAAGATGCTCAAGATTATGAAAGGGTGCATCGGCAGCACTTGTCCATTTTTCCTAATGTTTCTAGGATACGTTCAAATTTTGCTCTTCGTATAGTTGGTAAGAAGACTGCTTTAGAAGTGTCAATCAATTAGACAAATATTTGGAATAGTGAATTACTATATTTAGAATCAAGTAATACTAACCTCTCTCTCACACATCAAACGAAATTTGACCTTACCTATCATCCAGTCTTGTGGTATTCCTGGTGAATTATTTAGTGATATTTGGGTGTGAAAACCTCAGGTTTATGTCTGAAGAAGTTAATTTTGTCTTTAATAGCCAGTTTGGTTTTTTTTAATCGCATCAAGTCGTATTTTGATGATGTACTGCGATCACCTTGTCTATCTTTTTCAAGGTCGGTAGTTAGTCGATTGAGTCTTTTATGTTCTTCCTGTAATTCTCTAATTCCAGTTTTATTTTTCATACTTAAGTTTGTCAATTTGAACTCTAGTATATACCTATAACATAACTAAGGTCAAGCCTCCCTCACACATGAAACGAAATTTGGACTTTAGTTCTAATTGACTTATAATCCTAGTATGAATAAACGACTAGCAACTTTCTTTGGATTCTTGACTACTTTTTTTACGAATCGAAGAATCACCAACATTTATATAGTACTATTCATCCTGTCATGTTTAATACCAGCAATTATGATAGCGGTTTTTGTGGTGTAGAAAATTCTTAATTACTCCCTCTCACATCAAGCGAAATTTGGACTTTAGTTCAAGCTGACATATAATCAATGTATGAAGAAACTACTCATACTTTTATTCTCAACACTGATTTCATTTAACTCTTATGGTGAAACTAGCTATTCATATTACGAAAATGGTCAGATAAAGTCAGAGGTAATTTACAAAGACAATAAGAGAGATGGCAAGTGGACTAAGTGGTATGAGAATGGTCAGTTAAAAAAAGTGATAATTTACAAAGACGGCAATCTAGTTAGTCAGACTAAATATTACAATCATGGTCAGGTAAGTCTAGAGTCAAATCGAAAAGATGATAAGTTAGATGGCAAGTGGACCAATTGGTATGAGAATGGCCAGAAAGATACAGAAGGAAATTACAAAGACGGTAAGAAAGATGGTAAATGGGTTTCATGGAGTAAAGAGGGTAAGAAAGAAAAAGAGGAGTTCTATAAGAATGGAGAGTTAATTGATTAAACTGCTTTTAAACAAGAAACTACTCTTAATCCTATTCATCTCCCTCACACATCAAACGGAATTTGGACTTTTTTAGTACTTATCTAACCCATTAAGGGCGTGGAGTGTACTTGCTACTCTGCTGTCATTTATCTACAAAATTATCTATCAAATTGACATAAGTAATACTATTCAGTATTATCTTCTACAAATATTAATAAAGTAATAATTATAGGTATTATTTTATGAAAATATTAGAAAAATAATATTAAAACATACTTTTTATATAAAAAATTCTATAATTAGTACAATATAGTATTATAATTGTCCTTAATTGCATTAGTTTTTACATAAAGCTAAGAGTATATTTTAATTTCGTGGTTTGTTTTTTTGCTACGAATTATCAATAACAATGGAGTAAAAATATGAAAAATCTAAAAATCTTGGCCGGAAGTGTGATACTTGCTGTTGCGAGTTCTGCTGCTGTCCAAGCTGGCGAATTAACAATCGCTACAGTAAATAACGGTCATATGATTACGATGCAGGGCTTAACGCATCACTTTGAAGCGGCCAATCCTGGTGTTACAGTTAACTGGGTAACCCTAGATGAAGGAACTCTACGTTCAAGAGTAACAACAGACATCGCCACAAAGGGCGGTCAGTTTGATGTTATGACAATCGGTATGTATGAAGCACCTATGTGGGGAGCAAAAGGCTGGCTGAATGCGCTAGAGTTTGACGCCTCTTATGACGTGGATGATCTTCTGCCAGCTATGCGTGGCGGTTTGTCATCAGGCGGTAATCTTTATGCGGCACCTTTCTACGGTGAGAGCTCTATGATTATGTATCGTAAGGACTTGCTAGATGCGGCGGGAATGACCATGCCAGATAATCCTACATGGGGACATGTTCAAGATGCTGCGGCAGCAATGACTGATAGAGCCAATGGTGTTTCCGGTATCTGCTTGCGTGGCAAGCCAGGTTGGGGTGACAACATGGCATTCTTAACTACAATGGCCAATTCGTTTGGTGCCAAATGGTTTGATGAAGACTGGAGACCAGCTCTAGATTCAGCTGCTTGGAATCACGCAGTAAACTTCTACGTTGATTTGTTAACTAAATACGGTCCTCCAGGATCAGAGGGTAACAGCTTTGGCGAGATCTTACCTTTAATCCAAACAGGTAAGTGTGGTATATGGATTGACGCAACTATTGCGGCTTCATTTATATCTGACCCAAGTCAGTCAGAAGTTGCTCACGTAATTGCTTATGCACAAAGTCCAGTAGCTGTAACAAGCCGTGGTGCAAACTGGTTGTGGGCGTGGGCTCTAGCAGTTCCAGCTGGAACAGCACAGGCCGACGACGCTGAGAAGTTTGTTCAATGGGCAACCTCTAAAGACTACATCAACCTAGTAGGTAATGAAGTTGGTTGGGGTAATGTTCCAACAGGTACTCGTGCAAGCACGTACGATAACTATAAGTTCCAAGCAGCAGCGAACTTTGCTGAAGCAGAGTTGAAAGCTATTTACTCAGCTGATCCTTCGTTTAGCTCGCAAGACCCAACTCCTTACCAAGGGGTTCAGTTTGCAGCTATTCCTGAGTTCCAAGAAATTGGTGCTCATGTAGGCCAGCAAATGAGTGCTGCTTTAGCAGGAACTATTTCTGTTAGACAGGCTCTTGCACAATCTCAAGCCTATGCGGAAAGAGTAATGGATAAGGCTGGTTATTAATAAATAATATCTAAGCTTTAGTTATTGTGGCGGGTCAGCGATAGACTTACTGGCCCGTTACTACCAGGTTACTACTAGAAAGAAAATGTAACCAAAAAAATGGGCTAGTTGATCCTGATCCTTCTCCTTATCCTTCTGCTAGCTCGTTTTTTTTAAGTTTTTTTTAAGTTTCTTTTGGAGTTTTTATTAATGAAGTCAAGTTTTGCAAGATTGTTACAAGCTCCAAGCATCATCCTATTATTACTATGGATGATTGTTCCTCTCAGTATGACGCTATATTTTTCTTTTCAGCGTTACCATTTGCTGTATCCAGAACGCTCCGGTTTTGTCGGGCTTTCTAATTATGACTTTTTCCTAACAGACCCGTCATTAGGGGCTTCGGTTTTAAACACTCTTACGCTGGTGGGTGGTGTTATCCTTATTTCTGTTATTTTAGGCCTAGGAATTTCACTCCTATTGCAAGAAGCATTCCGTGGGCGCGGAATTATCCGAATATTGTTAATTTCGCCTTTCTTTATCATGCCAACGGTGAACGCTCTTATATGGAAGAACATGTTTATGAATCCAGTTTATGGGCTGTTCGCGTATGTCAGTGAGATATTTGGTTTGCCCGTTGTAAATTGGCTAGCTGAGTTACCGCTACTATCAATTATTATTATGCTTAGTTGGCAGTGGACTCCATTTGCATTACTAATATTTATGACGTCCCTTCAGTCAATGGATCAAGAGCAAATTGAGGCAGCAGAGATTGAGGGTGCCGGATTCTGGGGGAAGTTTCGATATTTAACCGTGCCACATTTAGGCCGGGCCATTGCAGTGGTTGTGATGATTCAGGCAATTTTCCATCTTGGTGTTTTTGCAGAAATCTATGTGACGACTGGCGGCGGTCCTGGCTATGATAGTACAAATACCACATGGTTAATCTTCAAGCAGGCATTGCTAGCATTTGATGTTGGCGTTGCTGCAGCTGGTGGAGTATTCGCAATTATTGTTGCAAATATAATTGCATTTTTCTTAATTAAAACAGTTGCTAAAGGGATGGCGAAATGATTATAGGTTACCGAAATATGAAAAGAATAAAGCGCCAAACTACAGTATTGGCTTGCTGTGTTCTTGCTGTAATATTCTTCTTTCCGATTTTTTGGATGGTTCTTACGAGTTTTAAAACTGAGCTTCAAGCAATTCAATCCCCACCACTTTTCTTTTTTGAGCCAACATTAGAAAACTTCTCGATTGTACAAGAGAGGAGTGACTACACTAAATACGCGTTGAACTCAATAATTACCTCCTTCGGGGCGACACTGCTTGCCATAGTCATTGCCGTTCCTAGCGCCTACTCAATGGCTTTTTTCCCGGGTCGCCACACTAAAGATATCTTGCTTTGGATGCTCTCTACCAAGATGTTGCCGGCTGTTGGTGTGCTGATGCCGATTTACTTAATTGCGCAATGGCTGAATCTCCTTGATACACGAATTGTGCTTATCTTTATTCTTGCTATGATGAACCTTCCTATTATTATGTGGTTGTTATTTGCATACTTTAAGGAAATTCCAAGCGAAATACTTGAAGCTAGTCGAATGGATGGTGCTAATACAATGAACGAGCTGAGGCATATAGTACTACCTCTTGCTTGGGGTGGTATTGCATCAGCCGCTCTTCTAAGTATCGTCTTATGCTGGAATGAGGCGTTTTGGACAATTTTACTAACTGCTGGAGACGCAGGAACATTGACAGCACTGGTCGCATCATATGCTATGCCTGAAGGCTTGTTCTGGGCAAAGCTATCAGCAGTCTCGACGCTTGCTTGCGCTCCGATTGTTGTTTTTGGATGGTTTTGTCAGAAGCAGTTGGTGCAGGGCTTGACATTTGGAGCGGTGAAATGATGAATCAAAGCCAGCCTTCTTATCCTGATTTATCAAAGGTCACTATGCTTGTAACAGGTGCCAATGGAGGAATTGGTATCGATATTGTGGAGTCAGCACTTGGAGCAGGCGCTCATGTATTGGCGACAGATTTAGTGATAGAGGAAAAGTTGGAAGCAATGAAAATGGATAGTGATTTGGTATGTCGCAACTATGATCTTAGTGATGATATGCAGCGTGATGAATGTCTTGGTTGGGCAAATGAAGCAAAAGTCAATGTGCTAGTAAACAATGCAGCAATTTTTGATATGGCTCCTTTGCTAGAAGCTGATCTTGATCAGTTTGATAAGCTATTTGCTCTGAATGTGCGCGCAATGTTTGCGATGATGCAGGGAGTAGCTAAAGGCCTAGTTTCTCGAAGTGAGAGTGGCGTTATTATTAATTTTTCTAGTCAAGCAGGTAGACGCGGAGAAGCATTAGTGTCTCATTATTGCGCGACAAAAGCTGCTGTTATCAGTTACACACAATCAGCAGCATTGGCTTTGGCTCCGAATGGTATCAGAGTTAATGCTATAGCTCCAGGAGTTATCGATACACCAATGTGGGATAGTGTAGATAACTTATTTGCTCGCTATGAGGGCCTTGCTTTAGGTGATAAGAAAAAGAAAGTCAGCAAGTCTGTTCCCCTAGGTCGTTTCGGTCTTCCCTCTGATGTGACAGGAACTGTTTTGTTTCTGGCTTCAAGTCATTCTCAATATATTACAGGCCAAACCATCAATGTAGATGGTGGAAGTGTTCTAAGTTAAGGAGGAAATATGTCAATTATTAAAAAACTGACACCAGAATTTGAAATCGTTGAAAAACTTGAAACGATCCGCTATTTAGAGCATGGCTGGCCGACAGCTTTGTGTCGCTGGCATCTTCATGAAGAATATGAATTACATTTAGTATTAGAAACATCAGGGAAGGCTTTTATTGGTGATTATGTTGGTCATTTTACACCTGGTTCCTTGTTTTTAACTGGTCCTAGATTGCCTCATAACTGGGTAACAGAAGAGAGCGAAACAGAATCTGTTCTTTTACGAGATATGTTGATTCAGTTTAATCACGACACTATAGTTAAAGCCTCTGAAGCCTTTCCAGAACTAAGTGAGCTGAACTATTTACTTGATGCTGCTCGCTCTGGAATTGAATTTAAGAATTATGATCCTGAAGTAGCAAAATCATATCTTACATCTATCCGTGATAGCTCAGGTATGACAAGAGTCATGAATTTTTTACTTTTTTTACAAGAGCTGAACGAGTGGAAACAAAAAGTCTCTCTATCATTGACCCAATTAAATCTCAGTTTATCTTCTGATAGTCAGGATCGTGTGAATGAAGTTGTTAATTATGTAATTGATAACTATAAATCCAATATTTCATTGTCTGATGTGGCATCGATTGCTAGTATGAGTGAAAGTGCCTTTTCAAGGTATTTTATGAAAACTACGGGCAATCGATTTTCAGATTTTGTGGCACGGATTAGGATAGGAAGGGCTTGCGTTCAATTGTACGAGACAGATGACAATATTTCTACCATAGCTTTTTCTTCAGGATTTAACAATCTTGCTAACTTTAATAGGCACTTTGTCAATTTAAAGGGAATGACGCCAAGAGAATATAGACGAACAGGACATAAGGGATTGACAGGTGAATAAAAGAACGACAAAAGATTTTGGCGGCAACCAAATACTACATAAAGCCTCCTATAACCCTAAAGATTGTCAAGTTGGGGTTATACATATTGGTTTAGGAAACTTTCATCGAGCTCATCAGGCTGTGTATTTTCATAATCTGCTGAGCAAAATGATGGTTACTAATTGGGGTATAGCTGGTGTTAATTTAAGACCAGAACAAAGCAACATAATGAAAGCTTTCAAACGTTGTAACAATAAATATATTTTGAAAACAGTCTCTCCTGATGGTGATATTAGATTTGAAGAGATAAAGTCTATTTTGGCTATGTATGAATGGGCTGAACAATTAGACGAGGTTCTGTGTCTTTTTTCCTCCAACGAAGTTCATTTAATCACTGTAACGGTTACTGAAAGTGGTTATTATTTGGATAAAGATAACCAGCTAAACATAAATGCACAAGACATTCAGGATGATCTGTCTGGTGAAACGTCCAAAACAATTTTTGGTTCTTTGTCTCAAGGATTGCGCTATCGAATGGAAAATGGAGGAAGCCCTATAACTGTTGCTTGTTGTGACAATCTTCCTCAGAATGGTGTCTTACTTAAACGATGTTTTAAGCAATACCTTTTGAAAAAAAATGATGTAGAACTTTTAAACTGGGTTTCAGAGAATGTCAGTTTTCCTTCTAGTATGGTTGATAGAATAACACTGAAGATAGAAACTAATGTATCACAAGAAATTAGAGAAAAATTTAATCAAAAAGATGATTGTTCTGTTATATCTGAGAGTTTTATACAGTGGGTAATAGAAGATGACTTTGCAGGGATTCGTCCACCATTGGAAGATGTTGGTGTAGAGATTGTTAACGATGTTTTTTCCTATGAGAATACAAAAATTCGCATACTAAATGGCGGCCACATTGCGCTGACTTATTTAGGAATATTACGTGGTCACAAAACCTATGATGCGGCATTAAAAGACCCTGTATTATCTGTTTTTTTTGATGCTATACAAACTCAAGAAATTCTCCCTGCACTGCCTTTAAGCTCTTTAATTGATTATGAACAATATTTAAAGACCACAAAGCGGAGGTTCAAAAACCAACATCTCCCGGATTCTCTGGAGAGGATTGGTATGGATGGTGCCAGTAAATTCCCATTTTTCCTCTTACCTACAATTGAATGGCATTTATCAAAAGGGTCTGTTCCTATCTATTCCATCAAATCTATAGCGAGTTGGTATGTGTTTTTATGCAAAGTCGATACTAATAATATAGGTTTTAATTATGTTGAACCAAAATGGAATATGTTGACTCCCTTTTTAAATGGGGGTGGTGAGAAAGATTTTGCTTCTAGCTCAAATTTATGGGGCGATGTTCCAGAGCAACATCCTGATTTTGTTAATACACTGGTTGAAGAAATTCAAATCATGAAAGAGACATTTGACATTAATTTTTTAGATATAAGTTCGAGTTTGAACAAGGAGAACGATTTTGGCCGTAATTAAATTAGAATCAATACATAAAACTTTTGATGAGGTAAGCGTCATTAAGGGAGTCGATATTGAAATAAATGATGGTGAATTTGTTGTCTTTGTAGGACCATCTGGCTCTGGAAAGACTACCCTGTTGAGAATGATTGCGGGACTTGAAGATATTAGTTCTGGTTTGCTAAAGATAGATGGAAAAGAGATGAATGACGTGCCACCAGCTAAAAGAGAGCTGGCTATGGTATTTCAGTCTTATGCTCTCTATCCACATATGACTGTTTATCAAAATCTAGCTTTTGGTCTTAAGTTGGCAAAGGTAAATCAGGTAGAAATTAAAGATCGTGTCCAAAAGGTTGCTGAAATATTACAAATTGAAAAGTACTTAGAGCGCCTTCCAAAGAAATTATCTGGTGGCCAAAGGCAACGAGTTGCTATTGGAAGAGCTATTATCAGAGAGCCCAAGGTGTTTTTGTTTGATGAGCCCTTATCTAACTTAGATGCTGCGCTTAGATCAAATATGCGAGTTGAGCTGGCAGAGCTTCATGATAAGTTAGGTGCAACAATTATTTATGTAACGCATGATCAAATTGAAGCAATGACTTTGGCAGATAAAATCGTCGTTTTGAATAATGGAATAGTCGAGCAAATTGATACCCCTACTGAGCTTTACAATAAACCACAAACTGAGTTTGTAGCTGGATTTATTGGCTCACCAAAGATGAATTTTCTTAGAGGTAGTATCGTGACTGAGAAAGAAGCAGATGTTTATGGTATCCGTCCTGAACATATAAACCTGTCTTCTTCTGAGGGAAAAATAAAAGGCACTTTAAGACATTTTGAAAATTTAGGTGCCGACACACTCCTGTATTTTGACACGGAAGATTATCAGAAGATTGTAGTTCGCAAAGAAGGGATAAAGTCGTTCGAGAAGGGAGAGGTGCTGTTCCTAGATTATGATGATACTCATTTACATATGTTTAAAGACGGAAAACGAGTCTAATTAGAGTTTTGTTAAAATTATTAAAAACAAGGAAAATAACTACGCTATATGGAATCGCGTTGATTTCATATATTCTATTCCTCTTATTGGTATACATTACTAAATAATATAGTCTTTATACAAAAAACTCCTTATGATAATTTGCGCAGGTGAATCGTTGATTGATATGGTCTCTTTTGTGACAGAGAAAGGAGAAGTACAATATAGTCCGCATGTCGGTGGAAGCATACTGAACAGTGCTATAGCTCTAGGGCGATTGGGAGCCGATGCTTATTATTGTGGTGCCGTCTCTAATGACACTTTTGGAGGGTCGATAGAGGACTGCCTAAGAGACTCTAAAGTTCAGGAAGATTTTATTATTAAAACCAATCGACATACAACACTTGCCTATGCTGATGTCACTGATGGTGTTGCGAAATACACCTTTGTTGATGAACACTCAGCTGGCAGGCTGATTGATGAAAACAGCTTAAAGCCCTTTGTCAATAAAATCAAAAATGCCAAAGCTTTACTGGTTGGAGGAATCAGTCTCCAGGCAGAGCCTTGTGGCACCAGCTGGCAATGGCTGGTCGAGCAAGTTGCAGGTCATTGCATCATTTATTTTGATGCCAATATTCGCCCTGACTTCATAGAGGACAAAGATAAATATCTTGAACGTTTTGAACGATTAACAAGGAAAGTAGATATTATCAAAATCTCTGAAGAGGATTATAGCTATCTATGTGGCGAACAAGACTTTGAAAAAGTAACTGCTGAATGGCTTGACAAGGGCATCAAAATGGTTGTATTGACCCTAGGTGAAAAAGGGGCCAAAGTAATATTTGATGGCGGCAAGGAAATTAGTGTTGGCATAGAACCAGTGAAGGTCATTGATACGATTGCTGCAGGGGACAGTTTTAACGCAGGACTGCTATTTGATTTAGATAAACAAAAAATGCTTGACCAAGAAAAATTGGCCAGTATAGATACATCAACACTTAAAAAAGCACTGACTTTTGCTCATCAAGTGGCAAGTTTTACGGTAACCCAAAAAGGAGCTAATCCTCCGTGGTTACATCAAATAATAAAGAGTTAAAAATCTATATGAAAGTAAATGAAACAAATTATTTACCGAGCCATGTTGACTGGTATGGAACAAACAGTGCAGGAAGTTTGGATATTGATTTGAGTCATAGAATTGGTCAATTATTAACTCAATCGATAACTGAAAATGGTTGTGCAAGTATCGCAGTTTCTGGAGGTCGCAGTCCCATTGGTTTATTTGAAGAACTCTCTAAAATCAACTTGGATTGGTCAAAAGTTGAGCTGACCTTAGTCGATGAACGCTGGGTAGACGCCAAAAACGAAGATAGTAACGAATTACTGGTAAGGAAACATCTAATAAAAAACAAAGCCACTCAAATCAAATTTTTCCCTATAAAAAATAATGCTAAAAGTGCTAAAGAAGGGCAGATATTATATGAACAGGTTTTGCAGCAGTTAAAACTACCTTTTGACGTAATTGTTCTAGGTATGGGGGACGATGGTCATACCGCTTCTTTGTTTCCTTGCTGTAAAGAATTAAGTCAAGCAATGGATCCAAACAACCAGCAAAAATGTATTGTAACTAAACCAAAGAAAGCTCCTTACGAGCGCATAAGTTTG
>ENA-OSET01003818-OSET01003818.1-sediment-metagenome-genome-assembly--contig:-NODE-3818-length-13607-cov-3.683370_pt1 | contig 13607 bp, 11 predicted proteins | sample MGYA00237882_ERZ534229 | MGnify/ENA primary metagenome ERZ534229 (study PRJEB26408, sample SAMN06266212) | sediment metagenome | isolation source: Hudson Canyon methane seep mesocosm | place...
TATTTAATACTGCGCAGCATGGTTGTTTGCCCCACCTACCGACGGTCAGGAGTCGGGAATTTTATGCTACGCAAACTGGAAAATAGTTTGGAAAACAGGGAGTGCTGGTGCTTCCCCTTTGATGATCTAGAGGGCTTTTATAGCGCAATCGGGTTTAAAACATGCCAAGCAGAAGATACCCCCAATGAGATTCGACTAAAATTCCAGCAATACTATTCCAAAGGGAAAAAAATTTTTATCATGAAGCGTGATTAAAGATGGTGAAAACCGAAATATCGTGCCATGCTGCAAAGAGACCTTTCTAGAAATAGTACTATTAATAAAGGAGTATGCCTGATGAACTCTATAAAAATTAAAGACTACATGACTTCCAATGTCACCACCTTCAAACCTGAAGACAGTGTAATTGATGCGCTTAGAAAGCTCATCCAAAAAGGTCGATCAGGTGGACCGGTACTCGACAATAGTGGGAAGTTAGTGGGTATTCTATCTGAGCTGGATTGTCTGAAAGAAGCTTTACAAGGTGGCTACTACCAAGAAGCCGGCGACCGTGTTGCCGATCACATGACGAAAAAGCCAGATTGCGTTCAACAAGAAGACGATATTATCTCCTGTGCTGAGCTATTCCTCAAAGGCCGTCGTAGGCTACCTGTGTTACATGGAGAGCAACTTGTTGGCATTATCACCCGTCAAGATTTTGGCCGGGCATTGGTCGACCGTATTGACCACCCTCATCATGGGAAGAACTAAACAATACAGCTAAGGGGCTTTATAAACATCTGTCTCTGGATGAAATGCAATCCAGGCAAACCAGAACGCAGTCAATGAAGGTATTAACTCACCTTTTTCATTTTTAACCTTAGCACTCCGGGCGGCGGCATTGTATTCAACCCTTAGCTTTCGCCCTGCAAATACATCTTCCAGTACGCCAACGCCTTTTGAAAGCTCAGTAAAAGGATAGGCTTTCACTTTGCCATCAAATTCAACACCAACAATCACCTCTTTGGGGTGATAGCGTTTATCTGTATGCGCAACGGGAAAATAGAGCGCTTCCTTTTTGCTGTATGAAGGGTATGGGCTATGCGTATAATCTCGCCAGAACCCCGTTTCATTCGATAGAACCAGTGTCTTTGGATGACGCGCTTTCCAGTCTTTCCAAGTGGTATGTTCTACAGCGAGCCGTTCGAGCAAGGTACCTTTGGCTGAGCCACTAATTGCTTTGCCTTCTATTTGAGACCATAAAGAGTTACTTTGTCGGTCGTACATCAATAAGTCGCTATTATAGAGCAAGCCTGAAACACCAAATTCCAATGTTTTCCCTGCTTTTAAAGCATCAAAAGCCATTCCTGTACCACATAGCGGGCAAAAGCTAACAACCACTGGGTGCTGATTAAAATTATCATTCACCAGTTCATGGTAGTTAAGAATACGAATTGAGTAAGCTTTGCTCACCCCCTTAAAGTTCAACCCGAGCACTCGGTCTTCCGCTTTCAAGAACTTAGCTTGTTGAGCCTTTATAAAAGAAGGCTCATCAATAGAGGGAATGCCATCTCGAGGAGGTCCGCCCTGAAAGATTTCATCAGCAGGAATAAGTGGTTCGTCGATAACAAAGCCATTCATTCTCACCATGGAGAAAACTTCGTTTTGCGCTATGGGGTAAATTAATATCACCAAAACAGGGTAAATAAACCAGCGGCTTTTTATCCATTTAACCAAACTATTAACCAAGCGATGCATTTTCCAGTTCATAAGCCACCTCAGCTCATTTTTATTAGAATTCGTTAAGGCTTTGACAGATAGGCAGAAATATAGTTCTACAAATATAAAGATTACGACCTTTTATTTCTTACGCTTTCATTAATTTCTAAAAGAACAGTATCCAGCACGGCCTAGTTTTGTAATAATATGTAACAAGCACTACATTGTCACATCAGCCAATTGTAGGCACTTATCTTTTTCGAGAAGCAAAAATGGCGCGTGTAGTTTCAAAAACGCGATCAACAAAACAGCTAAAAACGAGTAACAACACGCCGGATAAAAAACGCCCCACTAAAATAAAAAAAATAAAAAAAACCAAGGATGGATGGGAAATGACCGCGCACGAAGCTCTTAAAGTCAACTTTGTTGTGAGTGAAATTTAACGATATAACCTCAATATCGTCTCCAAGTAGGTATTTTTCTATACCTGATAAACACTATGCCACTTATTTCAGTTCCAATTAAAACTCAATTATCAGAACATATGCTCTAAATACATCTCCCGAGATTTTTTATGACCGAAGTTCTAGAACAACTCATTGCCGTACTTCAGCTAAAACAAATAGACTCACAGTGCTTTGAAGGCTGCAGTGAAGACCTGGGTTTTAAACATGTATTTGGCGGACAAGTGTGTGGCCAAGCAATGATGGCCGCTTACCAAACGGTTGAAAACCTGGTTGCCCATTCAATGCATGGTTATTTTCTTCGTCCGGGAGATCACTCTTTACCCATCAAGTATGAAACACAGGTTTTGCGAGATGGTGGAACATTTTCAGCCCGACGAGTGATTGCAACTCAACATGGCAAAGAAATTTTTACTTTAAATGTCTCTTTTCAAAAGCCGGAGCAAGGGCTTAGCCATCAGTTCGAGATGCCTGAAACGACTGATCCAGAAACTTTATTATCAGAACTGGAAATACGTCGACGCTTTAAACATTTGATTCCCGAAAAACTTCAAGCACAGTTTACGTGTGATCGTCCTATAGAGATTCGACCAGTTAAACCCATTGATTATTCCAATCCGGATATTCGAGCGCCCTATAAGCAAAATTGGTTCAGAGCTGTTGCCAAGCTACCAGATGACTTGGCACTCCATCAATGCATTCTAAGCTATGCTTCAGACTTTGGTTTATTAGGCACTTCAATGCTGCCTCATGGGGTCAGTTTTGCGCAAAAAGGCATGCAAGTAGCAAGTCTTGATCATGCAATCTGGTTTCATCGTCCTTTTAGGGTAGATGAATGGTTATTATATGATATGGATAGCCCAAGCGCTTCACAAGGTAGAGGGTTTAACCGGGGTAATATTTATAATCAAAATGGTGAGTTGGTTGCATCTGTCTGTCAGGAAGCCCTAATTAGAAAAAAAACATAAGCACTTAAGCAGATCGCTAAGAAGCAAAACGACGTTTAGTGCTATGTTCATTTAGCCACTCGATGAACTTGGCTGTTGGTAAAGGTGGGGTTAATAAATACCCTTGAACAATATCACAGTCCAAGTCTGTCAGGCGATCCATAACATCTTGAGTTTCAACCCCTTCTGCCACCACTGAAAAGCCTAGTTTGTGGCACATTTCAATGGTCATTTTTGCAATCGTTTCACTTTCATGGCTATTGCAAATACCAACAACTAAAGATTTATCAATTTTGATTTCATTGGCAGGCAAAGACTTTAAATACGCCAAGGACGAATAACCCGAACCAAAATCATCTATAGAAATTTTGATACCTAACTGACGGATTTTCTCTAACACTTCAATCGCATCCAAAGGATTTAACATCATTGAGGTTTCTGTCAATTCCAAATATATTTTACTTGGCTCAGCTTGATATTCAGCAATACTATTTTCTAAAAAAGTAAGTAAATCATTTTCTCTTAGATTCATTGTAGACAGATTAATCGAAATACTTAAATCATAACCTTGTACTAATAATTTTGCTTGTTGAGCCAGCGCATTTTGTATTACCCACCGAGTTAAGGGTTTAATAATGCCTGTTTGCTCTGCCAACTCAATAAACTCATCTGGACGCACTAAGCCATAACGCTCATGGTGCCAGCGTACTAATGCCTCAACACCCACCACTTTCTCATCGTTTAAGCCATATTTCGGCTGTAGATATAACTCTAAGTGATTCTGCTCTAAGGCATCTTTTAATTCCGAGATCATCATTAAACGCCGTGCGTTATACTGATCATACTCAGGCCGATAATAAGATAAGCTGCGCTCAAACGCATCGGAAGAGTCAGCAGCAACCTGTGCATGGCGAAGTAAGGTAGCAGCATTTAAGCCATGCTCTGGACAAACAGCCACCCCCACAACAGGGTGAAGCTCCAAGCGCATATCTTTAAACTCAATAGGCTGTGACAACGTCTGAAGAAGTGTATCAACCTTTCCTCGGTTCGCCTCAGCAACATCCATGTCTATCAATACACCGAACGAACCACTTTCGAGCGCACACAAATTTGCCTTAAACGAAGGGCCACTAATATAAATTCGGCCAGGGACAGACTCTAAAACCTCATTAAAATAATGTGCGACTTCCCGCATCATTAAGTCAGTATTTTGATGCCCCAAGGTCTTATTTATCTCTGAATATCGTGTAATATCAATGATGCACACACCAATACGCTTATTGCCTCGTTCGTTGATCGTTTGAAAGATCTGCAACTCAAAAGAGGATCGATTAGGCATCATCGTAACGGCATCAGACATCGAATTATGCAGTAGTTTTACTTCTGCTTCCCGTCGCTCGGTATTCTCTAGCAGTCGCGCTTCCTGGGCAGCAATTTTATCAACATGCGCACGATAAAAACGATAGGCTAATGCAGCGTTCAAAATAAATACTTCTAGAACCGAACCTAGTTGCATCCCGTATTCCGTCATAAAACTAACAGGCAAAAAACCTTGTTTGCTCAGTGCCGTCACGGTGACACCAAACATGAAGGTGCCCCAGGCAAAGGTGTACACCCAAGCGGTACGGTTTCCCATCAAAGCAATAATGGGACCTAATAATAGCAATGTAAAAGAACCTGGAATCACACTTAGAACAGAGAGCTTTAATGAAGTTTGGCTGTCCAGAACAAAAATGCCCGCCATACAGACACAACAGACAGCAATAATAAAATTGATCGCATAATTTGCATATTTACTATACTGACGAATGGATAAAAATTCGCGACTAAATAGCGCAGCAAAAAATAAACAACTAGAAGGCAGTATCAATAGTAGAAAGTGATGAAATGCAGGCGTGTTAGGAAAAATATAGGGGTAAAGTTTGGCCCGCATAATGGCAAAAAACAGCATAAAAACAAATGTTGAAACTGAATAATACAGGTACATTTTTTCACGTAAGGCAAAAAATATTAGCAAGTTGAAAAAAATAACCACTAACACCACACCTAAGTAAATGGCATGTAAGGAATCTTCTTTGCTTAAATTGACAAAAATATCGGTGCTATCCCAAAGTTTAATCGGGACTAACTGAGAGCCCGCACTCATGACTCTTAAATAAAAATCGCTGGACTCTCCGGCCCTCAAACTAATGGGGAATAAGAAATGAGGGTGGTCTATCTGCCGGTTAGAATAAGGTAGACGATCACCCGTGTGGACGGTTTGTTCAGCTTGTTCAGCTTTAAATTGATAAAAATCGATTGAATCCAGTAAGGGATAACTGATCTCAATAATTTGTTTTACGGGTTCCAAACTAGGATTGGTAATTGTAAATCGATACCAGTATGGGTAGGGTTTATAGCCGAAGTTCGCAAAATCCTCTTCAAGCACTTGCCATTCTCTTGGGACCTTTAGACTACGAATATCATCAATATTTAGCTGGTTTTGTTTGTCAGATATAAATTCAGCCCGAACGATAACGGAGCTTTGCCCTTCAGGTAAAAAAGTTTCTATTGCAAAACATTTGCCTGCACTTGTAAACGTTAGCAAAAAAAGCAAACATGCAAGTAAGTACTTACTTGTATTATGCGCAATGTTTTGTACTAATATATCAAACTTCATTCTTAGTTGTGTGACCTTCTCACTGCTAGGACCGCTCCATATAGAAAACACAGGTAATTTATAAGCTTAGCACTTACTTTTCATTTTTCCTGTGCAATATTCAAACAATTTGTACTCACATTGCCCTCTTCTAGTTCCGAAGTGAAAGTCGGTCAAAATAATAGAGAAAAATATTTTCTAGAAATTAGATGGATTACACTCAACATAGACTTATACTAAAGATAACTATTTAGATGATTAATTAACGATTCAAAAGGACGCACCATGAGCACTGCCGAAGAAAGCCGCCAAGCAAAAGTTATCAGTGAGCTTCGGGTATTTATTCGTAAAGTTTTATCCGACCCAACTGTCGCCAGTAAGTGCATGGAGATTGCACGAAAGTTAAAAGATGACCCCGATGCAGACAAGTTGATTGCTGAAGAAGTGAGTGCATCAACTATCGTCCGTATTCCAGAAGAGCACAGCGACGCTGATAAGATCTTTATTTCGATAATTCGCGAAGTGTTAGATGATGAAGCCGCACTTTACTAAGGGCTAAAAACTAACTACACAAGTTTTTCAAGCGTTTGATAGAGTTTTGAATCTCAGGCGCTTGAGTCGCGATTTCTCTTTGCTCAACCAATATATCCTGCAGAATTTCCATCGTTGTTAAAGGGTTAGCCAACACAACTCTAAAAACAACACAGGGCTTTTGCTGGTACTTCATAGGTTCAAGCCGGGTACGAGAAACAAATGATAAGCCCTTCTCTCGCTGGGTTTTCTGGATAAACTTAGTCATTCTATCCAATACTTCATTAATCTTATCCATTTGAATATCATCGGCTTTTAGTAATGCCTGCTTTACAAAGTCCGGGCAATAGCGGTAAGTAATAATATTCAATTCAGGATATGAAATAATTTCAAACTCAGAATCTGCATCAATCAAAGCCGCAAAGGTTTTAGCCTTATTAATACCCTGATCAATTAGTATTTCGTAGCCTTCTTTGGCTATAATTTTCAACCCGGAATGAATTAACATCGCCATACCAGGGCGAGAGCCTTCCAGAGTCGTACTGCCTAAATCTTTAGAGCCACGACGTACCACATACTGAGCGTGATGCGCGATCGATTTTAGTTTCTTAGGGTCTTTAAATACCACTAAACCACTGCCCATCGGTACATAGAGTTGTTTGTGCGCATCTAAAGTAACCGAATCGGCTTTCTCTATGCCTTTTAATAAGTGCTTGTAGCGGTGTGAAAATAAAGTAGGCCCACCCCAAGCAGCATCGACATGAAAATGCGCTTTAAACTCGCGCGCGATCTCGGCAATTTCTTCCAAAGGGTCAATATTGCCTGTCTCTGTCGTACCTGCAATACCGATCACGCTGATGATGCAGATATTCTCTTTTTTAAGACGTGTGCAGGTTTCACGCAATGCATCTAAGTCAATACGGTTATCGTCATCCGTATCTACAGCAACTAGGTAGTCTCGACCTATGCCGAGTATATCTGCCGTTTTTCTAAATGAGTAATGGCCTCGCTTTGACACTACTATTGCCGCACCATCATAGCCATAGTATTTCAGCGCACGGAACAAACCATCATGAGAGACTCCTTTAAAATTCCCTTCTGGCGGAAAAGCCAAATTGCGAGCAGCCCATAAAGCGGTAATATTAGCAACGGTGCCGCCTGAGCACATCGCCCCAAGTGCATACTCTGCATCATGCATCCAATTGGAATAAAAATCACTGTCTTGCGCATAAACCAAGCGGTGTAACATGCCCAATACTTGGCGCTCAAGTGGCGTAAAGGCTTTGGATGTTTCTGTCTTTACCAAGTTTTGATTCAAAGCAATCATAATCTTGGATAAAGGCAGCATAAAATATGGCAAAGCTGAGGTCATGTGACCTACAAAACTTGGTGAAGAGGTATGAACAGATCTTGCTACCAATTTATCTAGCAGGAACTGGGCATGATCAGAAACAAAAGTCGGCTTTTCGGGGATTTTCGAGTCGGAAAAGTCTTTTTCCATCGCTTGCAAATCGTGCTCAACCGCTACGATATGATCTTGCATGAAGCCAGCAACGTTACTAGAAACATGTTTATCAATACGGCTGAGTGTTGAATCAGGCGCTTCCGGCACAGTAAATACACGATACATGCTCTCGATACTGGCTTGCGCGAACTTTTTCTTAACGTATTGTTGATCAGGCATAAAAAACTACTATGTAGACTCGGCTCATTATTCGAAAATGGCCGTAGTATAGTCGCTCGCTTAATAGATGACCAGATGCGGGCTCAAGCACCCGCTATGCAAGCTCAAAAAATAAACCTTAAAACAAAGTTTTCTCACTTGATTTACGAATTTCCTTCTCACTCGCCCATTCGATAATGCCACTCTCCAAGCTCACTAATTTAAGCGTAAACTTATAATAAATATCCCTTTTATCCTTACGGCGCTTAACAATACTCGACATATTGCCATACAACATATACTCGGCACCGGTCTGTTTACCAAAAACACCTGCCTTGACTGGGTCGACCATACCGCTATCCATTTGAAACTGCATTTGTTCCTGAATCGCCTTTACTGTCGTCATATCAACAAACCTGAATTTACCCGATTTTAAAAGCTTGGTCTGAATAGTATCTGTAATCGATTCCGTATCAATATGCTCTGTTGTCTTGTTTTTGATTTTATCAACAAAGACGACTGGACGGCGCTCAGCTGTCAATCGAACAATCGGTCCAAAAACAAGTAAGTCATCGACCAGTTTTTCAGCAATGGTTTGCAAGTCAGTAGATCCAAAACCCGTGGTGGTCGTTTCAACTGCTGTTGCATCACCATATGATATTTTGGTTGAGCAAGAAGCTAAAACAAACACACTTATTGAGATAATAAAAATTTGTAGTAATTTCATGTTTTTCTCCTATTTAACAATTCCTGAATTCAATCATTAGTCCTGAACTAAAATTGTAAATGAGTTAACTGCCGGGGAGGGAGCAATACCTTGAACCCTTTTACTTTCATAAGGCGTAATGCTTATGGGATGCCATGGCCGCCCGTCAATACCCACCTCAAAGCCACTTTTGTCTAACCATTTGAATTTATATTGAAAGTTCAATACATCCTCTGATCCGTTTCTAATTTCAACCTGAGCTCTTAACAACTCACCAACAAAACCTGTTTTTGTATCAATAATTGACAAATTAGCTGCAAGTAAGTCGCTATTCGACTCGATCGTTTGAATTAAACTCCCATCATCATGAACAACAACCGTTGCTGTTTCATTAACCGAGCAGGCCAGCATCGATGCTAAAACACCGCTCAAAGTCATTATTTTTAAAGCATTTTGAATAATATATAGCTTTCGCATTTCCCTTCTCCTTATTCCTTGTTCACAACGAATAGACTTGCTTTATCATTTGTTGATTAACATTCACTATCCTAACAAAAGTAGTTCTGTTTGCTTTGATATCAAGCAATATTTTCGCCTGAGACTGCCTTGTCGAGAATTTTATACTTTGCAGACCTTCTTCTAAATTAAAGCGCATCACCTGTGCGGTATGAGGCAAGGTTGACCAGCTGCGCCGGTCAGCACTTTCTGACACAATATTATAGATATTTGCTAAAAACTGACCAAGCGGTCCAACTTGGTGTGCTGCTTGTTTTTGTAATTGGTATTTTGAATAGCCTCTCAACACCTGCCTTACCAAGCGTTGCGGCAGGAGTTCTTGCAAATCTTTTACGGCTAAAACACTCACATCAACCACCCGCTCCGAGCGCCCCAAATCATTAAAACTCTCGTCAACGGCTCGAAGCCTGGCGCTATCTGGCCAGGTATCCGCTTCATAATAAGGAAAGGCTAAAGAAATAATGCCACCATCAAAGGTAGGAATGGGAATAACAATCTCACTTTTTACAGGTACAAACCCTTCTTCAAAAAATACCACGACCGTTCCCTGCCCAGTTGCCGCTTTGTTCGTATCTTTATTCTGGGTTACTTCACCTAAGCTGTTAGCAACTCTAGCGATATCCTGCTTTAGCAGTTGGCTATCAGGGTTAATTTCGAAGGCCTTTTTATAATCGACCCAAGCGGCATTCAAGTCACCGACGGCCTCCCAAAAAGCCGCTGATGCATAAAAAGCATAGGCATTTTGAAATGAATTTTTTACTTTCCCAGCAATCGTATCTAAACCAGAAAATTCAGATGAAAGGACCTCAATATCAATATTATTTTCTACAGCACTTTCATACGCTTCAGCAAGTTCGTTTTCGTATTTTTCCAAAAGGATACGCTGCTCTAGGGCAAGCTTTCTAAATTCAACAGCAGCGCCTTCTAGATCCTGCTCACCTAAATAATTAAAAGCCTGATGGTGATGCGTAAAAACACGTTCATATCCTGCGCCTTTATAAGGAATTGCATTGTCATTTGTCACTAATGAAGCAGCTTTCGCAATGGATGTCGAAGCCTCAATCCTTGCAGCTAAATCTTGCGCTTCAAACCCGGCGATAACGAACTCAAAATCTCGCTTACTTTCAGAGAAAGCGCCGTTTAATTGATTAATACGGCCACGTTCCATCATATATAACATCGCGTCGTCACTCTCTCTTTTTTCATCAAGGTCTGCGAGCACGTCTAGCATTATCGAAGAAGGCTCTCCATTGCTGGAAGCAACGTTATTGGAAACAATAGCCTGCTTAAATGAATGCGCCTGGGATGGGTAAGGGTTAAAAAGAGATGAGGTCGCACAGCCTCCCAGTGCAGAAAGGAAAAGTAGTAGTATCAGTGTGCGAAAATTAAACAATTGCAAAGCTCCTTCTTATATAAAATAGAGTCTAAAGCAATTAAATTTTAATGCACCTAAAAGAGATTAATACCCTGCAATCATCGCGGGGGTATCAATGTATATCATACATCAAAAAAACGATCTCAATTGAACATGTACCCCTGCTCTTTGCATATCACTTTCTGGCTCTGTCAGTTTGATACTGCGAGGTCCGGCATTCACTATATGTGTACGACTCCTATCAAAATGCCAATACTCGTAGGAAGCTAATAACGAAACCTCATAGCCTTCCTGTGGTGCATATTTATACCCTAAACTAAAATGCTGCGCTTTCACCTCTCCTAAATTGAAACTTGGTTTACCCGCTCCTATCGCAGTTAAATCAACATCAATTTTCTCATTAAAACCAAGCACTGAACCTATTCTTGTTGTCATCATTCCTTTTTCTGAAACCTTAAAATCAGCCTCAATGGATAAATCAAATTCATTCCAAGTGTAGTTTTCATTTAAACCCAAAGCCCCAGAAGAAGGTTGTATTTTTCGTTCCCAGTTTCGATAATTCAAAGCAGTCGAAACATACCAATTGAAGCCACTTATGCCATATACATTACCTAAGCAACGCTTAAAACGAATTGAAAAGAGGTCAAATTTTTCTTTTGTTTGGGTATTCAAGCTAGCCCCACTTTGAGTCTGCCCACGATACTCAACCTCTCCATATACTCGCTGATGAGTTAGTAACCACTCTGTACCTAGCGTAGGTTGATAACCAAAAGAAACAAAGCCGCCATTTAACTGGCCTTCTTCACGATTTAGTCGCAGGCCTTCAATATTTTGTTCTTCATAATGAAAATATTCACTACTCAAGCCAAGCTCTAAAAACAACGGTGCTGCTTGGCCTTGCTCTGACAGAAAAGTGGAACATGCAAAATAAACTAAAAATGCGATAGGTATCGTTTTCATAATAAGTATCAAAATTTGGAATGATTTATAATTTGGAAACGGCTTAAAAGGGCTATCGCTGAATTAAAATATCAGCACCAGCCCCCTTAGTTGCGTATTTAATTGTTTAACTGAGTGTAGGTATTAGCAACGCCCTCATAAGTAATCACATACTCGTTACAACTGGAAAAGCTAAGTGTGATAACAGCCTCACCTGTGCTATCAGTGATCAATATTTCACCCGAGTCGAAGTTTCCATTACTACATTGGTGTAAATTATTCCCCACAATGTCTATCCTACCAAGCGTCGACTCATAAACGGTTGCAGAAACATAGCCTTCTTCAAGCGCTACATTTTCAATTCGGTAAGTTCCGCCGGAAATACCTGTAAAGTTACTGGAAATAATGCAGTTGCTTGAATTAACGTCATCAAATTCGCCACTACACTGCGCTACCATATTGATAGAATAGTAAATTTGCCCTTCATAGCTATAACGCACATCATAAATCAAACTCATATCATGAAATAAGTCATCGCCCATATAAGTCGCGGTATATTCAAAAATACCGTCTATGATGTAGCCTCCACCATCACAAAAATTGTCATATGCCATCTTCACAGTGAATCGAGAGCCGATTGAAGGAATTGAACCTGGCCAAGTAAACGTTTCTGTCCCGCCGCAGGAACCTTGATAAACATCAGTATAGGTTGCTCCAGTAGGTAAACTTAAATACTCCTTACTCAACAGGTCATTTAGCAAACTGAAGGCACTTTCATCTTCAATTTCTGTTCCGATAGGAAGTTGTGCACCTTCAGTTTCAAGTGCCTGAGTCACGCCTTCAAAAGCAGTAATCGCTAATGCTTCAGCATTGTCTTGTGAAGCTGTTGCTGCCGCTGAGTTTCCAGTAAATGAATCTGCTGTAGTGTTAGGCGTATTACTGTCTGCAGAAGAACCACCGCCACCACAACCAACTAAAGAAGCTAAGGTTGCAGCAATAAAGATGTTTTTTATGCTTGAATTGGTCATTGAAAAAATTGAGTTAGTCATCATTCTAAATTGCCTTTCATTGTTAGTTGTATGTGGATTTTCATGTTCGAATTTATATGACGGCCTGGAATTAATTTTGAAACAAAGAAATAAATACCCTTCTGTTGACCACTCACTAAATAACAGAAAAATCATGTTATTTAGTTTCAAAAACAAAATATGGCCTTCAACTAATAGCAAGATAAGTGAACACGCATAAGCAAAATTGTTTCAGCCTATGCTCAGACTAGAATTTGACTGACTGCTGGTATATTCTGCTCGAATGCGTCGACACAAAAACAACGAAAGAAATAGACAACCTCAAGGATTTTAAAATGAAACTTTTCGGCCTTATATACGCCATTATTTCACTTAGCTTTTCATTAACCACTTATGCTGATGATTTTGATAATGAGTTTAATGGCATGAATTCCACCATGGATGAGATGGATATGGAGACAGGCAGCTGTATTCCTGAAATGCGCGCACAAACAGAACGTGCAACGAAGATGCTGGCTGTGTTGAAGAAAAAGAAAAGTAAGATTGCGAAACTAGAAGGAAAGGTAGACAACTTAACAACCAAGTTGATTGCACGTTCAGAAATTAAAGCCTGTGACACCAGCAACCTGACTCAACAAATTGCAAATTTGCAAACCAGTAATGCTCAACTAAAAAGTGAAAATGGTCGTTTAACCAGTAGTGTGTTGACACTTCAAAATGCACAGGCAAATTCATCAGGCAATCAAACCGCTTTGTTGTTAGCTCAGCGTGAGAATTCAGAATTGAAATTGCAAGTAGCTAAGTTGAAAAGTGAACTGATTTTAGGTGGAGGTAAAGTACCTCCTGTTGTCGTTAGACCTGTGATTAGTGACATTGATGCTGAAGTAGTAGACGCTGATTGGAAATGGACAGCCGATAGTTTTAAAAATCGACTAGGTCAAGACTTTGCGTATACTTGCCCTCCAAAAGGCGCAATACACACGGTTTATGGCACAGACAAATACCATGTTAAATCGTCCGTCTGCACCGCTGCAGTACATGCTGGTCTAATAACAGCAAAAACTGGGGGCACTGCGATCATCAGAATTATAAACAATAATAG
>ENA-OSET01003819-OSET01003819.1-sediment-metagenome-genome-assembly--contig:-NODE-3819-length-13606-cov-10.209993_pt1 | contig 13606 bp, 11 predicted proteins | sample MGYA00237882_ERZ534229 | MGnify/ENA primary metagenome ERZ534229 (study PRJEB26408, sample SAMN06266212) | sediment metagenome | isolation source: Hudson Canyon methane seep mesocosm | place...
GCTGTTTATCAAACAGAAAACCGATTTTCACAAGGTAAGAGAAATGGAGAAATTTTATACCCAATGTCCAAAGGGAAATATGTTGCACTGTGTGATGGAGATGATTATTGGACAGATCCTTTAAAACTTCAAAAACAGGTGGTTTTTTTAAAAAACAATGAAGATTATGTGTGTTGTTTTCATAATTCTATAGTAATTGATGGGGCTGGTCATATTTTAAAGAAATTGCTTTTACAGTCAGCAAAAGATTATTCAGAAATAGAAATGCTTTCAGCTAATGCTTTTATAACAACTCATTCAGTCATGTTTAAAAATATTATAGACTATGATTATGGCTCTAGTTTAAATAAAGTTCCTTTTGGGGATGTTATTATATGGCATTTATTAGGGTATCATGGTAAGGCTAAATATTTAGGATCTATAAAAAATACAGTTTATAGAGTACACCTTGGGGGGGTATGGAGCCGTTTAGATAAGTATGAGAAATTTAAAAAAACATTACTTTCAAAAACAATAATAGAAGAAAAATTAAGGTCAGAAGGAATTAAAACTGAAGAAGTAGAAAAAAGTATTTCAGATTTTATAGTTTCTAATTTAAAAATAGCCATTTACTCTTTCGACTATAAACTGTTTTTTTTTATTTTAAAGAATTTTAAAGATAGAGGCTATAATTTTTTTTCTACTTCTAGAATATTGATTGTGACTTTCTTTGCTGTTTTTAAACAAGGTGTTAAATATTTTTTAAAGCTATGATAAATATTCCCATTTTTATCATAAACCTTAAGCATGATGCCGAAAAAAAAGCACATATGCAGGAACTTTGTGATAAATATTCATTATTCCCAGAATTTATAGAGGCTGTTAATGGTAAGCTATTAAGTGATGATTTTATTGAAAGTATTTACTCTAAAGAAGGCAGCTTGGATTCAATAGGTAGAGAATTATCAAAGGGTGAAATAGGCTGCGCATTAAGCCATAAAAAAATTTATCAAAAAATGTTGGATGAGAATATTGAGAAAGCTCTTGTTTTAGAAGATGATATTGATTTTTGTGAGAGCTTATTAAGATACTTTTCTGAAATATCTAATTTTCCAAAAAGATGGGAACTGGTGCTTTTAGGCCATCACTCTAATCGATCTAGAAAAGAATTAACACCCTATAGTTTCTGGTATAAAAAAATATTAAATAATACGTGTACATTAAGGCGGCCTTGTGAAATAAGCTATGGGACTTATGGTTATTTTATAAATAAGCAAGGGGCTAAAAGGATTTTAAATGAGATAAGAAAAATTATATTACCCATTGACCACTATACGGGAAACTCAAAATATATAAATTTATATATTTCTGAAAAACCTATTATTATGATAAACCATAAGCTAGAGGTAAAAAGCAATTTACATCTTGAACGTGAAGAATTAAAAAAATCTATGGTTAATAAAAATAAATCCTTAAAAAGAAGGATGTCAGAAATCTTTGGTGTCTATTATATTTTGAGAGAGAGTAAGGTCGTGATTATAAGGTTTATAAGTAAAATTAAATTTATTAATAGTTATTAATGATTTTTTATTAGTCCCTGAAAAGGTTAAAACCACGGCCTTTAGGAGGTCAGGTTTATCTATGTTTAGAATGGTGCTTTTAGATATTATTTTTGATGGTGCTATGGAATATAGATATGGTAGTCATACGATTTTTAAAATTCAGTATCATTTTGTTTCTGTGACTAAATATAGGTATCAAATATTAAAAGGCGTTGTAAGCAAAGGTTATGTGCACTTGTTGGTTTCAGCACTACCAAATATGACGCCAAGCAAAATAATAAGAACAACAAAAGGAAAGAGGTGCATCTAAAATACTTGAAAGTTTTCCTTATTTAAAAAAGAGATATTGGGGGGAGAGATTTTGGGCTTGAGGTTGCATTTGTGTGGTTTTAGGAGAATTAACAGGGGAAATGATCAATAATTATTTGGAGCATCATATTGAGCCTAAAGGCATCTCCTTACACACATTTTTTAAACGATTAAAAATCAATGGCTTACAATGACAGTCTAAAAATAGAGAAGTCAGTAAAGTAAGGGGCTACAGGCAATTGTATAAAAAATACACAACGCTGTAACTTATTGATTTTAGGTTGTTCTGATACTTGAGTGTAAGGAGATGGGTTTAAGGCGCTGAATACTTACAAAAAATATTTTCCAAATTCAGTAAAATAATATCTACAGTTTTTTTAAAAACGAAAAAATAAAATAATAGTCATGTTTCTATCCATAATAATCCCTGTTTATCAAGATGCTGGAGGTTTAAAATCAACTATCACGACATTACTTGATAATAACTCAGAAATATCTGATTTTGAAATAATAATTTGTATTGATGGGGGGGGCGAGGCGGATATTAATATGTCTTTAGAGATTATTCAGCTTTATCCAAAGCAACAAATCACATACCACTGTATTAAAATCAATAAAGGGTCTTATAATGCAAGAAATATCGGAGCAAAAGATGCAATAGGTAATGTTTTTGCATTTTTAGATGCTGGTGTGTATGTGCAAAAAGGATGGTTCGTAGCACTAAAAAAATATATAGAAGTATATGATTACATTGCTGGCAGTGTTGAAATTCCATGGGAATGGGCTCGAGATATATTTGAAAAATATGAAAGTATTACAGCTTTTCCTGTAAAGGAGTATTTAAGTATTGAACACTTTGGACCTACAGCAAATATGATAGTTAGACAAGATGTATTTATAAATGTAGGTGGCTTTGATAACAGATTACTTTCTGGAGGTGATGTTGAATTTGGAAAAAAGGTTTCTAAGTCTAAATATACCCAATATTTTTCGAGTGAGATACTGGTTTTACATGCTCCAAGAAATAAAGTTGAGATTATGAATAAAATAGATAGGGTTACTAAAGGACTTGCAGATTTACGAAAATTTCACCCTAATGTTTTTAAGAAAAAAAATGAAAATAATTTTGTGGTGTTAATAAAAACATTAATAAAAATTTTCTTTTTTCCTTCTAAATTTAAATCAAAACAAAGTAATAAACTTTCATGGGTTGATTTCGTGATAACTGAATCTACAGTTGCTTATTACCGATTTATAAGCCAGACTAAATATTTATAATAGTTTGATGAGTATTGGAGGAGGTATTTGCGTGTACGGTATGAAAATGGCTAGTAAGTTAAAAGGTTTTTTTTAGGATTTCTGTGTAAGGAGCTGGTATTAAAGGTCTTTTCTTTGTTAATGAATCAATTAATGATTGCTCGGGTGTTGGAAGAAAAATACTTTCACAGTTTAGATTGTTCAATGATCTAGGTATATCAATGCAACTTTGCCATTTAGAAAGTAATGATGGTTTAATTAATCGTTTTGTAGGTAATAACTCTATATCATCTTACCCAGACACTAAAATAGGTAAGTTACTATTGGAAATGTCTTACTATAAACTCTATAAAGTAATAATAAAAAATAAAATTCAGTTTATTTATATTCGATATATACATTTTTCTACCCCGATGTTTGTAGCGTTTTTGTACGCTCTAAAAAAAGAGGGTGTTATTGTTTATTTTGAAATACCAACATACCCTTATGACTCAGAGACAAGAGCTGTAGGGGGGGTATCAGTCATTAAGAAAATGATAGAAAAAAAATTGAGACGTCCTATGGGACGGCTAGTGAGTCGTATAGTCACTTTTTCTGATCACTCACTTATTTGGGGAGCTGAAACAGTTAATATATCTAACGCTGTTGATCTTTCAGTAACGCCAATGGTAAAAAAAAATAAGCATACTGATAATTCATTTCACTTTATTGGGGTAGCAGTGATTTCTTTTTGGCATGGGTACGATCGTATGATTCATAGCATGGCCAAGTATTATCAGGATAACAAGGATGTTGATAGAAAAGTTTTCTTTCATGTTGTTGGAGATGGTCCCGAAAAAGTAAAGCTAGAATCTCTTACAGCTAAGTACAAATTAAATGATTATGTTAAATTTTATGGTGTTAAGACTGGGGCTGAGTTGGATGCTGTTTTTAATCAATCAGATTTGGCTATTGACTCCCTAGGCCGTCACAGAAGTGGAAATAGTCATAATAACTCATTAAAGTCCAAGGAATATATTGCCAGGGGGCTTCCCTTTATAAAAAGTCACATTGATAACAGTCTTCATTCTAATTTTTATTACAATGTTGCTGCTGATGAAAGTGTATTTGATTTGTGCGGAATAATAGATTGGTGTGAGAAAAGTAGCTTTAAGCCAGAACAGTTAAGGAAAGAAGCAGAAAAATATTATAGTTGGGATATTCAAATAAAAAAAATAGTACAGTCAATACAAAAAGATACTTTGTGAATTGAATTCAGGACAATTTAAAGGAGTTCACCTATGAATAAAAAGATTACTCATTTGCTATGACTCCTTTTAGAAATAAATTATGGTTCCTTAAGTTTTTGGGTGCTTCTTTATGAGTTGCTGTGCAGTTATTGTTACTTTTTATCCTGATTCTGATGTGAGTGAAAGTATTTCTGCTTTACGGGATCAGGTGAACGATATTGTCATTGTCGATAACGGTTCTAAAGTTGAACATAAAGATATGTTGCAGAAGATTTCTCAGCAGTATGATTCAACTATTATATATAATGAACAGAATCTAGGTATTGCGGCAGCGTTAAACATCGGGATTAAACTAGCTAAAGAGCGTGGGCATGAGTGGGTAATTACTTTTGACCAAGACAGCCAGGTGACGTTAGGGATGGTTGAAACAATGCTGACGGCATATGCTACATATCCTCAACAAGAAAAAGTAGCTAGTTTGTCGCCCCGGTATATGAATAAAAATACGGGGAACATATGGAGAAGCAAGGTGAGTGGAAATTCTAGTAATAATTTACCTTATTGTGAAGTAGAAGGTGTGATTACTTCAGGGAACCTAATAAAGCTGAGTATTTTTGATTCTGTTGGTTTTTTTAATGAAGGTTTGTTTATCGATTATGTCGATAAAGAGTTTTGTCTACGTTGCATTACACAGGATTATAAAATATTGGAAGCTAAAGATGCGATCCTGTTGCATATGGTCGGGTTGCCAACTAAAGTTAATTTATTATGGAATAGTTCTATAACTACGACTAATCATAGTTATTTGCGTCGTTATTATATTGCTCGAAATTCTATTTTTACCTATAGAACATATCTTTTTGAAAAACCATTTTGGGTGTTAATTGATCTATATTATTTAATTGGAAACTTATCTAAAGCAATAATATTTGAACCAAATAAGAAAAGAAGATTGGCCGCTACTGCTCTTGGTTTTTATGATGGCTTTTTAAATAAGCTGGGTAAGTGTACTAGAATATTTTAAATGCTAAGGATTGTTATGATAACTCAGAATATTTAAAATGATTGATTTTTGCCTTATAACCGTTACTTATAATAATTCAAACTATATTCAATACCTTATTGACTCTATAAAAAAATCATCTGGCAACAGCTCATTTCATTTGTTTATAAGCGATAATAACTCAACTGACATAGATGAAATAAAGGCAATATGTTTAGCTGAAGATAATGTAACCCTCATTGCTTCAAAGCATAATTATGGTTTTTGTAAAGGTAATAATATTGCTGTCAGTGAAGCGGTTAAACTTGATCCAAAATATATTATATTTATCAACCCTGATCTTTTTTTAACCGAAAACTGGTTAGAGAAAGCGGCGAAAATAGTAGATGATGATAAGTCTATAGGTATTTTATCAGGCCCTCTTTTGCAGTTTGATTTTAACTTAAAAAAACCTACAGGATTAATTGATAGCCTAGGTATAAATGTAACTGGATATGGGAAATGGTTTGATATTAAGCAAGGCAAGATGATAAGTGATTTAAATGATGATATTTTCCCTCAGGCGATATGTGGCGCATTAATGCTTGTAAGGTGTGAAGTGATTGTTGATTTGTTGAAAACTGATGGTTATATTTTCAATGAAAAATTCTTTATGTATAAAGAAGATGTAGATTTGGCATATAGAGTAAAGAGTTTAGGTTATAAAATATTTGTGCATCATGATTTGATTGCTTTTCATTGTCGGGGCTGGAATAAAAATCGAAAAAAAATGCCGTTTTTAGCTAAAAAACTGTCTGCTATCAATGATATACGAGTTGCACTAAAGCATCGGTTGGTTAATTTCCCCTTTGCTTTCTTAAAACTTGTTTATGTATATTGTTTTGAATACCCTCTAATAAAATGATCATTCAGATAATGACGAGTCGTTTAAAGCAGGATTATAAATTATGAAAGTTGCCATTATTCATTACTGGCTAGTCAATATGCGAGGTGGTGAAAAAGTTGTCGAGGCTATTTTAGACCTATTTCCTGATGCAGATATATATACTCATGTCGTAGACCCTGAAGCTATTTCGAAAAAAATTAATAATCGTGTAGTGGGGACCACTTTTATTCAAAAGTTACCCAAGGCCAGAAAATATTACCAATCCTATCTGCCATTAATGCCTTATGCTCTGGAACAATTAGATTTACGTGCTTATGATTTAATTATTTCTAGTGAATCAGGTCCTGCTAAAGGGGTGATAACATCACCCGATGCTTTACATATTTGTTATTGTCATAGTCCAATGCGTTATGTGTGGGATATGTATCACGATTATAAAGAAAATGCATCCTGGTTAAAGCGTTTGCTGATGCCTGTCTTGATGCATCGATTACGTTTATGGGATTTGGCCTCATCGTTTAGGGTGGATTATTTTGTTGCAAACTCTTCATTTGTACAAAAGCGTATACAAAAATATTATCATCGTAATAGTGAAATTATTTATCCACCCGTTAATGTTGAGGAATTTAATTTGGCAGAGAAAATAGCTGATTTCTATTTGGTCGTTGGACAGTTGGTGGCTTATAAGAATACGCGTCTAGCAGTTGAAGCATTTAACCAAAATGGTAAAAAGTTGGTTGTTATTGGTGCTGGTGAAGAGTTAAATAAGCTTAAATTGATTGCTGCTGAGAATGTTTCTTTGTTAGGTTATCAAGACTTTGAAGTCATTAAATATCACTATTCACATTGCAAGGCTTTGATATTTCCTGGAGTTGAAGATTTTGGGATGGTTCCAGTAGAAGCTATGGCGAGTGGTCGACCAGTGATTGCATTACGCAAAGGTGGTGCGATTGATACAGTTTTAGAGAATGTATCTGGAATCTTCTTTGAAAAACCAACGATAGATGCTTTAAATGAAGCTGTTCAGGAGTTTGAGCAATCATTGGACAAGTTTAAGCCTGAAGTTATTCGGGAGCATTCTCTGCAATTTGACAAGGCGAAATTTATTAAAAAAATTAATCACCTAGTTGGTACGCAAATTAGTTGACAAAGAGAAAATGTCGGCAGATACACAGAATTATTTATAGGGTACTATTCTGTATCCCAGTTTTTTAGCGTATAAAAGCCCTTTTTTTCCTTTATTGAGTGTAGTTCATCTATTTGATGTTTTAGGCTGCTTATTGCGGTTTCATTTCCTGAGTCAGATATTAGTGCCAGAAAGAGTTGTAAATAGTATATGGGATCTTTATATTTGCCAAAATATCTTTTCCCTAAAGCGCCCTTAAAAACCTCAATGGCTTCTTGCTTTTCATTGAGTTGCATTAAAACTTTTATATATTCTAGGCGCGAATTTAGGTTAAAAGGGTTTACGATCATTGCTTGGCGAAATGCAGTTCTAATGTTATTTTTCTTATCAGGGTATTTTTCTTCTGAGGATAGTAAATATAGCTTTGCTGTATGAATATAGAGTAAGTGAACATAGGGGTTTTTTTCAATCGCTATTTTGCTTGTTTTTATTCCTTTATCGATTAAAAAATCTTTGCCCTCATTATTGATATCATTTTTTTCATTGTATAAAAGGTCTATATAAAGGCTAACTTGAGTTGTTAATATATTAGTTTCATAGCTGGTGAGCTGGTAAGCTCTTTCAGCTTCTTCTAAAGCAATTAAGTTGTTTTTATGATGACTATAAACTTTTTTTCTACTGATTATATCGATGCTTGCCAGGTAGATTAATATTAAACCTAATAGGCTAAGTACTGAGAAATATCCTAATGGTGTAACACGTTTGTTCGCCTGAAAGACCAAATTGTTCTGATTGCTGGCTAGGTTTAGTTTCTGAGTTAACACTCCAATATATAAGCCGAGCAGCAGTAATGGTGCTGGTTGATAGAGATTGAAGGTGAAACATGAGTGAGTAAGAACGGATAAACAGGCGCCTACCAAACCGAGAATGTAGAGTTTTTCATTTTTGTCAGTTGTTAACAAATAAAGTTTTTTGCTTGATAGTATGAGTGTGACTACAAAACCTATAAATAAAACAAATCCAATAGGGCCAAGTTCAATCAGAAATTGGAAATAATCATTATGTACATATTGACCAAGATCAGGTGATTGTCGATATTGAGGGAAAACCAGGTGAAATGTATTTAAACCCCAGCCGAAAATAGGTTGATCTAGGTACATATGCCAGCCAGATAGCCAAAGATCATCACGGCCGCTAGAAATTGCATTTATATTGGTTGTTAAGGTTTTATGGGTTAAACGTGTCCAGTTTGCTGCTCCGTTGAGAAGGTCGGAGCTTAAATAGCCTGCACCCAGATAGCTTGCCAACCTGATAAATGGAGTAAAGGCTAACTTGTGATATAGAGTGTGAATCAATAATAAGGTTAAGCCAATAGTTAATCCAAGTACTGCACCACGAGAAACAGTTAGTGAAATAATAAAAGTGCCTATAAAAAGTAACACTCCGTATATAGCTTGTATTTTTGTCTTGGTTTTTGTACTAAGAAATTGCGCGCAGATTGGTAACAAAATCATGCTAATAAAACTTGCATTTGTGTTTTTGTTAGCAAAAAAACCTGGAGCAGGAAGTTTAGGATCAGACAGGAAGCTTTGATGTCCAGCCTTCCATGAGATAGCTAACAGTAGAAAAATAAGGCAGCTATAAAAATACTGTTGTTGTTTGAGTGAGCTCCAAAAGCCTATGAGGATGGCAAAAGGCAAAAGGCAAAATATAAAAATAGACTTAACACTTGTAATTGTGGCTGGCGACCAAAGAGAAGATAATGATGCCCAAATTAAAAATGATAAAACAAAGATCAGGTAATTATTATTAGGGATGGCTATTTTATTTTTATAGGAAATAAATAATTTATAAAGTATTAGGCTACTTAATATAAATATTGAACCAATAAAATAGATATAAGGATAGGCAAGGTTTTTAACATGGATTGCTAAAAATAAGCTGCTACAAACTAAAAAAGCAGTTGAAGCGTTTCTTAAAAAAAATGTGGACATATTTTTTCCATAAAAAAACCCCTGTAAAAGGGGCTTTTCGTTAGCTGATTATGAGTTGCTTATGGGTTAGCATTACGACATTCAGAAGGTACATATTTTACATCAGTCCCTGTGCTACATAACCAAGCAATTGGTGAGCCAGCAGTATAGTCAGGTGTTAGTCTAATTTGGGCGTTAGCAGCTTTATCGTTCATTATTACTGTAATTACTCCGCTTGAGCAAGTGTTAGAGGAAACGTTTCCTGCTATACCCGTGTTAAAACCATTGCATGAATTACCATCTACAACTAAGTTACTAGCGACATTTTCTGCTACAAGTGCTTTACCACCTGATGCTAAAGAAAGCCCTTCAGTTACACGAGCACGAATCATATAATCTTGATAAGCAGGTAGTGCGATTGAGGCTAAAATACCAATGATCGCTACAACGATCATTAGTTCGATTAGGGTAAAACCCTGTTGTGATTTTTGAATGTTCATGATGATTGCCTTTTGTTTGTTTGTAAAAATGATTTTGATAATCTTCATTTTAGTTATTGCATGCTCCGTGCCAAAAAATAATTTTCTATTTAAAATAGCCTGGAGACCTTGTGTTGACAGGCTTTAACAATTTAATTGGCAGTGTGCTTGTTATTTGTAATAAAACATTAGAAAGAATAATGTTACTTTAGATGTCCATAACTGACAAAAAACGTCACTATCTGGAGTGGCATGCTTATTGTCCGTTATTAAGTCCTTTATATAAGGTCATCCAGATGATTTTTAGATCAAACCAGAGTGACCAGTTTTCTATGTAATATAAATCATAATCTAGACGTGTTTTTAAGCAGGTATCCCCACGCCAGCCATTGACTTGCGCCCAGCCTGTTATGCCTGCCTGCACCACATGTTTTTGCATATAGCTGTCTATTTCATGTTTAAACTGATCGACAAAGATTGTGCGTTCAGGGCGAGGGCCGACAATTGACATGTCACCTTTTAATACATTAATAAATTGCGGTAATTCATCTAGGCTGGTTTTTCGTAAAAATGCCCCAACGCTGGTTTTTTTCTTATCATTAGAGTGCCCCCACACCTTATCTTTATCAGAATTAATCGGCATAGACCTAAATTTCAGCATTTTAAAGGATTTTCCGTCACTGCCTATTCGTTCCTGTTTGTACAAAACAGGTCCTGAAGAAGTCAGCTTGATTACAAGAGCAATGCATAATAATAGTGGGCTGATTAAAAGTAAGATAAACAGTGCTAAGACTTTATCTTCCAGCCATTTGATTAATTGTGCAGTACTACTTAAATGAGGCGGGGATAAATTGATAATACTCATGCCGTTAACATCAATGGTGGCACGGGTTAATAGCCGTAAACTGGCTATGTTGGGGACTAATTTTACCTCAACTAAAACAGAGTGCAGTTGATGGCAGAGTGATTCTATTTGAGCTATCTCTTGTAATGGTAAGGTGATCCAGACCTGGTCAATATTGTTTTCTTCTACATAGCTAATAATGTCTTTTAGTTCACCTAAACAGGGGAGGGTCATGCTATTTTGCATGGGGATATCAAAAAAATACCCGCGTATCTTTAAGCCCATCCAGGGGGCTGATTGAATTTTTCTGCTGACTTCTTGGCTTAAATTGCCACTGCCAACGATAACAATATGGCGTAAGTTATAACCTTTGCTACGTAATTTATGCAAACTCCAGCGTAGAATTAACCTTGTTAAAAACAAGATAAAAAAAGTGCTTATATACCATAAGATAAACCAATGCCTGGAAAATTCAGTTGCTGTTTTAGTGAAAAATATAAAGGCAAGAATCCCTAGTAAGGAACAGCTCCAGCCAAAAAATAAAGCGCTGACTTCTACGGTTAAATTGGCTTCACGCCAACTTTGATAAACCCTGAATTTTGGAAACCACCAGGCGCTAAAGATGAAACCAAGCAAAATTAAGGTTAAATAGTTAGCGGGCATATACCCGGTATAGCTAGGAAAGTGTTTGATGGGTTCTAAAAAAAAGAAACAGAGCATGCCACTAGCGATAATAAAGCTACTATCAAGTAGTTTTATACATAGAACTAATAAATTAGCATTCTCTTTCATTGATGAATCCATGGTGAATTATTTTCCTTTATTCTTAGAGCTGAAGCTTAAGTGATGATTTATGTGTTATATAGTATAGGCGAAAAAAAATTGTTACTTAGAACGGTAGCTATAAAGGCTGAATATGTGATTATTTTTCTTGGCATTGCTGAAAAATGAAAGCAAACGAGCTATAAAAAAACATTTATAGTCTATAATTTAACAACAGGTGATGTAGTTTATATCTTACCTGTCTAGTTTTTAGTGTATTTAGGAGAAAATAGTGGCGAGTATACTTGCTGTAGATGATTCAGCTTCCATGAGACAAATGGTGTCATTCACTTTAAAAGGTGCGGGCTATACCGTTGTTGAAGCAGTTGATGGGGTGGATGCTTTAAATAAAGCCAAAGCACAAAAGTTTGATTGTGTCGTAACTGATGTAAATATGCCAAATAAAGATGGTATTACTTTGATCAGAGACTTAAGAGGATTACCTAATTATAAATTTGTTCCTATGCTGATGTTAACAACGGAATCAGGTATGGATAAGAAACAAGCAGGCAAGGCTGCCGGAGCTACCGGCTGGATAGTTAAACCTTTTAATCCAGAACAATTGTTAAAAACAATTAAGAAAGTTTTGGGTTAGCCGCTATATTTATAAATAAACTTTTTGCAGAGTAGGAAGGTCTATGTCGATTGATATGGCACAGTTCCATCAGGTATTTTTTGAAGAAAGTTTCGAAGGCCTAGACATCATGGAATCAGGGTTGTTAAATCTTGATATGGGAGATGTAGATGCTGAAGAAATTAATACTATTTTTAGAGCAGCTCATTCAATAAAAGGAGGCAGTGGAACATTTGGTTTTTCTGCTGTTTCTGATTTCACCCATGTGATGGAAACCCTGCTTGATGAAATGCGTGATGGGCGTAGGCAAGTGACTCAGCGAGCAGTTGATGTTCTTTTAGGCTCGGTTGACTGTTTAAAAGAAATGTTAACGGCTATACAGGATGAGCAGGAAATTGATGAAGCTCGTGTTGCGGAGTATCAAAAAGCATTAGAAGTTGAGCTTAATGGAGGGCAAGCTGATGTTGCTATTCCTGAACAAGCTGAAGTGCTAGCTGCTAGTGATGAATCATCTGCTTCGTCAGTAACTGAGGGAAAGGGATGGCGTATTGCATTTAGTCCTCATGCTGATCTCCTTAAAACAGGAAATGATCCTGTCAGAATGTTTAGAGAGTTATCTGTTTTAGGGGAGTTTTCTGCAACGGTTGATTTTTTAGGTGTCCCTGGTTTTTATGATTTAGATCCAGAAGATTGTCATTTATCCTGGAAGTTAGAGGTCACTGGTGATATTCCCATTTCTGAGGTCAATGAGATTTTTGATTGGGTTGAAGATGAGTGTGATCTTGCTTTTCAACCCTTAACTGAGTCAGAAGCAGAAGAAAGTAGTGATATATCAATAGAGCACCCTGCTACAGAAACACCTCAAGAACAAACTTCAGTTCAAGCCCAAGTTGAAAAAGCAGAACCAGCTGATAAAGCCGCTCCCACTACAAAGCCAGCAACAACAAAAAAAGAAACAGCAAAATCGGCTGCTGGGAAAGGATCTGGCTCCATTAGGGTCGACACATCCAAGATTGATACTTTAATTAATATGGTGGGCGAGTTGGTTATTACTCAATCCATGTTAAGTTTAGTCGGTGAGCATTTTGAGTTGAACAAGTTAGATCAACTTAAAAATGGTCTATCACAACTAGAACGACATACACGTGAGTTACAAGAAAGTGTAATGAATATTCGTATGTTACCGATTAGTTTTGTTTTTAGTCGTTTTCCTCGATTAGTGCATGATTTGAGTGCCAAGCTTGATAAAAAAATAGAACTTGTATTGGTCGGGGAGCATACTGAAGTCGATAAAACCGTCGTTGAATTATTAAGTGATCCTTTAGTTCATTTGGTCAGAAATAGCCTGGACCATGGTATAGAAATGCCTGCCGATCGTGTGGCAGCAGGAAAACTAGAAACGGGCACTATTACCCTGGAAGCTTATCATCGAGGTGGCAATATTGTCATTGAAGTAAAAGATGATGGAAAAGGGCTAAACAAGGATATGTTAAGGACTAAGGCAATAGAAAAAGGTTTAATTGATGAAGAAACCGTTCTGACAGACAAGCAAATCTATGAGTT
>ENA-OSET01003822-OSET01003822.1-sediment-metagenome-genome-assembly--contig:-NODE-3822-length-13593-cov-34.182376_pt1 | contig 13593 bp, 13 predicted proteins | sample MGYA00237882_ERZ534229 | MGnify/ENA primary metagenome ERZ534229 (study PRJEB26408, sample SAMN06266212) | sediment metagenome | isolation source: Hudson Canyon methane seep mesocosm | place...
CCGGTTTAGCTATTCTTGAAAAAGTTAAAAAAGAATTAGGCGTGGCAGTTTTGACTGATGTGCATGAAGACACACCACTAGCGGAAGTCGCTAGTGTGGTTGATGTCTTACAAACACCAGCATTTTTATGTCGCCAAACTAACTTTATATTAGAAGTGGCTCGTCAGGGCTTGCCAGTTAATATCAAAAAAGGTCAGTTCCTAGCACCATGGGATATGAAACATGTTGCTGAAAAAGCAAAATCAACCGGCAATAATCAGATCATGTTATGTGACCGTGGCACTTCATTTGGTTATAACACGTTAATTTCTGATATGCGTGGTTTGCCAGTGATGCGAGCTATGGATTGTCCTGTGGTATTTGATGCAACACATTCGGTACAACAACCAGGTGGTCAAGGCGCCTCATCAGGTGGTCAACGTGAATTTGTACCAGTATTAGCACGTTCAGCAGTCGCGGCTGGGGTTGCAGGAGTGTTTATGGAAACTCATCCTGAACCAAATAAAGCTTTGAGTGATGGGGCTAATTCGTGGCCATTAGATAAAATGGAAGCTTTGTTAGAAACATTAATGGCAATAGATAGCACTGTTAAACAACAAGATTTTATTGAAGATTCGTTAATTTAATTGAAAAATTCTTTGGACCGTAACGGCTCTTTAAAGAGCGGTATGTAAAGCTTAAACAAATATAAGCATTCCTTGGAGGAAATAATGAGCAAAATTATAGATATTCGTGGCCGCGAAATTATGGATTCACGTGGCAATCCCACGGTTGAAGCAGATGTGATCTTAGAAAGTGGCATGCTTGGACGTGCAGCAGTACCATCTGGTGCCTCAACAGGTCAACGTGAAGCAGTTGAATTACGTGATGGTGATAAATCACGTTACTTAGGCAAAGGTGTACTAAATGCGGTTGCGGCTGTTAACGGTGAATTACGCGATGCTGTTATCGGCATAGACGTTACTGAGCAACAAGCAATAGATGCAAAAATGATTGCTGTTGATGGCACCGCAAATAAAGGTCGCCTAGGTGCAAACGCCTTATTGGCTATTTCAATGGCAAGTGCTCGCGCGGCAGCTAATGAGGCTGGTTTACCTTTATATCGTTATCTTGGTGGCAATGAAGCTACTGTGATGCCTGTACCGATGATGAATATCATTAACGGTGGTTCACATGCCGATAACAGTGTTGATCTGCAAGAATTTATGATTGTGCCTGTCGGCGCTCCCAATATTAACGAAGCGGTCAGGTACGGCGCCGAAGTCTTTCATGCATTGAAAAAAGTATTAAACGATCGTGGTTTAAATACGGCGGTAGGTGATGAAGGGGGATTTGCACCTGATTTACCGTCTAATGAAGCAGCGATCGAAGTGATTTTAGAAGCGATAGAGATTGCCGGGTTTACCGCAGGAAAAGACATTATGTTAGCTATTGATGCCGCTAGTTCGGAGTTTTATCAAGATGGCATGTATGTATTGGCCTCAGAAAATCGTTCTTTAACATCCGCCGAGTTTGTTGAATTTTTTGCCACATGGGCGGATAAATATCCAATTATTTCCATTGAAGATGGCATGGACGAAAACGACTGGGACGGTTGGAAGTTATTGACCGACCGAATTGGTGAACGAGTGCAGTTAGTCGGTGATGATTTATTTGTGACAAATACTGAAATTCTGCAGCAAGGTATTACTAAAGGTGTAGCAAATTCGATTTTGATCAAAGTGAATCAAATTGGCACATTGACAGAAACCTTAGCGGCCATAGATATGGCTAAAAAAGCAGGTTATACCGCAGTTGTTTCTCATCGTAGTGGTGAAACTGAAGATACTACAATTGCTGATTTAGCAGTGGCAACCAATGCGGGTCAAATTAAAACAGGTTCTTTATCAAGATCAGATCGTGTAGCTAAATATAATCAACTTATCCGCATTGAGTCTGAATTAGCCGATGCTGCGACTTATCCTGGTATTAAGGCTTTCAATCAAGCCTAAATGTATTTCCTATGAAACCCGTTATGATTTTACTCACCGTGATTTTGATATTACTGCAATATCGATTATGGTTTAGTCATGATGGTTTGCCGCCTGTTTTACATTTACATCGAGCAGTTACTATTCAGCAGCAAGAAAATGCGGTGTTAGAAGAGCGAAACCAAGTGTTAGCGGCGGAAGTACAAGATTTAAAAAGTGGTTTAGATGCGGTTGAAGAAAGAGCTCGAAGTGAACTTGGCATGATTAAACCTGACGAAACGTTTTTTCAGATTATCGAAGAGTCTGATAGTGAAAACTAACTCGGTTTGGGCGATTGTACCGGCAGCGGGAATTGGCTCACGTATGCAGGCCGATCGGCCCAAACAATATCTTGATTTAGATGGCAAAACGGTCTTAGAACAAACAATACAACGTTTAGCTTCTCACCCTAGAATTGCAGGCATTGTTATTGCCATTGCAGAACATGATTCTTGGTGGAATAACATTTCCCTAGACTTTGATTGTCAACTCCATACCGTTGACGGTGGTGATACTCGTGCCGATTCAGTATTTAATGCACTGATTGGTCTTGCTGATTTAACTGATCCTAATGATGACCCGTGGGTATTAGTACATGATGCGGCTCGACCTTGTCTGCGACACCAAGATATTGATCATATGTTAGAAACGCTGTGTCATCATGAGGTAGGTGGAGTATTAGGTATTCCAGTTAACGATACGGTTAAACGTGTTAATGGCAATCTTGAAATTGAAGAAACAGTATGCCGTCAAGGTTTATGGCGAGCAGCAACACCACAAATGTTTCGTTTGCAGTTACTAGCCCAAGTATTAAAAAAAGCGAAACAACAGCAACAGATTGTGACTGATGATGCTAGCGCTATGGAGTTGGCCGGTTATCAACCTAAAATGGTACTAGGTCACTCTGATAATATTAAAATTACAGTGTCACATGATCTGGCATTAGCTAGTTTATTTCTAAAACTCCAAAATGGAGAAGCGCGATGAAAGTTAAAGTTGGTTTAGGGCAAGATAGTCATGCTTTTGATCAAGGTGATAAAAACAAGAAGCTTGTATTAGCGGGAATTGTTTTTCACGGTAGTGTGGGTCTAAAAGGAAATAGTGATGCAGATGTTGTTCTTCATGCGCTGACTAATTCGATTTCAAGTATCACAGGGAAAAATATAATCGGAAAAATAAGTGATGATATGTGTAGAAATGGGATCACGAATAGTGGGGAATACCTTAAAGAAGCATTAAAATATTTACATGATTATACAATAACGCATATTTCTATTAGCCTTGAATGTAAGAAGCCTCAAATCACACCTAAAATAGAAGAAATGAAGCTATCTTTATCCCGCATTTTTTCTATTGATGTTGGTGATATTGGAATTACAGCGACAACTGGAGAAGGGCTAACAGAATTTGGCAGGGGAAAAGGAATACAAGTGCTGTCAATTATAACGGTTATGGGGTAATAAATGAGGCTAGATCTTATTTTTCGTTGGTTAGCTACGCTAATTAATGCTTTACTTTTTTCTGGGATTTTGTTTTTTAACTTATTTCAAGAAAGTACTGCTTATGCTGAGATATATTCTTTTGTGGCTTTTTTATTGTTTTTTATGATTTATTTTCGAGCAATATCTGACAAAAAAGTGAAGGTAAACATCTATGATAAAAGTTCATTGTTATCTGATGAAGTGACCGCTGAATTTAAAATAAATAACATTGTAAAATATTTGAAAGGGGTAGGGTTACCGGAAGAGGTGGAAAAGGAAATTACTCATCGAATTGATTATTCCATAAAACAATCAGATCAAAAAGAAACACTTAAAAACTTGGTGACTCAATATCAATTATGTATTGAAAGTGAACGATTTTATGAAAGAATCGCATGGCAAATTGGAGCCATCTTTGTGCCTGTAAGTTTGACGTTCAGTGCCATAGGCCTAACAGGTCATATCTCACCTGAATTTCCCATTATTTGTGGGTTTATACTTTTTGTTACATGGATACTATTATTTAATAGATTTAGGACGACAATCAGGTTGTATCGTGACTGTGCTAAATTAATAGAAGAGATACTTGGAATGTTTGCTGTGACATATGTATATGATTTTCTTTTTGAAAAATATGGCTCTGTTATACGAGTGTGGCCATATTTAATAACGCTTTCAGGTTTTTATTTTAATTTTACACTTTTTACGTTGCTTTGATCGTATGGTGACTTCAGGCAGGATAGAACTTGAAATCATTTGATTTTTCCCTACTTCCAGGTGTAAATGACCTAGCGTTACTGTGTTCAGCAGATATTCGTAAAAAACCAGAAGACTTTCAAGTTGAAGAAAAATTACCATTTGAACCTGATGATGAAGGTGGTCATGTTTGGTTATTGATTCAAAAAACGGGCATTAACACTGATTGGTTAGCAACAGCTTTAGCCAAATTTGCAGGTGTTCCCGGTGTTGCCGTTGGTTATGCGGGGCTTAAAGATCGTCATGCAGTAACCACGCAATGGTTTAGCGTCAATATGGAAGGCTTTGATGAACCTCATTGGCCTGATTTTGAAGCCAGTGGTATTAAAATACTCACCTATACACGCCACGGAAAAAAACTAAAACGCGGTGTGTTAACGGGCAATACTTTTACCTTGCGCCTTAGCAATATTCAAGGTGAGAAGGAACATTGGCAAGCTGGCCTAAAGTTAATACAACAACAAGGTGTGCCTAACTATTTTGGAGAACAACGTTTTGGTCATCAAGGTGGAAATTTAAACCGAGTTGATGATTGGTTCTCTACAGGAAAAGCACCTAAAAAACGCAATCAAAAAAGTATTTATTTATCAGCGGCAAGGTCATGGTTGTTTAACTTAGTATTAGCAGAACGTATCAAACAACAGAACTGGCAAACAGCAATTGACGGTGATGTGATGTTATTGGCAGGTACGAAGGGTAGTGTTTTTAGTATTGAAGAAATTGATGACACACTGCGTGATCGCGTTAACACCATGGATATCCATCCAACCGGCGTGTTGTGGGGAAGAGGGCGACCACAACCCAAAGCTGAGTGTTTGACATTGGAACAACAGACATTAGAAAACTGGCAAGATTGGCAACAAGGATTGGAAAAAGCAGGACTTAACCAAGAGCGCCGAGCCTTACGTTTATACCCAAGTAATTTTGAATGGCAGTTTCTCGATGATAATCAACTTGAGTTATCGTTCTTTTTACCGTCAGGCTGTTATGCCACCGTGGTGATGAGAGAATTGGCCGTGATTGCCGATACATCACAACGGAACTATCATGATAATAAAACTATCTCAGATAGTAATGTGATCGACACAAAGGCAACAAACGATGCTTAATCGAATCATTTTCAATTTATGGCTATTGTTATTAATCCCTACGGCTGGTTTTGCTCAAACATGGCAGGCACAAAGTGGTGAACAACAGATAGCGGTATTAGAATTATTTACTGCCGAGGGTTGCGGTTTATGTCCAGCGGCTGATCGTTGGGTTCATCAATTACCAGAGCAAGGTATTACTGGTGAACATTTAATCGTATTGGGTTTTCATATCGATTATTTAAATGACAAAAAAGCATGGGTTGATCGTTTTGCGAGTAAAACCTTTTCTGATCGCCAGCGACAATTAGCACAAATTAATTTATTTAAAACAATTTATACGCCCGAGTTTGTTGTGAGTGGTGAAGTTGTTCATAGTTATGATAAGCATGTAATAAAAGTCATTAATGCGATTAATAACTTTGAACCTCAAGCAAAGATCACCATGGATATCTCTCAGCAAGACGATGAGTTAACTATTTCGAGTCAGATAGCTGTTGAAGGTAAAGAAAATCAGCAGTTTTCAAAGTTATACCTTGCTGTGATTGAAGATGATATTAAAAATAAAGTCAGTGGTGGAGACAACGCTGGCAAGACCTTTAATCATCAAAACTTAGTAAGAACATGGTTAGGTCCGTTTGATTTAGATGAAAATGGCAAGGCGGATATCTCAACCAACGTCAAAATGATTAAAGGCTGGCAACGTAATAAAATGAGCGTAGTGGCTTTAGTTCAAAATTTAGATGATGGCTTTGTATTACAAGGTCTATCAATACCCTTGATTAATAAAGAAAATTAGATGGAATATTTACCGTTATTTGTTGATCTAAACGATCGACCTTGTCTTGTTGTTGGCGGCGGTGAAATCGCAGCGCGTAAAGCAAGCTTATTATTAAAAGCCAGTGCAAAGATAACGATTGTTGCACCAGATATATCAGTATCAACTAAGAAGCTAGTCGATGATAAGCAAGTGACATGGCTGCAAGCTAAGTTTAATGGCGAGCAATTAGCTGATCAAAAATTAGTGATTGCCGCCACAGACAAACAAGCTGTTAACCAATATGTTTATGAGCAAGCAAAATCACACGGTATTTTGGTCAACGTGGCAGATTGTCCAGAATTATGTGATTTCATATTGCCATCGATATTAGATCGCTCGCCGATTGTTGTTGCGGTATCTAGTGGCGGTAAATCACCTATATTGGCAAGACAGTTACGGGCACGGTTAGAAACCTTAATTCCGCCGGGTTATGGAAAGTTAGCTGGCCTAGTTGGTCGCTATCGTGAGGCAGTGAAAGCAAAATTTTCCAAATTATCAATGCGTCGTCGCTTTTGGGAAACCGTTTTACAAGGTCAAGTGGCTGATCATGTCTTAGCAGGGCGTGACGACATAGGTGAACAGACTCTTCAAGCTATATTAGAGGATGTCACTCCAGAAGAGTTACAACAAGGTGAAGTTTATTTAGTGGGTGCTGGTCCCGGCGATCCTGAATTACTCACATTTAAAGCCTTAAGATTAATGCAGCAAGCAGATGTTGTATTTTATGACCGCCTCGTCAGCAAAGAAGTTTTAGCCTTGGTTCGTAAAGAAGCCGAACATGTTTATGTTGGCAAACAGCGTGCTTGGCATGCAGTGCGTCAAGAAGAAATCAATCAATTACTGTTAGAACATGCCCAGCAAGGCAAACGTGTTTTACGTCTAAAAGGTGGCGATCCGTTTATCTTTGGTCGTGGTGGTGAAGAGATCGAGACCTTAGCTGATGAAAATGTTCACTTTCAAATTGTACCAGGTGTAACTGCAGCTTCTGGTTGTGCCACCTATGCGGGCATTCCGTTAACTCATCGTGATTATTCTCAAAGCTGTATTTTTGTCACCGGTCAATTAAAAGAAGGTGATCTGGATCTAAATTGGTCAGCTTTAGTTCAACCCCGTCAAACAGTAGTGGTTTATATGGGTTTGGCAGGATTGCCAGTTTTAAGTCAGCAATTATTAGATCATGGTATGCCGGCTGATATGCCAGCTGCATTAGTGCAACAAGGCACCACAGAACATCAACAAGTGTGGGTGAGTACCATTGCAGAGTTACCAAGTGTGGCTGAAAAAGAAAAACCGGTTGCACCGACCTTGGTGATTATTGGTGAAGTGGTGAAACTGCATGAAAGTTTAGAGTGGTTTAATGTCGAGGAATCATCTTAAATTTAATAAGAATTTATTTTCTCGTAGCAATATTTGATGAGCTTTGATTAGGGCTAGTTTTCCTTTAATTCTTATCGTTGTTTCGAAATTCATTCCAGAAACCTTTTTATTGATAAAGAATGTTAAATAGTTAACGTTTTTGATCTGAAATGCATTATTAATTTTGTCTAAATAAATATAATATTCTCAACTTTTTCTTTATATTCAATGGAGTAGATTTAATTCCTTATAATAGGAATTTTTCCTAATTCATTTGCTAGGAAGGGGTGATAGTATTCTGCCTGTAAAAATATTTGTTTAATAATAATTAAAGCGTAAGAGAGAAAATATGTTATTCCCCTATAAACGAAAAGTATTGTCGTTGCTGCTCATATCAGCAATGACTTCTGCTGCAGTAATGGCAGAAGAAGAAAGTGTTGAACTAAGTGATATTGAAGTTATCGGTACCACGCCATTGCATGGTGTTGGTTTACCAGCCGATCAAATTCCGGCTAATGTTCAGACTGCAACGAATGAAGATATTGAACGAGTTCAAGCCTTGGATCTGTCAGATTTTATGAACAAAACACTTGGAAGTGTAAGTTTGAACCAAGCACAAAATAATCCCTTCCAACCTGACTTGAAATTTAGAGGTTTTACAGCTTCTCCGTTAGTGGGTAACTCTCAAGGTTTATCTGTGTATTTGGATGGTGTTCGTGTAAATGAACCATTTGGTGATGCGGTTAACTTTGAATTAATACCAGTGTCTGCAATCAGCAGCATGAACTTAATGCCTGGTTCAAATCCATTATTTGGTTTGAACACCTTAGGTGGTGCTTTATCAATGCAAACTAAGGATGGTTTTTCACATGAAGGTCATAGTTTAGAAGCATATACAGGTTCATGGGACCGCCACTCCGCAACAATTGAAAGTGGTGGTAATGATGGCAATTGGGCTTATTTTGTTACTGGTTCACATACCGAAGAAGATGGTTGGCGTGATGAGTCACCGTCAGATCTTGATCAATTCTTTGGTAAGATAAGTTACCGCAATGATGTATCTACATTAGATTTGAGTGTAATGTCAGTTGATAGTGACTTAAATGGTAATGGTGCCTCTCCTATTGAGCTTGTAGCCCAAGATCCTGAAGCAGTTTTTACACATCCTGATAATACGCAGAATGATTTAGGCATGTTGACTTTAAATGGTTCACATTGGTTAGATGACATTACTTTGTTATCTGGGAATGCTTATTATCGTTCAAGTGATCGTACTACATTTAATGGTGATGGTTCGGAGTTGGGAGCATTTGATAACGGAGCTGCAGGCGGTATTGGTGGAATTATTTTAGCCGAAAAAGATGAAATTGAAGACGCCATAGATGGAGCCACATTCGTCGACGCAGATGATATTGTTTTAGAAAATGCTGATGGCTTCGGTTTTGCTGATGATGAGGAATTTGTTGCTATCAATAACACTAGTGAAACAGATCAAGATAGTTACGGTCTAGGTTTACAATTAACGTTCTTAGATGATTTATTTGGTAAAGAAAACCAGTTGATCGTTGGTGCTAGCTATGACCGCTCGGATGTAGATTACAAATCCCAAACAGAGATTGCCCACTTTACAAGTACACGTGGAACAAATGGTATTGGTGAAATTATTGACGAAACGATTGTAGATGGAGAAATTGATACGGAAACTTTTAGTATTTTCTTTACGGATACAATTTCATTGACAGATCAGCTTGCTTTAACACTTGGCGGTCGTTGGAACCGAATTGAAATTGATATTTCTGGTACTAGTGAAGGTGGTGAGCAAGATTTAAATGAAGAAGGCGATAAACATGTGTTTAACCGCTTTAACCCATCTCTTGGTTTGACCTATGCAATTAGTGATTCATTAACTACTTACGGTAGTTATAGTGAATCTAACCGTGCACCAACACCATCAGAATTAACATGTGCAGATGCAGACAACCCATGTTCATTACCAAATTCATTCTTAGCTGATCCACCATTAGATGATGTAGTAGCTAGAACGCTTGAAGCAGGTTTTCGAGGTAAAAATGGCACTATTAATTGGAATGCCAATGTTTATTACACAGAACTAAAAGATGATTTATTCTTTTTCCCAGATACAGAAGATGATCCGGCAGATCCGCGTTTGAATGTTGGTATTTTTGATAATATTGATAAAACAGCACGTGCAGGTCTTGAGTTAGGTGCGTTTGGTGAACTAGAAAAAATCGATTGGTTTGCTAATTATTCATATGTTAGAGCCACATTTGAAGATGAATTCTCATATGCACGTGAAGTTGATGATGACCTTGAAACATTTGATGTGAGTAAAGGTGACCGTTTACCAGGTATACCAGAACATAATGTGAAGATTGGTGCTGACTATCATCTTAATCAACAATTCACAATTGGCTTCACAGCTTCATATCACTCAAGTCAATACTATCGTGGTGATGAGGCAAACGTAGATAAGAAAATTGGTGCGTATAAAGTTGTGAACTTACATAGCCGTTATAAACTTAACGACCATGTTCAATTCTTTGCTAAAGTCGATAACTTGTTTGATAGTGAGTATGAAACATTCGGCTTATACGGTGAGCCAGACGAAGCGCCAGGCTTCGATTTTGAAGACCCACGTTTTGTAGGTCTTGGCGCACCACGTGGTGGTTGGGTTGGATTTAAAATTTCAATGTAATGTAAGTTAAAAACATTGATCGAAATCAAAGCCGGGTAGCATATTGCTATCCGGCTTTACTTTTTTGGCTAGAATAATAATGCCAAATTTTTTAAATATTTAAGGATTAAAGAATAATGAAATTGAAAGCTGTATTAGCTGTTTCTATGTTTGCGTTAACTACCAGTGTATTTGCCGGTGAAAACCCGCATAAGTTTGAGGCTTGTATGCAAGCGGCTTTAGAAGAGCGCCCAGGCGATATTGTTAAAGTTGAAATGAAAAATGAAGAAGGTGGTCATTATTACGAATTTGATATTCGTGGCACGGATGGTTCTGATTGGGATGTGGAATGTCATGCTCATCGTGGTTTAGTTTCTGAAGTTGAACGCGAAGTTGAAAATGTTAATCATCCTTTATTTAAAGCAAAATTGAAGGTAGATGAAAAAACAGCACGTGAGACTGCCTTAGCTATCTATCCAGGCACAATTACTGAAGTGGAATATGAAATCGAACCAAATGGTGCAGCATCATATGAATTTGATATCGATACAACGATTGGTCATGAGATGAAAGTAGAAGTTGATGCAACAACCGGAGAGATTGTTGAAGCTAACCGTGAGATCTGGCAAATCGGTTTAGAATAAACCTAAAAGGTAGTTTGCTAAAAAGGCTGTGATTAAAATCACGGCCTTTTTTTTGACCTTAGATAAGTTTAAAAAGGAAAACATTGATATAGATCAAAAACACTATATGTAGTGGTATTAAATTTATAAACCACAATATATAGTGTTTTTGTGACTTTAATGTTGTCTGGGAATAGTTGTTTCTCTTATCCAACCTGAGTTGCTAAATTTTCTTGTTTGAGAAAATTAACAAAGGGGAGAGTGAAATGAACGGAGAGAATACTGTTGTTACCCAAGAACCATCCACAATCAAACTACCTTTGGTTGTAATCAAACGCGATGGCAAACAAGCCAGCTTTGACGTTGGCAAAATTATGTCAGCAATACAGCAAGCAGGCATTGCAACTGAAGAATATAACTCACAAGAATCTGAGCGACTGACCGGACAAGTATTAAAAGTGCTTTGTCACCGATACGCCAATCAAACATTAGAGATCGAACAGATCCAAGATGTGGTTGAACAAGTGCTGATTACTTCTGACCATTATCGAACGGCACGAGCTTATATTGTGTATCGGGAACAACATGGCAAATTACGCCGTGATACACGTTCGATGATAGATGTTGAGTCATCTATGAATGAATATCTTGATCAGCTTGATTGGCGCGTTAATGCGAATGCTAACCAAGGTTATTCTTTGGGTGGTTTGATCCTCAATACGGCTGGCAAAGTAACAGCCAACTATTGGCTAAATCATGTTTACCCGAAAGAAGTTGGAGAGGTTCACCGTGAAGGTGATGTACACATTCACGATCTTGATATGTTGGCAGGTTATTGTGCTGGCTGGTCTTTACGTACCTTATTGCATGAAGGTTTTAATGGCATACCAGACAAAGTCGAATCTTCACCACCGAAACGATTTACTAGTGCTTTAGGGCAGATGGTTAATTTCCTTGGTGCCTTACAAAATGAGTGGGCAGGTGCACAAGCATTTAGCTCGTTTGATACCTATTTAGCGCCGTATATTCGCCGAGAAAAGCTATCTTACGATGCGGTGCGCCAAGGTATACAAGAATTTATTTATAACCTAAATGTACCATCACGCTGGGGTACTCAAACCCCCTTTACTAACCTGACATTTGATTGGGTTTGTCCTGACGATTTAAAAGATCAAATACCCGTTATCGCTGGTGAAGAAATGCCCTATGTATATGGCGATCTGCAAGTAGAAATGGATATGATCAATCAGGCATACATAGAAGTAATGATTGCAGGTGATGCAAAGGGACGTGTATTTACCTTTCCTATTCCTACCTACAATATTACCCATGATTTTCCTTGGGAAAGTGATAACGCTAAACGCTTATTTGAAATGACAGCTAAATATGGTTTGCCGTATTTCCAAAATTTTCTTAATTCAGATATGGAACCGGGCCAAGTTCGTTCTATGTGTTGTCGCTTACAACTAGATCTTAGAGAATTGCTAAAACGTGGCAATGGCCTATTTGGATCTGCCGAACAAACAGGTTCAATTGGCGTGGTTACCATTAACTGTGCTCGACTTGGTTACCAATATAAAAATGATGAAGGCGCGTTACTTAATCAGCTTGATCGTTTGATGGAATTAGCTAAAACCAGTTTGGAAATAAAACGAAAAATGATTCAACGTTATATGGATGGTGGTTTATATCCATATACACGACGATATTTGGGCACGTTACGCAATCATTTCTCTACGATCGGTGTAAATGGCATCAATGAAATGATCCGTAACTTTACTAATGATAAACACGATATCAGTGATGAATGGGGACGCGACTTTGCACAGCGATTATTAACGCATGTCAGAGATCGGTTAATTGCCTTTCAAGACGAAACGGAACATATGTACAACCTAGAAGCGACACCCGCTGAGGGCACAACATACCGCTTTGCCAAGGAAGATAAAAAACGTTTCCCAGAGATTTTACAGGCTGGAACCGAAGACGCACCTTATTACACAAATTCATCACAATTACCGGTAGGACTTACGGATGATCCATTTGAAGCCTTATCGCTTCAAGATGATTTACAAAAGCAATATACCGGAGGCACGGTATTGCACCTTTATATGAATGAACGAATCTCTAGTGCCGAGTCCTGTGGCAGTTTGGTAAAACGAGTATTAGAACGTTTTCGTTTGCCTTACATCACGATCACTCCCACGTTCTCAATTTGTCCACAACATGGTTACTTGGATGGGGAACATGAATTCTGTCCTCATTGTGATAAAGAGCTTTTGTCTGAAAAACAAAAAATACAAGCTGCTTAAATACTTACTGTCATAAATTTGGAGAAAAATAATGTCTAATAAAACTGAAAATAATATCGAATTACGTACCGAAGAACGTCAACGCTGTGAAGTCTGGACAAGAGTAATGGGCTATCACCGCCCAACGACGTCATTCAACCTAGGCAAGCAAAGTGAACATGCCGAACGCAAACATTTTGTTGAATGTCCGACACAGCACTAATAAACTAGGTGAGACTAAACATTGGTGGCATAACACCGTTCACCACGATTGATTTTCCAGGTCATTTGGCAGCCGTCGTATTTTTACAAGGTTGTGCTTGGCGCTGTTCATATTGTCATAACCCACATTTGCTGTCGGTCGACGAGACCTCTGATGATTGGGAAAAACTGCGATATTTCTTAAAAAAGCGGCAAGGTTTCTTAGATGGTGTCGTTTTTAGTGGTGGTGAACCCTTATTACAGTCTGGTTTG
>ENA-OSET01003825-OSET01003825.1-sediment-metagenome-genome-assembly--contig:-NODE-3825-length-13589-cov-6.778049_pt1 | contig 13589 bp, 10 predicted proteins | sample MGYA00237882_ERZ534229 | MGnify/ENA primary metagenome ERZ534229 (study PRJEB26408, sample SAMN06266212) | sediment metagenome | isolation source: Hudson Canyon methane seep mesocosm | place...
CAATGCACAATGTTGACACCTTCGGGCATGGAAACATAAGTATTTGCAAAACGGTTTGACCAACCTTGGGCGAAGCGGTCAACCAGATCAAAAGAAAGCAGCAGGCGATTTTTAAATTGATTGTCTTCAACAGGGGCGCCGCGACCTACAAAACCACTGATAGAGGTACTTAAACCTAGATAGCTACTTGGGTCACTGTGCTCACGAACAATGCCATCAAAAAATTCTTTTTTTAGTCGCGTCGTGCCATCACCAGGAGAGAAAAAAAGCTGACTAAAGCGTGGTTCGGCAGTAACATCTTTACGTTCAGGCCAAAGCGTAAGAAATTCATCTTTAAAGACAACATGATTATCTTCTGCCAGTTGGAAAATGGCACTTTCTTTCAGGCTTCGCTCGATAATATATTTTTCAAGTTTATCGAGTGTTTGTTGTTCAAGATTGGTGATGATGTGCCAGTAGCTAAGTGCTGCGGTTGCAGTAACAACAACGGTGATGCGTATCGCCATTTGTAACATGGTTACAAAGGATAATGATTTTCGAAAAGCCAGTTTCATTTACTGTAAATCACTCTTGTACTTAGCTTTTTCTCGTGAGTTCATTAACAAGAAAAACTGTTATTAGAATGTTCATCCCTGACTTATTATGGGGTTAAATATAGCAGGTTTTTTTACAGCTAGCCTGTTAAATTCGACCGCTTTCTTTTAACGGAAGAGTATTGTAGTCTCTAGCGATGCCTAGAGTAGCCACCCCAATATTCCTCACCCTATTACCTAGTGAGCTAATCTTTTAGCCAAATGAACTATTTTGATCTAATACGTAACCACACTGGTTTATTGGCAATCGCCTTTTTAGCTGTGTTTACCGGTAATTTAGGACAGAGTTTTTTTATTGGCCTGTTTCAAGTTTCGATTAGCCAACAACTAAATCTTACCGCTGGTGAATTTGGCAATATCTATGCAGCTATCACTATTAGCGGTGGTTTTTTAGTGATGTATTTTGGCCCAAAAATCGATTGGGTCTTGCCGAAACGTTATGCCTTATTTGTACTTAGCTCATTAACTTTTGGATTATTGTTACTTACCTTGTCATCTTGGTGGATAGTTGGTGTTTTAGGCTTAGGGTTGTTGCGATTCTCCGGACAGGGTTTGATGACTCACTTTGGTCTGACTTTAACGGGTCGAGAGTTTACAGCGACACGGGGGCGAGCTTTAGGATTGATGGGACTTGCAATGCCATCAGGTGAAATAATTTTGCCACCCTTGATTGCGTTAATGCTTGTTTGGTTGAGTTGGCAACAAGTCTGGTGGTGCATTTTGGCGACCTTACTAGTGCTGTGGTTTTGCCTATTTATGTTTGTTGATTGGCCTGATGCGCCACAAAGCAAACATGCCATTAAATCCCAAGCTGTTCAAACGAAAAACCCAATGCAAGAACTGCGTTTTTGGTTACTTATCCCTATGTTATTAGTCTTGCCAATGACATTGACGGGGATCTTTCTTTATCAAGCTCAACTGACTTCCGATCTTGGCGCCAGCGCAGCAACGTATGCACTTGCACTTACCGCAATGGGGTTAACGCGTTTTCCAGTCGCTTTGCTGGGTGGCCATTGGGTAGATAAGTTGGGAGTAGGCTTGCTTGCCCGTGCATATTTATTGCCTTATGCCACTGCGTTATTAATTGCTGCCTTAATCGGTGGTAATTTAGGGGTTTGGATATTGATGCTGGGTGCAGGCATCGGCATGAGTATTTCAACACCAGTCGGCGATAGTTTATTAATTAAACTGTGGGGCAAAGAACAGTTGGGGCGAGTACGTTCTTTAAAATCTGCATTTTTAGTATTTTCAACAGGCATCACACCTGCGTTACTAGGTTTTTTGCTGGATCATGATATTCGTTTTCAAACCATTTTAATTGGCATGTTGGTGTATTTGCTGATTGCATGGTTATTGGCTCAAACTCCAATTAGGCAAGCCGCAAGGATGTAAATGAGTAATGTTATATATGCTTAACTTTCTTTGGGCATGAGTTGTTCATTTAAATTGGCGATAAAGCTTTCAAATTCCGCTACTGGTAAGGGCCGACTATACAAATAACCTTGCAGTTCATGACAGCCGATTTCATTTAAGAAACTTTGTTGCGCCTGTGTTTCGACACCTTCGGCAATCGTTTTTAATCCTAGGCTATTAGCCAGAGCAACGATGGTGCTGACAATGGCTGCATCATCTGGATCACTGGCGATGTCTCTGACAAAGCTTTGATCAATTTTTAATTTATTAATTTTAAATCGCTTTAAATAAGATAACGATGAATAACCGGTGCCAAAATCATCAATAGAGAGTTGAACGCCTTCTTCATGCAGTAGTTCAATCACGGAAATAGCTTCCTCTACCTGCTCCATCATAAGGCCTTCAGTGAGTTCCAGCTCTAAAAATTGTGCTGAAATCTGATGTTCAGATAATACATCTTGTACCATCGATACGAGATCCTGATGATGAAATTGAGCCGCGGATAAATTTACCGAAACGGTAAAGTTGAGCATGCCTTGTTTTTTCCAAGTAGCCATTTGCTTGACGGCATTGTGTAGCACCCAACGATCGATGGCTAAAATAAGTCCACTGTCTTCTGCAATGGGGATAAATTCAGCGGGAGACACTTGGCCTAGGGCAGGATGTGTCCAGCGTAATAATGCTTCACAACCGATCAATTTGCCGGAAGTAATATCAAATTGAGGTTGGTAATGTAAGGACAGCTCTTGTCGGTTGATGGCTCCGCGTAAAGCATTATCAAGTTCTAGACGTTTGTTCGAACTTTCAAACAGTTCTTTGGTAAAAAACTGGAATTGATTTCGGCCAGAATCTTTCGCTTGATACATAGCGGAGTCGGCTGCTTGTAATAATGTGGCAGGATCCTCACCATCCGTTGGGTATAAGGCAATACCAATACTTGGCGTAATACTTAACTCGCTTTCTTTTAAAATAAAGGGCGCAGAAATAGAGTCATTTATTTTTTGAGCTAGGTAGGCAGCCCCATCTGCATGAATCTCCTGTAATAAAAGAATAAACTCATCACCACCGATGCGAGATACCGTATCTTCTTTACGAATAACCGTCATTAATCTCTTTGCGACTTCAACAAGCATAAGATCACCGATATGGTGGCCTAAGGAGTCATTCACATTTTTGAAGTGATCCAAGTCGAGGAAAATCAAGGCAAAGGAACGACCGTTACGCTGAGAAAAATTGATAGACTGTTTAATTCGATCATCTAACAGCGTTCGGTTAGGCAAGTTAGTTAACGCATCATAATTGGCAAGCTGATGGATCTTTTCTTCATCTTGTTTGCGTTTGGAAATGTCTCTAAATACACCAATGTAATTGTCGGTGACGCCTTGCTCATCCAGTATTGCTGAAATAGTGAGCTGCTCAGCATAGAGATTACCGTCTTTTTTGCGATTCCAGATCTCACCTTGCCAATATTGTTGCTCTTTGAGCGATTGCCACATATCTTCATAAAACTCAGGATTTTGTTTACCAGAATTGAGTATATTGGGTTTTTTGCCAATAACATCTTCACGTTTAAATCCTGTTATGGTGCTAAAAGCAGGGTTGACATCGATAATGATGTTATTGGAATCGGTAACCGTTATACCATCATGAGTTTGATTGTAAGCACGAGACAAGAGCTGAAGCCGGTCGTGAGATTGAGTTTGTTCAATAGCAACGGCGACTAATTTTGAGATCATTTCTATTAATGAAATATTATCGCGACTGGGCGAGCTTGGTTGCCGATGGTAGATGGCAAAAGTACCAAGCACTTTGTTGTTTGATCCCCAAATAGGTTCAGACCAACAAGAAGCCAGATCTGCTTGAGCAGCAAGATCTTTATAGTTTTCCCAGTATGGATGGTTTTGAATATCCTCCACTATGATTCTTTTTTTATGAAACGCAGCTGTACCACAGCTACCGGTGTTATCGCCGATTTCTACGCCATGTATCGCCTTATTGTAAAAATCAGGCAAACTTGGCGCGGCTCCCATTAATAGGTGTTTGCCTTCTTTATCAAGTAATAAAATGCTACACAGAGATTGCGGTGACTCTTCTTCTACATAAGTAATGATACTGGTCAAGATATCGGGTAATTTTTGAACGGAGAGTAATTGTTCTAAGATCTGATTTCTTATTTGCTCGCGTTTTTTTATATTCTTGTGATCACGAATTTCATTTTCTAAGGCCGTATTTTTATCATTTAACTCGCTTAATTTTTCTTGTATTGCATGACGCATTAAATTGAAATTATGTGCAAGTATGCTAATTTCATCATTGCCGGAGACCTCAATATTGACATCAAGGTTTCCTTTAGCCATTTTAGTGGCGTTAGCCGTTAATTTTTCAATAGGTTGTATTAAATAATCGATGACTTTAATAGATATGATCAGAATGACTATTATTGAAACAATAAAGATGAACAGCAAGACGGATAAGGTAGATTGAATCTTTTCTTGGGTAGCGAGTTGAGAGATACCAATCGAAGCATATCCCAATAAATGACCTGAATAGCTCAATGGCACAACAAGCACATCATAAAGCTCACCTGTTGTAAGTGATAATTCTTTAATTTCGCTAAGGTTTTTTTGGGGTTGATTTAGCAGCAGATCAACCATAGGAACAGAACCAAATATCCTTTTCCCTGAGAGATCATAAATATTGAATTTTACGCCCAGCTCTTTTTCCAGTACATCGAAATTAATATCGATATTTTTACTCAATTTAAAATAAGCGGTGGCGTCGTCATTTGAGATAGGTCCTTTGTTAAATGGGTGCCAAGAGATCTGTTTAAGCTGTTGATCTTTATATATCAATTGAGGAGTTTTCTCAGTCGGCATTATTTCAGAAAATACAGTGGGGTCATCTACTTCTTGACTGCCTATTTGCCCAGGAACATAGAGTTTGTGACGACCATTAATGATCTCTACATTGCCGTTTGGCGATAATGATTTTAAGTGGTAAAGGTGCAGACGGTAATCATCTCCATTCTGAGCAGGATAATAAAAGGCAAAATCATCAATGCCTAAGGTAAGCGATAAGCTGCTTATTTGAGGTAGCATATGAAATTCCAACAAACTACCAGCAATGACATAGGAAATATGACGATTTATTTTTTTATTTTCAATCGTTGTTTTGTATTTAACATCTAATTCCGTGCCGATCTTATTAAAGCGACTAATAAATCCATCTTTTGCAATTTTTATTCGTTCGATATTTTCCGAACGTGACTGATTTAGAATATTTATAGAGAATGAAACACCGACCACAATAGCCGTTGTTGCCATCATAATGATCACAATTAAAAGAAGCTTGGCTTTTATTGACAATGAACGGCTCCCTGAATTTTCATTAAGGTAATTTCTTTTTACCTATGGGTGTAACAATGATGTCTGGAATATCGGGAATATTTTCTGTGCGTTGTATTTTATAGCCTGAATTGATTAACAGCTGTTCCTGTTCAACGGCAGCATCTGTTAATGCTTGTTGTGCTGTTTTCACACCAATTACTGCATTTGCCACTTCGCGCTGCAAAATTTCGAGTAAATTAATATATTCAGGAAGATGCCAATAGTCGTTAGTAAGTGGCATTGCTTCTAAAAAGTCGTCATTCCACGATGTTAATTGTTGCCAATTTTTATCGTTTAACACATCAAGACGACCAGTCTGGCCGGCCATGGAATAATGCATTTGTTGAGGTTTTTGCTGGAACCATTCTATAAATGCCCATGCTTCCTCTTTGCAGTTGGAGTATTTATTAATTCCCATACCTTGGCCACCCATACTGAACTGTTGTCGATAGAGACCATCTTGGCCAATAGCACCAGGTAAATTAGCAAAGGCAACTTTATCGGCATACGCTGAAATGGCAGGATCGCTGCTAGCGGGGAAAAATATATACCATTGAGCAGACATTGCCAGCCTGCCACTTTGAAATGCTTCATTTACTTCTTCATAAGCCCAAATGCGTGATTCTGGTGGCGAAAAAGCAAATAAATCAATAAATGTTTGTAAACCGTCAACGGATGCGGGTGAGTCTAAATAACCTTTAATTTCATTTGTTTTATAGTTCCATAACTCACCACCATGAGACCAAAGGAAGCCGTTGGAAGCTGCGGTGACTAAATCATATTCTTGAGAACCGAACTGCGCCCAGCCGTAGAGACCTTGTTCTGGCCGAGTGAAAAACTCAGCGATATCACGTAATTGCGAATAGGTATTTGGTACCGTCAGCTCATAGCCATACTGCTGTTTGAATTGCTGTTGTTCTTTGGGATCTTCAAATAAATCTTTTCGGTACATAAAGCCCATGGCGTCTTGATTGATGGGCAAGCTCCATATCTGACCGCTACCTTCAGGGTATTCGCCATAACGGTTTAGAGCATTGGCATCAAAATCACTGATTGATAGTAAAGAAGATGCTTCTAATAAGGGGTTGAGCAATAAGATATGGCCTTCACTGGCGTAGGAGGCAAGTGCCTGACTATCCCAGATGCCAATATCTAGCTCAGAGCTGTGGCTTGCTAACTCAGTTGTAATGGTATTAAGCCAATCATCGCCATAGCTGACAAAAATAACATCAATTTTGATGCCCGTTGATTTTTCATACTGTTTGCCTAATTCAACGAGCTTGATTGCAGCAGCACTATTGTGCCAAACGATATTCACTTTATCGCATGGATTTGCCGATAATATTGTCGAGCAAATAGACAACAGAATAATAAAAAATAATTTCAAACTAGTATTTATCATCATTTGGATAAGCACCATTGAATTCTAGAATATCGATTTATTGTTAGATATTATAAACAATGTATCTCTTTATATATATTTACACAATATTCATAGACTATTGGATGAGTCATAAAAAGGCTGAGAAATCATGGTCATTTTAACCGTATTTTTCAAGGCCATTTAGCAGTATTACGACTCATAAATGGTCATTTTATTGATACGTGTCAGGTTCAACGCATAAATCACTAAATAGGCCTTTACAGATCTTTACTAATGAGTAGTAGCTGGGATAATGTCGAGATTGACGAATACCTTTTTAATTTAAATGGCTTTGAGAACAATGGAAATTACAATCACAAGTTACGAAACATTGTTGATGGCAGCACAGCAACAAACGCAGCCACAACGTTTTTTGTTTGTTTTTTTGCAAGCATCTTTACCTGACGATGCTAATGATGGCGAAGCTGATAGTTTTAATTCAGGACAAGGCGGTGCGTTAAATCCCATTATGTGTGTGGATAAACCGTTAGACGAATTAAGTGATTTTGATGCATTGGTCAAAGAATCAAAAGAGATGGAGCAAGATTGGCATTTGGTATTGGTTGGCTGCCTTTCTGGTAGCAACGGCATGATGCCAACCTCTGTTGAGGCAGAAGCTCCAATGAAGGCAATGGTTCAAATGGTCCAAAATGGTGGTGATTTATCGAAATATATGGCCTTTGACAAACAAGGTGTGATTACTCACTTTGGTTAGATTCATTAGCTAAAGTACTTTTCATTCAAATTTACATATAGTTTTCTAGTATTTATTAGGAGTCATCCTTGGAACACGCTCATTTTTTTAAACGCAGTGCAGTCTACAAAGTCGAGGGAGATGATGTCTCGATAGTTGATGTGCAGGCCAACAATGTTCTTACCCCATTAGACCCGTGGATGGCGAGAGTTATTTTACTTGCTGATGGCCAACATACTATTGCTCAGCTTATCCAGCATATGACGAGCCAATACGAGGAAGGAGCACCAGAAAATCTGGTTGAGACAATCGAGTCTGTTATTACTCGCCTTACCGAAAGTGATGCTATTGAATTAACAACCAGACCTTCTTTGCTTCCGTATTACCTACGCCTTCCTATTGATGAGCAGGATCCTAAAGAAGCAACTCAGCTAATGATCCAAGACGGATTTATTCAAGCTAAACAATAACGTTAACTCTGTTGTAGCGTCGTTTTCTCGCTGGCTAGTTGCATTTTAATCTTGTCTGCCACACGAAAAGAATTAGCATAAATAGTCCATGTCGGTGTGATGCTGCCACCATTGGGCATAAAACTACCATCTGTTACAAATACGTTATCCGTACCATGTACACGGCAATCGGCGTCTAAGGCCGATGTTTTTGGATCATGACCAAAACGCAGACCACCGGCAATCAAATTTGATGTGGGTGCCGTAAACGCATTGCCATACGCTTGGGTTGCGCCCATTTGCTGCATGACCTGCACACCTTTATTGACGATATATTGAGCGACTTTTAAATCATGAGGATGAAAGCCTACTTTCACTTTTGCAACGGCTGAACCCCATTTATCTTTTTCAGACTTATCTAAGCTGACATGACAATCATCCGTTGGCAGCCAATCACAAAACACTTCAAATTTAAAATCACGGCTTTGAGTGAAATGTGACTTTAAACGTTGTTTAAATGCTGTTCCCCAAATCAGATTGTTTTGGTCATCACGTTTGAGTGCGTTTGCATCCGAGGTAGGTGAGGGTGGATCAAAAACAAAATCGATGGTGCCACCTTTTATGCGTTTGCCAAACTCTTTTTTATCATCAATAAAATACCAATCTTGCAAAGCACGATTAAAAAATGGCCCTCGCATTTTAAGTTCAGCAGCCTGTTCGACAGTCAATTTCGATAGATCAAATACACCATGCCCTGTACCACCGGCACAGCAATGTAAGTTTTTCCCTATTTGATCATATTTATTGCCAATGCCATTGGGATGTTTTTCACCGTTTGAGCTTAATAATAATCTGCTTGATTCAATGGAATAACAGGCTACAGTGATTATTTTGGCTTTGATTTGTTGGCTATTGCCGTCTTTATCATAATAATCGACCGATGTTGCATTACCCTGTTGGTCGGTATTGATGTGATAGGCCTTGGCATAGGTAATAATTTCACAGCGTCCGGTTTTAACCGCATCGTTTAATAATGCTGCTCGCGAACTAGCTTTGGCACCAGAATGACAGCCATAACTGCCACAATAACCAGAATATTCACAGCTATTTCGACCATTAAAAGGTTTAGATAATATGCCTCTGGCCATCGGTAGAGGATGAAAACCGAGATCCTTGGCTGCTTTATCAAACCAATTTGCTATTGGATGTTCGGCCGTAGGTGGCAAAGGAAAATCAGGGGTAGAGCGTGGTTCAAGATTGGGATGATTAACGACTTTTCCAGAAATACCTAAAACGTGTTCAGCTTTTGTGTAATAAGGTTCGAGATCATCATAAGTAATTGGCCAGTCAACAATATTAGCGCCATCGATGGGGCCAAATTCTGATAATAAACGAAAGTCTTCGGGTTTGAGTCGGTGAAAATAGCCACTCATAAAATTGCTAGCACCCCCGACAATATTGCCACCCCAAAATTCTGAAGTAGTATCTTCAGACCAAGTGCCATCAGCATTAGGCTCTTCTAATACATGTCTTTCATCAGCTATTTTTGAACGAAATATTTTTCGACGGCTTAACATTTCATCTTTTTTGAAATCTTCTTCATCAAACCAGCCACCTTTTTCTAAGACAACGGTTTTATAACCTGCTTTTGCTAGTTCATAAGCAATAGGCCCACCGCCAGCACCACTACCGATAATGCATACATCAAATTCTTGTAGTGAACTCATAAAAAATCTCGGTATGTTTTGCCTGTTATAGGGGCAGGAAAACCGGGCTGATGCTCTAACCACTGCCAGCCAATCATATTTGGGTTGCCACCATAAACGGGATCAAGCATCAACGCTTCGGTGAGGTAGTACATTAAAAGAGACAGCCAGTTTTCACCGGCTTGTGATTTTGCTACTTGTTTAAGCACTTTATCTTGCTGACGAGATGTTAATTTAATAAACGGACCACCATGAGTCTGTTTAGCTAAATCGTCTAACCAAGTAATGCCCTTAGCGATAAAATCAACATCACCATCATCGATATTTTGTTGATCTGTCATTGCCCATTCAAGATAAACAAGGGCATTTAAGTCTTGTGCACTCGGGCCGTCACCATCATCTGGAAATAACTGCATTTGCACGGCATCAAGAACTTGCTGCTGTTGTGCTGTGAAAATATCACCATCTGTTGCTAAGTTATTTGACGCTGTTGAGTTTGCAGCAGTTTGTTGAATTGCAAAAGTCGGTTTTGTCAGTGCAAAACCAGCGAGCAATGATATTGCGGTGCTAGTTCGCAAAAAAGCACGGCGATTTAAACCACTTTCTAATGGTCCTTGATAAGCTTTTAGGGCTGCTCCCTTTTTTGCTTTTTCACTCGAGTGAGAACGTGTTGATGACGCTTTTAACATGTTTGTGTTTCAGCACAAGCTTGTTGGTTTTCAGTCAAAGTCAGTGATTTATTCCATTGTGATAACAAGGGTTGCAGATCATCAGGCACACCATCGCGATATTGAATGATGCCGTTAATATCAACAATAAACTCAGTGGGAGTTCCCCATACACCATAACGATCGGTAATTATTTTGCCATGATCAAATGCCAGTGAATAATTAATGTCATATGTCTGCTGGAAAGCGAGTGATTTTTCTAATGAATCTTTTAAACTGGTATTAATAGCAATGATTTTAATTTTATCGGCAAAATTGGCCTGTGTATGTTTTAGTTTAGGGATTTTTTTCATACAGTAGCCACACCAGGTATTCCAAAACACAACATAAACTGATTGTTTGCCTTGATAGTCACTTAACTTGAATGTAGAACCGTCCATTTGAATGATTTCAAAATCGGGAGCTTGTTGGCCGGCTTGTGGTGAAGGAGGCTTTGCAAAAATCAGTGTACTGGCCATTATGAGGATGGTAAAAAGACTAAATTTGATTTTCACGAATTCACCTTGTATTTATGAGGTTTTATATTACCGTTATTGACGGTGAGTAAGCCAATTTGTTACAAACTATTTGCTGTTTCTTATTTGAACTATAAATCGTGATGGTAACTGGTGCTTAGATATTAAGTGCCTATTCTTTTGATGTGGAAAAGATAGAATGAAAAAAATATTAGTGATCGGTTATGTATGGCCTGAACCAAATTCTTCTGCGGCTGGCAGCCATATGATGTCGATTTTACGTTTATTTAAAAAACAAGATTGGCACGTTGAGTTTGCAACACCTTCTCAGCCAACAGAACATATGATTGATTTAGCTAATGAAGGTATTTCAAGCCAAGAAATCAAATTAAACAGTGATTGTTTCGACGATTATATAAGCCAGTATCAACCTGATATCGTGATGTTTGATCGCTTTATGATGGAAGAACAGTTTGGCTGGCGGGTTGAAAAAAACTGCCCCAATGCTCTAAAGATATTAGATACCGAAGATCTACAGTGTTTGCGTCACGCTCGGCATCAGGCCCATAAACAAAAACGTGAACTGACACAGGAAGATTTGTATGGTGATATTGCCAAGCGTGAAATAGCAGCAATTTTACGTTGTGATCTTTCTTTGATCATTTCGAGTTTTGAAATGGAGTTATTAGTTAATACATATAAGGTCGATCCTAGTTTGCTTCATCATCTGCCGTTTATGGTTGATCTAAAAAAGCTTCCTAGCAGCACAAAAACGTTTTCTGAACGCAATCACTTTATGACTATAGGAAATTTTCGTCATGCACCGAATTGGGATGCGGTGTTGTATCTGCAAGAAATTTGGCCACTGATTAAAAAGCAAATCCCAAAGGCAGAATTGCATATTTATGGTTCCTATCCGCCACCCAAAGCCACAGCCTTACATAACCCAAAAACAGGGTTTTTAATCAAAGGTTGGGCCAAAGATGCCTTACAAGTAATGGAGCAAGCGCGAGTTTGCTTAGCACCATTACGATTTGGTGCTGGTATTAAGGGAAAATTATTAGATGCGATGCTGATGCAAACGCCGAGTATTACCACATCGATCGGTAGCGAAGGCATGCACCAACAAGAACCGTGGCCCGGAATGATTGCGAATGATGTTACTGAATTTGTAGCTGCTGCGGTTAAATTATATAACGATCAACACGCTTGGTTGGAGGCTCAAAAAAATGCACAAGGATTATTGACGGCTAGATATGATGCAGAAAAATTAGGCACTCAGTTAATTAATAAAATCACCGAAATAGAAGAAAATTTAGTCCAACATCGCTTAAATAATTTTACTGGTGCCATGTTGACACATCATTCAATGGCAAGCACTAAGTATATGTCGCAGTGGATAGCAGCAAAGAATGCTAAGCCGCTATAACCATTGAAATCAATGGCTTCCCTTTAGAAATTAATTGGCCTATGATTGGGATTCCACTAATTTTTATTAAGGAATGATAGTCGTCATGAATTTTAAAGCTTTAGTATCCAAAACCGCATATTCTTTATTCTTCCTCCTAGGCGTTACTTTTACAACATCTGCCATTGCCGATGGCCATGGTGATGAGAGTGTAAAAGTCGCTTTAGATCGTGATATCCATGCAGCTATTAAACATCTTTTGGAAACATCAGAACCCGCTAGAGAGCTTGCTGATATGGCACAAGGAGCACTCGTCTTTCCAAATGTGACTAAGGCAGGCTTTCTAGTCGGTATTCAATATGGTGATGGTGCGCTTATTAAACGTAGAGCTAGTGGTGAAGGTTATTACATTTCAAAATACTACACACTTAAATCGGCGTCATATGGTTTACAAGCTGGCATACAAACATTTGGTTATGTAATGGCGCTAATGTCTGATGCCGCTGTAGAGCATGTTGAAACTTCTTCTAACTGGGAGTTGGGTGTCGGACCGACTATCGTTGCCGTTGATGCCGGTACAGCAACAACATTCTCTACCAAAACCGCAGATGCAGATATTTATGCCTTTACTTTTGGCCAAGAAGGTTTGATGGCAGGTTTAGGTATTCAAGGCACTAAAATATCTAGAATGAATAAATGATATTTATCTCTTAATGTCTCTCACTTTATATAGAGATGGGTATTGGACATAACATTTGTAATGTTAAAGGCTTAGCTTGTTTCCAAGCTAAGCCTTTTTTATGTTTGGAAATAAATTAAGGTTGGTCCATCGACTTTGCTTGCTTGTTTGAAGGGCGTAGACAGTTTCGAGTTCCCTATTTATGGAAATTAAAATGAAAAATATCTTTACCTCGATTGTTTTGTTGATGTTCGTTACTTCAAGTGCTTGGTCAGAGGAAGTGATGGATAAACCTTCACTTACTGTTGTTCAAGCAGGTACGCTGACAGCAATAGTCGATGCGATTAATCATGAAACACGTGAGGTCACGCTGCGTAGTCGTGATGGTAAGACGGTCAGTTTCGTGGTCAGTGAAGAAGCTCATAATCTAGACCAAGTCAATGTTGGAGATTATGTTGTTACTAGCTTTAATGAAACCATCAATATTGAGGTTCATTCCTCTGAAGACGCTAAGGCCGAAGTGAGTGCGGCAGCAGCAGTTGCTCGAGCTGAAAAAGGTGACAAACCTGGAATGGCAGCAACAGAGCAATTAGTGATGACTGCGATTGTTGAAGACATTAATATCGAAGCCAATACATTTAACTTGAAAGGTCCA
>ENA-OSET01003827-OSET01003827.1-sediment-metagenome-genome-assembly--contig:-NODE-3827-length-13587-cov-3.381717_pt1 | contig 13587 bp, 17 predicted proteins | sample MGYA00237882_ERZ534229 | MGnify/ENA primary metagenome ERZ534229 (study PRJEB26408, sample SAMN06266212) | sediment metagenome | isolation source: Hudson Canyon methane seep mesocosm | place...
CCTTGACGGTTACGATGAACCAGAAATCCTCCTGATGCTAAACCTTCTCAAATACCCACAGGTGCTGACGTCAGACACGCATAGGTGGCGGCAAATCCCAGATCATGGGTAACAACGATAAAGGCTGTCTGCGTCTTACGGCGCAGGGTATCCATTTGCCGGGCGATTTTTTTCTGTACCAGCGCATCCAAAGCACTAAGCGGTTCGTCGAAAAAAATGAGCTTCGGCCGCGCAATCAGTGCGCGCGCCAGACAGGCTCGCTGTGCCTGACCCAACGAGACCTGACTGGGAAGGCGCGTAAAGAATTCTGCACCAAGCTCAACAGCCGATAGCGCCTCCAGAACGGCCGCCTTGCGGGTCTGTGTGGTCAACTTTTGGGCATAGAGACTTTCGCCGACCGAAGTTCCGAGCGTGAGCCGCGGGTTCAAGGCTGCAAGTGGATCCTGCATGACCCAGCGGGTTTGAGGCAGGCCGGTGTTTGGTGGCGCCGCGCCGGTAACGTGGGTGCCTGAAGGGGAAAAAATCAGGGTGTGACATGTTGCTGGAAGAAAGCCCTGTAGGGCTTTTAGCAATGTCGATTTGCCAGCGCCGCTTTCGCCGATGACGCAAAGCATCTCGCCTTCAGCGACGTCAAAGGAGACGTCTCGCAGCAAGGTACTGCCACCGATACGTACTGTCAGCCTATCCAGATGAAACAACGGGTCACTCTGCGGCATGGAGGTGGTCCAGTTTTGCACGTTGCCAACTGCGATGTGACACCAGTTCGCGGGAATAGGGATGTTTCGGATCGAATAACAGATGCTCGGTTGGGCCAGTCTCGACAATTTGCCCCGCTCGCATGACCGCAATCCTGTCCGCAAAACGGGCGGCCAGCGACAGATCATGTGTCACCATCATCACGGCGATTTGTCGTTTCCGGGCCAGCCTCTGGGTCTCTTGCAGTACCTGGGCGGCGATCAGAGGATCCAACGCCGAAGTTGGCTCATCCAGGATCAACAATTTCGGCAAATCCATCAGTGCCATTGCCAACAACAGGCGCTGCTGCATGCCACGACTCCACTGATTGGGATAGCTGCTATCCAGATCCGGCAGTCCAAGAGCGGCCAGAATGTCGCGTCGGCCATTGGCTGCCGCTGGTCTTTTATACCGAGCCAGTTGATCCCATTGCCAGCGCAGGCGGCGCAGCGGATCAAAGCCGTGGGCCGGGCTTTGCGGAACAAAGGCGATACCCTTCGTTCCTCGCTTGCAATGGGCTGAAAAACCACGTTTCTGGCCGTTGAAGTCGATAAGCCCTGCCGTTGGACGCGCCGGGCGAGACAGGCCCATGACGGCGCGCAAAAGCGTGGACTTCCCCGCCCCAGATCCACCAACAACAGCCAGCCATTCAGCAGCTGCCATCTCCAGGCTGACCTGATGCAGGACAGTCTGCCCACCAATACTGGCGGACAGACCTTCAATTTTCAGCAAGGGGGCTGGATTACTCGACAACCGTCAGCTCCGGGTTGGCCAGATAAGTTTCTGCCGGGTGGATACGATAGCCTTGAACCTTGCCGTTTCCGACCGAGACTTGGGTCTTATGGAACAATGGGATCACCGGCAGATCGCGGTTGATGATCGCCTGAACTTCGGCATAGACCGGTTTGCGTTCTTCGTTTGAGAACAGGTTACGGCCTTTTTCAAGCAGGGCATCCAGCTCGGCGTTGCTATAGCCTGAGACGTTGTAGCTGCCGTCCGTTGCCGCAAGAGTACTGGGGAAATAGTCCGGATCGCCCTGAGGTGCTGTGCCCCAGGCCTGAAGATGCATGTCGATTTCGCCAGCCTTCAAGGCGTCATTGTTGGCCCCAAATTCACCCATCGCAATTTCTGCCCCAAGGCCGATCTGCTGCAGCATGATCTGAGAGATTTCCAGTGTGGGGCGCAAAGCCGCACGCCCTTCATAGCTGCGTAGTTTCAGTACAATGTCTTCGCCGTCCAACTCACGGATGCCATTTCCGTCACTGTCTACGATGCCAGCCTCGTCCAGCATGGTCTGCGCTTTGGCCGGATCATAAGACAGGCTGAGGTCATCGTTTGCCCAGGATTTCATACCAGCCGGGAAGATACCATGTGCAGGCTGACCACCTACGCCTGCCAGAGCAGCAGCAACGATCGTGTCGCGGTCCAGGCCCAGAGACACGGCCGATAGCACGGTCTGGTTGGACAAAGGACCATCGTTCACACGTGGTTGGAAGAAAAAGAGCCGTCCAGTTGCTTCGGAGAACAGCTGGCCTTTGCTCTCTTCCACAAGTTTAGCGAAATCCGGCTCTGGGTAGTTGGTCACCAGGTCGACGTCGCCCGCTTGCAGCGCCAAAGCCGCTACAGATGAATCGCTGATGGCATCAATCACCAAACGGTCCAGTTTGGGAGCGCCCCCCCAATAGTCGGCAAAGCCGGTCACGATATAGGTTTTCTCCGCTTCAGCCCTTTCAAAGACAAAAGGGCCGGTTCCTACCAATGGCATGGCCTCTGTACCGTCTTTCATGACCGCTGCCGAAGGTTCCGTTAACGACCAAAGAAAAGCAGAGTTCGGTGCATTGGTGCGGAAGATCAAGGTTTTATCGTCCACCAATTCGATGGATTCGATATTCAACAACTTGACCAAACGCGGGTTGTTCCCGGGATGACCGTCCTCGCTCAGCTTTTCAAACGAGGCTTTGACGGCCTGGGCTGTGACGGGAGACCCATCGTGAAACAGCACACCTTCACGTAAAGTAAGTTTCCATTCCTGATCTGACAGGTTTTCAAAACGTGTCGCCAATCGCGGCTGCAATGTCATGTCGTAGCCGATGCCGATCAGAGTTTCCGAAACACCGGCACGGTTGCTTAGCCAGCCGTTCTGGCGGGCCCGGGGATCAGGAATATCACTCTTGGGGCCAAAGGGAGCGGCAATGACCATCTCCCTTACAGTTTCAGCGCTGGCTGGGGATGTGGCCAGGCTGAGCAGGGCAGCTGCAAGAACAGTTCTGGTCCAGTTGGCGCGGGAAGGTTCTTTCATATTCTTGGTCCTTTGGTTTCTGACAAGAGAATCGGGCTGGGTATATGTGAAATGTAATAACATTACAAATATGAATTGATCGCATCTGCTCTGCAAAGTTCTGCAACTGGTGTGTCTGTCTGACTTTGCTACTGAGGCGATTTTTTTTATCGCGTTTCAAGCAAAATGGCGTTGCAGAGTGTTATTTTATAAAATAACAAAAACCGCAAGTGCTTCAATTGGGGGGACGCATGCGTAAACAAGCGGCAGTTCGACAATCCGACGTGTTGGGTGTTTTACACAATCATGAAAAGCCGATGACGGCCTATGCCATTCTTGATCATATGAAGCTGAATGAACCTGATCTCGCGGCGCCAACGGTTTACCGTGCGCTTGCGGCACTGACAGATCAGGGTCGCGCCCATAAACTTGAATCCATCAAAGCTTTTGTTCCTTGTCGCTGCAACCATGACTCTGCGGTTCCGGTGCTGGCTATTTGCGAAGATTGTGGCTCAGTTGAAGAACATGACGGAACCCGACTTCTGTCGGAACTCACTGCCATTTCTGAACAATCATCCTTTCAAGCAACCCGTCACATCGTCGAAATTCACGGACGGTGCGACAGTTGCACCCCTTAACCTCACGAATCCCAATAGGACCATTCTTATGAAGCTATTCTCGTGCCTCGCCTTGTCAGCAATTGTAGCTACGCCTTTGACCGCCGAAGGCACCCGCCAACTTGATGCCCATGAACATGGGGTAGGACAGCTGGACATAGCCTTTGACGCTCAGAAGATTGCGATGGAACTGCATGCACCCGGCGCCGATATTGTCGGATTTGAATATGCCGCAGATAGCGCAGAAGATCGCGCGGCTGTTGATGCGGCTGTTGCCATGCTGGCCCGGCCTTTGGACTTGTTTGTTCTGCCTGATGCGGCGGGTTGCAGTGTTGTTCAAGCCGCAGCAGAACTGGAAAGCGAAGAAGAGCATGACGCCCACGGAGATGAACACAGCGAGGAACACGGTGACGATCATGAGGAAGAACACGCCCATGCTGACGAACACGAAGACGAGCATGGCCATGACGATCACGATGACCATGAAGAACACAGCGACGAAGCAGGTCATACCGAGTTTCATGCAGAGTATCTGCTGACTTGTGCCGACCCCAGCGCAGTGACTGATATCACCTTTGCCTATTTCAAAACCTTCCCAAATGCTGTGGAAGTTGAAGTGCAAATCATTTCTGATACCGGTGCGACATCGTTTGAGGTCGAGCGCGACGCGCCAGTCCTTGATCTGCGCGGCATGTTCTAAGGTGATCGCGTTTCGTGGCTGATACTGCTCTGGTCTTGCAACTTGATGATGTTCGGTACCGCTGGCCGGGCCGGACATCATTTGGGTTGAATGTCCCCAAACTGCTCTTGCAGAGGGCCGAGACCGTATTGCTGCTTGGGGAAAGTGGGTCGGGAAAATCGACATTACTGTCCCTGATCTGTGGGACGATCATCGCCCAATCTGGCCGGGTTGCAGTTGCGGGGGAGGACTTGGCCTCTTTGTCACCAGGCATGCGCGACAGATTTCGAGCCGAGCAGATTGGTTTGATTTTCCAGCAATTCAATCTACTGCCTTTTGCCAGTGTGATGGATAACATTTTGCTTCCGCTTCGGTTTGCGCCCCGCCGCCGCAACCGGGTCAAAGATTTGAAAGCAGAGGCAAACCGGCTTTGTCACGATCTTGGCTTGCCTGAAGAGGCCCTAACTACGCGGGCGGGTGCGTTGAGCGTTGGTCAACAACAACGGGTGGCGGCAGCGCGAGCCCTTATTGGCACACCGCCTTTGATTATCGCGGACGAGCCAACATCATCGCTGGATGCAGCGACTCAGGCAACGTTTCTTGAGCTTTTGTTTGCCCAGTCTCGTGCACATGACACAACTTTGCTCATGGTCAGCCACGATGCGCGGTTGTCGCCTCAGTTTGACAGGGTCATTCACATGGCCGACATCGCTCAGACAGAACGAGGCATAACATGATCCTGCGCCTTGCCTTTGGGTCGCTGATCGCGCGCGCGTTGACCGTTTGCATGACAATCCTTGCTATCGCCTTGTCCGTTGCCCTGTTCTTAGGTGTTGAAAAAGTCCGGACCGGAGCCAAAGCCAGCTTTGCCGACACTATTTCCGGTACTGACCTTATCATCGGAGCACGGTCAGGTACGGTTCAACTGCTGCTGTATTCGGTTTTTCGGATCGGTAACGCGACCAACAATCTGACTTGGGAAAGCTACCAAGACATCGCCCAGCGCCCCGAGGTCGACTGGATCGTGCCTATATCCCTGGGCGACAGTCATCGGCAATTTCGGGTGATGGGAACAACGCCTGCATTTTTTGACCGTTACAAATATCGCTCGGGGCAATCGCTTGCGGTGCAAGACGGAGCGATCATGGTTGACCTGTTTGACACGGTGATTGGCGCCGATGTTGCTACCACTCTGGGGTATAAAATTGGCGACCCAATTGTGGTCGCCCATGGTTTGGCGTCGTTTTCCGAGCACAAGGATCAGCCGTTTCGTGTGTCCGGTATTCTTGAAAAGACCGGCACACCAGTAGACCGCACCGTTATCGTCAGCCTACAAGCGATCGAGGCCATTCATGTTGATTGGAAAAGCGGCGCGCAGATACCGGGGCAGTCGACCCCTGCGGATGTCATCCGGCAGATGGATCTAAAACCACAAGCCGTCACCGCGGCACTTGTTGGTGTCAAAAGCCGTCTGCAGGTGTTCAAATTACAGCGCTCTATCAATGAATACCCGCAAGAACCGCTGCTTGCCATTTTGCCCGGCGTGGCCTTGCAAGAGTTGTGGCAGATCGTTGGCATTGCCGAGACTGCGTTGATTGGTGTCTCGGCAATGGTGGTTGTCACCGCCTTGATCGGCATGATGGCGACCATTTTCTCCAGCCTGAATGAACGTCGCCGCGAGATGGCCATCTTCAGAGCGATGGGCGCACGTCCCCGTGTCATTCTGGGCCTTCTGGTACTCGAGGCTGTACTGATGGCCGCTTTGGGGGCAGCCCTCGGGCTTGCCCTACTTTATGCCGGATTGTTTATTGGTCAGCCGTTGATCGACAGCGCTTTTGGTCTGTGGTTGCCGATAGAGCCTCCGACGATGCGTGAAGTCTGGGTTTTGCTCGGCGTTGTCGTTGCTGGCGCATTTGTGAGCTTGGTTCCAGCGCTCAGAGCCTACCGCATGTCCCTTGCGGATGGTATGATGGTCCGGATTTGAGATGAAGGGTTGAAATAATGCACCTATCACGCCGCCAATTGATTACATCCGCTTTGGCCAGCGCGGCACTGCCGCAGGCTGCATTTGCAAGAGACGTCGCAGAAATAACATGGGATGACTTGATCCCGCCGGGCGTAGCTTATGCCGAGATCATCGGCGAGGGTGAGATGGACGAGCGCAACGATTATTGGCGCCCCGTCTTTGATGACAATGCAACCAAACTAAATCCAAATCTTGATGGGGCCTACATCAAGATGCCGGGCTATATAATTCCAATTGACCTATCCACTGAAGGTGTCACCAGCTTTGTGCTTGTCCCATATGTCGGGGCCTGTATTCACACACCGCCACCGCCCCCCAATCAACTGGTCTTTGTAACCACCGATACCCCATGGCCCAGCGACGATCTTTGGGAGGCAGTCTGGGTAACAGGGCAAATGCAGCACGAAATTCAATCCACTGACGTTGCCGAAACTGGCTATGTGTTGCGGGCTGACAAAATGGAAGTCTACGTATGGTGACGACACGCATTAACCGACGAAAACTGATGGCAAGCATGAGTGGATTTGCTCTGACACCGCAAATGGCATTGGCAGACGACTATATCGACTTGGAATGGACGGATCTCATACCTGAACGTCAGACTACGTTGCCGCTTGTGGTCCAGGAAATGATCCAACACGACCAACTGCCGCTCTCCAGCGACCAACCTGCATCCAGCGGTGTGCGGACTGACTGGAACGGTCAAATCGTACGTTTGCCCGGTTTCATCGTTCCGATTGACTATTCGGGAACTGGCGTCACGGCTTTCATTCTTGTGCCTTATGTAGGTGCATGTGTTCATGTGCCACCACCTCCAGCAAACCAGCTCGTTTTTGTCACCAGCGAGACACCATATGAAACCGAAGGCCTGTTTGAGGCCGTTAATGTGATCGGAATGTTCGGGGTGTCATCCATGTCAACTCATCTTGCTGAAATCGGCTACGCGCTGTCTGCTGATCGGATCGAGCCGTACAGAACCTAAGCCTCTTGCGCATAACCAAACTCGTCTTTTCCTTATTGCTGTAACAAGGCAGAATCCCAGGCTCAGATCTCCTCCTCTGGTTCCGTGATGGGATCAAGGACAAGAACAAGGCGGGTCTCGCCGCTGCCTTCGATTGGTGGAGAACGGTGCCGCACACCTGAAGGCGGTTGTTCAGGCCAGCGTGTGCCTCGCAACAAGATCGGAGAGCCAGTTGGGACGGTGAAGATACTCTTCGGGTCTCTCCCGCCCTCCGTGTTGCCATATTGCGTACCCGTGCCGCGATAGGTGCAAACCAACCGGGCTGTGACGGCGTCGACGTGGAATTTCTTGCAGGCATTTGTTGTAATCAGATCGAGACGCAAACGCAGCCACTGCGCCTGCATCAGTTTTGCGAAAATATCCGCCATCGCTGCTACATCGTCGATCAGGAGATCACGCTCAACACAATCAGGCGTGCCGGCACTAACGCAGATCTGACGGACGGCGGTGCGTACTCCCTCCGGGCGCAGGATCACTCGTGCTGTCGGCAGAGTTTCGGGGGCAAGCCCGTCGATCCAGGATTGAAACGAAGGTAGAGGGCGTCGCTGCCAAACTGAGACCGCACAATCTGACTGCCGGATCACCGCGCAGTCCTCGGCTATGTCAACTAAGCGTACTCCCAATGGGCTGTCTTGTACTCGATCATGAATTTTCCAAACCTCCATCAGCGCTGGCCCATTGTGGGAAGGGGTCTTGCAACCCTGCCCAAAGATCGGGGTGGAAGCTATCGGCTTCGATCAGCGCATCATTCAATAGCGCGGAAATCACCTCGTGATTCAGTTCAGTGCCAATGAATACAATCTCTTGTCGACGGTCGCCCCAGGGCTCGACCCAGTTGCGGGCAATTTCGGCCTGCGCTTCTGGGTGTTTGGGTAGGCGTTCTTCGGGCAGGGAGGCCCACCACAGCCCGAGAGGCTTAACCGATGAAAGGGCTCCGGCAAGGCTGAATTCAGCGGCCCATTCTGGACGTGTGGCCACCCAGAAGTGCCCTTTTGCTCGGATCACGCCTGGCAGGTCCCCATTCAAAACCTCAAACAGTTTCTGCGGTTCAAATGGCGCGCGCGCATGGTAGACGAAAGAGGTTATTCCGTACTCCTCGTCCTCGGGAGTATGATTTGCAAAGCCATAGAGTTCCTTGGCCCACATCGGATGTTCATGTGCTGTGTCAAAGTCAAACAGGCCAGTGTCCAGAATGGCGTCAGCAGGCACATCGGAGTGATTGGTTTCGATGATCTTTGCGTCAGCATTCAGTGCTCGAATGATTTTGCGAGCGTTGTCCGTTTTCGCGGGACCGGCATCGTTGACCTTGTTGAGGATCACAACGTCGGCAAATTCAATCTGCTCTGTCAGCAGGCTGACCAGGCTGCGATCATCACTTTCGCCCAAGGATTCACCGCGGTCAGTCAGGAAGTCATGGCTGGAAAAGTCATTCAGCAGGTTTACCGCATCCACCACCGTGACCATTGTGTCAAGTCGTGCCACATCAGACAGGCTTTGCCCTTGTTCGTCTCGAAAGTCAAAAGTTGCAGCCACTGGTAGCGGCTCAGAGATTCCGGTGGACTCGATCAATAGATAGTCAAAGCGCCCTACTTCGGAGAGTGTCCGGACCTCTTTCAAAAGGTCGTCACGCAGGGTGCAGCAGATGCAACCGTTCGACATTTCGACGAGCTTTTCTTCGGAGCGCGAAAGTTCGGTCCCATCGCGGACAAGATCTGCGTCGATGTTCACCTCGGACATGTCGTTGACGATCACTGCCACGCGACGGCCTTCGCGGTTGTTTAGCACACGGTTCAAGAGCGTTGTTTTGCCCGCCCCCAGAAAGCCGGACAGGACTGTCACAGGTAAGCGCGTGTCAATCTTGGATAATTCATTCATAGTGCCGAGACCTTGTTTGGGGATATGTTTGGCTTGCGCAATATGTCGAGATTGCGCTGCAGTTCGGGCCGCGAAATATCGCGGGCAATAATGACGATGCGGGATTGGCAGTCATCACCTGGCCAGTTCTCTACTGGAACAGGTGGGTCGAACAGGTGTTGAACGCCATGAAAGACAAAAGGGTTGTCGATACCTTCAAGAAACACCACGCCTTTGACACGCAACAAGTCGGTCCCAAGCATCCACGCCGGTTACATAAGTAAGCGCCACAATCACACCCACTCCCGGAATTGTCATCAACCGCCGACAGGTCGGGTCGCGTCGAGCAAGCTGGATGCAAAGGCGGTCGAGGCGCTCAAACGCCTCAATGATGGCACGTCTTGCACGTAGAAGCGGCTTCACAATCGCAATCAGGCTTTGGTCACCCGTGAAAAGCTCAAGTACACGATCTTCGAAACCGCTCTTCGTGATAGCACCGATCCTGAGGCCAAAAACCTTCAGTGACCCGCGAATACAATTCTCGATGTCCTGCGACTTGCCCAAAACGTGACTGCGGCTGACGAGCAGCATCCGGGTCCGTTGAGCCTCTTCACTTTTGACAAAGACCCGACGGAACCACCCGAGGCGGACAAGCTGGGCAATGCCACGTGCGTCGTTACGATCAGTCTTGTTGCGCATTGCCCCAAGTCCAGCTTTCACATGTCTGCATTCCATACAGATCGCTGGCAGACCAGCCGTTCGCAACTCGCTAAAGAGCCAGGAAGCAGTTGGCCCTGCCTCGAGTCCGAGCCTAACAATTGGATGCCCGAAGCCCTTCAGCAAAGTGATGATCGCCTCTGGCTCCGCCTCGATCTTTCGCTCAAGGCAGACCGCTCCTTCATCATCGACAACGCAAACGTTCACGGTCTCAAGAGATGCGTCGATCCCGACATAATGTTCCATTTTATTTCCTCCGATCAGCAAATTGATGGAGCTATCATCGGCTAAACCGGCTCGCCCACCTACTCCATCTCTGCCGTCTCGATCTGTCCGATCCTGTGCCCAACCATTCGACGTTTTCCAAGAACCGACACGGTCGTTTCCGCGATAGCGATCTGTTGCGTCATCTGTTTGAGGTAACAGTGGCGCGGTGCATTTCTGACGGTTTAGTAAGCGGTCAGCACTTTGCGGCTGATGCCAGCCTTATAGAAGCTGATGCCAACAAGCAAAACTCCACGCCGAAGGAGAAATGGGACCGCAGCGCTATTGATCCGGCAGATGCACCACGCGCGGTAAAGGAGTATCTTGAGGTTCTGGATGATGCGGCGTTTGGGGCCGCAACGGCGGTTGAGCCAAAGTTCACCTCTCATTCGGATCCATCCAGCCAGTGGACTGCAGCGCGAAAGGGGCCTGCATTCTTTGCCTATTCCACGAATTATCTGATCGATACGGATCACAGCGTGATTGTGGACGTTGAAGCAACGAGATCGATCCGACAGGCTGAAGTCAGATCAGTGCGCACCATGCTGGGCCGCGTCGAAGACCGATTTGACCTTCACCCTGAACGTCTCATCGCGGACGCAGCTTATGGATCGGGCCCTATGCTGGATTGGATCGTGAAACAGAATATCAAACCCCACATCTCAGTGCTCGATCAGGCTGGACGTAAGGATGGCACATGGTCCCGCGCTGACTTTGATTGGGACGCGGAGAACAACCAGTACATCTGCCCTGAAGGTGAGGCGCTCAAGCAGTTCAGGCGTAATTACTCCGACCCCAACCGTGGTCCCAGCGGCAAGGGGGTGGCGAAATACCAGGCCCTGAAGCACACCTGCCAAGCCTGTCCATCAAAAATGAAATGCTGCCCCAAAGCTGATGCTCGCAAGATCACCCGCGAAGAACATGAAGACGCCCGCCAGGTCGCCCGCGATATTGCCAAAACCAAGCAGTACGCCATCTCAATGCGGCTCCGTAAAAAGGTCGAGATGCTCTTCGCTCACCTTAAACGTATCCTTGGGCTGGGGCGGCTACGATTACGCGGTCCATGTGGTGCAAATGATGAATTCTTACTCGCCGCCACCGCCCAAAACCTCCGCAAGTTGGCCAAGATCTTTCCTGCACCGCAGCAAACGAGCGAAGCCTGATAAGAAAGGCGCTCGCGCAACGTTCAGTCCATTATCTTCTGCGCCAGCAACACGATGTTTTTCCACGGAATCGGGGGAGAACGGACATTCGCTGCGGTTAGCGCCGATATCCGCTGTGCGGACAGACCCGCCTTTCACTGGCGCGGCAATTGCTCATGCAGCATTTTCTCGCACAAGCAGAAAGCCCTTTGCTGCGATTCAGCCCGTGTCGCTAAACCGGTCGTTCACAAGCGCCGATTTGGGCTGAATGTTGACGTCAGATACCATCAAACTACGAAGCTGATAATGACGCAGACGAGGAAAAGCCCGAAGCCGATCTCAAGTTTTCGCGCAGGAAGCCTGTGCGCAAGTTTTGCGCCGAACGGGGCCATTAGCATCGAAAATGGCGCGATCATCGCAACGGCCAAAAGATTGACGTAGCCGAATACCCAGACAGGCAGGCCTTCTGCTTCCCATCCGGCATAAACATAACCAAGAGTAGCCGGGATGGCGATTAGGACACCCAAACCAGCAGACGTGGCGACAGCCTGATGCATGGATTGTCCAAACAATGTCATGAACAGGTTGTTCAGATTGCCGCCACCGATACCCATAAAGGTTGACAGGAATCCAATGCCAAACCCGACACCTTTGTTTATTGCGGGTCCGGGCAGCTCTTGCGCGATCACCCAGTTTTTTTGGTTGAACAGCATTTTGAAGGCGATCAGCGATGCAACAGCCGCAAATACATATTTCAAAATGATTCCCGGAACGAAACCAACCACAGAAGATGCAGCGATGACACCAAAAGGTACCCAAAAAACCCATGACCGCAACAAAGTTGCATTACCTGCTCCGTGCTTGCGATGGGATAAGTAGGAACGGATGGCAGTTGGTATGATAATTGCCAATGACGTGCCAACGGCCATGTGTGCAATGTATTCCGGCAAAAGGTTCTGAAGTGTGAAGGTCGCAACCAATATCGGCACAAGAACCGCACCGCCACCGATCCCGAACAATCCGGATAACACGCCGGCAAAACATCCTGCCGCAGCCAACAGTACTGCGGACAGCAAAAAGTCTGGTGTAAAAAATGACATCAACTACCCTCAGGTATTACGGACGGGCTATCAAAACGGAACACTTTGCGTGGCGCGCGATACGCGCTGCCTTTGGTCCCAAGAGATAGTCTTTCAGGGCCTCACTATATGCTCCAACAATAATCAGGGCCGCCCCAATCTCGTGAGCAAATTCCTGTATCTCTACATGCACGTGTCCACTTTTCAAATGCATTTTCACAGTTACATCTGGTCCGATTTGCTGGGCCATTTCGCCCAACAGATCTTTGGCTTCTTTTCGATGGCTCTGCGCAAACCCCTTTGGAACGAATTGTGAAAATTGACCTAGCGCGCTTGGTTCCGGAACAACGTGAACCAAATGAATTATGCTTCCCGAATTCGCGTAGGGCTTTAAAGCCTTACGCACCATTGGCCAAGAATCTTTATCATAGGGGTCTATAGCGGCGATTACATTATTGGACATATCACTAATTCCTCGCAGTCAGAACTTCAGGCAACCAAAGCGCCAATCCTGGAAACGCTGTCAACAAAACAACTCCCACGACCATCAACAAGAACATCGGGAATGCTGCACGAGCGATGAAACCGAGGTCGCGACCGGTCATGCTTTGCACCAGAAACAAGTTGAAGCCAACGGGCGGCGTTATCATTGCCATCTCGGCTACCAGCACGACGAAAATACCAAACCAGATCATGTCGATACCCGCGCCGCGCACCAGTGGTTCGACCACAGCCATGGTCAATACGATTGATGAAATCCCATCTAGGAAAAAGCCAAGGATCACGTAGAACAATGTCAGGGCTGCAATCAGCATCCATGGACTTAGGTTCATACCCCCAATCCACTCGGCCAAAGCACGCGGCAAGCCGGTAAAGCCCATTGCGAGGGTCAGGAAGGCTGATCCGGCGACCAGAAGCATAATCATAGAAGTGGTTTTTGTTGCCCCCATCAGCCCTTCGACAAAGTCTTCAAAAGACAATGTACGTTCTGCAGCGGATAAAATTAACGCGCCCAGCACCCCTAAAACAGCCGCTTCCGTTGGCGAGGCCAGACCGGAATAGATCGATCCAATGACAACCACGATCAAGCCCGCAACCGGGGTCAACCGCAGCAAACCCTGTAGTTTTTCTTTCAGTGAGGCACGCTCTTCACGCATCGAGCGGCCTTCCTCGGT
>ENA-OSET01003829-OSET01003829.1-sediment-metagenome-genome-assembly--contig:-NODE-3829-length-13584-cov-20.217739_pt1 | contig 13584 bp, 8 predicted proteins | sample MGYA00237882_ERZ534229 | MGnify/ENA primary metagenome ERZ534229 (study PRJEB26408, sample SAMN06266212) | sediment metagenome | isolation source: Hudson Canyon methane seep mesocosm | place...
ATTTCTGGAAGCATTACATCGAGGATACATAGGTCAAAAATTTGTTTTTTGAATTTACTGTACGCCTCCTTACCATTATCACAAGAAACAACTTCGTAATCGCGTTTTTCTAATTGATCGCGCGTCACAAAACTCAAGCTTAAATCATCTTCTACGTATAAAATTTTAGCCATTCTTATCGCTTAATTTTAAGAAGGATCGTGGTGCCTTCTCCCAATTTACTTTCGATATCCCATTGCCAGTTGTGTGCTTTACAAATTTGATCTACATAATACAATCCTAAACCAAAGCCTTTTACATTGTGAACTCTTCCTGTAGGAACTCTAAAAAATTTATTTTTTACTTCCTGAAGATGTTCCTGAGGGATACCCATTCCATTATCTGAAATCTTCAAGTACAAAAACCTCTCCATTTCTGACGTTTCAATTTTTATGGCTGGTTTTGATTGGGTATACTTAAGTGAATTATCTATAATATTATACAAGATGTTGGTGAGGTGAAGTTTGTCGCAATGCAAAACATCATCTACCGCACCCAGATTAATTTCTATTTTTCCCTCTCTATTTTTCAACTTCAACTCTACACTTTTAGCAATGGAGTTTATCTGCTTGTGCGCTCCTACCTCTTCATATTTAAGCTCAATTTCTTTTCGCTCTATCTCTGCAATTTGAAGCACTTTTTCTACCTGTCTGTTTAATCGTTCATTTTGTTCCTTTATAATTTGAGTGTAATTTTTCAAACTCTTATCCCCACTTATTGAAGCGTCTTGCAATAAAGCTTCAGAGGCTATATGAATTGTAGAGATGGGTGTTTTAAACTCATGCGTCATATTATTAATAAAATCCTTTTGGAGCTCAGATAGGCGTTTTTGACGAAGGATAATATTCAATGCGTACACAAAGAACAAAACCGTAAGAAGTAGCAGGAAGGAGAAGAAAACCCACAATTTATTTCCCGCCATCAAATAAGAGGTTTGCTTAGGGAAGTTAACCCCGAAATAATAAATGAACTCATCGTATTTAGGAAGGTCGCCAACACTAATTTTACTTTGATTTTCTTTAATGGAAACATATTCTCCATAAACCATTCGATCGCTGGAGCAATCGTAAATAGCATATTCATAATCGGTTTGAATATTCATGTCTCCAAACTCAGTACGCAAATACAATTCTAAAATATTAGCATCTATAGCTTCTCTAATATTTACGATATAGTAATCGGAAGAAATTTGTTTCACCGGATTCGCTACAGGAAAATCCATTTGGTTGTATTCTGATATACGCTCCGCAACTCTCTTTAAAGAAATAAATACATCTTCTTGAAACTGCTTTTGCTGAAGATTTAAAGCTTGGCTGATCCAATAAATCTGAACACTGATAATTCCAGCAATAGCTATACTTCCTAAAATGGCAATATTTCTGATGGCGCGGTTTTTCATTCTTTATATTCAAGGTTAAGGGTTTAAAGTTAAGGATAAAACTAGTGAATGTTAAGTAGTGAGTGGTAAATGGTGAAATCCATTTGCCGCCTTTGCCACATTGAGTGTGTCGAAATGCTCTTTGCTATGTTTGTGCTTCGACAAAGCTCAGCATGACAGTAAGAGGTTTGCGGTTGATCGTCGGTCAATGGTGAGTGGTGAAAACCATTTGCTGCTTACGATTTACCATTTACCATCCCGATTTATCGGGATAAAAAAGGCCCTCCCGAAAATCGAGAAGGCCTATGTTTTATGCTTATAACCCGAGGGTTAAATAGTATTATCTACTTAGTGAGTGTGATCATGTGATTCAACTTCAATTGTGTTTTCAGAAGAATGTTCAACAGCTGTTTCTACAACTTCAATTGTATTTACATTTTCCTCAATATGTGTAACTTCTTCGTGATTTGCACCTCCTAAGATTGGAGCGATAACTAAACCAATTAAACAAGTTAATTTGATTAAGATATTCATTGAAGGGCCGGAAGTATCTTTAAATGGATCACCAACCGTATCACCAGTAATTGCAGCTTCGTGAGCAGCAGAACCTTTGTGAGTCATTTCTCCATTAATCATAACTCCAGCTTCGAATGATTTCTTAGCATTATCCCACGCACCGCCAGCGTTGTTTTGGAAGATAGCCCAAAGTACACCAGAAACAGTAACACCAGCCATATAACCACCTAACATTTCAGCAATCATAAGGTTATCCATTCCAAATAGCATTGGAAGGAAAGTAATCACTAATGGGAATCCAATTGTTAAAATACCTGGAAGCATCATTTCTTTTAATGAAGCATTGGTAGAAATCTCAACACATTTATCATATTCTGGTTTCCCAGTACCTTCCATGATGCCCGCAATTTCTTTAAACTGACGTCTTACTTCGTAAACCATTTCCATGGCAGCTTTACCAACAGCATTCATTGCTAATGCAGAGAATACAACAGGAACCATTCCACCAATAAATAACATAGCTAAAACTGGTGCTTTAAAGATGTTAATTCCATCAATACCTGTAAAGGTTACATAAGCAGCAAATAAAGCTAAAGATGTTAATGCAGCAGAAGCAATGGCAAAACCTTTACCCGTTGCGGCAGTTGTATTACCTACAGCATCTAAAATATCTGTTCTTTCTCTTACGATAGGGTCTTGCTCACTCATTTCGGCAATACCACCTGCATTATCTGCAATAGGTCCAAAAGCATCAATAGCTAACTGCATTGCTGTAGTTGCCATCATTGCTGAAGCAGCCATAGCTACACCATAAAAACCTGCAAATGCATAAGAAGACCAAATTGCCATTGCAAATAAAATTACTGTAGGGAAAGTAGAAATCATCCCTGTAGCAAGACCTGCAATAATGTTTGTTCCTGCACCTGTAGCAGATTTCTCAACAATATTTAAAATTGGTTTTTTACCTAAACCAGTATAGTATTCAGTAACAGAAGAAATAACACCACCTACAATTAACCCAACTATAGTAGCATAAAATACACGCATAGCGCTAATGTCTTTCAATACATTTCCACCTGTTTCAAAGAAATTCATTTTCATTGTTTCAGGTAACATCCATGTAACTAAACCATAACAAGAAGCTGCAACTAAAGCAATAGAGAACCAGTTCCCTTTGTTTAAAGCACCCATAACTTGAGATTCTTTAGCATCATTACTATTTATAGAAACTAACATTGTTCCTAGCATAGAAATAACAACACCTACACCTGCAATTGTCATCGGTAATAAGATTGGTCCAATAGAGCCAAATCCAGTGAAAATACTAATATCATTTACTTCAATAATATAGTTTCCTAACACCATTGTAGCTAATACTGTAGCAACGTATGAACCAAATAAATCGGCTCCCATACCTGCAACATCACCTACGTTATCACCTACATTATCAGCAATAGTTGCTGGATTTCTTGGATCATCTTCAGGAATACCAGCTTCTACTTTACCTACAAGGTCAGCACCTACATCGGCTGCTTTAGTATAAATACCACCACCAACTCGTGCAAATAATGCAATAGACTCAGCACCTAAAGAGAAACCAGCTAAGGTTTCTAAAACGATAGTCATGTCGTGTGTGTTCGTCCATACACCACCCATAAAGTAGTTATAGAAAGCAATAAAGAAAACTGTTAAACCTAAAACGGCTAAACCAGCAACACCAAGTCCCATTACAGTTCCACCACCAAATGATACTTTAAGCGCATCCGGAAGAGAAGTTCTTGCAGCTTGTGTTGTTCTTACGTTTGTTTTTGTGGCAATCTTCATTCCCATATTTCCAGCTAAAGCAGAGAAAAAAGCACCTATAATAAATGCAATTACAATAAGCCAGTGTGTAGAAGGAACTACTGTAGATACAATAAATAATAATATACTTACACCAATAACAAAAAATGTTAAAAGTCTGTATTCAGCTTTTAAGAAAGCTAGTGCGCCTTCGTAAATATGGTCAGAAATTTCTTTCATTTTTCCATCTCCAGCATCTTGTTTTAATACCCAAGATTTTTTGGCTACCATAAACAGTAAGCCAATAATTGCCATTACGATTGGCATATAAATAATCATTGATTCCATAATCTGTTACGTATTTTTGTTTTACGAGTGCGCAAATATAAGAAAAGTGTAGGAAATAGGGAATAGTAAGAAGTAAATAGTAAATGGTTAGTAATAATTACTAAATAACTGCTAATTACTATTTATTAATTATTTCATCCTTTTATATTTTTAATCATAAAAAAGCCCCGAATGTTCGGGGCTTTTCATTTTATAAATTGTTTTTCAAGAACCTCATTACTTCTTGTTTACCTTTAGGTTTAGCAACAATTTTCATATTTCTATCTAAAATAAACCAGGAAGGGGTTTTATTAATTTTATAATCTTTACAAACGGGCGATTGATAATTTTTAAACTGAGATACATTCAACCAATTAAAGTTTTTCTCTTCTACGGTAGACTTCCATTTAGTAGGATTTACGTCTAAAGCAATTCCTATTACTTCTAATCCTTTTGGTTTGTACTCATTATAAACTGGTACAAAACCTGGTAAATCTCTCATACAATGTGGACAGTGTGTAGCCCAGAACATTAATATTGTATACTTGTTGTTTGCACAAGTATTTTTAAGATTAACATCGCCTCCAAAATTACTTTTTATAGTAAAGTCTGGTGGAGTATTCCCTACTTGTAAATTCTTAATTAAATCAGCTTTTTGTCTTAAAAGGTCATTTATTTCAATGTCTCCACAAGCTTCTCCATAGAAATATTCTTCCATGATATAAGTAGCAACATCCTCCAATCCAGAACCATAAAACCCATCTAATAAATTATATAAAGCAAATTCAAATACCTTTTCATTGACTTTTGCTTTTTTCATAATATCATCTACAGCATTGTAGTACCCTACTTCTGTATGACCACTATGCTTAATAATATAATCTTGAAAACGTGTTGCATACACTTCAGATCTCACAAAAGATTCATTGGTAAAATCTAAATCATCAAAGTACTTTGCTTTTTCTGTAGTATTAGCCGCTTTACTAGCAACTTTTGCTTTCGAAAAATAAGTAGAAGGATATTTATTTATTATTACTTGAATAAAATCAAAAAGTTCTTTTTCTTTTTTATTTACTTCATTCGTAATTTCATTCACTTTAACTTCGTTTCCTTGAGATCTAAACTGACCTCTTTGTTTCTTTAAAGCCTTTATATTTTTTTGTATCGTAACATCTTTTTCTTTAAATTCCCAATAAGCTTTATTTTCTTGAGATTTTATTACTGTAACACCTTTTTCTAATCGTACTTGACTAAAATTTAATTCTACTACAGATTCATTTGGATTTAGAATAACATCAATTATATTATTCTCATTCCCTAAAGTTATTTTATAGTATCCTTTTGAATACATTTTATATGGGAAAGAAAAAGTACCATCTGCTTTTACTTGAGTACTGTCAATTTTGTATTTATACTTTCCTTCTGTTCTAAATAAATCTATTTGTTTTCCTGTTTGACGTTGAATAGAAAATTTACCCTTCAAGTTTTGAGCTTCCCCTTTAAAAGAAAACACTAAAGCAAAAATGGCTACCAATCCAAATAATAATTTCTTCATCTCTTTTATAATTCTAGTTCAAAGTTTAGAGGCACTAAAATAGTTAAAATTCTTAATGTTAAACAAAACTATAATTTTAAATCATTTGCATATATTCATAAACAATCATTAAATAAAATTTAACATATAAACCCTTATATATATTATATAAAACTTTTAATTAGTTCTTTTTTAAAAATTGAAAATATATATAGTAATAATAATAGGCTGTTGATAGCTTGTATAACATTATTTAAATATGATAGGAAATGTATTTTATTAAAAGCAATTAACAATAATGAGGGGTTTATTAACAGGTTTAAGTATGTATAATCAAAAGAATAGTATAGAAATTAACAGTTGTTTATAAGTGATATTTATACTTATTATGTAATAATATTTAGGGGAATTTAGTGTTGGTATCTGTATTGAAAGTGTATTTTTTATCGTGATAAAAAACAAGTAAGTCGCCTTGATTATTAAATAAAAATGTTGCCTTATAAAATTTGATTAAAAAAAGCAATGGATAGTTTTTAGAAACAATTAACGAGACGGGCAAGAAGTGAATAATTTATTGTTAATAAACATTGTATGAAAACCAACCCTTTACAGAAGCTATTAACAAAGGTTTTTCAAAATGTTGATAAGGTAAAATCAAGGCAATTAATACTTATATTTGCTGTTCAAAACTACGAATTATGAAAATAGCTATTGCCTCAGATCACGCTGGCGTTGATTATAAAGCACGATTAGTAAAGCACTTAGAATCAAAAGGATTTGAAATTACAGATTTTGGACCTATAACAGTGGATAGTGTTGATTATCCAGATTTTGCGCATAAGGTTGCTAATGCGGTTTCGTCTAAGGAAGTAGAGCTCGGAATTCTATTTTGTGGAAGTGGTAATGGAATAAATATGAGCGCAAACAAACATCAAGCAATTCGCTCTGCTTTATGCTGGACTAAGGAGATAGCAGAACTGTCTAGACTACACAATAATGCAAACGTAGTAGCTATGCCAGCGAGATTTATTTCATATGATGAGGCTCAAGAGATAGCAGAAGTATTTTTAGCTACCGAATTTGAAGGTGGGAGACACGAAAGAAGAGTAAATAAAATAGCCTGTTGTTAGTATGAGAATTTTAACTCTTTTAATCCTTCTAATAGGATCTGTTACTATAAAAGCACAAGATAGTATTGCTATATCTTATGCTTCTTCCATAAATGTTGAAGACCTGCAAACACACCTTTATATATTAGCGTCTGATTCTTTAGAGGGTAGGGAAACAGGTAAAAAAGGACAAAAATTAGCCGCGGATTATATATCCCGTCATTTTCAATCCATAGGTATTCCTCCATACAAGGGCGAAACCTATTACCAAGAATTCCCTTTGTTAAGCCAAAAGTTAGAAGAAAGCACTTTACTTATTAATTCTGAGGTAGAATATTTAAAGAACTATTACACGCTTCCGTATTTTGGTTCTGTTTCTATTGAATTTGATGAAATACAATGCGTAGGTTTTGGGTGGGACGAAATTACTTGTTCGGACTATAGATATATAGATGTAAACGATAAGGTGGTATTAATATTAAGTCCCGATTTGTTAACCGACACCAAAGAGGTAGAAAACATTAAACTTTTAGACTGGAATTATCAGTTACAAAAAGCTTACGATCATGGCGCTAAAGCGGTCGTTTTTGTTGGAGGAGATATAAATAAAAAGCTAAATAGGTACGCTCAATATTTCACAAAAGAAAAGCGTTCGGTATTAATAGAAGAGCCTCAATTTAAATTACCCTTTCTTTTTGTAGACCAATCAGAGTTACCTAATATTATAGGGCTTAGTATTAAAAAGCTAAAAAAGAAGGTTAAAAAATGTAAGTATGCAAGCTTTAATGTTGACGGACGCTTTACGACCAACGTAAGCAGTGGTTTATTGCAGGGAGAAAACGTGTTAGGCTATTTAGAAGGAACAGATTTAAAAGACGAATTGTTGGTCATAACGGCTCATTATGATCATATAGGGATTCATGATGGAGAGATTCACAATGGAGCAGACGATGATGGTTCGGGAACAGTTGCTGTGCTTGAATTGGCAGAAGCTTTTGCAAAGGCAAAATCAGAAGGAAATGGCCCTAGAAGATCTATATTATTTATGCCAGTTGCCGGTGAAGAAATGGGTTTGTTAGGGTCTAGCTATTATACCGAAAACCCTGTGTTTCCATTAGAAAACACAATTGCTGATTTAAATATTGATATGATCGGTAGAATGGATGAGAACCATGAGGGTAACCCTGATTATGTTTATTTAATAGGAGCTGACAAGTTGAGCTCAGAGTTGCATCAGATTTCTGAAGATGCGAATACTTATTATACTCAGCTCGAGTTAGATTATACATTTAACGAACCCAACGATCCAAATCGTTTTTATTACCGTTCGGATCATTACAACTTTGCTAAGAATAATATTCCAGTAATTTTCTACTTCAATGGTGTTCACGCCGACTACCATAAGGCTACAGATACGGTAGAGAAAATTCATTTTGGAAAGATTTCAAAGATTTCAAAATTGATTTTCCATACAGCTTGGCAATTAGTCAATCAAGATAAATGCATTGAAGTGGATGTAGAGAGTGATTTTAAAAACGATAGAAGATAATGTTTTATCCTTGGATAGATAATTCTGTTAAACTGATGGATGTCCTTTTACAACTTCAACCGGATTCAAAAGCTATATGGGGAAGAATGGATTCTCAACAAATGATTGAACACCTTATTCTTGTTTGTGAAATATCAAACGGATCTAAAGAAGCAGAAATATTAACCCCAGAGAAGTACATTGAAAAATCGCAAGCTTTTTTAATGTGCGATGAGCCAATGCCAAAAAACTTTGTAGCGAAGTTTATTCCCGAAGAACCTATAGCTCATCGCTACGATGATTTACAATCTGCAATTCAAGCCTTTCTTTCGTCTTTAAGTTTGTACCATTCTTATTGGGATGGTAAAAAAGATTCTACACGTAATCATCCTGTTTTTGGTAAGCTAAATAAGAAGATGTGGAATAGGGTTCACAACAAACATATTACCCACCACCTTTTACAGTTCGGTTTGAGTAACTAAAAAAAGGTTACTTAGCCTTGCTCAAAAGTTAAGAATTATCCTTTTTTAACATAATTCAATTAATTCGTCAGCAATCTTTCTGTCGTTTGCTAATCGTGGAATTTTATTTTGACCCCCTAGCTTTCCTTTTGACTTCATATAGTTATGAAAAGCACCAGCTTGAAGCGGAGAGATGCAAAGAGGCCTAAGAACCTTACCCCTAACAAGGTCTTTGTAGTATACATTTTGAGCACACAGAGCTTCATCTAGGTCTATGGCGAATGCACCCATATCATTAGGCTTGTTTACAAACTCTATCAACCATTCATGGTAAGGCAGCCCTTCAATAGGCTTTACTTTTGGGGCAACAGTAAACTCACTTAATTCTACCTCTGGGTGCGCTTCCATTGCAAGCCTCATAGCCTCTTCCACCTCTTTAGCTATCACATGCTCTCCAAACGCAGAAGTAAAGTGTTTTATTCTACCCGAAACAACAATTCTATAAGGTTTGAGGGAAGTGAATTGTACGGTGTCGCCAATATTGTAGCCCCACAAACCAGCGTTAGTGTTTAAAATAATTACATAATTAACCCCTATTTTCACATCTTTTATTGAGAGGCGGCATGGGTTTTCATTATAAAATTCATCAGCAGGAATAAACTCATAAAAGATTCCGTAGTCTAATAGAAGTAGTAAACCCTTTTCATCTTGCTTGTCTTGAAAAGCAATAAACCCTTCAGAGGCCGGGTAAAGCTCTAAGCTATCTACTTTTTTTCCTATTAATTCTTCAAGCTTTTTACGGTAGGGCTCATAATTTACACCCCCAAACACAAACAGGGAAAAGTTAGGGAAGAGTTCAGAAATCTTTTTTCCCGTTCTCTTATGAAGGCGTTCAAAATACATTTGTACCCACGAAGGAATTCCGCTGATAAGCCGCATATCCTCTGGTAGCGTTTCATCTATTATAGCTTCCACTTTTTGTTCCCAATCGTCAATACAGTTGGTTTTGTACGAAGGGAGCCTGTTGGCCTGCAGGTACGACGGAACAAAATTAGCCACTATCCCAGAGAGCCTCCCATTGGGAACCTTTTCATTTGTCTCTAATTCAGGAGACCCTTGTAAAAAGATCATTTTTCCGTCAATAAAATGTTGATTACCAGAGTCTATTATATAATGTAATAAGGCATTTTTTGCAGCCTGAATTTGATAAGCTAATGAGCCTTTTGTTAATGGGATGTATTTAGCGCCAGAAGTAGTTCCAGATGTTTTTGCAAAATACAAAGGTAGCCCCTTCCAAAGCACGTCCTTTTCTCCATTTTGAATTCTCTCAACGTAGTGTTTAAGCCCTTCGTAATCTCTTACCGGAACCTCAGTTTTAAAATCTTCGTAGGTTTTTATAGACGAGAAGTTATGATCTACCCCAAAGGCGGTGTTAGTGGCGGCATCAATTAATTGACGAAAAACTTTCTCTTGAGTGATGACAGGGTTTTCGCTCCACTTTTTCGTTTTAGCAACCACCCTTTTCGCGAGGAGCATTCCAAAAAATGACTTTAATGACATTAAAATAAAATATGATGTTCGGGGTTAATAGCTTTTCCTTTGTACCATAATTCAAAATGTAAATGTGGCCCTGTACTCAACTCTCCTGAGTTTCCAATAATTGCGATAACATCTCCTGCCATTACCACCTCCCCTATTCTTTTTAGTAGAACAGAGTTGTGTTTGTAAAAAGAAATTAAATCATTTTCGTGTTGTATTGCTATCGTATATCCCGTTTCCGTAGTCCAACTTGAAAGAATTATAGTACCTGGAAGACTAGCCTTAATGGCCTCATTTTCTGGAGCTACAATATCTAAACCATAGTGCTCTGATTTTATGTCAAAACGGTCGGTTATCATCCCTTTTAAAGGCGCGTAAAAAGCAATGTTTCTTAACTCCTGAGGCTTGTTGGAGCTTTCTGAAAGCACATTGAAGCGATCTTCACGCTCAATAGATTCTCTAAACACAGAGTCTCTTTGTGAAGCGACTAAAGCGCCAGGGTCAACTGTAATATTGTTTATAGAGTCGTAATAGACTGAGTCATTAAAATCCTCTCCCCTCAGCACCTTTTCTACTAGTCTAAACTTCTGTTCTTTGAGCTTTATCTCGGCTAATAAAGAGTCTGTTTTTAATGAGAGATGAATAAGGTCTTTAGAAAGGTGTGGTGGTGAGTAGCCTGGAATATATTCGCGCAGAGGTGTATAAGCGATTAATAAGCTTGTTAGGGAGGCAATCAATAAAAGAGCAGAAAGCAATCGAGTAAGAATCTGAAAACGACTTAAGCTTGTAGAGCTCAGCTCTTCGTACGATTGTTCGTCGAGCAACACAAAACGTAGTCTTTGCCTTAAAGTATCTAATATTGACTTTTGCTTTTTCATTTCACAAATATCGTAATTTTAAATAATGCCTGTACTTCAAGAATTTGATATTATTTGAAAGAATAAAAACACACCAAAGAGGAATTAAAAGAAAAAATAAAATATTTTTGCTTAGTAAGAGTTATTAGTATTGCGAAAAGACAGCCATTTGAAAATTAGATACACATATTTATTAATTGCTATTCTTAGCCTTGTAGCTTTTTCTTGTTCTACACAGAAAGATAAGTTTTTAAACCGAACCTATCATCGTACAACGGCAAAGTTTAATGGATATTTTAATGGTAAAGAGAGTCTAAAAGAGGCTGTAATTAAGCTTGAAAAAAATCATCAAGAAGACTATAACTCCTTGCTACCCACAACTATTTTAGGTGACCAGAAGCAGGCACAAAAAATCTTCCCACAACTCAACAGAACCATTGACAAGGCAGCACTTGTAGTTGAGTATCACTCTATGGAAATGAAGGGTGTAGAAAAAAATAAATGGATCGACGACAGTTATTTCTTAATGGGAAAAGCCTTGTTTTATAAACAGGAGTATGGTAAGGCTATAGAAATGTTTGGGTATATCGGTAGAGAATACGAAGGTTACATTACCGATATGGCGATCTTGTGGTCTACAAGAGCGTATATAGAAATGGAAAATTTTGCTAGCGCAGAAAAACAATTATTGTACCTTGAAAGTGATGCTAGATTAAAAAGAGAGGACAAAGCTTTATTGGCTGAGGTTAATGCAAATTACCATATTAAAAAAGAGAATTGGGATGATGTAATAGACTACCTAAGCACAGCTATAAAGTACAGTCAAGATAAAAGTAAAAAAACGAGACTTACTTTTATTATAGCACAATTATATCAAACTCTGGAGGATTACGAAACAGCATATGATTATTTTGATAAGGTTGTTAAAATGAATCCTGAATATGAATTCTTGTTTAACGCCTTATTGAGTAGAGCTCGAGCATTTAATCCCAAATATAATGACTCATCTAAACTGATCTCTGAGATTACAAAAATGCTGAAGGATGATAAAAATATAGACTATAAAGATCAAATTTACTATGCTCTTGCAGAAATTGCCCTTAAAGAAGGTGCGCGAGATCAAGCTATAGATCACCTTCTGAATTCTACTGTAAATAACAGTGGAAATGATCAGCAACAGTCTGTCTCTCACTTAGCATTAGCTGATTTATATTTTGATGATTCAGCATACCTGTCAGCTCAAGTGCATTATGATACTGCAATGACTTTTTTAAGTCAAAATCACCCTGACTATGAGATGCTATCTAAAAAAAGAAATAGCCTTAATGAGCTAGTTGAGCTATACAATACCATTAACCTTCAGGATAGTTTGCTTACACTTTCAAGCTTATCTGAAGAGGATTTAAATGCTCTTATAGATGCTATAATTGAAGAGAAAAAGGAAGAAGATCGCTTGGCAAAAGAAGCATTGAAGTCTAACTCTGGCTCGAGACCTAGCACGAATTCAAGAAATCAGTTCAACCCAATGTCAAGTGGTGGTGGTGCTTGGTATTTTTACAATCCTTCTGCAATCAGCTTTGGCTATTCGGAGTTTATCACCAAATGGGGAGAAAGGCGTCTTGAGGACAGTTGGAGAAGAAAAAATAAAAACCAAATTATTATCGATGAGGAAGATGAGGATGGAGAAGAGAAAGATATTTATAGCAGAGACTATTATTTAGACATCATTCCTTTTAGTGATTCAGCAAAAGCTTCTACAGTAGATGTTATTGTTCAGTCCTTTTATCAGTTAGGGCTTATTTATAAAGAAGATCTTAAGGATTACGACGAAGCCATTAACGCTTTTGAAACACTAGTGACGGCTTATCCAAAAAATAAATATGAGGCACTATCCTACTACCAACTTTATAGTTCTCATCATTTAGTTGAAGAAAATCTTTCTGCCGAACAATACATTCAGCGCTTGATGAAAGAGTACCCGAATAGCGAGTATCTAAAAATGATTTTAGATCCAGAAGGGTATTATTCTTCTAACAAGGAAGAAGTAGATAGTGCAATGGTTTATTATGAAGAAGTTTATAATGCTTTTTCGCAACACAACTATGTAGAGGTGATACTTCAAGATTCTTTATTAAGCATAAAGTATTCTGACCACCCAATTGCAGAACAGCTATTTCTTTTAAAAGCACTTTCTAAAGGACATCTTTATGGCGAAGGGTCATTAATAGAAAATCTAAACGCATTATTAGCAGTTTATTATACTGGAGAAGTGGCAGACGAAGCGCGTGCAATATTGCAAGACATTGAGCAGAGAAGTATTATACCTGAGGAAACATCTTTTACCTTTGATTTAAATGAAGAACACTATTACGTGTTAGCCATGGAAAGTGGAGGCCCAAGCGTGAATAAAGTGAAAATAGAAATTTCAAACTTTAACAGCTTGTTTTATAAGCTTAACGCTTATAAAACACAAAGCCTGATGCTTAATTTAGACTATCAACTAATTATTGTTAA
>ENA-OSET01003831-OSET01003831.1-sediment-metagenome-genome-assembly--contig:-NODE-3831-length-13582-cov-9.013625_pt1 | contig 13582 bp, 11 predicted proteins | sample MGYA00237882_ERZ534229 | MGnify/ENA primary metagenome ERZ534229 (study PRJEB26408, sample SAMN06266212) | sediment metagenome | isolation source: Hudson Canyon methane seep mesocosm | place...
TCATTTTTGCTAGCAAAACCTATAAGGTATTTAAAATTAATAACTTAAAAAATCATGTTTTTATTAAATTTGATAAAAATTGGTTTTTTGTGATGCGTATTTTGCTAGCAAAAAAAGAGTGATAATTACAATTTATACTATTTTTTTGTAAAAAATTAGGTTGTCAGTTTAAGCGTTTTTTTAGTTAAAATAATAACCATAATTTTGGTAATAGCGCCTAGAATAGCTATCAAATCTAGTCCATTAGTAATACTAATAAATAAATATATTAAGTCACTCGGAATATTATTTTAATGTAGCGGGTTGCAGAAAGTAGAGAAAGTGCTAATCTAGTAGAATAAAATATAATTCCATTTTTAATGGAATTATATAGGCATTGCAAGGCAATGTCACAAGCGAGAGCTTGTAGCTAATTCATTTATGCAACCCTTACAATATATTAAAAAAATATGAGTGACAGTCAGGATAAAAATATTGCGTATTACCAAGATATCATTAATAAAGCGACAAACAGCATAAAAGGCATAGCAGATGATATTCAAGAAAAAACACTGCATGACTATTATTTAACTGTTAAACGGTTATTGATTAACAATCAGCTACCGATTACTGCAGCAAAATCAAAAGGAACATACTATAAATATAGAGCCGCCTGGATCGGTTATTTTGCTAATGATATTCGAAGTGAGCTAATAAGAATTGAAGATCATAGAGAGATTGATTTTGAGAGATGGAAAAAAGAAGTTGAAGCAATTAAAGCTACATTAGTTTTTTTTGAAAAAGTTAAACCCGATGCAGATAATAAAAACTTACAATTAGCGTTAGATTATGACGCTGCAATAAAAGCAGGTATTACACCTCACTTTGAATACTCGAATGAATGGCGAGAAAAAGCTAAGCGTGAAAAAATTAAAAATCAAAAAAGAGATTTAAAGACACGTACACGAAAATTACCAACCGGTTGGCGAAATAAGATATTCCAAGCCGCAATTGAGAAGGGCTCTAAACACCTCCTCGCTATTGCGGTAATGAGTTGTTCTGGGTGTCGACCTCAAGAATTCTATAATGGTATTAATATAAAATGGCTTTCTGAAAATAAAGCCATTCAATTTAAAATATTGAGTGCTAAAAGAAAAGGAGAGGCGGTTGAGTTTCGGGAATTCAGTATTCAAGATAAAGATAGTCTTGCTTTTCGATACATAGAATCTCAACTATTCTTTCAAAGAAGAAATGAAATTAAACTTGAGGGAATTAATCTAAAAGCAGTTGCCGCAGATATTGATCGAACTAGCAAAAAATATTTTAAGTTGAAAGAGCAAATTACGCCATACTGTTTTCGCCATGGATTTAGCGGTGATTTACATAAGGTGGGCTTATCAGCAGAAGGGGTAGCTCAAGCACTGGGGCATAGTAGTGATAGAACACAGGCTTATTACAGCCATTCCACAAAAAATAGTTCGGGGGGGTTTTCCATACAAGATATAGAATCAACTGAGCCAGTGCGATCCTATAGAAATGAACGGTTAGAAAAATTATTTGATAACCGGGGGCTGAGTATTGGGATGAATTGAATTAACCAATATTTCAAAATAACTGAAAATCATCTCACGCTCTTAAAAAGAGCGTCATTCGTCTATTTAACAAATTCCCTGAACTAGAGAATCAAAAAGACTTGATTACGCATTAGCGAAGCATAGGGATTATTTGAAGAAGATGATGGATAAAGCAGGGATTGATATAGAGGGTTAGCCGATATTCCGGTTATTTTCGCAGAAAGTTAGTTAACTATATGTAGGTGATATTGTAATTTATTGTTGCTTATTTTAAGGTTTAATCAGCATCTTTATGCAAAGCGGTCACTGGTAATTAGCAATTTTAGACTTATTGACTGACAGCTCGGCGCCCAAAGCGGACGTTAAGTTGAAAATACGGGTGACTACAGTTTGCCATTAGTAAAAATAGGAGTGGGTTAAGTCTATGAGACCAGTTTTGTTTGAATATGCATATACTCAAAAACCAGACAGCTTTAAAGAAGTCATTTATGACTACAAGGATGATATTAATAAAATCCAGGGAAAGTCAGTTGTAGAACGTGCACATCTTAGTACCATCTATTGTACAAAGACTAAGGTTCAGCGTGAATCAGATGATACCTCTAATGAGGATTTGATGGCTATGGTTACAAAGACAAACACTCAGAGAGAGGTTGATGATTCTCCGTATGATGAGCTTGTTCTTGCAGCCACGAAAACTTTAGTAGAAAGAGAGTCTGATGACGACGCCATAGACCCATATGTGATGCTGTTAACAAAGACAGAAGTGGCTAGAGAAACTGATGAGTAATAATGTACTTGTTATTACAAGCAAAGAAGATGTCACGGTAGATTTTGTTATTACTAAGCTCAGAGAGCGTAATATCGAATACTATCGATTTAACACAGAAGACATTGGCTCATGCATAGATGTTTATTTTGACGGTACTAGCTATAGCCTTATGGATAACCGCAAAGATAAACATATAAAGCTAATAGACTTCACTTCTGTTTATTTTAGACGCCCAAAGCTTCCCCAGCCTTTAGCCGGTCTTACTCCGGGTGAGCAGCAATTTTATTTAACGGAAATTACTACCTATCTAGAAGGGCTGTATAGAAGCTTATCAAACAAATATTGGCTTAATTCAATTTTCGATATTAGGATGCTGGAAAACAAACCATATCAACTGAGTTTGGCAAAGGAATTAGAGTTATCTGTACCGGATTTTAGTATTTCAAATGATTATCATAAATCTTTAGAATTTTTCCAAAAACATAAAAGTTGTATATTTAAGCCATTAAAGTCTGGCCTTATTAATGAGCAAGGTGATGAAGGGAAAGTTATTTATACAACAAGAGTTGATTCACACTTTCTTGAAAATATTGAAAGCCATGGCGGGATGCCTGTGTATTTACAAAAAGAAATAGAGAAAGACTGCGATGTTAGAGCAACAGTTGTAGGAAATAATATTTTTGCGGCTAAAATATCATCTCAAGAGCAGGAAGTAAGTAAGATTGATTGGAGAAAGTCTGAGTCTATGCTTTCGCACGATAAAATTAAAATCCCAGAACAAATAGAAAAAAAGTGTTTAATGCTTTGTGAAAAATTTAATTTAGACTTTGCTGCCATCGACTTTATTCTTGATAAGAAAGGTCAGTTTTGGTTTCTGGAAATCAACCCTAACGGACAATGGGCTTGGATTGAAATTCTGCTTAATTATCCAATCAGTGATGAAATAGTTAACCTGTTATCATCAGGAGGAAGAAGATGCTAAAGAAGCTAATCGAGTTTGTATGGCCTTCCCTTGAAGGAGATGCTCCTACATACAATAACTTTCTAGATGAAGAAACTGAGATAGGTGACGAAAACCTAGATGCATCTGTTGATTTTGCCAAGTTTATGTATGATAAACAGGGGGATAGAATCTCTACAATTGAATCAAAATCTAGTATTTATATCGGTTTTTTTGGCACTATTGTAGCTATACTAACTTTTTCGTTAAAAGATATATTGTTCCTAGAGGAAAAAAATATAACACATGACGTAACTTTGTTATTTGGCGGGTTGCTTATAGTTTATATATCACAGGTTATGCGCTATTCAATTAAAGCTTTGGAAAGAAAAAACTACTATAGCTTTGATGAAGGTGATTTTTTACACGGCGATAAAAGAAAAACGGTAGTAGATTTAATTAATAAGATAAAAAAGAACTACGATGTAATAAATTGCAAGGTGGATTTTATGACGATGGCTCATGAATTTACCAAACGTATTATAGGCGTTCTGTTTGTTGCTGCCATATCGCTTATTGTATTGTCACTTTATAAATATGTGTCTTTAATCCCTCCTCTTACTCTAGAGACATCATTTTTTACGCTAGATATAAGGTGGTCAGATTGGCTTCTTTTGGTAGTGATAGTAATTGTGATCTTTAATTATATACAGCTAAGGAGAATTGAAAAGAAGATTGAAAAATAGCAATCTTCTTAGTTATTCTTTCTACTGGGATCATAAGGTCCGCTTTGTGCCGTTAGGTTAATTTGTTTGCCCCCATAACCTACAAACGACCCTTTGTAAGTTATTACCATCGAGAGAGGGAAGCGATAAAATGTTTCATATCAATTTTTCGGGATTTTATTCCTTTGCTGACTCTGAAAACAGCCATGATTTTTCAGCGCTAGCCAGAACAGTTCATTTAGAAGCATAATAAATCTAAATTTAAGGTGATTTTTGGCAGGCATCAATTACAGAGTAGAAGTGAAGCTAGGCTTCGTAAAAACGTAGTGCCTCTGTAGAGTGCGTACTGTAATGCTTACAGCGCGTTAAGCGAAAAATATCGCGTTTATGCACAACACCCCTACATGGTATTATTTTAGTACACCAGTTTCGTACAGGTATTTTTGATCGTTTCTATGGCTTTTGTCTCGAAAATACTAAAAATAACTGCTTATTTCATAATCACGAACCATCCAAAAACAGATTTCCTAGTCTATGGGTTTATGTTCCGTTTCGTGCGTCGACCACTACAGCTAGATTAGTTTCCGTTGTTCGTGCTCGTGGCAGAAAGTCAGCGATTTATACAAGAAAATGAGTGACACCCGTCAAATACTTTTTCGTTATGTTGATCCTGATGGATCGCGGCGATAAAGCGGTGGAAATCTTCAAAGGGTATGTGACGAATTTCTCATCAATACACCATATCTAATCGATTTTTTGTAATTAAATCCCAGAAAAAGTGAAGTGAGTTTTTGAAAACGGTGCAGTTTTTATTTTTTTACATTTTTCATAAATACTTGTAACACCTACTTACTTGGAGAGTGAAAATGAAACTAGAAGAAATCAAACCACGATCTTTACGTGCATCAGGGGATACCCTTCATCAACTGAAAGTTGTTGGTGCACATACAAAGAAAACTCAAAATCAAGTTTTGAGTAAATTGCTAGAAGATGAATTGAAACGTTTACAGATTAAACTATAAGCGTTTCATAGAAATAGTGGGGTGTTTGCAGCACCCCATTATATAACTGAACAACATTAGGAGATTCCAATGAAGATGGAAAACCAAAAGCTAAAAGATGATATCAGTACGTATCATCATAACATCAAGAACTATGAACAACCCAATATAACAAGTCATATGACTATTTATAATATTTACTCGGATGTCATCACCAACCCAGAATTTACTATTGTGGGGGCTGATGAAACGCTTAAAGACAAGTGTGAAAAAATTAGAAATATTCAATCTCACATCAACACCTTTAAGAAAGGGTCGAAAAACTATAAAAAACTTAAAGCAGTTAAGGATGATTTAAAGCACAGCCTCGGTGGCTGCTATTTTCAAATTTATAAACCAAAAATAAAGAAGTCTGAGGATGATAATCGATTTACTGGGTATGTGGTTATAGATATTGATGATTACGATAACGATTATGATGAACTGAAAGGTAAGCTTAAAAACATACCAGAGGTACTGATGGTTTTTACTAGCCCTAGTGGGGGGTTGAAAATCGTGGTATCAACAGATTTGCATGGAGGGCTGGGGGATAAACACCCCGTAATTCCTAATTATGATCGTGCAATCTATCAAAACTGTTATGAGTTAGTCATAAGCTATTTTAAAGAGTCTCATGACATTGTAATAGACTATGACCCAACAGCGAAATCGAATTACAACTTAATCTGTTTCTACGCTTATGACGCAGAGGCCTATTTAAATGATAACCATACTCAATTTGAATGTTATGCAAAGGCAATATTGCAATTTGAGGAAGATCAAAAGCATAACAAAGTGGTCCCATTAAAGGGAAATAATCCAGGGTCTATGGTCAGTTTTAATAAAGAGTTACCCTTTATTAAATATACTGATGAAGAAACCGATGAGCTCGTCAGTAAGTCATTCGAGGGTTATGTTCTTGAAGGTGCCGATGATTACACAACATGGATGAAATACAACTACGCTTTATATGCATTGGTTAAAGAAAATTATCTGGTAGTAGCGGTCAATATGTTTGGTGAGTACGAACGTGAACATATTGAAGGGTTTTACAATAGTGCGAAGACAGGGGATAACGAAATCACTATTGCTTCACTCATTCGCTATGCACAATTGGCAGGTTATCAACCGAAAAGTAATCATAGTGAACACCCCTACGCTAATGTCATTGATATGAATCGTGAGCAGCAACTAGTACTTAAAAAGCAAGATTTAACCAAGTGGGATATGAATCAACCGGTGCCCAATGAGATATATCCCAATTTCACTATTGTCCTTAAATCTGCTGCAAACGGTGCAGAAAAAGAAGTGTTTAAGAAGCGAAAATCTAACGATAACCTATTCGCTCTGATGGTTTACCTTGGCATTGACCTAAGTTTTGATGTGATCAAAGGAATGAACATTGGCGTCATTCCATACTATAAAAAGTATAATGGTTCGAACGATGAAGAAATTTTACACAATGACCTTGAGGATATCATCAACATTAATGAATTTCCTAAGGACAAAGTCAGTCATCTCTTAAGGTTGCATCATTCCAACTCATTTAATGCGCTGACTGATATGTGTAAAAGCGTGGAATGGGATGGCGTTGACCGTATCCAACAGGTGAAAGATTGTTTAAAGGTGTTTGATGGTTACGATGATTGGTTAGATATTGCCATAAAGAAATGGTTGGTCCAATGTGTAGCTGCTTGGGATAATGCACGTAATACCCCTAATGCTAATGCAAGGGCTATATTTGACAATGTGTTAATCTTATCCGGTGCGCAGGGCATTAATAAATCTTCGTTCTTTGAAGGTCTCTTACCAAAAGAATTGAATGGATACTTCAAAGGTGGGGTTTATTTAGATCCGTCAAATTCTGATAGCGTACGTCAAGCCACTAAATTTGGAATGGTGGAGCTGGGTGAAATTGACACCACTTTTAGTAAATCTGCGATCTCTCTATTGAAAGCATTTCTATCCACTAGCCATGATTTATATCGAGAAGCCTATGCCAAAAAAGATACCGAAAAGGAACGTAGAACAAGCTATTGCGGCAGTGTTAATGGCATGCAATTCCTAAGAGATTTGACCGGGAATCGCAGGTACTATCCAATATCTGTTCATGATATTGATTTTGATGCTTACACCCTCATAGATAAGACTCAATTATGGGCACAGATATGGCAGTTATACACATCAGGGGGAACCTGGTGGCTAGATAAGAATAGTGATGAAGCCAATATCCATAAACTCATATTAGAACAGCACATGGAAGCGGATCCAATGTTGGATAAACTTAAAGGACGGTATGATTTGACGATAGTTAATGATCGGAAAAATGGTCAAGAGTATACCAGTCAAAAGATACTTGAAATGCTTGATTATATTAATTTTGATGACCAAAAAATTGTTCGTCACCTCAACAGGTTGCTTGAAGGTCTGGGGTTTATACCTCAAAGAAAGAATAATAGTAGTTCAGTATGGTATTTAACAACCATCGAGGCATCGTTATCAACAGCAGACATACTGGATCTGATAACTTATAAAAAGGTGTAAAAATAGTGGTGGTAACTGTCAATATTCCCCACATCTGCTGAACTATTTCCGCTGATTCTGCAGCAGCGGACAGCAGAAGATAATTCTGCTTCATATGATCAAACCCATTGGTTTACAGTATCAATCAATTTGTCATATGAGGCACTTATCCTCACAATTCTTTAGTCTGGTAAAAAAAGGTGTAAAGAGTGTAAAGAAGGTGTAAACTCTTTTTTCAATCTTTACACCGCTACAGAGCACGTCACATAAGGGCTGTAGCCATTTGGTGTAAAGATGTAAAGATATATTACCTATCTTTAAGATTTATAAAAATACAACTACTTTGGCGTATGGGTGTGGGGAGCGTATTAATAAATGCAAACCTACTAGTGTAGTGAAAACTCTTTACATCTTTACACCATTACTCGCAATCCCTTGGTATACGTGGCTTGTAGCGGTGTAAACTCTTTTTTCAATCTTTACACCCTCTTTACACTCTTTACACCTTTTTAGGATTGGTCTTGCAATAGCATTTCGTGCAGCTGCTGTTCACTATGAAAAGTGAGTGGATTTTAATGCAGGTCATGCAGATTGAAGGGTACCAACTCCGGAAGAGATGTATTTTATGTCATTAACCGTGCAATTTGTTTAGTATAGAATATATTACGCGGTAATATCACAAACCTTAAAACTAGGTTGTCCATAGATTATTGATATGTAACTAATCCACTGACAAACCGTATCATTTAGTTATTTTATACGGTTTTGTGGTTTGATCGGTATTAAGGGAATCCTTCATCACCACCACCATACACATCAATAATACTGCTCTACAAATCTGCACAAACTATGCATTTACTATTGGTAGGATCTGCTTTCAAACGCCTAGAATCAATCTCTTCATCACAGGTCAGGCAATAGCCGAAGTTATCGTTATCAATACGTCTCAGTGCAGATTCTATCTTTTGTAAATGAAGCGTCCTTCTTCGTCCTGTTTCCAGTGCCATTTGCTGTGCCTGCATCGCATCCATACGGGATAGCCTACCTACTTTAGCTTGATCTAGTGCTACTGTTTCACTGCTGTGTTTAGAGGCAACTTCTATCTGCAAAAGATCTTCACGCACCTGTAGTAACTGAAAGCGAAATTCTTCTATCTCTGAGTCATTCAATATTCTGGGACCATTACAAATTTAATTACTGAGAAAACATATCTTATATGAATACCAATGTTAGGTGGACATGATGCCCTCCTAGCAACAAAATATCTAGAGCATTTGTGCTCTACTATCATAAGAAATAAGCTTTATAAAAACGTCCACAGTTCACGCATAGCTGATTGACACGATATTTGTGAGAACTCTGAAACAATGAAAACCGATGATAAGCGTTACTAGCTATACGCTTACCAATAACCCTCGTTTGTAAGAATTTAGCTTAACGTGTATTTACGGACGAATGTGCACGGTACCTTTACTGGAATGATATTGACTGTAAATAATGTAACTGAGTAAAATTGTTATCCATTTAGGTCACTGATGGGGTTTGCTGGCAATGGATTTTATTGATGTGATTTTGTAAAAACGACAGAATTTGGAATGGCTTTAATTCACTAAACATCTGTAATTCGGTTACTACTATCTTTAACTCTATCCCGCAATTCTAGTCCTGGTTTAAAGTGAACTGACGACCTAGATTCTATTTGAACTGACTCACCTGTCTTGGGGTTACGTGCTTTTCTTGCCTTCATCTGTCTAACACTGAAACTACCAAACCCTCTGATCTCAATACGTTCACCTTGTTCTAATGCTGAACTCATTTGCTCAAATAAATGATTAACGACAAGCGTTACATCAACAGTTGATAAACCAGGTGATTTTGATATCAGTCTTTCAATAAATTCAGCTTTGGTCACGGATTAATTATTCAATAATGGTTTGAAAGAGTTGCTAACTGTAGCTGAATATTGCTTAGTTTTAAACATAATCAATAGCTCATCTGTAAGCTACTAACCCCAAAAGTGATAAATTATTGTTCCGAAAGACCTTTGGTTAACCGAAGTTGAAGTCAATAGTGCGTGTGAAGCTATTATTGCCAGAGGTGAGCGAGTCACTACCAATGCTGTTTATGACGAACTAGGGCAGCGTGGAAGCTTTAAAACCATACAAAAGCACATCAGGACTTGGAAAACTGAAAACAGTGACAACAGGAACTGAATGAAATAAAGAATCTACCAATTACCGCTGAAATTACTGAATTTATTGAAGATTTAGGAATGAAGCGGTAAACAAAATAGGACGTCTGAACTAGACGTCCAAGCTGAAGCTATTACCAACAACAAAACTGATGAAATAACCGTATTTTCATAAAAGAAAACAGAAAACATCTTAAGCGCTAAAAATTAAGCTTTTAAGATACGATACTTAAAAACCCAACAAATCCCATGATAAACCATTAAAAGTCTCTTAGGAGCGATCCTCGATTGAAATAAAGGTGTTTATGGAAGCGTTAGGAAAGGCAAAAGTACACATTGAAAGTAGTGAAGTAAAAATCACTGAATTTAAAATTGTTGATAAAGAAAATAAATCATTAGCAATTAATGATTCAAACCTTGGAACTAAAGTTTGATACGTCTGCTAACGAAGTTGATGAATTGAAAGAGGCTAACAAACGAGCTGATATGGTAGAGGGTCAAGTGAAGGAAGTGAGAACATAGATATTAATCGTTATAAAGTCATACTGGATATTTAGTGTTCATTGGAAACCTCAATTGTATTGCGTTTTAACGACAGAATTTTAAGCTCTTTAATTATCTTTAAAAAACAACTAACGACTACCTACAGAATGTTTTTTCTCGCGCGCGGTTGTAGTTGTTTTAATTGTTTTAATTGTTTTAATTGTTTTAGGGGTGTTTTTCGCTTTATAAATCATTGTGTTACAGACCGAACTATTGGTAATTTGCTGTGAACTATTGGTAATTTGCTGTGAACTATTGGTAATTTGCTGTGAACTATTGGTAATTTGCTGTATTATGATCTCGGCTAAGTGATTTAAGTTAAAAATAATTTAATTTCTATCATAAAAAAATAAAATAAATTTTATTGTACGATATATTTTTGGTTAAAAATCAACTATTTATAATTCAACTATTGGTAATTTGCTGTAATTTATGGATAAAAAACATTTACCAACTTCTTTAATTGTCACGCAATCTAATAAACTAGTTGAAGCAAGATATAACTTGCCATTAGCAGAACAACGTTTAATTTTAACTATGATCTCAAGAATTCAGCCTGATGATGAAGATTTTAAACCCTATAGAATTAGTATTTCTGAATTGGCTGACTTTCTGTGCGTGGATAAAAACTCTGCATATCGTGAATGCAAGAAAATTACTAAATCTTTGTTAGGCCGAGTTTTAGAGATTCAAGAACCTGGACGATTATTGCAAACGCACTGGGTATCATCAGCTGATTATATTAATGGTTCTGGTATGGTGAATTTGAGTTTTGACCCATTGCTAAAGGCTTATTTGTTACAACTCAAGGGGGATTTTACTTCATTTAAACTTGAGATGTTATTGAGCTTCAAGAGTCAGTACACAATGCGTATTTATACATTGTTAAAGCAGTACGAACGCTTAAATGAGAGGGAAATAGAATTACAGGTACTTCGGAATATGCTGGGAATTAGAAGCGACCAATACATTTTGTACAGTAATTTCAAAAAAGACATTTTAGAATCAACTCAAAAAGAACTTAAAGAGAAAGCAGACCTTTACTTTGAATTTTATGAAATTAAGCATGGACGTAGAGTAGGAGGAATTCGTTTTCATATAATTTCCAAGAAACTCATTGAAGCAACTACAGTTGATACATCAGCTAATGTAATCCCCATAATACCTGAATCATCCTCATCAGAATATCAAAACAGCCAAGTATTCACCGAATTATTGTCATTGGTACCAGAGCAACATAAAACCAAAAAAACCGTTCATGCAGGTTTAAAATCCTATGAGAAGAAAAAGGGGGTTGATTATGTGAAGCGTAATATTCTATACAGCAATGTCAAAGCTGCTAAATCCTATGCAGGATTCCTTAATAAATCACTCAAGGACGATTGGGGTCATGACTGGGAGATGGAACAGCACGAAGTTACTGTGAAGAAAAAACCTGTTGAGTTGTGGGAACGTGAAGGGTTTAATAGCCAAAAGGAATATGACGATTTTATGTACCGTAAACAAATGGAACGCTATACGGTAGAGAAATAATTTTGGTTCCTCTAAGAGGTATTAGGTGGATATATTATCAAATAACTGATGTTTCGGAAAAACAAATTTGTCTTAAAATATCTTTATTTTTTATCAAAAATAGTTGTTTTTAATTTTTCCAGCCTAAGCTGCTGTTTTTTTAATCGGTTGATCTTATTCTAGAGCTGGTTTTATAGATGACTCTCTGAACTCTGCTGTATAGTTTTGTGTTTTTTCCGTTTTCATTATTAGACACTAAATTTGTATTTAAGATATCTTAAATTATGTGACCGGTTTAGTGTAGCCACTTCAGTGGTAACTACGTGGCATGGAAGAGATGTCTGGTTAATTTGAAAGAAAAGTTAGGCGTTACTCATCAAATAAAACTGCTGAGTTTCCTAAGTATGTGACCAAGAAAGAAATTGAAAAACAAGCTAAACTAGGAGCTTGTCCGAGAACGAAGGTTTTTGAAAATAAAATCAACATATAGTGGTTAAAACTAAATTTTAACCACTATATATGGTGGTCCGCTGACTCGAATGTTAGTTCTCGGACAGCCTCCTAGGTGAAATATATGAACAAGCTAGAAGTAGGCTTATGTTGAAAAAATTAAAAGAAGGGACGAAATTAAAATAACTTTTTAAATATTATTTATGATAACTACAATTTTTGCTACAAAATCATCAACAAAAACTAGCATTGCCGTATCAACAGCTATCTACCTTAAGAACAAAGGAGTGGATGTTTTATTATGTGATTTAGATTCACAAAAGTCAGCTGTGATTTGGATGGAACATAGAGAAAATGATAATAAACTAACGTCCATTCCAACTGTTGAAAAATCTGGTTCTACAGTGTATTCATCATTGAAGGAGCTATCTTTAAAATATGAACATTTAGTATGTGATTGTGGTGGTAAAAATGATGCAAGTGGTCGCTATGCTTTGTTAGTAAGTGATTTAGTTATTATTCCTGTATTTCCATCTAATATAAGTTTAATGACCTTAAATCAATCATTGCGATCTGTTGAAGAAGCAAAGGTACAAAATGAAAATTTACAAGCAATTATTATTTTAACAGGAGTTAATTCTAATCCGCGTGTAAAAGATACTGATGAGGCTCGTGAAGCAATAAATGATTTGATAAAAGAAGTTGATCTGGATGATGAGACTCGTATAGAACAAGCCCTAACCACAGCAGAAAAACTGGAACAAAAAAAGCCTCTTCCAATACCAGAGAGAATCTACATCCTGAATAAAACTGCTGACTTGGTTGAAGCAAAGGCAGAGGAATTTGCCCGACAGTCTGCAGAAGAAGGCGGAAAGCCTTTGATCGACTCCCGAATTGAACTGACCCGGGCAGTACAAGGAATACGCGAAGCCGCAAATTCAATCGGCCAACTCACAGGACATGAGATTCCAATGAACCTGACGCCTTCATCCATGAACCGGATGGCATTTACCACCCGCGAACCTATTGGTATAGTTGCTGCCATCAGTGCCTTTAATCATCCTTTTAATTTAATTGTTCACCAAGTAATACCTGGAGTAGCCGTAGGTTGCCCAGTGATTGTAAAACCCGCACGCACAACCCCCCTATCTTGTTTAAATCTCGTCAACTGCCTATACGAAGCTGGTTTACCAAAAGAAATGTTAAGCATAATTACAGGTTCTCCTGAATATTTTGGCGATGCGCTCATTAGCGATGATAGCATAAGATTGATAAGTTTTACGGGTGGAGTGGAAGCAGCAAAAATTATTCAGAAAAAAGCAGGTTTAAAGAA
>ENA-OSET01003832-OSET01003832.1-sediment-metagenome-genome-assembly--contig:-NODE-3832-length-13581-cov-4.401140_pt1 | contig 13581 bp, 15 predicted proteins | sample MGYA00237882_ERZ534229 | MGnify/ENA primary metagenome ERZ534229 (study PRJEB26408, sample SAMN06266212) | sediment metagenome | isolation source: Hudson Canyon methane seep mesocosm | place...
GATAACTTGTTGGATGAAGATATCTATTTCCCAAGCGTAAACCGACGTACAGTTAACTCAGTACCGCATCATGCAGGCCGAGGCTTTTATGCCACAATAAGTATTGATTTCTAACTAGTTTTAAATAAAACTAATAGAAACAAAAAAGCCGTGATATTTATCACGGCTTTTTTGTTTGAATGTTCGATGAACTGTTTATGCTGTGTATCGTCTACGTAAGCCAACTAAGCCCATTAATGCAGGGCCAAATAACCAAAGTGCTGCAGGTAAAGGTACTTCAGAGATTGAAGTATTAAAGAAGGCAACATGTGACATCCCATTAAATGCGTTTCCATTTTTATTTGGAGCAAAGAATGTATTCCAAAACACTTGTGAGACGGCAGTATCGAATAAACCGACAAAGGTTTTATTGCCACCTTTTACCATAAAACCATTAAATGTAAAGTCACCAGCTGTATATGAGCCAGAGGTTCCAGTTGAAACTAAGCCTGGATAAACATCATTACCAGAGCTTGTAAAATCAGTCACGATAAAAGATGAACCAATGGCATTTAGTGCGCCTTGTAAATGGAGGCCATCAATTGCGTTAGGGTTGGCATCAACAATGAGATATGCTTCGTTGGGACCTGTAGTCGTACTACTAAAATTGTTTACTGTATTGATGTACTGGTAACCAGTTGACGAGAAATCAGTAATCTCACCGGAACCATTCGCAGTATTATACAAAGCAGCAGAAGCAATCGATGTGCTTAGCAACATCATGATTGGAACTAACAAAGATGTAATTTTTATCAAAGTTTTCATTGCCTACTCCTAGTAGAGGCTTTTACCTTATATGTGAGTCAGTTCACATCGTCGCCGTACATAGTATGGGTAGGCAGTATATATGTATATAGTACTTTGGTACTAGTTCTGTCATTTTGTGACTTTTTGATAGTGTTATATCGGTTTCAAGGTTTTCTCTGAATAGCTTACATTTATTGTTCAGGGTAGAATTCGCCTAAGTAATTAAGTTTTATTTAAACTCAAACATTCACACCAAATCAGGAACAATGATGATTGGAAGCCTTTTTATCGTTGCGGCACCTTCGGGTGCAGGCAAAACCAGCCTAGTAAATGCGTTGGTTGCCAAGCATCAAAATATTAAATTATCGGTATCTCATACGACACGGAAAGCACGCGATGGCGAAGTTGATGGCCAAGATTATTTTTTTGTCAGTCAGGAAAAATTTGCGCAAATGCGTGATGCTGGCAGCTTTTTAGAATCCGCTACGGTATTTGATAATTCCTATGGAACCTCAAGTGATGCGGTTATGTCTCAGCTAGAACAAGGCAAAGATGTAATTTTGGAAATTGATTGGCAGGGCGCACAACAGGTACGGAAAAATCATCCTGATTGCACTAGCATCTTTATCCTGCCGCCTTCTAAGGCTACATTAGTAGAGCGTTTACGTGGTCGTGGTCAGGATGATGAAGAGACAATTGCTCGTCGTATGCGCGATGCCGAAGATGAAATGTCACATTATGTTGAGTTTGATTATTTGATCATTAATGATGATTTTGAGTTGGCATTAGCTGAGTTAGAGGCCATCATTACCGCTAGAGGAAAATCTTTGGCTGTTCAAAAACAGGCACAAGAAAATTTATTAATGGAACTTCTGGCGTAAGTGCTGGATATTTCGTAGAATTACTCGTTTTTTTTGGGGAAGAATATGGCTCGTACAACAGTAGAAGATTGTTTAGATAACGTAGAAAACCGCTTTGAATTAGTATTGGTCGCATCAAAGCGTGCACGTGAAATTTCCATGGGTGCCGATGCAATGGTTGAGTTAGAGAATGATAAACCGACTGTATTAGCGTTACGTGAAATTGCTGAAGGTTTGGTTGATGCAAGTATTCTGACAAAAACCAGTGCTCGTGAACATGCTGCAGAAAGCATTGTTGCTGAAGAAGAAGTTACAACAACGGTAGACTAAACCGGTGAGTGCAAAACCTACGGTTGCCGGTGAACTGGTCCAGATCCAAGAGGCCGAGCCGAAGTTAACAATTGAAGATCTGTGTTTTGCCACTTCAAATTATTTAGAATCACAACAGGTTGATAACATTCGCCGTGCCTATTTCTACGCAGAACAGGCACACGAAGGACAAATGCGTCGTTCTGGCGAACCTTATATTACTCACCCATTAGCCGTTGCTCATGTATTGGCCATTATGCATATGGATCATGAGTGCATTATGGCTGGTTTATTACACGATGTAATTGAAGATACGGACGTTAGCAGTGAAGAATTAGCTGCTGAGTTCAGTGAAGAAGTCGCCTTATTGGTCAATGGAGTGAGTAAATTGGCTCAGGCTGCGTTTGAAACGCGGCTGCATGCGCAAGCAGAAAATTTAAGAAAAATGTTATTGGCGATGTCACAGGATATTCGAGTGATCATCGTCAAGTTAGCTGATCGCCTACATAATATGCGGACCTTGGTGCATTTACGTCCGGAAAAACGCCGCCGTATTGCTCATGAAACACTTGAAATCTATGCGCCTATTGCTCAGCGATTGGGCATGAACTTGATGCGTTGTGAGTTGGAAGATTTAGGCTTTCACGTTTTATATCCGATTCGCTATCGCGTATTAGCTGATGCGGTACGAAAATCGCGTGGTAATCGTAAAGAAATCGTCAATCAGATCACCAACTCTATTCTGAATAGAATGGAACAAGAGAAGATCAGCGCTGATATCCAGGGGCGCGAGAAAAACCTTTATAGCTTGTATAAGAAAATGGTGAATAAGCATTTATCCTTTTCTGACGTTATGGATATGTACGCTTTTCGCATTATCGTTGATGATGTTGATACCTGCTACCGCATGTTGGGTGTTGTCCATAATCTCTATAAACCGGTTCAGGGTAAGTTTAAAGACTATGTCGCCATCCCTAAGGCCAATGGTTATCAATCTTTGCATACGGTGTTATTTGGCCCTTACAGTTTGCCTATTGAAGTGCAAGTCCGCTCACGAAATATGGATCAAATGGCTGAAGCGGGTGTTGCCGCACATTGGTTATATAAAACGGGTGATAGTGAAGGCAGTAATCAGGCACATCGCCGAGCTAGGCAGTGGCTACAAGGCATTTTAGAAATGCAAAAGGACTCTGGCGATTCAATCGAGTTCTTAGAAAATTTACGCATAGATTTATTTCCTGAAGAGATTTATGTCTTTACCCCTAAGGGCAAGATCATGTCCTTACCGCGAGGAGCAACAACTGTCGATTTTGCTTATGCGGTGCATTCAGATATTGGTGATGCCTGTGTCGCGGCTCGAGTTGGTCGACATTTAGTCCCGCTTAGCACCCAGCTGGATAATGGTGAATCAGTTGAAATTATCACGTCACCATCGACACATCCTAATCCTGCATGGCTGAATTTTGTGATCACAGCCAAAGCACGATCAAACATTCGTCATTTCCTCAAACAATTACGTAATGATGAAGCCGTGATGTTAGGACGACGCTTGTTAAATAAACATTTACAAGCCTTTTCCGTTCAAATCAAAGACATTCCGCATCAACGTATGCACGACTTATTGGAAGAGTTAGAGCTGGAGAGCTTGGACCATTTATTAGACGATATTGGTCTGGGTAATCGCTCGGTCTTTTTGGTGGCTCAAAAATTACTACAAGATGATTTGTCCCCCGAGAATGAACAACAGCCTCTACTCATTGCGGGTACTGAAGGCATGGTGGTGAATTTTGCTCGTTGTTGTCACCCAATACCAGGTGATCCGATCAGTGGCTTTGTCAGCGCTGGCCGCGGCATTATTATTCATCAGCTAGGTTGTAAAACGATAGTTAATTTACGTGATCAACAAGAAAAATGGTTGGATGTAGCATGGTCGCCGGATGTTAATCGTGAATTCCCCGTTGATATTGTGATACATGCAAAAAATCAGCGCGGTGTATTGGCCACTATCGCCGTGGCCGTATCGGAAGCTGATTCCAATATAGATAATGTGATGGTTGATGAGCGCGATAGTGAGTATTCAGATCTGCGATTAACCATAGAAGTGATTAATAGACAACATCTAGCGCGAGTGATTCGTCGTTTACGTCGTATAGACGTGGTTGAACGCATCGCACGTATCAATCAATAGTCATAATATTTGAGTTTAATTAGATCGCCTTTTGGGCGATAACAATGGAGAACAACATGGCACGCGAAATTATTCATACTTCAAATGCACCAGAGGCAATCGGTACTTATTCTCAGGCAGTAAAAGTGGGAGATACCGTGTATCTATCAGGACAGATTCCTCTTGTTCCTGAAACGATGACGGTGGTAGAAGGTGATTTTTCTACTCAAGTACGCCGTGTGTTTGATAATTTATCAGCTGTTGCTGATGCTGCCGGTGGCAGCTTGCAAGATATTGCAAAGTTAAATATTTTCCTAACAGACTTGAGCTATTTCGGCACGGTTAACGAGATTATGGCGGAATATTTCCAACAACCTTATCCTGCACGTGCGGCAGTTGGTGTGGCCTCTTTACCTAAAGATGTGCCCGTTGAAATGGATGCGGTAATGTACCTAGGTGCGTAGAAAAAAAGAAATAGATTAGGTAACGGCTGTGGCAGACAATGTGGCTTTATCACAGCCCGTTACGGACTTAAAAGGTGTTGGTGAAAAAGTGGCCGAACGCCTGAAAAAAATAGGCATACAACAGATTCAAGATCTGTTGTTTCACCTGCCTTTACGCTATCAAGATAGAACTCGCCTTTTTCCTTTAGGCAGCCTCCGGCTTCAACAAGAATGTTTGATTGAAGGCACGATTAAACTGAGCCAAGTTAAATTTGGTCGCCGTCGTTCCTTGTTATGTCACATCGAAGACGGTACTGGCTCTTTGGTCTTGCGATTTTTCCATTTTTCCAAAGTACAGCAACAGCAATTAGCTAAAGGTGTGCGCATACGTTGCTTTGGTGAAGTACGAAATGGCCCGTCTTCATTTGAAATGGTGCATCCTGAATATCAGTTGATCGCTGCAGAGGGACTCGTTCCTGTCGATAGTGAACTCACACCGATATATCCAACAACAGAAGGTTTGCACCAACTGAGTTTAAGAAAGCTACTTAAACAGGCATTGGCTTTTTTGGATAACAATACGCTGCCAGAGTTATTGACTGATAACGATCGTTTACATCCCGTTGCGAATTATTCATTAACAGAAGCCTTACGTTATGTGCATCAGCCACCACCGGATGTAGATGTTCAGCAATTACTAGAACGTACGCATCCTACGCAACGACGATTGGCTTATGAAGAGTTGTTGGCGCACCAGGTCAGTATGCGGCAATTACGTCAACGTATTCAGCATCATAAAGCCCCGGTTCTTGATGGTATGGAGGAGCATGGCCAGCAGTTTTTAGCTCAATTACCCTTTCCATTAACCAAAGCACAACACCGCGTGATTGATGAGATCTTGTTTGATATTCGTCAAGCACAGCCGATGCAACGTTTGGTTCAAGGTGATGTTGGTTCAGGTAAAACAGTGGTTGCTGCCATGGCCGTGGTTGCAGCGGTGTCAGCAGGTTATCAGGCGGTGATGATGGCACCGACGGAATTGTTAGCCGAACAACATTTTCAAACATTTAAAACGTGGTTATTGCCGTTGGGCATGAATGTCGGCTGGTGTGCTGGCAAGCAAACTGCCTCAGAAAGGAAGCAGGTGTTAACTGAGCTGAAATCTGGTGAAATTCGAGTTGCTGTGGGCACTCATGCCTTATTTCAGGATGAGGTTACCTTTAATAACTTAGGATTAGTGGTCATTGATGAGCAACATCGATTTGGCGTGCATCAACGCTTAGCCTTGAGAGATAAAGGCCGCCAAATTGATCAGATGCCACATCAATTGGTGATGACGGCAACACCTATTCCGCGAACATTAGCCATGACGGCTTATGCTGATCTCAATGTGTCTGTTATTGATGAATTGCCGCCAGGACGTAGTCCCGTGACCACCGTGGTGATGCCTGATGTTCGGCGTGAAGATATTGTTGCGCGGGTTGCCGTTGCTGGGCAAGAAAAACGTCAAGTATATTGGGTGTGTACCTTGATTGAAGAATCGGAACATTTGCAATGTAAGGCGGCTGAAGATAGTGCAACAGAGCTACAACAAGCTTTGCCTGATTTACGAATAGCCTTAGTGCATGGCAGGATGAAATCTGTAGACAAAGAAGTCATCATGCAAGCTTTTAAGGCTGGTGAGATTGATCTACTCGTTGCAACGACCGTGATTGAAGTGGGTGTGGATGTACCCAATGCCAGCTTGATGGTGATTGAAAATGCAGAGCGGTTGGGTTTGGCACAGTTGCATCAATTACGAGGACGAGTTGGGCGAGGCAGTGTGCAGAGTCATTGTGTATTGATGTATCACCCACCGTTGTCAGACAATGGTCAAGCACGGTTAAAATGTTTGCGTGAAACTAATGATGGCTTTGTTATCGCCCAGCGTGATCTTGAATTACGTGGCCCTGGTGAATTATTAGGAACACGCCAAACAGGCTTGCCACAATTTCGAGTGGCAGATTTAGTCGATGATCAGGATTTAGTTGCTGTGATGCAAGAGGCGGCTGATCATTTTTTACAAGCGACACCTGAACGAGCCGATGCATTAATTACACGATGGTTTGGTCACAAAATCGATTTTGGACAAGTATAAAATGATAAAAGAAATGTATATACCCAAACACCTTAGCTCTGAAACCTACCTTTCCAATGAGTTTGGGTATAAATGAAATATTGGACTCGATGGCATACCCCACAACGCCGCTTGATGCCTGCAGGGATGAAGTCTTGGTTGACTGATACAGGATCGTTAACTCGCCGCTTACAGCAATCAAATACACATGGTTTTTCAGTACAGTTATTAGGCAACCACTGGATAAAACCGTTAGCCGATGAATGTTTAGATATGGGCATTCCGTTTACTCAAATGGCGATGCAGCGAGAAGTACGATTACTGGATGGTGCCAATGCCAATGTGTATGCGAGAACGGTGATCCCGCTTGCTACCTATCAGGTCATGAAGCAGCGTTTTAGCGGCTTAGGCAATAAATCCTTAGGTGAGTTATTGTTTACTGAACCATCAGTAAAACGTGGACCGATTGAGGTTGCACGTTTAAAGGCTGGTGAATGGTTATATGAAATGGCGGTATTGGAAGAAGACTATCGCCCTGAAGAACTGTGGGCAAGGCGTTCTCATTTCTACATTGGCGGCAAGGTTCTGTTGGTGAATGAGATATTTTTGCCGACTTTAGACTGGAGCAAGTAGTGGAATCGTTACAGCAGAAAGTAATGCCCTATGTGCAATTAATGCGCTTAGACAAACCGATAGGCATATTGCTATTGCTTTGGCCTACCTTGTCCGCATTATGGATTGCAGCGGAAGGTGTGCCCGATTTAGGTGTTTTAACGGTGTTTGTATTGGGTGTCATTGCAATGCGTTCAGCGGGCTGTGTCATTAACGATTATGCCGATCGTGATATTGATGGTCTTGTTGCTAGAACGGTTAACCGACCTTTGGCTACAGGTGTATTGCAAGCCAAACATGCCTTGATTACTTTTGCATGTCTCTGCCTTTTAGCCTTTGTATTAGTTCTGTTTCTAAATAAAATGACCATCTTATTGTCATTTGTCGCTTTATTTCTGGCGGCCAGCTATCCCTTCATGAAACGTTACACCTACTTGCCTCAGGTCTATTTGGGGGCTGCTTTTGGTTGGGCAATTCCGATGGCCTTTGCCGCTCAGACTCAAACTGTACCGGTTGTCGCGTGGTTATTATTTTTAGCAAACATTTTGTGGGCAACGGCGTATGATACATTTTATGCCATGGCGGATCGTGAGGATGATTTATTAGCCGGAATAAAATCAACAGCTATTTTATTTGGTGATGATGACCGTATTATTATCGGCATATTACAAGTTTGTTTTCTTTTAGTAATGATATTGATTGGTGCCCAATTGGAATTGGGCGTTGAATATTATTTAGGGGTATTGCTGGCTACTATTCTTTTTGTCTATCAGCACGTTTTGACGAAAGAAAGACAACCGGCACAGTGCTTGCAGGCGTTTCTGAACAATAACTGGGTAGGTGCTGCATTATTTGTTGGTATTACCGTCCATTACGGATTAAGTTGACACTGTAGACAAATTGACGAGGTCGCACGTGAGCGAAAATATATATACCCGTAAGATGGGAGAGGAATACGATATCGTATTCCGCCAGTGCGTAAGCTTAAATACTGAATTGCACAAGTTAGTGCCTTTAGCTAAACAAATGCATTTATTGTCATCAAATGCGGTTAGCTCTGCTGCAAGAGCAGGTACGGAAGGCGATGCTTTTCGTGTGTTAACGCAAGATATTCAATTGCTCGGCGATGAAGTTTCACATTGCATTTCTGATACGCAAAAAGTTATCAATGAGATAGTGACATTAGCTTCACATCTAGCACGTTCATTTTCCAGTTACATTATCTACCTAGATTTACTGAACCACCTTGATGAAAAAACAATGAAAACATCGCCCAAATATTTTGAGAGCGGGCAGAAGAATGTGGTTGATGATATTAGAGATAATAATAATAAATTAAGTCGCTGCTTAGGCACATTAAGCAATTTACTGTCGCCGGTTTCAACTCTGGTTAAAAAAGGTGAGTATCTTGCCGTGTGTTCCTCGGTAGAAGCCGCAAGCGCTGGTGAACATGGGGTGAGCTTTGAAGCCGTTGCCACAATGTTACGAGAGTTAGTAGGGCAATTAGGGACGCAATCTACAAGACAAAGTTCGTTACTACGTGACTTGTCAGACGCGATGGAAAAACAACAACAAAATCAGAGGAATTTGATGTATGCGCGTTGAACATTTATTTAATAAAAATACCCATAGTTGGATGGTGATGGGGCGTGACGATGACCGCCGCAAAGAAGTTATTGATACCAACCAATATCTTATTCAGCACAATGGTCGTGGCATCTTATTAGATCCGGGTGGTGTAGAAAACTTTGCTGTTGTTGCTGCTGAGTTTTCTAAGCATTTTGACTTGGCTGATGTTGAAGCTGTATTTGCATCGCATCAAGATCCGGATGTCATTTCATCGTTATCATTATGGATACAAACCAATCCTAATTTAATCGTATATGTACCGAAAATATGGGTAAGTTTTATTACTCATTTTGGGGTTAAATTAGAGAATATTCGTCCGATCCCTGATGAAGGTGGTTTTATCACTTTAGGCGGACATGACTTGGAAGTAGTGCCTGCTCATTATCTGCATTCACCAGGTAATTTCTCGTTATATGATCCACAAGCCAAGATATTTTTCTCTGGTGATATTGGTGCTGCTTTGTTACCTGAAGATTATACCGATCTATTTGTCACCGACTTTAGCGAGCATACCAAAAGCATGGAATACTTCCATCGTCGTTGGATGCCATCAAATGCAGCTAAAATGCGCTGGATTGCTGAAGTGCGTAAACGTGATGTCGAAATGTTGTGCCCGCAGCATGGGGCCATTTTTAAAGGTGAAGATATTGAAAACTTCCTTACGTGGTTTGAAAATCTGGATGTTGGTTCAGGTTGGAGTAGTGTACGTTAACAACGTTATATAAATGATTTTGTGAGAGAATAATCTCATGAAGTCATGGATGACAATTGGATTTTTCTTTGGCCTGCTATTGCAGGCCAATTTGTTTGCAGCAGATGTTTTTCGTAGTGAAAATGATCAAGGCGTAGTTAGCTTTTCTGATCAACCTTCTAATGGGGCACAAAAACTCAAACCTAGCGTTCAATCTAATCGTTATCTGCATGCTGTTGCTAAAGTATATGATGGCGATACGATCATTTTAGAAAATGATGAACGTGTTCGTTTACTTGGTATAAATACCCCTGAGATTGAAAGCCATCATCGTCAAGGCGAAAAAGGTGGGCAGGCAGCTAAGCGATGGTTGCAGGCTAAATTACAACAAGGGAAGGTTTACCTAGAATATGATCAGCAAAAGCGAGATAAATATAAACGTTTATTAGCTCATTGTTTTTTGCCTAATGATGAGCATTTAAATAAAACGATCATTGAAGCTGGATTGGCCAGTTTAAGCATCTTGCCTCCGAATATCCGTTATAGCGAAACATTAATATCCGCTCAGCAGCAAGCGGAACAAGCTAAGCGTGGCTTATGGTCACAATCAGATTATAGGCCGCGGACTGTTTCTAGCTTATCAAAAGAGAACTCTAAGGGATGGCACCGTTTTTTGGCTACTGCAACAGCGATCAAAAAAAGTCGAAAATACGTACGATTAACATTGAGTAAAAATGCGGACATACGCATTCCTATAGCTAATTTGGAATTGTTTCCTGATTTGGAAACCTATCTTGATAAATCGCTAGAAATCAGAGGCTGGGCATCAAGATCAAAACAACATTTTTCAATTCTAGTGAGGCATCCTAGTGCAATTATTTTTCTCTAGAGAGTTGCTCACGTAGGCTTTCACGGCGAGCATGGTAGTTATCAGCATCTCCGTAGGTCAAAAAATTGCGATAACGTGTATGGGTGCCTAATGCTTTATGCGCATGTTTGATCGGACAAAAGTATTGTTCTGTACGTGCGAGAATTTCATGGCAATAAGCAATTAAACCATTGGCATATGAACAATATAGGCAGTGCCAACGTTCAAAAATGTTGAGATAGGCAAGATGGTGGCGATCAAAAACAATATAGTCACTGCGTTTAACTTTGCTGATCTTGTAGATAGGAAAACAACTTGCTTGATATAGACTGACTAAAAGGTCGACGAAGACTAAAGGAATAATCATGCTGTAAATAATTGGAGCTGTGATTAAGTTTAGTGGATGAACACGAAATAACCAACGCCATACACCGGTTTTTAATTTACGATGTAGTTGTTTAATGTTTTTTTCAAATTTGACCTGCTTACCTTTTAACTTGAAAGTAATCGTTTGCTCTTGCTGGTGTAATTCTTCGGCAAGTTCATCTTCGAGCTGTTTAATCTGTTCGAGAATTTGCTGAATTTTATGGTTTAGACTAGTCACAATAGGCTTATTTTTTTGGCCAATACTTTTGCATTTCTAAAAACAAAAATGAGGCAGACCAAGTAATCATTACTAAGCCGGTGAGAGACTCTAGTCCCGTTAAAAAGCGAATATGACCTGAGGGTTCAATATCACCAAACCCCAGCGTGGTGTAGCTGGTAAAAGAAAAGTAGGTGCAGTCGAGAAAGCTTTGATTAAAATTGCCGGATAAAGCGCCAAAACCATCAACATTGATCATCAGATAATAGCCTAGGGCAAATAGCCAGATCTCTACGATGTGGGCTAATAAAATAACAAAGACCCCCATCAAAACACGAAAACGCGGTCGTACTAAAAGTGTTGGTAATTGTCTAGCAAGCTGATAAAGCACTTCATAATGAATAATCACTGCGGCACAAATCAACAGTGTATTAATAAGAAATGTATAAATCATAGTGTTATTTGGCTTTGTGTACGCGGTTTCGTCCAGAGACCTTGGCGGCATATACCGCTTGATCTGCAGCATGAATAAGTTGCTTGCTAGTGTGAATTTCGGAGTTTTTTTCTAAGGTGGCCAGACCGACAGATAAGGTCATATTGAGTGTTGATGATGGACTGATTTGGAAATTAGTTTCAGCCACTTTTTCACGAATTCGATTGGCAAAGTCTTCGGCATCCTCACTGGTCGTATCAGCCAGCAAACAAACAAATTCTTCGCCACCGTATCTCGCCAGCACATCACTGGTACGCATGCTGTCATCAAGAATATGAGCAGTATGTTTGAGTACGGTATCACCGGCTTGATGACCATGGTTATCATTAACACGCTTGAAGTGGTCAAGGTCAATAAATAAACAAGATAACGGTGTTTTGCTACGTTGTGCGCGATTAACTTCTTCTTCAATTCGTTGATCAAAAAAGCGACGGTTATTAACCCCAGTTAATGGGTCGCGTAAACCGACTTGTTTGATATGCTCTTGTAAACGGGTATTTTCTATACATGCAGAGACGACAGCCGCTAGATGCTGAAGAAATTGAGTGCCAATGTTAGCTTGAAAACGGTCGTGTTTCCGACTACCTAGATTTAAACTGCCAATTAATCGATTCTGACGAACTAGTGGTAATAAGGCAACGGAACGAAGCGTATCATTATCAAGAAAAAGGTGTTGGTGCTGATGTAAAGAAAATTCAGATAACCGAGGTTTGCGTTGAACCGTGAAATATTGGTTAATTGATTGCAGGTTTTCTTTGAATAATAATCGCTTTGTCCACGGTGGCGGTGTTGATCGAGATTCAATTAAACGGCGAAATTCATATTCAGGATCATGTAACAACAAGGTGACTTCGGTCAGCTGAAATTTTTCTTTGTGTTGTTCAAGGATAATGGTCAACAACTCAAATAAATCAGAACAATTTAATAAGCTCAATTCATATTTTTGAAAGTTAGCTTGTTTAGCCTCATTGTTTTTGGCAATTTGTATCAGGCCATCAAGCTGAGCTTGTAACTTATCAACATCTTGTGACATCAATAGACTTTGTGATCGTAAATGGTTGTCCATGGGTGTTAATCATGGCGTATTGTGCGTGCAATTGTCCATAGTTCGATCGTTGTAACTCCTTCATGACGCAATAATTTTGCGGCTGCATTGGCGGTATGGCCGGTGGTTAGTACATCATCAATTAATGCGATATGCCGAGGTAACGATGATGAATGAACGTTGAATGCGCGCCGCATATTACGTTTGCGCTGATCATAGGGTAACGATGCTTGTGGTACGGTGTCTCGACTCCGGATCAGTGTATCCATGCTGATCGGGATAGCTAATTTACGTGACAGACTTTTTGCCAACTCTAAAGCCTGATTGTAACCTCGCTGTCTTAAGCGACGCGGATGTAATGGAATGGGTATTAACAACTCGGGTAAGGTTGTATGTTGAAGATGCTCAACCATCAAGTCTGCAAAAACGTCAGTTAGATAGAGTTTGTCACGATATTTAAAATCAGCAATCAACCGATCTATCGGACTTTTATAGATGAATACACTGATGCTGTTATCTTGTTCTGGAGGGTGAGTAAGACATTGGCCACACTGGAGCGAAACTGACAGTGGAGTAGCACAACGAGGGCAACATTCACCTAGTTTGGGAAAATCTTTAATGCAATCAGCACATAAAGGCTGACTTTTGCAATGCACACCGCAGAGTAAACACGGTATAGGTAACAGATTACTGTATAATCGCGTTATTTGATGTGCCAATTTTGATAAACAATCCTTTGCCATCAAGACTTAATCCATTTAAATCTATTGAAATAACATAATGCCTGAAAATGTAGTAAATACCGACCAAATTATCCGTCACAATTGGCAAACTGAAGAAGTTGAAGCCTTATTTGCTTTACCTTTTGCAGACTTGATGTACCAAGCTCAAACCGTACACCGAGCCAACTTTGATCCTAATGCTGTGCAAATCAGTACTTTATTAAGTATTAAAACCGGTGGCTGTGCTGAAGATTGCG
>ENA-OSET01003834-OSET01003834.1-sediment-metagenome-genome-assembly--contig:-NODE-3834-length-13579-cov-65.573915_pt1 | contig 13579 bp, 12 predicted proteins | sample MGYA00237882_ERZ534229 | MGnify/ENA primary metagenome ERZ534229 (study PRJEB26408, sample SAMN06266212) | sediment metagenome | isolation source: Hudson Canyon methane seep mesocosm | place...
ACAAATGATGCTTATTACATTCCCAATAAGGCTGTCTGGCCAATTATTGGTACAGTAGGTCTTATGACCACTTTAGCTGGCTTTGCAAATTACTTAAATGGTAATGCTGGCGGATCAACCTTTATGATTATTGGGTTGGTTATTTTTATCACGATGCTGGCTGGCTGGTTTACATTACAGTCTACAGAAAGTGAATCAGGTATGTATAACCATGGGGTAGGAATTTCTTACCGTATGGGAATGATGTGGTTTATTTTTTCAGAAATCATGTTCTTTGCAGTTTTTTTTGGTGCTTTGTATTACACACGTAATCTATCAACTGATTGGCTGGCTGGTATTGGTGACGGCCCCGGTCGTTCAACAGGCATGTTATGGGAAGGGTTTACTAATTCATGGCCAACAAATGGTCCTGGAAATATAGGTGGTGAATTTGAAGAAATGGGAGCTTTTGGCTTACCATTAATTAACACCTTATTACTATTAACAAGTGGTGTTACATGTACTTGGGCACACCATGGCTTGCTTGCTAAGAATCGTAGCCAACTGATTAAAGGCTTAGCCGCAACAGTGGGTTTAGGGTTTATTTTTGTTGCTTGTCAAGCACTTGAGTACTATGAAGCGTATCATGAAATGGGTCTTACTTTAGGGTCTGGAGTATATGGTTCAACATTCTTTATGTTAACTGGTTTCCATGGATTTCACGTTTGTGTAGGTGCAATCATGTTATCGGTCATACTATTCCGTAGTTGGAAAGGTCACTTTACACCAGAAAATCATTTTGCATTTGAAGGTGCAGCTTGGTACTGGCATTTTGTTGATGTGGTATGGCTAGGTTTATTTATTTTTGTTTATATTATATAAATAAATAAGTAGACATAAAAAAAGCGCAGTCATTATGACTGCGCTTTTTTTTTGCCTAAAATGTTTGTGCAAAAAACAGAATTAAGGCAAGGTCGGGTGATAGCTAGAATAGCAAAAACTGTTAAATAATTAATACAACAGATGAAAAAATTATGGGGTTTGAGCTGTATTAGCTAAAAGTTTTTGCTGTTTTTGCATTTGAATTCTTGCTCCTATACCTTCAGGTTTAATCATTCCTGTTATCAATGCAATATAGAGTAAAATAAATAATACCAAGGACATGCCAATTCTATAACTCAGTGCTTTAACTGTTTTGGCAGAATCATTTTTCTCTTTGCGGATAACTAAATGGTATAAGGCAGAACCTAAACTAAATAGAATAAACAGAAATATGATAATAAAAATAATTTTGATAGACATGTTTTGCAGTGATTTTGTGAAAGTTATGAATAGAGTAATATAAAAACATGAAATTAACTATTGCTAAAACAGAATTCCAATTTAGTGTTTTTTCAATATCATTATATGTGGTTCTGATCATTTTGTTAGTATCTCTAGGTTTTTGGCAGTTAGGCCGATCAGAACAAAAGCAAGTTTTTATAAATAAACAATTGTTATCTGCAGATAAAGAGGTTTTAAAATTAACAGATACTATTGATTTAAATAAAAGCAGATATAGAACAACAGAATTAACTGGCTACTTTGAATCTAGCAAGCAATTTCTTATAGATAATCAAATTGTAAATGGAGTGGTGGGTTACTTTGTTATAACACCATTTAAAATTTCGGAGTTAGATCGTTCGGTATTAGTTAATAGAGGTTGGGTTAGATTAAATAAAGATCGCAGAGTGTTACCTGAAATAGCAATTGAAGATACAAAACGAACAATCATCGGAAGAATAAATCATTTTCCTGCTGTTGGTTTTCATTTAGAGGGTGCAGAGATTCCAACTGAAAACTGGCCATCGGTCGTACAAGTTGTCGATGTTAAAGTGCTTGCAGAAAAATTAGGATATTCATTATTTCCTTTCCAAATTGAACTGGATAAAACAATGAGTGATGGTTACAGTCGTAACTGGAAAAATAAAACCATCATGCCACCTGAAAAACATGTTGCTTATGCCGTACAATGGTTCGGTTTAGCTATAACGTTAACAGTATTATTTTTTGGATTTAGTAGAAGACGTAAATGAACGAATTGAACGAACAACAAAAGAAAAACAATCGCACGGTAATTATTATTTTTACCATGTCGATTATTCCTTTTTGTATTGCCTGGTATTTATCAAGCAGTGCAACCTGGATGGGTGGTGGAACAAATAATGGTAAATTAATAACGCCACCTATTACAACAGAATTTAATCAATTTGTTGGGTATGATGAATTTTCTACAAAGAATTTACACGAGATAAAGGGGCACTGGGTATTAATGAATGTAGTACCTAATAAACAATGTAATGAAGTGTGTCAATTTGCAATATTTAAAACCAAGCAACTAAGAGTAATGATGGGCAAAGACCTTACTAGAAGTCGTCGTCTAGTACTTGTCGCTGCTGAATTTGAACAAACAGTTGAGCAATTATTTTGGAAAGAAGAAAGTAAGACTGGCAAAACTGTGCAAGAAGACAAAAGGTTGTTAAGAGTAAAGCTACTACCTGCATTACTGGATAAATTAAACAAAGTTAGAACATCAGGGATACCAGAAGGGATGCTTTTCTTAATGGACCCATTAGGCAATGTTATGATGCAGTACGAGCCAGAGTTCGATCCGTATAAAGTTAAGGATGACTTACGTAAATTATTAAAAATATCACAGATTGGTTAAAGAAATGTTTAGAAAAACTACGTTATTTACCTTAGTTTTAGCGTTAATTGTTATTGTTTTTAGTTCCACTGTTAGATTGTCAGATGTAGCAGCGGGTTGTCCTGAATGGACTGGTTGGCCAGGATGTTATGGCGAAGTATCTACTGTAGATAATGCTTTTACTCCCCCCTCAATAATACCTGCTGAAGTTAAAAAAGCATTTAAAGAATGGGTTACTTACCAGTCTGTCATTGTATTTTTAGGTGTTTTAGTACTGTTATTAACTGTTTCGGCTTGGATGCAGGCGGGGTATCGTCTGGCTGCTGTTATTTCTAGTAATGTACTGCTGGTTGTGATGGGAATGCAGTTAGTACTAGGAATGTGGGCTGTTAAAGCTAAATTGATGCCTGCTGTAGTAACAGGACAATTATTATTAGCTTGTATTTCAGTTTGGCTTTTATTTTGGATGTATTTACGTTCAAACTCAGAAATAAAACCTAACGAACAGGGAAGTACTGGACCTAAGTTGTTAGCAAGAGTTGGTTTTGTAGCTTTGTTTCTACAAATTACTCTGGGTTTTTGGGTGAGTACCAACCAAGCAGGTCTAGCTTGTGCCGGTTTCCCTAACTGTAGTGGTGAATGGTTACCCGCAGTTGATTATTTATCAAGCCTGAATTTATTTTCAGCACTGCAAAGTGGATATACAGGAATCCTGTCGTTTGATGGGCAGGTAGCAATACATTGGGCTCATCGTATTGGGGCTATCCTCAGTTTTGTTTTGTTGACTATCATTACTTTATCAGCAACATCAGAAAACTATGCAAGGCCTGTAAGAAAGTCTGGATTATTGCTAAGTCTGCTGTTATTAGTAGAACTTATGTTGGGTATCTTTAGTGTCAAACTAGAGTTGCCAGTATTCTTTGTAGTTGTTCATAATCTATTTGCAGTGCTATTGATGTTTCCGTTAATAGCCATTAGTTTTTATAGTAAATATGGTTTTATTGAACCAGAAACTGAAGGAGCTATTGATGTTGTCGTAGAGCCTGATGTTGTTGCTACGGCTGATGAAGTAAAAGAAATTGATGAAGTAGCAACAGCTGATTCTTTATATTTACGTTTAAAATCTCAATTAAAGAAAACACGAACCGGTATAGGCGGTGTTTTATCAGCAATTCCTGTTGGCCAAAAAGCAATAAACCAAGATCTTTTAGAAGAAATTGAATCAAGCTTGATAATGGCTGACCTTGGAATAGAAACTACAAGTGTAATTATTGCTGAATTAACAGAACGTTTAGAGCGTAAACAATTAAATGATGGGGAAGCTTTAGAGGAAGCGTTAAAACAAACCTTATTAGATATATTGGAACCGTGTGATAAAGCACTGGAAATCCCCAAACAGGATATTCCTTTTGTTATTTTAGTAGTGGGTATTAATGGTGTTGGTAAAACGACAACTATAGGTAAATTAGCTAAACGTCTAAAAATGCAAGGGCATAGTGTCATGTTGGCTGCTGGGGATACTTTTAGAGCAGCGGCTGTTGAACAGCTTCAAGTATGGGGCGAACGCAATGAAATTCATGTTGTCGCTCAACATACAGGAGCAGATTCAGCCTCGGTAATTTTTGATGCAGTTCAATCTGCCCAAGCTAAAGGTATTGATGTACTTATTGCTGATACAGCAGGAAGGTTACATACTAAATCTAACTTAATGGAAGAATTAAGTAAGATTAAACGCATCATGAAAAAAGTGGATGAAACTGCGCCGCATGAGGTTTTATTAGTATTGGATGCTGGTACAGGTCAAAATGCTCTATCACAAACAAAAACCTTTAATGAAGTTGTTGAACTATCAGGGTTGGCAATAACAAAATTAGATGGAACTGCAAAAGGTGGTGTTATATTTTCTCTGGCCAATCAGTTTAAACTACCTATTCGGTTTATTGGAGTTGGTGAAGGAATTGATGACTTGCAAGACTTTGATGCAAAATCCTTTATTGAAGCTTTATTTGTAAAAGATTAATTAATCTTATTTTAATGCTCTTTCTTGTAGGGAAGGGCTTAAGAGCTATAATGATAGGGTAGAAAAGGATATAAAGTTGCTCTAAAGCCCTCTCTTGATGGAGAGGGTTGGGTGAGGAGAAAGTAAATAGATCTCTTTTTCAATGATTCTCTATGGATTAAGAGATAAAGCAAAAACACTAGTAAAACAACGCTTAACAGTGGTAATGTTTAAAACAAATGCTTAAATTTGATCATGTAAGTAAACGATATGCAGATGCTGGTGATGCACTATTAGATGTGAGTTTTCACCTAAAAGCAGGTGAAATGGCTTTTTTAACAGGGCATTCAGGCGCGGGGAAAAGTACATTGCTTAAATTAATAGCAATGATGGAACTCAGTACGCGAGGAAATATTTTATTAGATGGTCAAAATCTAAATAAAATAACAGAAAAACAAATCCCCTTTATAAGAAGAAAGTTAGGTTTAATTTTTCAGGATAATAAGCTATTACAGGATAGAACTATTTTTGATAATGTAGCTTTACCTCTTGTAGTATCAGGATATAGTTACCAAGAAATTGGTCGCAGAGTAAGAGCATCATTAGATAAAGTTGGCTTGCTAGGCAAAGAAAAAAAATATCCCTTAGCCTTATCAGGTGGTGAACAACAGCGAGTAGGTATCGCACGGGCAGTCATTAATAAGCCTCGATTGATTTTAGCTGATGAACCTACTGGAAATTTAGACCCAGAATTATCAGCAGAAGTTATGCATTTATTTGAACAGTTTCAGAAAGTTGGAGTTACTGTATTAATAGCAAGCCATGATGTCGATTTATTAAGTCAAATGGGGCATAGAATATTAACTTTGGACCATGGTCAGCTAAAAGCTAGTTAATAATGAAACATAATTCTCGACAGATAAAAAATAAAGATAACAACGGTTTTTCAGAACAGTTAAAAGCTTATCTGTTATTGCATGCTCATGCCTTATTTTCCAGTCTTGGGAGAATGGTAAGAAATTCATTTACTTCAATAATGACTATTATTGTTATGGCCATTGCTATTTCACTTGCCTCAGGTTTTTATCTGTTAGTTGTCAATATGCAGCAATTAACGGGTGAACTTGAAGCGACCAATCAAATATCATTGTTTTTAAAAACAAATGTAAGTGATAATGCTGGTGAAAAATTAGCAGAAGAAATCAGAAAAAATAATGCGATCGATAAAGTTGTTTTAATTACCAAAGAACAAGCGTTAACCGAATTTAAACAATATAGTGGGTTTGGAGATGTTTTAGATATACTAGAAAACAACCCATTGCCCACAGTTATACAAGTTTTACCCAGTAATACTCTAAATGATATGCAGGGCATCGAAAACCTAATGAAGCAGTTTAATCAACTGGAAAAAGTTGATTTTGCACAACTGGATATGAAATGGGTGCAGCGATTGCAGTCAATGATGGATATTATGCAAAAAGCAGTTTTTGTATTAACTATCTTATTGGGTTTTGCCGTTGTAGTTATTACAGGTAACACCATAAGGCTAGAATTACAAAATAGACAAGATGAGGTGCTGGTTGCTAAATTGGTTGGGGCGACTCATGCTTTTATCCAGAGACCTTTTTTATATACAGGATTTTGGCTAGGGTTTATTTCAGGACTAGTTGCCTGGGTTTTAGTCAGTTTCATCTTGCTTATTTTACAAAGCCCGATAGAAAAACTTTCCATTCTTTATGATGCTAGTTTTGATTTAAGTTATTTTAGTTTTGTAGAGGTCTTATCCTTATTGATCCTGTCATCAATACTTAGCGTTGTTGGAGCATGGGTAGTTTTGCATTATCAATTGCAAAAAATAAAGCCTAAGTAAATTTTTGCTTATCAAATATAATTGAACTTATAAAATTATTAGCACTCTGATCGTTTGAGTGCTAAAATAAAATAACTTTATAATTCAAGGGGCTTCAATGAATAACACAGTAGCTTTACCATCAAGTCTAGAAGTAGGTACTTTTGATTCATATTTAAGTAAAGTCAGTCAAATGCCAAAGCTGACTGCTGAATATGAAAAAGAATTAGCTGTTCGTTACAGAGAAAATGGAGACTTAGAAGCTGCCCGTGAATTAGTCATGTCAAACCTTCGATTTGTTGCTCATGTTGCTAGAGGTTATAGTGGTTATGGCCTACCTTTAGCCGATATTATGCAAGAAGGTAATGTTGGATTGATGAAAGCAGTAAAACGTTTTGATCCTGATGTGGGCGTGAGATTAGTCTCATTTGCCGTTCATTGGATTAGAGCTGAAATACATGAATATGTGATAAAAAACTGGCGAATTGTCAAGGTTGCAACTACAAAAGCGCAACGTAAACTGTTTTTCAATTTAAGAAAGTCTAAGAAAGGTTTAGGCTGGTTATCAAAAGATGATGCTGAAGCAATGGCAGAAAATTTAGATGTCGACCTTAAAATAGTTTATGAAATGGAAGAGCGCCTAGATGGTCGTGATATGGCATTTGATTTACCAGCAAATGAATCTTCAGAAGAAACAATCTCAGCACCTGTTAATTACTTAGAACAGCAAGAAGCTGATCCTGCATTATTGTTAGAAAATGCTGATTGGAAAGGGCATGAAGAGGGTTTGTTGTCAGAAGCCTTGTCTGAGTTAGATGAGCGTAGCCAAGATATTTTAAAGAGCCGCTGGTTATCAGAGAAAAAATCAACATTGCATGATTTAGCTGCACGTTACGGTGTTTCTGCTGAGAGAATTAGGCAGCTAGAAAGTAATGCGATGAAAAAATTGAAAGCAGCTGTTGTTTTAGAAGCTTAAGCTAAAAATAAGCTAGCAACAAAATTAAAACTCAATTATAATACCCGTTCTGTGCCGGGGTGGTGAAACTGGTAGACACGTCGGATTCAAAATCCGATTTCTTCGGAAGTGCCGGTTCGATTCCGGCCCTCGGTACCATCGAACAATTTCGGATTAGTCCGAGAAAGACTAAAAACCCTTGAATCTACTAGGTTCAAGGGTTTTTTTATGCCTGAAATATACTAAGTTAATTCCGAGTTAATACGTCAAAATACAGTACAATCTATAAAAAAATGTAGTAACTTTTACAGTAACTGTTAAAATCAAAAAACATTTTTCAAAAGTTACTACATTTTATGGCTAGAGATCTTATAAAATCAGACTTAACCATTAAAGCTTTACAGGCTAAAGATAAAGCCTATAGAGTAAACGATGGAAATGGGCTCGTTCTGCTTATAAATCCGAATGGTACAAAGTATTGGCGTTTAAATTATGCTTTTCAGGGAGCTAGAAAACAACTTTCTTTAGGGGTTTATCCTACTATTGGGTTAAAAAAAGCTCGAGTACAGGCTTTAGAGTATAAGTCTCTACTTTTAGAGGGTGTTGATCCATCACAAAAGAGAAAAGACAAAAAGGATTTAATAAAAAAAACAAATGAAATTGATCAGCGAGTTGCTGACGGTATCCCCTTAGAAAATTCTTTTACTGATGTTGCTGAGCGTTGGTTAATAGATTTTGAACCTACAGTTGTACCCGCAACCTTTAAAAAGGTTTCGCGGCGAATAGAGATGCATATATTACCTTTTCTAGGTAATAAGCCAATTTCAGAAATAAAAGCACCTGATTTGCTGGAAGTCGTTTTACCTATTGCCAAAAGGCAAACGGTAGAAACAGCCCATAGAGTTTTAAATCATTGTCATAGAATCTTCAAATTTGCTGTTGCTCATGGCTTAATGGAATATGATCCAAGTCCAGCAATAATAGATGCATTACCCTCAATTAAAGTAACTCATAGAGCCGCTATTACAGATCCGCGCGAAGTTGGGCAATTAATGCGCGATATTGATAACTATACAGGAACTTTTGTGGTTCATTGCGCGTTGAAACTTTCGCCTTTGTTGTTTGCTAGACCTGGTGAAATTAGACAGATGGAATGGAAAGATGTAGATTTTGATGCTAAGGAATGGCGTTATTTTGTTACAAAAACAGAAACAGAACAAATTGTTCCATTATCTACCCAAGTGATTGAAGTGCTTAATGACATAAAAAAATTTAGTGGTACGGGGCGTTATGTATTCCCTAGTGTTAGAAATAATAATAAGCCGATGAGTAACAACACGGTAAGAATTGCACTGAGGGCAATGGGCTATGATAAAGAAACCATGAGTGCTCATGGCTTTAGAACGACGGCTTCAACTATGCTTAATGAGCAAGGCTGGAGCCCCGACGCAATCGAACGCCAATTAGCTCACACAGCAAAGAATAAAGTAAGGGCGGCTTATAACCGAGCGCAATACCTTGAAGAGCGTAAAAAGATGATGCAGGCATGGAGTGATTATTTATACAGCTTAAAAGCTGGGGCAAAGGTTATTCCAATAAGAAAACAGGGTACTTAGTTTTAAAGTTTAACTGGACTAGGCTTAGCGGCTGAAAATAGAACTCATCATTCTATTGTCCAGTTTCTTATTTTGATGATGCACTTTGATGGGGTGTTTATGCTTCTTGGAGAAATTCCAAAACAAGTAATAGAAGTGATAGAAGAGTTACTTCAAAGAAATGATTATTCTAGGGAAGAAAAAGAAATAATTCTTTTTCTTCAAAAAAATTATAAAGATCCAGGCCTAATAAATACTTTTAAGTATATAAATGAATTATTTCTTAAACATAAATGTTTAAACGTTAAAACACAGTGGCAATATTTTCTAATGCTATTAGTTGATATGGCTTTTTTTTATAATAAAAAATCAGTTAATGAATATAAAGATCATAAAAATATTTTATCAACAAAGGTTAAGCAAATAGCAGATGCCGCTGATAAGTTAGCTTTGCTAATGAATGATGCTGATGATATTGGTTTGAAGTGGGGGTACTCTAGGCCTTTTGATAAATGCCCTCTAGAGCTACTGCTTAAAACGGCTGAATCAATGCGTAAATCTTCTGATGAATCACTTCAATCTATTGGTAATAGGTTTGATATGCATGTTGAGCCAGGGTTAAGGCATGCAATAACTCTTGATAATAGATATATTCCATCTACTGTTGATTTTGTTTTGGAGATAGCTAAGACAGCAAGGAATGAAAAGATTGAGCCGGATTATTTGACTATAAGTATGGAAGGCCAAAATCACAAATATAATCAGTTTGTAAAAAGGTTCTTTTGGGAGTTAAGGGGCGGTTGTATTAATAAAAGAATTACTCCTCATATTGAAACAATACCATCAAAAAATTGGGTGATAATTTTTTCAATACTATTTAATGATGATGATTTTACAGAAAATTTTTTAAGGTAAAAACTCAGGAGTTTTTTTTAAACTGAGTTTACGTGTATATAAAACATCACCTAACGCACAATGTTTCCGTACTTATTTAAAAACACACGGTAACACTTATGCAAAATCAGAATTATAGAATATCAGATGTTATGCAGTTATTCGGTATAGGCCGGAGTACTGTTTACGACTTGATAAATAAAAATATACTTCCACGCCCAATTAAGCTGAATAGAACTTCAGTATTTATTAAAGAAGAGATTGATGAATTAATTGAAGAGCTTAAGAAAGCGCGAGAGGTTACATCGTGAACACTTTTATCTATTCCATTTCACCCCCAGTCCCCTTATTAATTTTGTTAGTGAATCCCCTTCACTTAATAACAAGCTTAGTTAATAAATTCTATAAAAGAACACTTAAACCAAGTAAAAGGTACTCCCCAGCATTCCCCCAAGCGGGTAATGAAAGGCTCGGTTTTGGTGTAGTTAGTGTGGTTGTGGGTTAGTTAATTATGAATAATTATGATGATGTATTAGGCCAACTACAGCAGCATGGGTTAATAGTTAAGACGATTGAAACTGGTCGCTTGGTTCGATGTAAGGCTGAAGGTAATAATGAAAAACGCGGCTGGTATGCAGTGCATGAAATGCCTATTTCAGGTAGTACAGTGTTGGTCGGAACTTATGGAATTTGGCAGGGTGATGATAATGGCTTGATAAAAATTGAGCTAGATGACGAATACAAACCCAATAAGGAACAGTTAGCCGCGATCCGTAAAAGGGTTGCTGAAGACAAAAAACGGGCTGAAGCAGAACGTAAACGCCGGGCAATGGCTGCATCAAAACGGGCAGAAAAAGCCTGGCATGTTGGAACGGCTGAAGGTGAAGTTGATTATTTTGATAAAAAGAATGTCCAGGTGCATGGCTTACGATATAGCAAAGGCGGATCAGCAATGGTTCCCATGCTTGATACGGCTGGTATGGTGCATGGAATTCAATTTATATTTGATTCTGAAAAACACAAAGACGAGATTGCAAAACTCAAAAGAAATAAAACCTATTGGCCGTCCGGTCTAAGCAAAAAAGGCCATTTTCATTTAATTGGCGGTTCACCAGTGGATCTAATATTAATTACTGAAGGTTATGCCACCGCCGCCAGTTTATATGAAGCAACGGGGATTCCTGTTGTAGTAGCTTTTGATGCTAATAATTTAATCTCAGTTGGTGAAACGATCCGCAAGCATTACAACTCAGTAAAAATTATATTTTGTGCTGATGATGATGCCCTTGCCAAGTGTATGAACTGCAAAAAATCAATAGAAGTCAAAGATTCAAAAGAGTGTCCACACTGTAAAACTCCCCATCGCCGCAAAAATACAGGTGTTGAAACGGCAGGACTGGCTGCAATGCAGTTGGGCATGTATTCCGTTAAACCATTGTTTGCAGATAACTCTGCCCGTTTTGAGTTTTACAGCAAAAACCAAGGCAAGCACACCGATTTTAACGACTTGCATTCACTTGAAGGGCTCCACACGGTTAGAACACAGATTGAAGCCTCGATTGAAAGTTTTGGAATACGCCGAAAAGGATTATCAAAGGCGGCATTAGTAAAAGAGGGGGAAGGGGCTGATGAAGATATAAAAGTTATCTGTTTATTTGAAGAATTAATAACAAGGTTTGTTTTGGTCTATGGAGAAGGAAGCATTGTTTATGATAAAAAGTATAGGAAACTTATTCGGTTAAAGGATTTATCAGACGCTTGTACGAATAGAGAAATATTCCGTCGATGGTGTGAAAGTGATCAGCGTGAAATAGCCTTTCTTTATGAAATTGATTTTGATCCAGGGAATAAAAATCCACTGAAAAAATATGAAAAGTATAAGGGGATTTTATGTAAGCCAATAAAAGGGAAATGTGAGCTTATCCTAGAGCTATTGGAATATATGTGTGGGACCGATAAAGAAGGGCAATTGATGAATGATTTTATTTTGAATTGGCTTAGTTATCCGCTGCAGAATGAAGGCGCAAAAATGAAAACAGCTATTGTTATTCATGGCCCACAAGGAACAGGGAAAAACCTATTTTTTGATGTGATCATGGCTATTTATGGTGAATATGGGGGGATTATTGACCAGTTGGCACTCGAAGATAAGTTTACGGACTGGGCTTCAAACAAAATGTTTATGATTGCTGATGAAGTTATTGCTCAGTCTGATGCACATAGAATAAAAAATAAAATGAAAGGGTTGATAACGGGTGAATTTATGCGGATCAACCCAAAAACAAAAATCAGCTTTGTTGAAAGGAATCATATAAATATTGTATTTCTCTCAAATGAACGTATGCCTGTTGTGCTGGAAGAAGATGATAGAAGGCATGGAGTTGTGTATACGCCTGAAAAACTAAGTCCTGAATTATATAGTGATATTGCAGAAGAGATTAAAAATGGCGGAACTGAAGCGTTATATCATTACTTGCTAAATAGGCCGCTTGGTAGTTTTAACGAGCATACTAAACCGCCATTAACCAAAGCCAAACAAGCGTTAATTGATCAGTCGTTATTTCCCACCTCGAGGTTTTATAATGCATTAGTTAATTCAGAGATCTTTACTAGTGAAAATCAAAAATTATGGCCTATTGAGCATGATCAACTATATGAATTATTTTGTTTTTGGTGTAACAAGGAGGGTGAAAGAAAAGTACAAAAACAGAAATTGATAGGTGATATTAAATCTAAAAAAGGTGTTCTTAATATTCGTGAATGGCACAGAATTGGCGAGGGAGCTAAAAAGGAAAGATCAAGATTTATTCTTATTCCTGGTTGCATTGAAATGGATCCAGGCGCAACAAAAATGTATTTTTATAGGGATTGTATAAATGAGATGAAAAAGCTTCTTGATAATATCAAGCAGGAGTGGTAAAAATGAAGTCACTTCAGCTTTACCTCGAACAAATGGACCAGGTGGACCACCACCAAAACAACACGGTCTACAGCTATCTAATTGAAAATAAAAGAAATAGACCGAGTAGACCGAGTAGACCGGATTTTTTTCATATATGCGCGCGTGAATGCTATTTATTCATTCTCTTATATTGTTTTTTATTCTCACCTGTATACAAAATACTCGGTCTACTCGGTCTATCCGGTCTACTTCCTTTAAAACCAACACCTTTATCGTATCCCGGCAATTTTATTACCTGGTCTACCCGGTCTATTATTTTTAGCCCATCCCGCTCTTTTACTGGTTATTATTTGTTATATATTATTGATTTAATTATATTTATAAAAAAACAGAGTAATAAAAAACCAATAGAAGAAAAAAAGGGGGGAGGGAGTCAAAAATTAGGTGGTTGTTTATGACGGCCGTTAATATCAATAAAAAATCAGAAGTTGAATTGTTAGCTTTGTTTATGGATTATGCTTTATCTGATGCTATGCCAATCAGGTTAAGGTGCTGGCTTCGTGGTGGGCTTCAGTGCTATAGAGACAATGATGGATTGCTAAGCATTGATGAATGTTTAGGGTTGTCAGGTGATGGAACAACTAAAGCAGTAAGAGAATATAACCGACTAAAGAGAAATGAATACTTACAGCTTGCATTAAATGAAATTGAAGCACAAAC
>ENA-OSET01003835-OSET01003835.1-sediment-metagenome-genome-assembly--contig:-NODE-3835-length-13578-cov-65.671061_pt1 | contig 13578 bp, 12 predicted proteins | sample MGYA00237882_ERZ534229 | MGnify/ENA primary metagenome ERZ534229 (study PRJEB26408, sample SAMN06266212) | sediment metagenome | isolation source: Hudson Canyon methane seep mesocosm | place...
AATATATGGGACTTATTTCTGGATCAGGAAAAAGTAGAGGAAGATTCTTTGTATGCCGCTTTATCTAAGCTAGCACGTTTTAAAATCTTCGAGACTAACCCTGAAAAGATGATGAGTCTATTTGACCTAATTGATAGTGTTGTAGTAATTGAGTTGGCTGGTTATCCGAGTGAAGTACAAAACCTTATTGTGGCGCTAACACTTGATCTTTTTTATTCGCAAATGCAGAAAAAAGGGAAGCCTGAAGTAAGAGGTGATTTTAGGCAGTTGAATAAACTTATTTTAGTGGACGAAGCTGATAATTTTATGTCTCAAAACTTTCCTTCACTGAGGAAGGTATTAAAAGAAGGTAGAGAGTATGGGGTAGGGGTTGTGTTGTCTACACAGGATATTACTCATTTCAAAACAGGTGAAAATGACTATTCAGCTTATATATTAAGTTGGGTTATACATCGTGTTTCTCAAATTAAAAATCAGGACATTAAGGCTTTGTTTAATATTGATAATAAAAGTGAACAAGAAGAGTTAATGAGCTCTATACGAGGGTTAGAAAAGCACTATTCACTATATGTGGATGGTGATAAGAATGTTTTAAAAATGAAAGATAAGGCTTTTTGGGAACTCTAAGAGAATATATTATGAATGAAAAAATTAGTGCAGCCCCTACCAAAGACTTTTTTATCAGTATGCTCACGAGAGATATTTCGTTACTCTCATCAATAATTGATCTAGTTGACAATAGTATTGATGCGGCGGTTGCTACTGGAGATTATGTGGGTAAGTATGTTGAGGTAAAATTATCCGATAGTCAATTTGAAATAAGTGATAACTGTGGGGGGATATCTTTAAATGCAGCAGAGAATTATGCATTTAAATTTGGGAGGCCAACTGACGCTCCTCCATCACCCCATTCTGTGGGTAGATTTGGCGTTGGAATGAAACGGTCGCTATTTAAGATTGGTGCCAATTTTTCAGTTGTATCTCATCATTCAGATAGTTCTTTTCAAGTTAAAGTTGATGTGAATGAATGGATGAATGAAGGAGGTGAATGGACATTCGATATAGAGAATATCCCCCCTAATAGTGATAAAGGAACATCTATAATTGTTAAAAATTTACACCAATCTGTGGCAAATAATTTTGTAGATAGTGTTTTTACTGAATTACTAATTGAAACAATTGAAAAGGCCCATTACAAAATAATTAAGCAAGGTTTTGAAATAAGAGTTAATGATGTAACGCTTGAGTTAAAAGATATTGAGATATTTTCATCTAATGATATTGGTATTTCAGGCAAAGAAGTAACTTTTGACGAGATTACTGTAACAATCAAGGCAGGGATAGGGGAGCGAGATTACCATGCAGGTGGTTGGAATATATTGTGTAATAACAGGCTAATTGAAAAAGAAAATAAAGGAAAGTTAACTGGGTGGGGGTTGGATGGAATCAGGGCATATCATCCAGATTTTGCTTTTTTTAGAGGTATTGTTGAATTCTCAAGTGAGGATGGTATTGATTTGCCTTGGAATACTACTAAAACAGGAGTAGATACTGACAACCCAGTATACTTATCAACATTAGTACATATGAAAAATGTAATGAGGCCAGTTTTGGAGCTTCTTAAAGACAGAGCTAAAGAAAAGGAAAGTTTTGATAAAGACTTAATAGATGAAACACCTATTAATGATGCTTTGAATCGCCCCACTAAAGAAAGTCTTTTTGAAGTAGCTATTCCTACCAAATTTTTACGTCCTCAATTAGAACTAGTAACTCAAGAAATAACACATCGTAGAATTTCATATAATGTTAAAGATGGAATATTACAAGAGGTTAAAGATTCTCTAGGAGCTGGAAGTAATAAAAAAGTAGGGGAACTTACTTTTGGGTACTATGTAGAGAATGAGTTATGAGCATCCCAGCAAGTGGTGATCGTATTAATTACTCCTTACGTCCCGCAAAATCAGTTGAACGAAAAATGCTAAAAGATATTTTTAGTAGCCTGCACCCTTTTGGTTCTGTATCTGAATATAAATACATAGGCTTTGGTTCAAAGTATTTTTCAGACTTTAAACTATTTCACAGAGCTCTTCATATAAACGATATGATCAGCATTGAACGCGATAAAGAAAACTCTGATAAATATGAATTTAATAAGCCTTTTGAATGTGTTCAATTAGAACTTGGTGAATCAAATGACGTGTTAAGTCGTATGGCGTTTAAAAAAAAATTTATTGCATGGCTTGATTATGATACTGCAATAAATAAAGGTATGTTGGTAGATATTGAAATTTTAATAGAAAATTTATACCCTGGCTCCATTATTCTATCAACATTTAATTCTGTGCCATTTCGCATTGTGAAATTACAAGAAGAGTTTAAAGATGAAGATAGTACTCATTCAGAATTACTAAGAAAAAAGTTAAAAAATCTTGTACCTTCTGAATTTGTTCCTCGTGATATCCCAAAGAAAAAATTAGCATCACCGCAAGTATATTCATCTGTAGTTAAGTTGATTTTTGAAAATAAAATAAACTCAGCTTTATTACAAAAAAATGCAGCACTTAGTGAACAAGAAAAATGGAAATTCGCTCAATTAGTTTACTTTAACTATAAAGATGGTGCTGATATGTCAACTTTAGGTTGGATTTTTTATCAAAATAAAGATCTTGAAAGTTTTAATAATTGTGCGTTTAATTCGCTGGATTTTTATAAAAACGCAACTGACCCTTATCAAATTGATATTCCAAACCTAACTATAAAAGAGATTAGGTTTTTACAGGAATCAATGCCTCTTCCAGAAGGGGAAATCGATAGAGAGAAAATTCCACTTAAGATATATTCTGATGAGGATGTGTTTTCTTTTTCAAAGGTTTACAAATATTTTCCTAATTTTATGGATATTGAAATCGCCTAAATATTCATTACTAGCCAAGTTTGTTGCTGGTGGTTCTATTTTTTTGTATAAAATCGAAATCCTTTTATTTCTAATTGATTACTTTCCAGCAGGGAGTGTAAGGCATCTAAGCGAAGTCCATAACGAGTATTAGAAGGTAATAATAAAGCCATCTTTTTATCGAAACTGCATTGTTTTTTATAGTTTGGGTAATCGGCTGTTAGGTAATTAGACTTAAAGTAAAGGGGTTGAGGGACATATTCGTCACTAGCATCAAAAAAATCGATGTTTTGTTGAGCCAATTTCACTTTAGCCCTGCCTTTTAATAATGGTAGCGGCGAATTATCAAAATTATCGTACTCCATAAAAGATACCTTACCTGAATGGAAATGTATTTTAACTAACTGGATTTCATCTAAATCACCAAACAGATGGTTGCCACAACCGACATAGACGCGTAATAGCGCAGGAAGCAGTTCTATAAAGTCTTTATGAAAAATCAGCGAGTGATTATCAAGTAAAACACTGGCAGGTAATATTTCGTGGGCTTTGAGACAGTTTTCAGTGATTAGCTCTGTATTGGAGATTGAGTAAAGTAATTCTCGGGCAATTTCTATAGCGGTATTATAGTTGCCGAAAAAAGCTTTAACATCACGCTGAAGTTTGTCAGGGAGTTGTATATAAGGTTTTCTTTTTTCGAATTGCGAAAGGGCGAAATAGACTAGCAGGTCTTCTTTACGGTATTGCTCTGACTGTGCAAACTCATTGTCTTCAAATAGGTTATCGAGCAGGGTAAATACTTTATGATGAGAACCTGCGAATTGTTTTATTTTATCTGATTCAGCAAACTCATCATTTGCAGGAATACGACCTAAAACCAAACAAGTTTTCCAGAAATCTTTAAATAAAGCTTCATGTTCAACATACACTAACTCGAATTTTTCTTTACTACTGGTAGGTCGTGTAGTGATTTGCTTCCAGTTATGGTGACGTGTTTGCCGACTCGCTAAAAAAAGCTGCTCTTCTAACTTATCTTTAAAAACAAAGAAAATTCCTGGGCCTACAGCTATCGCATTTTCATCAAGTGTATTCTCAATAAAACCTTGTAATTCAGATTGAGAAAAGTATTTTTGAAAAGTATTAAGGGAGGTAATGACACCATCTTTATACGCTGTGAATTTTTGTACATGTGCATCGCCTGCAATCATAGCTGAAACCACTAATAACTTTTCAGCAAGTTCAAAAGCTAGTTGAACGGCTTCAATACGCTCTTCTCTATCTTCAATAACATTAATGACAAAGCCAATATTAATTAAATCACAAGGAAAACGATCTACTTCAGGTCGATGGGTTGGGTCCCAGCCGGCAGCATCAATACCATGAGCCTCTAATTCTCGTAAATCATCACCTAAGCCACAACCATAATCAAATAGTGCGTACTCTCCATTCAAATAATTATGTTTAGCAAGGGCTTTCATCGGGGCCGATAAGGACTGGCGTTGTATCGCTGTTTTATGCCGGTCTATCTTGTTATTCGGTGTTGTTGATTGGGGTAGGGCACTCAAACGAAATAAACGCCCGTCAACCAACTCATAGCCATTTTGGTGAATGACCCGTTCCCATGATTTTTTAAACCCTATAATACGGCTGTTTTCATATAATCCAGCGGCTACACCTTCTTCGGTAATGCTGATAAATTCATCGTAATACTCACTATTCTGGCTGATAAATAATTCTTTACGATGCAAAATGGGAGCGTTTTCAGTTTTTGTATAATTTGCGACCTTTTGCGTCTTATTAACTAAATCGACAGTAATGCTGTTATGCAGTGAAGGGTAAGAGTCGTTGTAAAAATCGGGGTAGTTTAAATAAGAGAGGCGGAATTGTTGAGTATGCAGCTTAATAATATTCCAATCATCTTCAGGAATTTTTAATGCGTTAGCAATAAGTTGAATAAAGTCTGTTAATTCAGTAGGGATTTCTTCAAATGCACTGCGATGTAGGTAACGGGCATTACCCACAAGTTTACCCAGTTTAACTTTCTTGATGAGTTGGTTGAAGTCATTAGCATTCATACGATTACTCTTTCAGCAAAAAAGCTTCTTTTTTAATGTTTTTTGGGATGCGACGCTCTGAAGGTGATTGTTCTAATAGAGTGATCGCATAGTTATTGATAGGTGCAATGCTGATATGAATAGGCCTATCTTTACCGTAAAAATAGAGCCGATCAAAAGGTAGATTTTCTACAATCCATTTTGCAACAGTCAAAGAGTCAGTACCAGCAACATAAAAATCACAGGCAAAACCATCGCGTTTGCAAATGCGATTTCCGCGTGAGTTTACTTCGTAACCTGCATGCTGATCAAGTTGAGGAGCGATTCCTGGAGAAGGTTTCTTTTTGATTTGCAGTAATAAGGTATTAGAGCAAAGACCGTATGTTAGATTAACCTGACCAAAATTTACCATTATTGGCTCTAATATAAGATTAGCCATTTCTTGGATTGCATCTAATGTACGAGGGTCTTTTGCTATATTCGCAATTAGTGTTTTAGCTTGTGTTTCACCGCATTGAGTGAAATCGCTGTATTTAAAGTGCTGACTGGAGTGCTCTGTCATAGCTAAAAGAATTAATTAATGAAAAGGAAATTCTAGCTTAGAAGTGTAGCATTAAGGAAGGTTAAACATAAGTGTATCTCCTTACGTATAAGTATCATAATTGATTAAAATAAATAAGTTACTATGTCGTATGTTTTTTATATAATTGCCTGTACCTTCTCCTTATTTTTCTAACTTCTCTATTTTTAAATTATTATTGTAAGTTATTGATTTTAAATTATTTAAATTAATCTAGCTAGCAGGCATATATTAACAAAATAAATAATTGTGAGTATAATTTTTATAGAAGTTACAATATTTTATGAATGTCAGAGTAGGTTATGAAAGCAAATATTTATATAGAGATAAGAAAGGGTACAGAAATAAAAAAAAGGGCCGTAAAAAAATCAGTAAGAAATGGTTATTCATGTTTTTCTCAAGTTAAGGATAATTTAGATATTATTTTTCTCTTAAAAAGTAGAGGTTATAGCTTGTCAGATATTGCTAAATTAGAGGGGATGAGCTATTCATCGCTTGTAAATAGTATTGATAAGGCGGTTTTAGAAAAGCTTACTTCAAATCATATAAAAAATGAATGCTGCAAATGCTGCATAAAAAATTTATCAGGCTGCCACTGAGATAGCCACATGAAATATTCAAAATGTAGCTCTTCGTGCAACATTACATACCCTTGTGGTTACCCACAAAGTAAATGTGAATAAATAGGCAAATAGGCCTATTTGCCCTGTATCTCGACTTTCAGTCGTTCACCTCCCTAATTCACCCGTCTTTAGCGGGTGGTTATTTAGTTAATCCAGTTGATGCATGTTTTGTCATTGAAGGGGAAAGGTGGTCGTAATATTTTTCAATCATTCGTGTTGTTTTGTGGTCGGCTAACTGTGCGACTATATCATTGCAGTGCTCAGGCATAGATAAAAGAGTCCACTAATGAAAAGGAGATCCTAGTTTAGAAGTATGGCAACTATTTATCCCTAAAATTTTTAGGGAAAGAATCCTATGGGAATTTCCATTTTGGACTGTCTTCTATGTCATAAGTTAAGAGACACAATAAAAAGTACCTGAAAAGTGTCTCTTAAATCGTTTTTAATTATATGGTAGGCTGCAATTTCTATTAATCTATTTAAGAGACGTTTTCAATGAGACTTTTTGGTTATGCTCGTGTATCTACTAGCCAGCAATCATTAGATATTCAAATTAACTCACTTAAAGAAGCGGGTGTTAAAGAAAATCGTATATTTACTGACAAAGCTTCTGGCAGCAATATGGATAGAGATGGTTTACAGCTATTAAAGGTAAAAGTTGAAGAGGGCGATGTTTTTTAGTTAAAAAACTAGATCGGTTAGGAAGAAATACAGCTGACATGATCCAGTTAATTCAATAATTTGATGATATAAGTGTTTCCTTACGGTTTAGATGATGGCATTAGTACTGAGGGTACGATGGGGCGAATGGTTATCACCATATTGTCTGCTGTTGCACAAGCTGAACGACAGCGAATCCTAGAGCGTACAAATGAGGGACGGATAGATGCCCAAGAAAAAGGCGTTAAATTTGGCCGTAAGCCAACAGTTGATAGAAAAAAGCTGATACAGTTACATAAGCAAGGTATGGGGGCTACTGAAATTTCTAGAGAAATGAGTATCGGTAGGTCTACGGTATATAAATTATTGAATGAAACAAGCTAGGCCTTTCAATAAAGGCAGCTTATGTTTTATTCATAATCATTTAATAATAAAATAGAAATGAACTTTTAACTGTAGAAAACTGGCGCTTGTTAGAAGGAATAGATTAATTTAATGATCTTAATTTTTATGGCCAAGATGTGATTGACCACCGCAGTAATAATAAAGCACTATAAAGAGGTAGCATGCAAAATAAATTTCGTTTTCCATTAGGTTTTTATACAGGGTCATTAGAAGATAACAATGGCAATGAAATGCCTTTAATTTTTCCTGAATCTTGCGGTGGTTTTTGTCTTTTATATGAAGGCGCAGAAAAAACTGAGGTACCTAGTTTTATTGAAAACTCATTGCTGAGCATTGTTGAAAATTTATCAAGTGAAGCAGTAGAAATAAATGTATTCGATTACAGTATTAAAAATAAATTTACAACATTATCCAAGCTTAAATCTGATGGTCTTTATAAGGTTTACCAAAACTCACAAGATGCGAATTTAAGGTTTAGTGAATTTGAATCCATTGCCTTTAAAAGGCACCATGAAATACTTGGAGATGTTAGCTCTATTGCTGAGTACAATACAACATCAAAATATAAAGAAAAATATTATTTAGTTGTATTAAACCTTGATGATTTTCCTGATGAGTACTCTAACAGTAAAAGGTTGGTAGAGTTTTTTGATGCGTCGTATGAGGCAGGATTTTATGTCATCGCGTTTGCTAACAAAAAATTGAGTGCGGAAGGGTCGGATATACAGAATACAATTATAAACAATCTACCTATTATCGAAATTACAAAAAAAGGTTTAAACATACAGCCGCAACCAATGCTTGAACCGTTGTTTAAAATGATTGAGAAACATGATTTAAAAGTAAAAAAGTTCGAAGATAAAAAAGATAATTTTTTCGACAATATACAAGAAAATATTTCAAATGCTTTAACAGGTAATAGTGAAACTAACTTTTTAACAATACCTATTGGCACATCAATTGATGGCAGAACCCCTATAAATTTTACTTTAGGTGCCGCTTCAGATAACTACAGTGCTTTTATAACAGGTTTACCTGGCTCTGGGAAATCAACATTACTACATAGTCTTATTGTAGGAATAGCGGAGAAATATACTTCAAAAGAGATACGATTATTTTTGATGGATTATAAAGAAGGTAATGAGTTTCAAATCTATAAAAAACACCCAAATTGTGAAAAAATATTTTTAGATAATAAAGATTTAATGGCTGCCACTCATTTATTAGAGAACTTTGTCCAAACAATTGAAGAAAGGGGTGAACAATTTAGGTTGGCTGAAACAAAAGACATTTCAACATATAATCAGAAAAATCCAAATATACCACTACCTCGAATTATTTTAATTATTGATGAAGTGCAAAGACTATTTGCAGGTGAATGGGGAAATAGAGAACACCTAAGCCAACTTTTAAAAGATGTAGTTAGACGAGGCAGGGCATTTGGTGTGCATATTATTTTATCAACTCAGACCTTAGCTGGTACAGATATTGATAAAGAATTAATGTCCCAAATAACCCTCAGAATATCTTTTAAGCTTGCTCAGCATCAAGATGCTGAAGGTATCTTTGGTTATGGTAATCATGCACCGCTAGAGCTAAGTAAATACCAACTGATTTATAATAATAAATCAGGACAAAAAGATGCCAACCTACTTTGTAGAACGACAGAGTTAAAAGATATTAAAGAAACAATTAAACAGATTAATTTAAAAAGAGAGCCTTCTTTAATATTGGTACCAGAAATAGTGCAGAGTAATGAAGAAAAACCAACTACTGTACCAGAACAAGTTAAAGAAGTGATATCGAATGTAAGAGAAACAACTAATGGTAAAAAAATCATTGACGAAGAAGCAGATTTTTTAGCACAGTTTGTAAAAAATAATAATGCAACAAACCCACTTGAGGAAAGCGAATGATGGAAACGATATTAGGATTAAATTATTCTCAAGTTGCTAACACGATAGAAAAATATGAAGAATACATGGATAGTATTGAATCTTCATACGACAACATTTCTTGGGGTCAAGCTGAACAAGAAGACTCTGAAGAAAAATATCAACTCTATATAAGTAAATATCCAGAAGGGCTTTACCTTACAAAAGCAAAAAAGTCTTTACAAAACCTTATGCAAGATAAAGCATCATGGAAAACTGCTAGTAAGGCAGATAGTGAAGAATCTTATATAATTTATCTACAGGAACATGCAACTGGTAAATATATTGACAGTGCTAATAAACGAATTAAAGAGCTAACTGAAGATAAACGGGCATGGCAACAAGCAACAAAGACAAACTCAATCAATAGCTATAAGCAATACATCGCTAGCTACGCTAAAGGTAAGTATGTTAATGATGCAATCCACATAAAATTAGAGATAGAAAGTGATGAATCTCTATGGGAAAAGACTACTAAAACAGATACACAAAAGGCTTATGTAAACTATCAAGAAAACTTTCCAAATGGCATTTATATAGAACAAGCCCAACAAAAAATTGAGCAAATCAGGCTAGATGAAACTGCTTGGAATAATGCCAAGCAAATAGACACGCTTGAAGCCTATGAAAACTACCTTAATAATGATTTAAATGGCAAGTTTCATCAGGAAGCAAAAATTAAAATTGATGAAATCATTAAAGCTGATAAAGAAATTGAAAATGATAATAAGGATTTTAATAATGCAAAAAAGACTAATACAAAAGCGTCATACGAAGTCTATCTTAATAAGTTTCCTGATGGGATTCATAGGTTAGAGGCAACAACTAAGTTAGATAAAATAATTGCAGAACAAAAAACAGTTGAAACAGATAACGGAGCCTTTAATAGTGCAAAAGGGACAAATACCAAAGCTTCATACGAGAAATACCTTAATAATTATCCAAATGGGGTCAATAAAGCTGAAGCAGAAAATCAGGTTGATAAACTAATTGCAGCTGAAAAAGAAGCCGTTGAGAATGATAATAAAGTTTTTGACGATGCAAAAAAGGCGAATACAAAAGCCTCATACGAAACCTACCTTAATATTTTTCCTAATGGTACTCATAAGTTAGATGCAACAACCAAGCTAGATATGTTTATTGCAGAACAAAAGGTAGTTGAAAAAGATAATAAAGCCTTTAAAAGTGCAGCACGAACAAACACCAAAATTTCATATGAGAAATATCTTAACAATTATCCCGATGGGGTTAATAAAGCTAAAGCAGGAACTCAGGTTGGTAAGCTGATTGCTGCTGAACAAGAAGCCATTCATTATGATAATAAGGCTTTTGACTATGCTAGAGAAGCTAATACAAAAGACTCATACGATACCTACCTTAATAAATTTCCTGATGGGCTTCATAAGGTAGAGGCTGAAGCTAAGCTGGATCAGTTTATTGCAGAACAAAAGGCAATTGAAAAAGATAACAAAGCCTTTAAAAATGCAACAGGAGCAAATACCAAAGTTTCATACTGGAAATATCTTAATAACTATCCAGGTGGAGTTAATAAAGCTAAAGCAGTAACTCTGATTGATAAACTGGTTGCTGCTGAAAAAGAAGCCATTCATTATGATAATAAGGCTTTTGACTATGCAAAAAATACTAATACAAAAGCCTCATACGAATCCTACCTTAATGTATTTTTTAATGGTATTCATAAGGTAGAGGCAATAACCAAGCTAGATATATTTATTGCAGAACAAAAGGTAGATGAAAAGTATTTTAAAGAAGAAAAGGAATGGCAGAAAGTATTAGAAAAAAATACTATTGCAAGATATAAAAATTATCTTGATAAATTCCCAAGCTCTATTTACAAAGATTCAGCTACTACTTTACTTAAGTCGTTAATTGAAGTTAAAAAGGCAGAGCGTAAAGTTCGGGAGCTAAAAACAGTATTAGATTTTGATGGACACCCATTAGGTTCCATAAAGTTTTATAATGCACCACCAAAATTAATAGGAAAAGTTATTGCATATCGAAAAGAGAAGGATAAAAGTGTCGGAATACTAGGAATGCTACTTTCTTTTTTTTCACCGCAATCATATATAGAATATTATATCGGTGAGTATGGCTTTTCAATAATACACCCCAACCCATATTACATATTATCTTTAAGGTATGAAAATATGGAGGAGTTATATTTTAGAGGTACAAATAATGATATTTCTATTAGCCTAGTAACAAAAAAGTCTTTAAATTTTGATGTCCTAATGGTTCCTGATTGCACAAGAACCATTTTTAAAGAATATAAATTACTTTCTGATGAGTGGCATATGAACTTATGAGTAATGAAAATAGATTATTCAAAATTTATACTGGGGACTACACCAAAAATGGGTACGATTCTGGTATTAGCGACTCTAAAAAGCATATTCCAAAAAATAAATTTAAAGTTTTAAAAATACTTCACCCTATTAATTATATTTGGAAATTTGGTAATTCATTTGATAGTTTTACAAAAAATTATGATAAAGGCTATTTAGATGGTCAACGAGTGAATCATCAAGTTTATAGCTCAACTCAACCGAAAGGAACAAATATGACAACAGATAATTTTTCTAATCATTTGCGTATGTTAAATGAAGTTAACACTAACCTTACATCACTCAAAAGATATATGAATGATATGAGAGAAAATTATAAAAAACAGATTGATGTTGCTGAAAATGGTTTGTTTTTAGAAGATTTTACCAATCCATTAAAAGAAAAACACCAGCGATTTTCTGGGAAAGTGGATGGTATGATCTCTCAGATAGACAGGGATCTTGGTAAGATTAAAAATCAACAAGAACATATCCAAAGAATGATGCAAATAGCAAGAAACCCATAATCAATAAGGAGCAAACAACATGAGTAATGCACAAAGTTTAGCCAATCAATTCGGGTGGACAATTACCACTAAAGATAGTCTTAATAATTTAAATGGTGAAATTCGATATGTAGAAAATAAATATGGTGATATGGTCGATATGCTTGCACAAGGAGGCTACTTTTCTGAGATGTTAAATCAAATAAAGCAAATGCATGATGACTTTTCTAATAGTGCTAGTGACCTTACGAAGCATATAGAGCAAGAGCATTTGGCCTATATAGAAACACAGAGTAAAAGTTTGATGTCTACAATGTCTCAATTTTCGAAATAATACTTTGATGGAAAAAAGATACGAATAGTCAATATTTTAATCTGTAATGGTCAAGTAGGGAGCGTTCAAAACTTTGTGTCAGGAGTAATTAAAACCTAGAATACTAAGTTGCCTTTAAACTCTTAATCTTTATGCGTCCCAATCGGTCGCACTAAGCTGCTAAGATTTTTAATGGTAAACGGTAGTGAGCGTAGTAATTATGAATAAGAAAAATATGACACATAAAAATAAACCTTTAGAACAAGGTCGCTGTCACCACATAAAAATACTCGGTATTGGTGATTCAGGACTTAAAAGCATTCAGTTCCTACAAGACCAATCTGCGTTAAAAAAATCACAAACACTTAGTTTTGCAGTGGCGCATGCTCAAAAGAATTGTTTAGGTTCAAAACAAGAAGTAGAGCTAATTTTAGTTGACCCTAAAAATATTGATACGGATAACACAAAGTCTCAAAATAATTTATTGGGTTTAGCTAAAATTTATCCAGAGGGAGTACAGGGGCAAAGTATTTTATTTATTGTGGTTGACCTATCAGATACTGCATACCATTCCTTTGTTAAAAATTTCCTTGAACGTCATAATAAAATGCTTAATAAGCAATATGAGTTAATTATTGGGATTACCTGTGGACCGACTCAAGAAGAGGGTAATAAAAACTTAAATTATGGTGATGGCATATTGCAGCAGTGTGACTTGATCATACCTAGTGACAGAAAGAATAATAGGATGCTTTCTTATGAAAGTACGTATCAAAGCATATGGTTTTTTATTAATGTGCTTATGCGTCCTGGAATGATAATATCGAGTTTTGCAGATGTGAGGCATTGTATTTCAACGGTAAATACCGGTGTTATTATTTCTGCTAGTGCGACAGGGTGCAATAGAGCTAAATCAGCACTGCAAGGTGTACTTAAAAAGATAGCAGTAATTAAAAACAAACAGCTTAATACAGAAATAACAGCTGTTATTATTGATATGTGCACCGCTGATTTGAGTATTTCAGAATTTGATGAAGTAGGTCAAGTGATTGTGGGTGCGCTGCCTAAAGCGGTTTATTACAGCATAGGAGTGACGACTGATGACTACCTAAAAAATACATTGCAAATCAATGTGCTTGTTATGAGCTAGAGTATTATTTTGAGTAGTTGTTCAGCATTAATTGTGCCTCCTTAGCAAAAAATTCTCTAAGTGAAGCTGGTGCAACCACTTCAACGTGGCTACCAAAACCCGCTAGCCACCATCG
>ENA-OSET01003836-OSET01003836.1-sediment-metagenome-genome-assembly--contig:-NODE-3836-length-13573-cov-28.749926_pt1 | contig 13573 bp, 5 predicted proteins | sample MGYA00237882_ERZ534229 | MGnify/ENA primary metagenome ERZ534229 (study PRJEB26408, sample SAMN06266212) | sediment metagenome | isolation source: Hudson Canyon methane seep mesocosm | place...
CCTGTTATTAGTTTTAATGCTTTAAACCTGCCTGTCGATAGTTTTGATCCTGCTCAGGAAAATATGACCCAGTTTCAAGGCGGGGTTTCCCAAGTCATTCCTTTTCCAGGTAAGCTGGCCTTACGGGAGCAGACCGCAACTTATCAGGCACAAGCGGCTGTTTATGATGTCACTGAAGTACGATTCCATTTGTTACGTGATGTAAAAACCACCTGGTGGACTTTGTTTTACTTGAACAGAGCTGTGGGTATTATCAGCAGTAATCAGCTGTTGTTACGCCAATTTATTAAAATTGCCCGTACCAAATATGAAGTGGGAGAGGGTTTGCAGCAAGATGTGTTATTAGCTCAGCTGGAATTGTCCAGGCTTTTAGACAATGAACTTAAATTAACGGCAGCTAAAGAAAAAACGCAGGCACAATTGAATGTGTTACTTAATAGACCTGCTAATCAGTTACTGAAAATTTCAAAGCAAGTTAAGGAAACTTTACCTTCTTTGCAAGTAGAGAGTGTTCTCTTTCAGCAGGCTGAAGATTACCGGGCATTACTTGCTTCCAGTCGGCAATCATTAAAGGGTGCTCAATCACAACTGGATTTGGCCAGGAAAGGTATTTATCCTGATTTTAAAGTCGGGGCATTTTATGGGGGGCGTGATGATCAGCTGTCAGGTTCAGAACGGGCTGATTTTCTCAGTCTAAAATTCAGTATGAATGTGCCCGTTTTTGCAACTAGCAAACAACAAAAAAAAGTGGATCAACGTAGCAGTGAATTAATGCAGCAACGATATGCTTTGCAAGACCAGTGGAACAAGGTACGTGCTGAAATTTCTATCGCTTATAGTAGTTTTCATCAAAGTAAAAACCAGGCTGTGCTATTTAAATCGGGCATTATTCCACAAGCCCGACAGACGGTTGCTTCCATGTTGTCAGGGTATCAGGTTAATAAGGTGGACTTTTTAAATCTGGTGCGTAGTCAAGTGACATTATATAACTATGAAATTCAATATTGGCAAGCTTTAACGCAGGCTCATCAGGCCCTGGCTCAACTTACTGCAGTGGTTGGTACGGAGGAAATCTATGAATAAACTATTACTGATTACTATTCCAATAACATTAATAATAGGATTGTTAGCTGGGTATTGGTTGGCGGATTCTGGGCAGTCTGTTCAGCAAGTGGAAAGCAGTCCGGCAGAAAGGAAAATATTGTTCTATCGTAATCCAATGAACCCTGCAATCACATCTGCGGTTCCCGCTCAAGATTCAATGGGGATGGATTATCTGCCCGTTTATGAGCAAGCTAGTGATGAACAACTGCCAGCTGGGACGGTTCAAATTGATGGTGTTACTGTGCAAAATATTAGTGTGCGTACGGCAAAAGCATATCAGGCTAGCCTGTCTCATACTGTTCGAGCCGTTGGGCGTGTTACTTATGATGAACAGCGGATGGTGCATTTACACCCAAAGACGGAAGGCTGGATTGAAAAACTGAATGTTAATAAAACGGGGCAATGGGTAGCAAAGAATACCGATTTATTGAGCATTTATTCACCACAATTAGTGGCTAGTCAGCAAGAGTATCTTTTGGCCTTAAGTAATTATAAGGCATTGGAAAAAAGCCCTATTGCAGATATTCGTGGGGGTGCAGAAGATTTGCTTAAAAGTTCTTTGCAACGCTTAAAGTTATTGGATGTTCCCAAACATCAAATTCATGACTTGCAACGGACTAGAAAAATTAAGAAAGGCATCCATATACATGCGCCTGAAGATGGCATAGTGATGAAGATTGGTGCTCGGGAAGGGCAGTTTGTTACTCCGGCAACTGAAATTTATATGATTGCTGATTTACGCAAAGTCTGGGTGTTGGTTGATATTTATGAGCATGAATTACCCTGGGTTAAAGAAGGCGACTCTGTTGAGATGCAATTGGCGGGTGTTCCGGGTAAAACATTTAAGGGTCACCTTGCCTATATTTATCCTTATGCAGAAGCTAAAACGCGGACCATTAAAGTCAGGCTGGTGTTTGATAACCCCCATTTATTATTAAAACCCGATATGTTTGCTGAAGTGACTATTCATGCTGGGAAACAGGTCAATGCGATTGTGATTCCATCAGAAGCAGTGATTCGTTCGGGTTCTCGTAATCAGGTTTTTGTGGTGCGGGCTGCGGGTAAGTTTGAACCTCGACTGGTGACATTAGGCTTGTCCTCTAATGGAAAAGTAGCCGTGATGGAAGGGATTAAGGTGGGTGAGGAAGTGGTCGTTTCAGCCCAATTTTTGATTGATTCAGAATCAAAACTTCGAGAAGCAACGGCTAAAATGCTTGAAGCGATGGACGAAGCTGATAAGTCAGCTGAAAACCAACCTTTAAATCATCAGAATAAAGCGGCTGAAATTGAAATGCCGGAAATGGATCATGCTGCGCATAAGGCAATGAATCATGATTAATTCTGTTATCGATAGCTCGATTAAAAACCGTATTTTGGTCTTAATCATAGCGCTGTTGTTGGCTATCGGTGGTTTATGGTCATATAAAAATATGCCTCTGGATGCAATCCCTGATTTATCAGATGTCCAGGTTATTGTTTTTACCAAATATTCTGGGCAAGCACCGCAAGTGGTAGAGGATCAAGTGACTTATCCTTTAACAACGGCCATGCTGGCTGTCCCAAAGTCCAAAACGGTAAGAGGCTACTCATTTTTTGGTTTATCGTTTGTTTATATTATTTTTGAAGATGGCACAGACCTGTATTGGGCTCGTTCACGAGTACTGGAATCATTAAATTATGTCAGTGGCCAGCTACCTGCGGGCGTTACTCCTACTTTAGGGCCCGATGCAACAGGCGTGGGCTGGGTCTATGAATATGCCCTGGTGGATAAAACAGGGCAGCATGACCTGGCTCAGTTACGATCGTTACAAGACTGGTATTTACGCTATCCATTACAAACCGTAAAAGGGGTTGCGGAAGTCGCTTCAATTGGTGGTTTTGTTAAGCAATACCAGGTTGAAGTAGATCCTAATATATTGCAGGCTTATGGCATTCCCTTATCAAAAGTGAAGCAGGCAATTATTCGATCAAATAATGATGTGGGTGGCAGATTGATTGAGATGGCCGAAACGGAATATATGGTTCGCAGCTTAGGTTATATTCGTTCTGTCGATGATTTGAATGTTATTCCCGTTGGCGTCGATGCAAATGGCACGCCCATTCGCCTGCAAGATGTCGCTCATGTTCATATTGGGCCAGAATTGCGTCGTGGTGTTGCCGAGCTTAATGGTGAAGGTGAGGTGGCTGGTGGTGTGATCATTATGCGGTTTGGTGAAAATGCACGGGCAACCATTACAGCGGTAAAAGAGAAATTACAAGCACTCAAAAAAGGCTTGCCTGCAGGGGTAGAAATTATCCCAGTCTATGATCGTGGAAGCCTTATTGATCGAGCCGTTGCAACCTTAAATGTTGCCCTGGTGCAAGAGTTGATTATCGTTAGTCTTATTGTCGGCATGTTTTTATTGCACCTGCAATCTTCATTAGTCATTGTTATCAGTTTACCGTTAGGTATTTTGATTGCTTTTATTTTGATGCGTTATCAAGGCATCAATGCCAATATTATGTCTCTGGGAGGGATAGCCATAGCCATTGGTGATATGGTGGATGGGGCCATTGTGATGGTTGAAAATGCGCATAAACATTTGGCCGATATGCGAGAGAGGAAGAAAAGGGATTTGACTAGTCGTGAACGCTGGGAAGCAATTAACACCGCATCCCAAGAAGTGGGACCCGCTTTATTTTTCTCGCTATTAATCATTACTGTTTCATTTATTCCTATTTTTACCATGCAGGCGCAAGAAGGGCGCTTGTTCAGTCCATTAGCTTTTACAAAGTCTTATGCAATGGCTGCTGCAGCTATTTTAACGGTGACAGTCGTTCCCGTTTTAATGGGCTATTTTATTCGTGGCAAGATTGTTCCTGAACAGAAAAATGCCAGTAACCGGATGTTACATTTTCTGCATACTCCGGTTTTGAAATTGGTCATGCGGAATCGTGTAATAACTTTAGTGATTGCTACTTTATTGCTAGCTTCAACTGCGTATCCTCTAGCAAAAATAGGCAGTGAATTTATGCCGCCTTTGGATGAGGGTGATATCTTATATATGCCAACAACATTTCCTGGTATTTCCATTACCAAAGCGAAAGAGTTACTGCAACAAACGGATAAAATTCTAAAAACATTTCCAGAGGTCAAACAGGTGTTTGGTAAGGTGGGCAGGGCAGAATCAGCAACAGATGCGGCGCCTTTATCAATGATGGAAACCACGGTGAGTTTAAAGCCAAAACAGCAATGGCCGAATCCAGATAAAACGACTCAACAATTAATGAGTGAAATGGATAAGGCAATTCAGTTTCCAGGGGTCGCCAATGCCTGGACTATGCCAATTAAAACGCGTATTGATATGCTGTCAACGGGGATTAAAACCCCTGTTGGTATCAAAGTGTCAGGCCCCGACTTGAACGTTTTGCAGCAACTGTCTCAACAAATTGAACTGGCAATGAAAACCTTGCCAGAAACGCTGTCTGCTTTTGGTGATAGAGCCGTGGGAGGGTATTACCTTGATTTTGATATTAACCGGGTAGCGGCTGCCCGATATGGTTTAACGACAGGTGATGTGCAAGATGTGCTGCAAAGTGCCATAGGGGGGATGAATATTACAGAAACAGTTGAAGGCTTAGAACGTTACCCCGTCAACCTGCGTTACCCACGAGAACTGCGCGATAATATGGATAGTCTTAAGCGAGTATTAATTCCAACCCCCACAGGTAGCCAAATTCCTTTGGCGCTAGTTGCGGAATTAAATCTTAGGCGAGGCCCACCGGTCATTAAAAGTGAAAATGCACGACCGAATGCCTGGGTGTATGTAGACATAAGTACCTCTGATATTGGCGGTTTTGTAACTAAAGCCAAGCAAGTACTGGCCAAGAAAGTAACGCTTCCAGCAGGCTATACCCTTGTGTGGTCTGGGCAGTTTGAGTATATGGAAAGAGCTGCAGAAAGATTAAAAATTGTTGTTCCTATTACCTTTCTAATTATTTTTTTATTACTGTATTTAACCTTTGGAAATATTGCTGAGCCCATCATTGTCATGCTGACGGTACCCTTTGGGCTGATCGGGGGAATTTGGCTGGTTTATGTTTATGGCTTTAATTTATCAGTAGCGGTCTATGTTGGCTTTATTGCACTGGCTGGTACGGCGGCAGAGACAGGCGTTATGGTCTTAAATTTTATCGATCTAGAAATGACCCGATTACGACAGAAAAAACAGAGGATTTTATCGGCCTCAGAGATTAGTCATGCAGTTATTGAAGCAACCACCTTACGTGTTCGTCCCGTGGCGATCACCGCTATTTCAACGATGGTAGGTCTAGTCCCTATTATGATAAGTACGGGGACGGGAGCAGATGTTACTCAACGGATAGCCGCTCCAGTTTTGGGGGGAATGCTAACGGTGTTATTACTTAGCTTGTTAGTTTTTCCTGTTATTTATAGTTATGTTTTACAGTTTCAAGAAAAGCAGGGTAAGTCAAAATAATGAGTCATTATTTGGGGGGCAGGCTTTCAGCCTGCATTTAAAAAGTAGCTACGCTCCAAAGTTGTTCTTGATTCCCACAAGCTTCAGCCAATTTCCAGAGATAGTATTGTTTGCTAGTAACGAACGATACTGGAATGAGTGCCATGACAACTATTGATGTAGGAGCGTCCGCCCTCGGCGCGATATAAAATAGATGCTTTGCTCTAAAAACTGCCAATTATCATCGCGCCGAGGGCGAGCGCTCCTACCTGTTCCTAATTCAAAGTAATGAATGTGCATAAAATAAAACCGACAACTTTGGGGCGCAGTCCTTTAGGCTGCTTTTAATATGCAGGCTGAAAGCCTGCGCCCCGAATAATTGCTTAAGTTATTTGATGCATGTTCCTAAAGATATACATAATGGCGGAAAGTGATGTGTAATTAGGTAAATTAATATCTCGTCAGCAATACTCTTAGTTTGGTAAATTTAGCTGAGTTTGAGATTAGGTTCTAAGTAGGAGTTTTAGAAAAATAAGGCATTGCTAATGCGGCTGACTTTAAATGGTAGTTTTTTTCTTGAATTATACAAAGGAATATCTATACTTAAATGAATTTAATTTTATGGAGAGGGGTATGAATATTTTATTCAAAAATATTCCTATCGGTGTGTCTGGCGGAGAGTTAGCCAGGTTTATAGAATCTGAGATTAATGGCGATATTCTTACCGGTAAGAAGCTATCAGTACATGTGGGCTCTATAGAGATGATGGAAAGGCAAGACCACTATTGCCGTCCCATTGAGCAGTTTGGAGTGGTGAGAGTTTCACCTGCCAATTTAGCAGAAAAAGTAATAAAAAAAATGGATGGATGCTGTTTTAATCAGTTTAAAGTCACGGTTAGAGAATATTTTTATCGGTCTACTGCTAATGATAAGCGGCTTAAAAAAATTGCTAGCCTTGAAGTTCTACTGGAAAAAAGAGTTAAAGACAGGCGAGAGAAACACTTGAGTTATTCTAGGCAGATTTGAGTTGAGCTTTTTATTTCTGTAGACAACTCATTACTTTGGCAGCTTATTTCAACTCATGATCAGTGTTGATTATCAGTACTATTACATAGCAGTAGAAAATTTATTTATGTTAAATTGACCCCTGGATTATCTAAGCGTATTCTTAACTTTGGCTATTGTCTTTTTATGGCTAAACACACAAGGATTGCTTGTTAGGCTTTATTTAAGTGGATGATTTAATGAAACAGCAAGAAAAAATTGAGTACATAACCTCGACTGACTCAGCTTATAGGGTAGATGATTCTTCTGTTATAGGGTGGGGGAACTCAAGGGTTAGGCTTTTTATCGTGACGTTTTTAGTTTCCTTAATGATTGGGATAATTATTAACTATTCCAGACCCGCTGTTTATATCAGTAATGCAACACTTTTGACTTCAGCTGCTACTGCTGTTGATCAACGAAGTCTAGATGTCGATTTTCAGCATGTAACAATTCAAAAACAAAAGCTGTTAGGGGTTGAGTTATTAACAGAAACACTGCGTAGAATGCATTCGGCAGACGATAACACTAAAAATATCTCCAGTCTCACACTGGCAGATGTGCGTAATATGTTAACAGTTGAGCCCATTGAGGAAACTAATCTTCTAAATATGTCAGCGCAAGGACCTGTTGCTGAAATACTTCCTGTGCTAATTAATAGCTGGATTGATGTTTACCTTGATGCTAGAGCTTTAAGTATAAAAAATGCTACTAGTGATACGGTTGAACAAGTTAAAAACGAATTAGCTGAGTTAGAACTTAAGATAGAACAGAATCAAGTAGAGTTAGGCTTGTTTAGGAAAGAGCATGATATTAGTTCGATTAGCAGAGAAGAAAATGAGTTGCCTGCCACCCTTATAAGTTTGACAACGGCCTTTAATAAAGCAAATGAAGAAGTTATTAATACTAAAGCTAAGTTAGATGCTATTAATCAAGCCATAGCAAGTGGGCAGGCAGTGGTCCCTAAACAAGATCAGACAAGTTTAACTGAGCTTGAAAGTGAGTATCGAAAATTAAAGGCAAGGCTGGCAGAGTTTGATAAAAATTTTACCCGTGATTATTTGCAATTTAAAGGTTCAATGAAATATATACCTGAGCAAATAAAAAAACTAGAACAGCAAATAAAACAGAAACGGGAGCTAGGTAAAGGCATTGTTTGGACAGAAGCCAGTCAAAATTATATGGCAGCCAGCCAAGTTCTGAATAAGATTAGAAAGCAACTGGATGAGCATAAAGGAAAGGCAGTAAAGTTCACTGCAATATTTTCTAAGCACCAGACTTTGATGGATGATCTTGAATCCATGCAATTATTGATGAGAGAAACACAAGACCGTTTACTAAAAATAGAAAGCAAACAGTTTGAGAAATATCCACAGGTTGATGTAGTGGAACGGGCGAGTGTTAATCGGCAGGCAATAAGTCCAGACTATAATATAGGTTTATTCGTTGTTTTAATCATCTCATCATCTTTAGCTTTTTTTACGGTGTGGTTTAAAAGCTATTTAATGCAAGGTTACCCGGGCCCAGAGCAGGGCGACTTTAAATTTCCCATCGCTAGCTGGGTTGGACATGAGCAGTCAAATGAGAAATTAGTCTCACAACAAGACAGTCGTCAAATAGAACAAAACCAGAATAATGAATTACCTCAGCTACTTGCTGATCAAGATATTGAAAATGTTGATATACAGCTATTGTTGAGTCATGGAGATAAAAATACCCAACAATTAATTTTATTAATATTATCTGGACTAGAGCTGGAGGAAATATCAAATTTCAAGGTGGAACAAATAAATAATGATTCGGCTGCTATTGAAGTGACAGGAAAATCTGCCCGAGTAGTGATCATAGGAAAAGCCCTCCAGCATATCTTGAATCAATCTATGCAACAGGGCATGTTATGGGGGGAGCAGGATAAGCTTTCTATAACAGAAATGAATGCCATATTGTATTGTGCAGCTGTAGATTTAGGGCTTAATCAGTTAGAGAAAACCTTGGCAGGCAGTTTAAGACAAAACTATATTATTTATTTAGTTGAACAAGGGATACGTTTAACGGCTTTAGCTGAAATTGTTGGCTACTTATCACCCATAGAGTTAGCAGCCTATGGCGCTTTCTCACCTGCTGGAGAAGGCTGTAATGCTGAACAGATTCAGCTGATTCATCCATTATGCAAATAAAAGGGTAGAGTTAAATACTCATTTTTCTCTGCTGTAATTCCTAATGCTTCCATGTGAATAAATATTTATGGCTCTATACAAACCCCAGGTTTAGAAAAAACCAGTAAATTCCTGAGTTATTCTTATTGGTAGGAGGGGCCTATTGGCCGCGCCTGTTCTTGATCTTGTTCCGGTCGCGGCCAATAGGCCCCTCCTACTTTTATCGGCAAAACTTCAAATACTGCTAAGAAGTTAGTGGTTTATTAATAGCCATGTAAATTTCCAGTACTTTCATTTATAGGGTAATTTTTGGCTAGCCAGTATACCTGTACTATACTTAAGTTTATTTTAGGCGATTGCGTGTTTACTTACTTTAAGGCTGGAGATATATGCACTTTTTACACTCTTTTTGTAAAAAATATATTTTATCAGCGGTATTGCTGTTAGGTATTTTGTTATCTGTTTGTACTGCAATGGTACAAGCTGAAGGCCTTGCTAAGGTAAAAGAACTTGAAACTGTTAATTTACAGCTTAAATGGGTACATCAATTTCAATTTGCTGGTTATTACGCAGCTAAAGAACAGGGCTATTATGCGGATGTAGGGCTTGATGTTCATATCCATGCCAGTAAGCTGGACAAGTCAGTTGTTAATCAAGTGATTTCCGAGGAAGCCGAGTATGGTGTGGGTGATGTGGGGATTCTTTTTAATTATGCTTTAGGTGCTCCAATTAAAGTATTAGCTGCTATCTTTCAGCATAACCCGTTGGTTTTTATTAGTAAGAAAAGTTCGGGTATTACTAGGCCTCAAGATATTATTGGTAAACGTGTGATGCAGAGAGCTATTGCGACGGATGAATCATCGTTAAGATTAATGTTAACAGAGGCAAAAATAAGTCAGGAACAATATACCTCTGTAAAACATAGTTTTGATTATAAAGATTTAATGGCAGGAAAGGTCGATGTGATGACAGGTTATATAACAAATCAACCCTTTGCCTTAAAACAATTGGGTATTGAAGTTAATGTTATTGATCCACAGAACTATGGTGTTGATTTTTATGAAGACCTTCTCTTTACTAGTGAATATGAACTGGAACACCATCCTGGACGGGCAAGTCGGTTTTTAGCAGCCAGTATAAAAGGTTGGAATTATGCTTTTAGCCATACCGAAGAATTGGTACAACTGATTAAAACAAAATATCATCCCCAGTCCAGTATTGAGCAATTAAGAAATGAGGCTATAGAAACACGTAAATTAGTGTTGCCAGACACGATTCCAGTCGGTCAGATAAAAATTGAACGATTGAAGCAACTTGCTGATATATATAGTCGATTAAATTTATCCAGACAATTATCAGATAAAGAATTGACGGCATTTATATATCAAGGCTCTGAAGTGCCCTTAAATAAAAAGGAACGTGAGTGGTTACAGGAAAACCCCATTATTCGTCTTGGTATAGACCGAAATTTTGCCCCCTATGAATGGATTGATGATAGCGGGCATTATGATGGAATTACAGCAGACTATATAAAGCTATTTGAATTGCGCCTGGGCGTAAAGTTCAAGGCAATAAAGGATAAAGAGTCATGGCATGATGTTTTAGAAGGGGCTAAAAGTGGTGAAATGGATATGCTTTCCTGTCTGGTTAAGACAGCAGAGCGGGAGGTTTATTTAAATTTTAGTGAACCTTACCTAACTAGTTCAGCCGTTATTATCACGGAGCAATCAAATGGCTATATAGGCCAATTAAAGCACTTGGAGGGTAAACAGCTTGCCATCCAAAAAGGCCATTATACTCAGGAGTTGTTAACTAAGGATTATCCTAAGATAAAGATTATTTCGACTGAAAATATCAAAGAAGCTTTGCAAATGGTTTCTGAAGGCGAGGCATATGCTTATGTAGGCGATGTGACTTCTGCAAGTTATGTGATGAAAAAAGAGGGGTTTTTAAATTTGGTTTTTTCGGGGCCTACACCTTACAAAAGTCAGTATCGATTTGCTGCCCATAAAAGTAATGCAATACTGACTTCTATAATGAATAAAACCTTGGCAACAATTACTCAGCATGAGAAGGATTCTATATATAACCATTGGCGAGCCTTAAAGATTACTCAAGGCGTTAGTGGTGAAATCATTAGTCGTTATGTTTTAGGCATTGTCTGTTTGTTTTTATTGTTTACTTATTGGATTTTTCGTTTAAGGAAATCTGCACGTGCGGTTAAAGCCAGTGAAGCCAAGTTACAATTGATTCTGGATACTGAACCGGAATGCGTAAAAGTAGTGGATGCGGATGGCCGGCTAGTACAGATGAATCCCGCAGGATTAAAGATGATAGATGTGGAGGATGCCGAGCAGCTAATAGGACAAAAAGTTGAGCAGCTGGTGGTCGCTGAACATAGAGCAGCCTACAATGAAATGAATCAGCGGGTACTGAAAGGTGAAAGTTGTACGCTGGAGTTTCAAATCCAAGGTTTGGCTGGTAGTTTGATCTGGGTGGATACACATGCAGTGCCATTAATTGACGAAGATGATGTTGTATCTGTAATTTCCATTACTCGAGATATTACTCAGCGTAAGAAAAATGAAGAACAACAAAAAATTGCTGCGATGGTCTATCAGAACAGTAGTGAAGGGATGTTAGTCACAGATAGCGAAAATATCATCATTGCTATTAACCCTGCCTTTAGCAGAATAACGGGATATAGTTTTGATGAGGTTATAGGGGAAAAACCGAGGTTCTTGAAATCTGGATTACAGGATGACTCTTTTTATCAGGCTATGTGGAAATCAATTAATGACACTGGCCATTGGGAAGGCGAAATATGGAATAAACATAAACAAGGTTATGAGTATGCAGAATGGTTAATTATTAATACCATTTATACGAAAGATGGATCGGTGGCCCAGCATGTGGCCTTGTTTTCGGATATTACTGAAAAGAAAAAAGCGGAGCAGGTGATATGGCATCAGGCTAATTACGATGCATTAACACGATTACCTAATCGCAGTATGTTTATGGATCGCTTGAAGCAGGATATTAAATTTGCTGCACGTACTCAAAAGCCATTGGCAGTCATTTTTCTTGATCTGGATCATTTTAAGGAAGTGAATGATACTCTGGGCCATGATTTAGGTGATGAGTTATTGTGTATAGCAGCAAAAAGATTAAAGGCCTGCGTGCGTGATTCTGATACGGTTGCTCGCTTAGGGGGCGATGAATTTATAGTTGTTTTACCTGAACTTGATGATGTGAATAGTGTAGAACGTATTGCTCAAAATATTCTTCAGGAATTAAGTACCGTTTTTTTACTTGCTAAGGAGCAAGCGTATGTCTCAGCTAGTTTAGGTATCGCCTTATATCCAGATGATGGATTAAATCCTGACGATATAATTAAACATGCTGATCAGGCCATGTATCTTTCAAAAGATCTAGGTCGAAGTCGATTCAGTTACTTCACTAAAGATATGCAGGCCCAAGCCCAGTATCGCTTGCACTTAATGAATGATATGCGTAGTGCATTGCAGGAAAAACAATTTGAACTGTATTATCAGCCAATAGTGGACCTGGAAACAGGGCAGATAAATAAAGCAGAAGCGTTGATACGCTGGAATCACCCAACGCGAGGAATAGTCAGCCCTGCTGATTTTATTCCTTTAGCTGAAAATTCAGGTCTGATTATTGAAATTGGCGACTGGGTTTTCAAGCATGTCGCTAAGCAAGTTAAAATCTGGCGCGATAAATATAATAAGAATTTGCAGATCAGTGTTAACAAGTCGCCCATACAATTTCGATCTGCAACTGATCGGAATGACTGGTTGTCTTATCTTAAAGAGATAGGATTATCCGGGGAAGGTATCGTTATTGAAATTACCGAGGGTTTGTTAATGGACAATGCAGCGAATATTACCCACCAATTGTTGCAATACAGGGATGCAGGCATACAGGTTTCAATGGATGACTTTGGCACGGGTTACTCTGCTTTATCTTATCTGAAAAAATTTGATATAGACTATTTAAAAATAGACCAGTCATTTACCCGTAATTTAGCACCTGGTTCAAATGATATGGCATTGTCGGAAGCGATTATTTTGATGGCGCATAAGCTGGGTTTAAAGGTGATAGCAGAAGGGGTGGAAACAGAACAACAACGACTATTATTGGCTGCAGCAGGATGTGATTATGGGCAAGGATATTTATTTTCCAGACCTATTCCAGCTGATGAATTTGAAGCTTTATTAATTGCTAAACAATGAAAAAAATATTAGTAACGGGTGCCACAGGGCAAATAGGATCGGAACTGACGATAGCATTGCGACAGCGGTATGTTGCTGAGAATGTTATTGCCGCTGGACATAGCCGACAAGCACATGCGGAATTAATTGAAACCGGCCCCTTTATTACTCTGGATATTAGAGATCAGGCGACTCTAATTGAAGTGGTGCGTGATAATCAAATAGATACTATATTTCATCTGGCCTCGTTGTTATCAGCCGTTGCCGAAGAAGTCCCTCAAAAAGCCTGGGATATCAATATGAATGGCCTGTTTAATGTGCTGGAGACTGCTCGGATGATGAGGTGTTCAGTCTTTTTTCCTAGTTCTATAGGGGCTTTTGGGCCTCAAACGCCAGCAATCAATACACCTCAGGATACTATTCAACGGCCAAACACCATGTATGGAGTGACCAAGGTAGCAGGTGAATTACTTTGTGATTATTATCAGCAACGTTTTTCAGTTGATACTCGAGGGTTACGATATCCGGGGTTAATCTCTTATAAAACGCCCGCAGGTGGTGGGACGACAGATTATGC
>ENA-OSET01003837-OSET01003837.1-sediment-metagenome-genome-assembly--contig:-NODE-3837-length-13573-cov-5.035862_pt1 | contig 13573 bp, 10 predicted proteins | sample MGYA00237882_ERZ534229 | MGnify/ENA primary metagenome ERZ534229 (study PRJEB26408, sample SAMN06266212) | sediment metagenome | isolation source: Hudson Canyon methane seep mesocosm | place...
CGTATCAATATTCGTATGAAATAGGCACATGATCTGAACATCCTAATTATAGGTTTATTCAGACTTAAAGGACTATACCGTATCTAAGTGAACATAAATTTGTCTAATTTTGAGGGCTAATTTAGGTCAGCAAAGTGGCCAGCCTGTGTAAAAACTAATTACTCCTTTATAAACTTAAAAATACCTTATAGCTCTACGTTTATTTATTTTTTGGATAGGTGCGAGTTTAAATATAAAAAGATAAGGCTAGAGTCTATATCGTGGCCTTTATAGCGTTTATTAAGCCTTGATTACCCATTATACTTAACATCCGTTTGAAGTTATAAGCCAGAACATGGAGATTCATTTCGGTTCGGACATTTTTAAATCGACGAGTGAGTAAATGCGTCATACCCATCCAGCACTTAATCGTACCGAACGGATGTTCAACGGTCTGCTTTCTGATTAACATGAGGTCAGGCCGATTTTTCATTAATTTATCCATGTTATCAATACAGTCTTGATGCTCCCATCTTGTTAACTTTCTCGGGGTCGAACTTTTTGTACACTTAGAGCTCAATGAGCAGGCTCGACAGGTTTTAAGTCTTGCTCGGTAATTAATTTGATACATATCGCCATTTTTTGTCATTGTTTTTCCGGGCGTTAACACTTCGTTATTGGGGCAAATAAATACATCCTTTTCTTTATCATATGTAAACTTCGAACGATTAAATATTCCTTTTTTCTCGCTGCCTGAGGTATCACCTTTAGGGACTAATGGTGTCATACCCGCATCTTGTGTGTCTTTAATATCTTTGCCGCTGAAGTAGCTTTTATCAGCGATAACGGTTAGGTCTTTTCTTTTTAGTGCGTGTTGAGCCAAAATGGCTGTAGGGCAGAGTTGCCCACGGTCAGTCGTATTTGTCACTTCATGTGCAATGATTAGGTGATGTTTGGTATCAACAGCACTTTGAATGTTGTAGCTGACGACTCTAGTCATACCTTGAGTTTTCATCAACCTTGAATCTGGATCAGTGGTGGATATTTGTTTTTCGGGATGGTCTTTAACTTCTTTTTCTAATGCTTGTAATTCAGCGAGTTTTTGTTTTAAATTGTTAATGGTTTCTTGCGTTGCCTTGATTGTTTGAGGGCTGTGTTGCTCTTCATCAGCTCTGTCTAGTTTTTCTAAATAGTTACTAATATGTTTCTCAAGACGTTCAATATGAAAGGCCATTTTCTTTGGTGTGTAATTGTTATCTTTGTTGTTACTGGCTTTAAATTTACTGCCATCAATGGCAATCTCACCTTCATCAAACATATTAAGTTGTCGGCATAGCTGAACGAACGTCCGGCAAACATGCTTAATCCCCTTAGCATTATTTTTTCTAAAATCAGCAATGGTTTTGAAATCAGGCGCTAGCCTTTCAAGTAACCACATCAGTTCAATATTGCGATTGGCTTCAATTTCTAGTCTTCTAGAGGATTGAACTCGATTAAGATAACCATAGAGATACAGCTTTAACATGACAGCAGGGTGATACTTAGGACGACCTGTTGATTTGGTTATTACACCCGCGAAACCTAATTCAGCTAAGTCCAATGCTTCGATAAACACATCAATGACTCTGACGGTATTTTCAGCATTAACAAAGTCATTGAGAGATTCAGGAAAGAGTGTTGCTTGTGAACGATTTACACCTTTAATAAAGCCAGACATAACACTTGCCAATAAAGATTAACTTACTGATAAGTATAGCAAACGTGTATTTTATTTGTGGATAAGGTTAAGACCGATTGATCATAACTATCAGGTAGTTATTCGAAAAAGTGATCAAAAAGTTTTCACACAGTCTGTGGCAGAAGTGTGCATTAGAAGGTTCAATTTATCCAAAGGTGCAGCTTTAATAAGGCCGAAAAATTGTGGCATCGTTAAATGTAATTGGTTGGCTTAGGTAAATGCAATTAAGTGGCACTGCTGTTAGAGTTTTCCAGTCATACAAGTAAGGTGCATAATCACAAAATACGCACCTTTAGAGTACACTGAGCAGTATAAGTAAATAAGGGGATGGTTGGTCTTCTATTGGTATAACGTTTATTTATTAATTTGTTCGATTAAAATAATATTTGACCCTTTACCGTTAATAACAATTAATAAAAAATGAGTAACAGAGTTAATGACACTGTAAATTTAGCAACAGAAATCCCAACATCAACTATTGCAAGATACTTTCTATTTGATGCATCATTTAGTTAAAAGGCCTTTCACTCAAGCATATCGTCAATCTCGTAGTTTTTTTCTGTCAAACTTTTCTATTCAAATTCTATCACTTCAAAGTAATAGATTTTGATTAAGATTTTCTATCGCCCCTAATTTATTCTTCTAGGCCTATTAATAAGGAGAATTCATGAATTTCACCAAAAGAAAGTATTATGCTCTATTTTGCTTGCTGGCAAGTACAGCAACAATCGCCGAAAGCCAAAAATCAAACGTAGCTAACGAAAAACAAAGCCTGATTGAAAGTACTATTATTTCAAAAGTAACCGAAACCTATGGAGGTAAATCATTAACATTCGTTAAAAGTATTTCAATTACCGATCACAATAAAATGATTTCTTCTGGTCAAGGTGAGAGCCCTGAGCAACCAGGTTTTTTTAGAATTAATGAAGTATTAACAATAGATTTTGAAAACAAACGAAAAAGCATGCTTTCATGGCGAGTGTCTAGGACGTCAACAGACTTAGAAAAATTTATATTTGATGGAAATCAGGGGCGAATCTACGATATTTTAAATAACAAATACGCTCAAGAAAACTGGGTAACTTACCATTCAACAGGTGACTCTATCATTCGTCAAAGTGACACAATGATAGCCCGCTCTTTAAGTAAAAATAACACTAAGGTTAGTTATCAAGGTGAAGCTTTCTACTTAGGGTCACTTCACCAAAAGTTAAACGTTAAAATTGGAGTCGGCGCTGAATATACAATTTTTATTGATAAGCAGTTAGGTCTTATCTCAAAAATGGTACGTCAACATCCTAGTGCCGGTGAAATCAGTTACGCTTTTTCTAATCATAAAAAATCCGGAGGGCTTATTTTTGCTCAAGACTTAAATTTTACAGTTGGCGGTCAAACACGCTTAGTTTCTCTTGAACGAAATGTAACAGTTAACCCTAACTTAGAAGAGGCCTTTGCTGTACCTATGGGATATACCAATTGGGGACCGGTCTTAAACTCCTCGGAGTTAGTCGTTAATAAGCTCGCTGAAAACGTTTATCACATAGGTAAAGAGCGCTCTTTTACACTCTTTGTTGATGCTGGAGATTATTTTATTGCATCAGGCGGTCATAGTGGATTAACTGAAAAGTTTGAAGCGTTAAAAAAAATTACTGGTGTTGAAAAACCGTTAAATTATATGATTTCAACTCATCACCACGATGAACATTTTCCATCACTAAAAGAAGCGGTAGCACTTGGAGCCAAAGTAATTACCGTTAAACAACACTTGGCCCCTATCAATAAAAGTATCAATGAAGAGGCTGGAAAAAATAATATAGTGCTGATAAAAGATAAGTCCTCACTGGGTAATGGCGCTGTCGAAATATATAATATTGCCACCCTGCATGCCGATAATTATTTGTTAGTATATGTACCCGCTGCCAAACTGGTATTTGCAGAAGATCATTTCGAAACTCAGCTTAAAACCGCAATGCCAAGAGTACATAAAGACATGGTAGTTTTTAGAAAAGCAATGGAGGCATTACCAATAAATGTTGAACGCCTTATTGACGGACATTCATCTCGTCAATTGACCATCAATGAGTTTAATAATGCCACAGACACCTATACTGATTTTACTTGTCCAGCAGGCTTTATCATTTGTAATAATGGCTAAATTTACATTAACCCTTATATAAAAAACTATTCACTGGCTGTAATAACATTATGTTCCTTCAGCCAGTTTTCCTCTGCATTTTTTTCTAAATAAGCCCAATACTTGGCTTGAGTATTAGGTATAGTCTTCGTTAATCGATATAAACCTAAAGCAGCACGTAATCCGGTATAAATATCATAATCTAATCGAGCGAGTTCAAATGCTTTTTTTAGTAAAGGCATAGCAAGTTCATTTTGCTGTTGTGCTTGGTATACACCTGCTTTTAATACCATTTTAACTGGACTTGTGAGTTGTTTTTCAAACAGGGTATGAGCAAGTAAAAACTCTTCTTCTTCGATATAGTTTTGAACAAAAAACCATAAGGGTGTTTTAATATATTTACAGAACCCCGAACAATCATTAATGTTATAGTATAACAATTCTTTTACTTTTCTTAGAATTTCAGATTAAATGGTATGGCAAATAATAATAAATTTGGAATTAACCTAGGAAGAATGAACATGTTATATAAAAAAATGTTAAAGGCATTGTCCTTAACATCTTTACTGCTTGCCGGAACAGCTGCAGCTGATGAAGGTATGTGGCAACCACACCAATTACAAGAAATAAGTGGTAAGCTTAAAAAAGCAGGGCTAAAACTAGACCCTACGCAAATGGAAAATTTAGATCAATTTCCGATGAACGCAATTATTAGTCTTGGAGGTTGTACGGCTTCATTCTTATCTGAAAAAGGTTTAGTAGTCACTAACCATCACTGTGCCTATGGTTCAATTCAATACAATTCGACAGAAAAAGAAAACTTATTAAAACAAGGTTTTGTCGCAAAAAAAATGTCTGATGAACTACAAGCAGCGCCAGGCTCTCGTATTTACGTTACAGAGTCATTGACCAATGTCACAGATAAAGTGACAGGCTCTATTGCTAAGTCTGTTACTGGCAAAGATTATTTCAAAGCCATTGAGAAAAATGAAAAAGTATTAGTTCAGCAATGTGAAACATCACAAGACTATCGTTGTGAAGTTTACAGCTTTCACGGCGGCTTAGAATACTTCCTTATTAAACAACTCGCCATTCGAGACGTGCGTTTAGTTTATGCACCGCCTTCAAACATTGGTAAATTTGGTGGCGATACCGATAACTGGATGTGGCCACGTCACACTGGTGATTGGTCATTCTATCGTGCTTATGTCAACAAAGATGGTAAGCCAGCAGATTACGCTGCAGACAATGTACCGTTTGAACCTAAAACATTCTTAAAAGTAAATGCTAACGGTGTTGAAGAAAGTGACTATGTAATGGTTTTGGGCTACCCAGGTAGAACCAATCGTTACCGCAACGCACAAGAAGTTGAAAATCAATTTAACTTAGTCTATCCAACCGCTAAACGTTACCGTGAAGAATACATCGACGTTATCAAATCAACTGCCGAAGCGGGTAGTGAAGCTCGCATTAAGTATGAAAGTACGTTAGCTGGCTTAGCAAATTACGCTAAAAATTATGGCTCTATGATTGAAAGCTTCCATAAAGGCGATATGCTTTCACGTAAACAGCAAGAGCTAAAAGAATTACAAACTTGGATAAACGCTTCCAAAAAACGTAAACAAAAGTACGGTAAAACATTAACCGAACTCGATACATTAATTACTAAAGGGCAAGAAAATCAAGAGAGAGATCTCATCTTAGCCTACATTGGCCGCACTAACTTAATCGGCGTTTCAAAGCGTTTATACCGTTTAGCCAATGAAAAAAACAAACCTGGTACAGAGCGTAAGCAAGGTTATCAAGAACGTGACATGAACCGTTTCACGCAAGGCATGAAACGTGTAAACCGTCGTTACGATGCAAACGTAGATAAAGCAGTGTTAAGACACTTTATGGCGCAATATGCAGAGTTTCCACTTTCAGAGAGAAATACAACCTTTGATCAATTCTTTGGTTTAGACAAAACCTTCGACGCTAAAAAGCTCTCTGCTAAATTAGATAAAATGCACAGTGAAACACAGCTTGACGAAGAAAGTGTTCGCCTAGCATGGATGAACAAATCCGTTGAAGAATTTAAAAGTAGCAAAGACCCATACATTCAATTTGCCGTATCGCAATATGAAAATGACCAAAAACTTGAACAAGAAGCCGAAGATCTGGCCGGTAAATTGGCTCAAATTCGCCCACAATTTATGAAGGCGATGATTGCTTATAAGAAAAGTAAAGGTGAACCTGTTTATGCTGATGCAAACAGCTCTTTACGTATTACTTACGGTAATGTAAAAGGTTACTCGCCACAAGATGGTTTAACAGCGACACCTTTCACCACATTAGAAGGTATGTTAGCTAAGTATGTAGCAGGTGATCATGAATTCGATTTGTTTGAAAACATTCGCACTGCAATCGCTAAAAAAGACTTTGGCAATTATAAACGTGAAAGTTTAAATTCAGTACCCGTTAACTATTTATCTACACTTGATATTACCGGTGGTAACTCAGGCTCACCAACACTAAACGGCAATGGAGAATTTGTTGGCTTAGTTTTTGATGGTGTGTACGAATCAATCATTGGCGATTGGGATTACGATCCTAAATTTAAGCGTGCAATCCATACTAGCGTACCGTTTATGCTTTGGACAATGGAGCACATTGACGGTGCTGGTAACATAGTTGATGAAATGACTATAGTGAAATAGTTCGTTTTAGACTTCAACAGTCGACACCATCCATTCCGCCAGGAAGGGACAAAACCTTAACAGCTATGTTAAGGTTTTTTTTCGTCTGCAATTTGTCGTTATAAATTGGTCGTTTAAAATTTATCAATCTGAATTATTCTCATCTATCGAAACTGAACCTTTATCTTTTATGTATGACTTTCAAACTAATGTTTGAAAATTGAATTTCGAATGAATTAAAAATCGTGCGTCTGTCTATTTATTCTTTTACTATGTTCAGCGAAATTAAATTTATGCAGTACATATTTATCATAAAACTTCATCACATCAACGGACATATCCAAACAATACTACTCGCCGAGTATCCTGAGAAGTTACTGCTGCTTGATGGATGTTGTCGCTCAGATATTACGCTGCTAAAACATTTCATTACGCAAACATTACAACGTGAGTTTGATGATTTATCTTTAGTGGTGGTAACACATATGCACCCTGATCATGCAGGAGCTGCAAACAAATTAAGAAAATTAACTGGGTGTAAAATTGTAACGGCAAATGTGAGCGGACAGTGGTACTCAGGCATAGATGGTCGGCTAATGCATCTCACTGACATAATGTTAGCTAGATGGGTCGCAAAACGCATGAAGAAACCCCGCCTTAATATGTGGTATCCAAGTCAGTTAAAACCAGACTATAAGCTTAATGATGGCGAGCACTTACCGGGTTTTTCTGATTGGGTTGCTTTAGCGACTCAAGGTCACACAGATAGAGATTTGTCTTTACACCATTTACCAAGCAATAAGGTATATGTTGCCGACTTAATGGTAAAAGTTAAGAATAAATTCATTCCCCCATTCCCTATTTTCTATCCCAATCGTTATCGTACTTCACTTAAAAAAATAAGAGCCCTAGCACCTACAAGTGTAATTCTTGCTCATGGCGGTGAAGTAAATTTAAGCGAGAATGATTACAACCAGTTATTGGTACTTGCCCCTAAAATTCCAAAAACACATTGGCGTTCTATAAAGACCAAGTTTTTTCAGTCATTTAAATAAACCTACATCTGATATTTTTATTTTTTGATATGGCTGTTGAAATGTAATCTACTGTTTATTACGCGTGATAATTATTTAAAATTCTCATTTATATCTTGTCCAATCAATAAAAGAATAAAGCCTAACGATACTTTTATCATTAGGCTTTATTAAACACTTATACGCTTTAGTTCATTAGAATGGACCAGACGTTAATTCGGGGGTGTGCCAGAAGCTTTTCCAAATACTATTACCGTGAAGATAATAAATATCATCATCGTGAAATATCGCTCGGTCATCCCATCCAGAAATATAAGGATTATCAGAAGTATCCGCAGTTTTTATTAGCTTAACGCTGCCAATTTTAAGTAAGGTGGCATCAACATCGTTACCAGTAACTTCAATTAGCTCTAAGGAGTTGTCTGGCATCCAAATGTTAAACTCTTGCCCAGTTACACTATCCACTGCACTTTCTGATAACCATTTTTCTACAGGTAAACCAAAGCGATGGGTATTATTTTCGGTTTTTAGATAGGTCAGTGCATGATAATCAAATTCAACAGGAGTATAACCATTTTCATAAACAATAGACTTAATCTCAATAGGATCATTCATATTAGACACATCAAATAAACTTATTTTAGCGCCTTCAATAATAGGCGTAATTCCATCACTATTAATACCATCATCTTCAGCGAGGAAAAGTCTATTGGGATCAACGTTCTGGCCAATCCCGACAAGTAAGCTGTCTGATATTGGATGTAAATATGATGAATAGCCTGGAATTTCAAGTGCTCCGGTAATTTTCAATTGTTCATTATCGCCCAGATCAATGACATACAATGGATCAGTATTTAAGAAGGTTACAATGAATGCTTTTTCCTCAAAAAAACGAACTGCTTTTATATCTTCTTGCACTATACCGGCATCATTAAGCTTACCAATTTTCTCTGGATAAGTCTCATTGGGCAACTGCGCAACGAGTGTTAACTCATTCCCTACTGGATTTAAAACATTTAAGTGATGGTCATAACCAATCCCTCGGTTACCTTGGGTGGTAACTACACGTAACTCGTCTCCTTTTTCGCTAAATCTAAGGTTAGATAAATGCCAATTGAATCTGCCATCAAGTGCACCTGACGCTACATAATTGATATTTTTCCCAGCAATTGAAAACTTATGAATGATAGATGTTTCAACCGTTTGATTATCTACGTACTGGTAATCAGTGCCGTATAAATAGATAGAAGTTGGTGTAGCATAAAGACCAGAAACCTGTGTGTTAATACAAACTGAAGAAATACTATCAGGTTGCTTTAAATCTATTGTTGTTAGTGTAACGATGCCATTGAAACCATCTTTTTTTGTGGCTTCAGTAGGTAAAAAACAATTTTCCGGTTCAACTAAATTTCTGCTATTCCCTTGATCATCTCTTAATTGTGGAAGGAACTCGCTTACGTTTGATGAAAAGATTTTTTTATAATTATCCAGTTTTTCGGTTTCAGTTTCTGCATAAGGAAGCTCAGAAATAAAAGGTGAGAAACTACTTACAATATAAAGCACATCATCAACGCGTCGGCTATCAATAATAGCACCGTCCATCGTGTAAGACGTAGTAATGACAGGGGCTGTTTGATCCGCTACATCCAATAGTGAAAAATTGAAATTTTGTTCCATAGGGAAAAAAGCATCAGAAGCGATACTCAATGTAGCCGTGCCACTATAGATAGAAACTTGGTCGTTCTCTGATAAAACCGCTAGCTTGTCTTTATTCAAATATAAGCTATTGATTGAAGAAGCTTCTTCATTGACTAACGTTTTTGACAACTCACTGATGTCACCTTGTGAATCACGCTGTAAAATACGTACCGAGGTTTGTGGTATTGGAGCTTCTTGTGCAAAAGTTTGTCGCTGGTAATACTCAAAATTGGCGATATACATAAATTCGCCGTCATACTTAATTCGATCACCTTCATCTACTCCTTCCTCTTGAGTAATTGTTGAAGAATAATTTTGTTGATCATTACTGCTATCACTCGTTGCAGGGGTTGGCGTTCCGGTATCACTCGCTGTATTTTCTAAAGCGCCATCCTGCTGAGAACTATTAAGGTAAACTCCATTTTTCAAATGTTGTTCAAAGGCTGTTGCATCAACCGACTTTAATGGCGTTAGTGCCATAGACATTTCATTAAGTGCAGGAACTTCTTTAAGGTTCTCTATTGAAACTTCGTTGCTAGAACCGCCGCCACAGCCTAAAAGTGGTAAAAATGAACTTAGTAGTAATATTTTTTTATTCAACATTTTTGCTCTCCATGTAATTAATGTACGATTATTTACCAGAAACAATACTCGCTTGATTTTTATATACTGTTGTCAAATGAAATCAAATGTAATTTGATGTAACTGAAGCTGGTAATCGTGTAAAGCAATGGTAAATTATGGTCACTGATTACTTCAGTAGACATGCACCAATCAGACTTAAAATAATTTAAGTTAACTAAGTAGATAAAACCTAAACGGAAATTTTTAATTGAAATATTACTTATACCTATTATTACTGTTGAGTCAGCTTTCATTTGCCAATAACTGCGAACAGATAACTGATAGCTGCGCGACGGTTGGCGAATGGAAATTTTCATTGGCCGTGGGCGTTGGCGTTTACACCAACCCTTTACATGGCGGTGATGACATTCCTTTAGTACTTATCCCACAGATAAGCTACTACGGAGAAAAAGTATTTTTTGAAAGTAATACCTTAGGGTATTCATTCTTTGAGAATGACCAAATTGTCGTCAGTGCCATCACTCAGATAAATCATGAAAAAGCGTATTTCACCCGTTGGCACCCACAAAACATTTTAATAGATACTGACTCGATAGGCTCTAGTGATGATGAATTAAACCCAGAAGATCAAGACATATACCTTGATATTAAAGACGTTTCAAATCGACGCTGGGCTATTGATGCAGGTATTCAATTTAATTGGTTTATTAATCAAACTACCGATCTTCAAGTACAGATACTCCATGATGTTAACAATGTTTACAACGGCTTCAATGGTCAAATAGAATTAACGCGGCTAATGAAGATAAAACAATTACCCAATACGGTAATGTCATTTAGCGTTGGCACAAATGTTAAAAGCAAAAACTTAGTTGATTACTACTATGGTATATCACAAACAACTGAGGCGGGTGTAGATCTAGATTACCAAGGAAAATCAAGCATCACCCCATACTTCCGCTTGGTATTGAGGCATCAAATTTCAGAACGCTGGCAAGCAAAACTGAACATTAAACGAGTATTTTTAGATGATGCGATGACTGATAGTCCATTAGTTAAAGATGATTATATCAACACCATCTTTGCAGGAGTATCTTATGACTTCTAGCCAATGGAAAGTCATTATTTATATGCTTGTTTTAGGTCTACTATTTCAACCACTGTCGGCCTCATCGACAAGCCAACTTATTATTAAGCCTTCGGTATGTATGGTAAAAAAGCTCGGTGATAGCTGTAAAATGAAAGTTAAAATTATATGGCAAAACACACAGCCTATCGATGCTTGCTTATTCCAGAATGATTTACGTTTAAGGTGCTGGAAAGAAATACTTGATATTAATGAAGATCTCGAAATTTCACTTGATCAGGATATGAAATTCACCTTGAAAAATCGCGAAAAAATATTGGCCTACCAACACATAAAAATTAATACGGCATTGCCCAAAAATCTTCGTCGAAGGTTACGTGCAGATTGGAGCTTCTTTTAATGAATCATATATTGTTAGTGGAAGATGATTTACGTTTAGCCAATCTTATAGCAAAGTTTCTTGGGCAAAATGGCTTTCAAGTATCCATGCTTCATGAAGGTGATACCGTTGTTGATTTCATTAAGAAGAACTCACCTGATTTAATTATTTTAGATGTTATGTTACCCAAACTTGATGGCTTCGCTGTATGTCGTAAAGTTCGCAGCAGTTATGAACATCCTATTATTTTCCTAACCGCTAAAGACAGTGATTTTGACCATGTACTCGGTTTGGAAATAGGTGCTGACGACTACATTATTAAACCTGTTGAACCTTATGTTTTATTGGCAAGAATAAATATGTTGCTGCGCAGGAAAAAACACAGTGTAAAAAACTCTGTTGAACACCTAGAGTTTGGGCAATTAAATATACATAAAGCTTCACGAAAAGTGTCATTATCATCAAAGCCCGTTGAACTCACAAGTCATGAATTTGAACTTTTGTGGTTATTAGCAAGTAATGCGGGCGAACCACAAAGTAGAGAGTATATTCATGAGCAAATGATCGACCGAGAATATGACGGCCTAGATAGAAGTGTTGATGTAAGAATATCTCGATTACGTAAAAAGTTGGGCGACTGCACTAAAAATCCGAGTCGCATTATCACCGTTTGGGGCAAAGGTTATTTATTTAGCAGCAGTGCTTGGGAAGAAACTCATGCTTATTAGCATAATTATACGAGCAGTATTGCTTTGAATCGTCTATTCGTAAACTTATACCTTGTCATCATTCTAGGTTTATTATCTATTAACTGGTTGTCTGAACAGCTTTGGCAACAGCTCATTGAATCAGAAGATTCTGAAAGTCAGCAGTTACATCATCTTGAACAAGTCGCAAAAATTTTGCCTTTGTTACAAGAACAACAATCAGAGTCCAAAGAGTCCATCATAAGTAAACTCAGTAAATCACTTGATGTTCAAATTGAAGCCTTTCCAATGAGTGATTTTTACTGGCTTGAAGATCAAAAAGAAAAACTCATGTCTGGTCAGGTCCTACGTAATTATAATGAACAAAACAATGTCATTTTTTATGTTAAATTTTTGGAAAGTGCCAGTGTTTTTCAATTAGGGCCTTTTAATCAACATGCTTCTTTAGAAACACCCTATCAACATTTGAAATGGTTGTTTCTATTTGTTTCTTATTTATTATTGGGTGGCGTTATAGCACTGTGGACAAGGCCACTATGGCGAGATCTCAAACAACTCAATAATATGGCAAGCGAAATAGCAAACGGTAATTTAGATGTAACTGTCTATGCTAATAAACACTCTCCAATTCAACAAATTGTCGTTACATTTAAAGACTTGGCTCATCGAATTATTCGTTTACTGTCGGATCAAAAGCAATTGGTCAATGCTGTATCTCATGAATTACGCACCCCTTTATCAAGACTTCGATTTTCGCTCGCGATGCTCGAAGGTGCGAACGAAGAACAACGTAAAGATATGGTGAAAGATGTTACTGAAATAGAAGCACTTATTGACGAAATGCTAAGTTATGCTCGATTAGAAAATATTAATCAAGATATCAAAAAGTCTTCAGTAGATTTAACATCACTTATAACGAATCAAATAGATAAATTAGTGCGTTCAAGTCATTTAGCCATTAAATGGAAAAAGCCTGAACCTTGCTTTTATCATTGCAATGAAGACTTAATCGAGCGTGCCATTCAAAATCTATCAACGAATGCTTTACGTTATGCAAAAGGTTGTGTTGAAATTAGTTTACTTATGACTCATAGCCACGTAAAAATAATTATTGAAGATGACGGGCAAGGTATAAACGAGCCGGATCGTGATAAAATTTTCGAGCCTTTTTTCAGATCAGAATCTCACCGAAATCGTACTGAAGATCAACACAAAGGCGGTTACGGATTAGGGCTAGCCATAGTTCAAAGAATTTGTGAATGGCACAAAGCCACCTGCACACTGAGCGAATCAAAACTAGGCGGATGCAAGTTTATAATTAACCTACCTAAAGATGAAATTCTATAACGAGCTATCCGATAAAATAAAATTAATTTACTTTAACCTTCCTCTTGTTCCTCTTTTTTCATTCTTAGCCATTTTATCAATAATCTTTTTTTCGATATCTATCTCTTGCCAGTGAGCAATATCTAACACTCGAAGGATAATGTCGGCTAATTCTTCTCCAAAAGCATCGGTTGGTTTTTCGTTTCGGCATTCATTAATAGCTTCTCC
>ENA-OSET01003838-OSET01003838.1-sediment-metagenome-genome-assembly--contig:-NODE-3838-length-13573-cov-3.090916_pt1 | contig 13573 bp, 9 predicted proteins | sample MGYA00237882_ERZ534229 | MGnify/ENA primary metagenome ERZ534229 (study PRJEB26408, sample SAMN06266212) | sediment metagenome | isolation source: Hudson Canyon methane seep mesocosm | place: USA:Hudson...
ATAAAATAAAACAACATAGTCATTAATGTTGAATGTGGATATATCAATTATAGAATTATTTATACTAAATAATAATTCTTTATACATAGATCCTTGATCGACATAAATCGAATAAAAGTTCAAAAAGTCCTTGATTTAGTGCGATCTGAGGTTTACAAATTAGTTCAGCAGAATAAATAGTCTGTTGTAATAAATTAAACCTTGGGTGAGTGCTAGTACAAAGCCAGACGTTGGCCCCCGGGTTTCTCGCGATTCATAACGCAATAACGATAAAGAGGAAGACGAGGCATGCGAGCTATAGAAACGACACAAAAATTATTGGGGCTGAGTATTGCGGCCCTGACTGCCGCCGGCTTGCCAGGCATGGCAACGGCGGCCATTTTGGAAGAGGTGGTGGTGACCGCCCAAAAGCGCGAACAGAACCTGCAGGATGTGGGTGTTTCAGTGAGTGCCTTCACCGGCGATCAAGCCCGCGCCCTGGGTTGGTCCAGCAGTGAGGATGTTGCCGCGCAAACGCCGGGGCTGATTGCCACCTCTTTTTCGGGTGACTCCTCCGTATCCATTTTTACCTTGCGTGGCGTTGGTCAAAATGACTTTGCCGACCACCAGGAAGCGCCCAGCGCAATGTATGTAGACGGCGCCTATGTCGCCAGCACCGGCGCGGCGGGTTTCCAGATGTTTGATCTGGAGCGTGTGGAAGTGTTGCGCGGTCCTCAGGGCACCTTATTTGGGCGCAACGCCACCGGCGGCCTGGTGCACATTATCAACAAAAAACCCGGAGAAAACTTTGAAGCCTATGTTGACGCCACCCTCGGCGACTTCAACCAGCGTCGCCTTGAAACAGCCGTGGGTGGTGCGTTAAGTGAGGGCGTTAACGGTCGCATCTCGCTGTTGAAAGATGACGCCGACGGCTATTTCAACAACCTAGCGGGAGAAGATGCGCGCAATCGTGACCTGTTGAGCTGGCGCGCGCAACTGGAGCTTAACCCCAATGAATCCACGGTGATTAACTTGAAAGCGTGGGGCAATGTGGTGGATAAAAATATTGCTGGCGCCTACGATTTTCGACCCGCTTTTCTTGAGGTGGGCGATGTCGAGACCGACTGGCAAGGCACTGGAGATGAATCGCCTAATGCCAACGAGGGTGTGCAGAACCCTCTGGGCGTGATTGATAAAGACGCCAAGGGTTACAGCGCCACGGTGACTCTGGAGCTGGATAATATTACCTTGACGTCCATCAGCGACTTTCAGGATTTGAGTAAGTTTTATCTAGAGGATTCCGATGGCAACTCCAGTCGGTCGCTGGAGTATTGGTCCGATCAGGACACTCAGCAATTCTCGCAGGAATTACGTGTAAACGGCGAGAGCGACAGCACGCGCTGGGTGGCTGGCTTTTACTACTTGAATATTGACGGTGAATATCAATCTCGCCTGGATATGCCGACCTTTGGTGGCTCCAGCAACAACGACTTCACGCTGGAAACCACGTCCTGGTCTGTGTTTGGCCAGCTTGAACATAGTTTTAGCGAATTCCTCAATGTGACCGCCGGCCTGCGTTGGGTGGATGACAAAAAGGATTACGCCATCGACAGCTTCTGCGAACCGGTGCCGACACTGGCGGTGGGGGCATACTTTAACGACGACAGCGAAAGCGGCTATTTTGGGGCGAATGACTGTTCCTGGTTCAGTTCATTTGACCCGGCCTCTCCCATCATTGTGGAAATCGATGAGGTAATTAAACAGAGCCGTCACGACAAGGATTTCTCGGGCAAGCTGCAGCTGGATTACACCCCGAGTGAGGACCTGCTGTTTTATGCCAGCATAAGTCGGGGTATGAAGGGTGGTGGTTACACTGCGCCTCTGGACGGCTTTCTTCCAGCAGACGAGTTGGCCTATGAGCCTGAAATTCTCACCAGCTATGAAGGTGGTTTTAAGTCAACGTTCATGGAGGGTCGGGCGCGCCTAAACGCCAGTGTGTTCTATTACGATTACAGCGACTATCAGGCGTTTGTCTTTCAGGGCCTGACCTCGGTGGTTCGCAATCACGATGCAACCATCAGTGGTGCGGAACTTGAGTTTTACATTTCACCTTCCGAGGGATGGGATATTTCTCTAGGTGTGTCGGCGCTCGACGCCAGTGTGAAAGATGTTGAGGTGTCACCCGGTAATTTTCAGGATCAGGACATGATCACCGCACCCGACCTTACGGCCAATTGGCTGGTACGCAAATCCTGGGCGCTGAACAGTGCTGAAGTCGCACTGCAGCTTGATGGGCAGCGAGTAGGAGAGCAACAATACAACACGACCAACAGTGCTCTCACTCAAGGTGATGCGTACACGCTGTGGAATGCCAAGGCGACTTATCTGGCAGAACATGGCGGCAACCAATGGGAACTTTCCTTGTTTGCCAAGAACTTTGGTGATGAGGAGTACAAGACCTACGCCTTCGATCTGGGCGCCTTCTTTGGCTATACCCTCGAAGTGTACGGTCCACCCCGCTGGATCGGGGCCCAAGTGCACTACACCTGGAACTGAGTTTAAGACCCTCTTGGCTGCGCCTTCGGGCGCGGCATTTTATCTGTGATTTCTGGAGAACTTATGACTTGCCAAAGCATAGGTGGGGCGGCTGTTGCCCCTATTTTAAGTCGAGCTCAACTTCGCGATGAGTTTCTCGCCGCCAGCCCGTTTGCCGATTGGGCATTTGAACCGCTGCAAGCCGATGCTTCATTTCGTAGCTATTGCCGTTTGAGTTTGGAAGAGCGTCGAGTGTTATTGATGGATTCACCGCCCGATAAAGAAGACATCGCGCCCTATTTGAAGGTGGACGATTATCTGTTGTCGATCGGTTTGCGTGCGCCAAAAATTCTGCATCTGGATGCCGAGCAAGGCTTTGCCATTATTGAAGACTTCGGTCTGCAAACTTATACCCATTTGTTGAATCAGGGGTGCGACCCCCAGCCCCTCTATACATTGGCGGTGGATGCCCTTAGTCATTTGCATGAGCGATTGCCTCTGGCAAACATCGATCTGCCGAGATACGACGAAGGTTTTTATCGGGACGAAGCTTCACTGTTTGTGGATTGGTATTGGGCCGCGAGGACTGGCAGGCCACCGAGCGCGTCGATGCGAGAGGAGTTCTTGCAGCTCTGGGAATCTCTCTTGGTCAAAGTGTCTACGGCAAATGAGTGCATGGTGCTGCGGGATTACCATGTGGACAACCTGATCCTCGTTGACGAACAGCCAGGCCGTAAGGGTTACGGCTTATCTTCCTGCGGGTTGCTGGATTTTCAGGACGCGCTCATCGGTTCGCGAGCGTATGACTTGGTGTCTCTGCTTGAAGATGCCCGCCGCGACGTGGACCGAGCGATGGCGCGCGAACTGGTAGAGCATTTTGTGCGTGACTTTAGTCCGACCGAAAAAGCACAGTTTTTGTATGACTACCGGGTGCTGGGCGCGCATCGCCACGCCAAAGTTATCGGTATTTTTGTACGTCTGGCCGTGAGAGATAGAAAAGTTCATTACTTGAACTATCTGCCTCACGTGCAAAAACTGTTTGCTCGCGCCTTGCAGGATCCCGCAATGGCTCCAATGGCAGATTGGTTGGCGAAAAACCATCCGGGTGATCTCGATCAGCCCTTGAATTTTGACACAGAGTCACTGCGCCTGAAATTGTGCGCATGAATTTATTGAGAGAGTAATTTGCAATGAAAGCTTTACAACTTTGCGAACGCAAAATCTTCTACAACAACGCGCTGCAAGCGTCGGCGGCAAGGGCTTTCTTGCCGGTGGTTAACCCCGATACCAATGAAGCGATCGCAAGTATTGCTAACTGCCCCGGTGAAGAAATTGAGGTGGTTCTTAATGCGGTGAATGCTGCGCAGTCCCAGTGGTCGCAGATGGATGTGAAAACGCGTTCATCCTACCTGCACAAAATTGCCGATTCCATCGAGCGAGCGGATCATCGTGCAGTGGCAGAAGTAATGAGTTTGGAGATGGGCAAACCTTACCCGGAAGCACTGGGGGAAATTGCTAATGTTGGCCCGGTATTTCGCTACATGGCAGAAATGGCGAGAGATGAGGGTGGTCACATTGCCGGCACCACTCAGGCGGGCTCGTTTCAATACAGCCGCTATGAGCCGTTGGGTGTGAGCGTGCACATTATGCCTTTCAACTTCCCTATCTTGTTGTTTGCCTGGACCGCGGCTGCGTCGCTTGCGTGTGGCAATGGTTTAGTGGTCAAGCCGGCCGCTGCGACCTCGCTTTCCACGCTTATGTTTATGGAGCATTTCAAGTGTTTGCCCTCGGGACTGACCGCCTGTTTAACCGGCGACGGGTCAGTGGGATCTTATTTGGTGGCTTCAGATAAAACCCACGCAGTGGCTTTTACGGGCAGCGTTGAGGTTGGGCGACAGGTCAATATGGCCTGTGCTCAGGCAATGAAACCCGCGATCATAGAGGCAGGGGGCAACGACGCGATGATCATTGGCGAGTCTGCGCCAATTGAAATTGCAGCGCGTGGCGCGGTGACTGCCGCTTTTCATTTGAGTGGTCAGGTGTGTACTTCCGCGGAACGTTTTTTTGTTCATGAAAACATTCACGATGAATTTGTCGCCGCTTTCAAGCAGTGCGCCGAAGAGCTGCGCATCGGTCATGGCTTGAGCCGAGCTGAGCTTGGCCCCTTGGTCAATGTGAATTCCAGAGATCGAGTGGCCGAGTTGGTTGAAGACGCCGTTGCTCAGGGCGCGAAAGTTGTTTGCGGTGGTCAGATTCCAGCGGGACTGGAACGGGGCGCCTATTACGAACCCACAATCCTGACCGATGCCACCACCGATATGCGCATTATGAACTCAGAAGTGTTTGGGCCGGTGGCATCGATCTGTCGAGTGGGCAGTTTTGCCGAGGCGGTCGAACTCGCCAATGCCTCTCGCTTTGGCCTAGGGGCCTGTGTTTATACGCGAGATTTTGAAGAGGCAAGTTTGGCTGCAGAGACATTGCAAACGGGCATGGTCTGGATCAACAACCCCATGATCGACAACGATGCTCTGCCTTTTGGTGGTCGCAAACTGTCTGGCCTCGGGCGGGAGTTGGGTCGCCAGGGGTTAAATGCATTCAGGCAAAGTAAAATGGTCATCTCCGATGCCAAACCCATCATTCACGATTGGTGGTACCCCTATGGCGATGCTGACTTTCACCCGGATGCAAAATAATGGAGAGCGCTGAGATGAGTTTGAAACCTTTGATGTTAATTGTGTTGGCTGCGGGCAAAGGCAGTCGCATGGGGTCCGACTTGCCGAAGGTTCTGCAGACTTTGCAGGGTAAAGCCATGATTCACCACCTCCTTGCCAGCCTCGTCGATTTACGGGCCGAGAGCACGCTGGTCGTCATAGGCCCGGATATGGCAGCAGTAGAAGCTGCCGTTGCACCGTTGCCGACCGTGGTGCAAAACCAGCAACTCGGCACCGGAGATGCAGTGAAAGCAGCGAGGGCCCAATTGCAACATTTTGAGGGTGACGTGCTGGTTGTCTATGGCGATACGCCGATGATTTCTTCGCACACACTCGAGCGCCTGTTGGCCGTGAGGCGATCTGAAAGCGACCCTGCGGTGGTGGTTTTGGGTTTTCGCGCCAAAGACCCGAAACAATATGGTCGATTGTTGGCGGGTGAGCAGGGCGAATTGCTGGCCATTGTTGAATATCTGGATGCCAGTGAGCATTTGCGCCGCTCCAAATTGTGTAACTCCGGTGTGATGGCTTTTGATGGCAAGCACTTGCTTGCAATGCTGGATGCGCTGGAAAACAACAACGCCAAGGGCGAATACTACCTCACAGACTTAGTGGGCATCGCCAGAGACAGAGGGTTAAATTGTGCTTTTATTGAAGGCCGGGAAGAGGAGGTGTTGGGTATTAACACCAAGGCCGAACTCGCCGCTCTGGAAGCGACAATGGAGTGTGTTTCATGATTGAAGAGAAGGCATTGGATGACGGCCTGTCACTACGCGTGGGCTCCAGCCTGCCCGTTTATCAAATGACCAAAGTCGGTGACAATGTTGCAGAGTTGGGATTGTTGGGGCTCGACTGGGAAAGTGATATCTGGCGCTCGGCAGACGTAATGAGAATTGATCGCTTTTTATCAGAAAGCTCCAGTCATCGCCCTTTGACAGAACTCAAGTTGTGTTACAGCGAGCTGGGTATTCACGGTTTATTTCGAGCACAGGATCAATATGTTCAATGTGTTCAAACTCAATTTCAGGACCGGGTTGCAAGAGACAGCTGTGTTGAAATTTATTTCATGCCCAGACCGGGTGTCGTGCCAGAGGGGCAGGCGCACGAAAGCTATATCAATTTGGAAATGTCTGGCAATGGAACGTTATTGAGTTATCACATTCGGGATTCGAGGCGTCAGGGCGAGGCTTTTAAAGATTACGATGCACTGAGCGCGGAAGAGGGTGAAAAAATCCAGATCGAGACTACGCTACCCGCTCGTGTCTATCCAGAAATTGAAGAAAAAATAGAATGGGGTTTGGGATTCTTTTTGCCCTTTGCGGTGATGGAGAATACCTTTGGGCCGCTGTCTTTGACGGGTGATTCTTTGACTTCTCAGCGCTGGCGTGTCAACGCGTTTAAATGTACGGAAGATTCCAGTCATCCTCACTGGTCCTCCTGGGCGCAATGTTCAGAGTTTAACTTTCACTGCCCAGAAGAATTTGGCTGGTTGACGTTTGCGTAGGGCGACCAAGCAACCGCGCTGGCACGGCTTTCGTAAACAACTCTAATGTAGACCCCCGTCGGCAGGCAGATGAAAATATACTTGCCAAGCTAAATGTAAACGTTTACATTTGACTTCAAGACAGTGAGCCTTCAATGCCATTTCGGCCGATTGGCTCACTTTGAACAAGCCGCAACCGACAGAGAACAAGCGCATGAACAAGTTAGAGCAACTGAAGGCAATGACGGCGGTGGTCGCCGACACCGGCGACATTGAAGCGATTGCCGCCTACCAGCCCGAAGATGCCACCACCAATCCATCGCTGCTTCTGAAGGCCGCGCAGCTTCCCGCTTATCAGGGCCTCATCCAGACCTGTATTGCCAGTTCCGGCCTCAAAGAGTCATGCCAGTCGGCGCAAGTTGAAGAGTGCATGGATCAACTTCTGGTTGCACTTGCCAAAGAAATACTTGCCATCGTGCCCGGGCGCGTCTCACTGGAAGTAGACGCCCGCCTGTCTTTCTGCACCGAACAAACCTTGGCGCGGGCGCGCAGCCTGGTGACTAAATTGCAGGCTCAAGGCATAGGCAAGGAACGTTTCCTGATCAAAATAGCCTCTACTTGGGAAGGTATTCAAGCCGCCCGGGAGCTGGAAAAAGAGGGTGTTCACTGCAACCTGACGCTGTTGTTTGGTTTTGCCCAGGCAGTGGCCTGTGCTCAGGCGGGTGTGTTTTTGATCTCGCCTTTTGTCGGCCGCATTCTGGATTGGCACAAAGCCAACAGCGACCAGCAAAGCTATCTGCCTGCCGAAGATCCCGGCGTGAAATCCGTAAAACGCATTTTTGAATACTACAAACAGCACGGCTACCCAACCCACGTGATGGGCGCGAGTTTCCGCAATCTACAGGAAATCGAAGAGCTGGCCGGCTGTGACAAATTAACTATCAGCCCGGCTTTGCTAGAGGAACTTGCTCAGAGCGAAGGTGATCTTCCTATCAAGTTAAAACGCGAATTGATTCTTGAGCGACAGGAAAGAGTGACTTTTACCGAAGCCGAATTCCGCTGGTCAATGAATCAAGACGCCATGGCCACTGAAAAACTTTCAGAGGGCATTCGCAATTTTGCGGCTGATCAGGTGAAGTTGGAATCCCTGCTCATTAGCCTTGCAAGTACCGCACAGCGTGAGCGGGAGGCAAGCTGATGAACGAAGTGATTATGGGTGTGGACATGGGGACCCAAAGCCTAAAAGTTGTGATTTATGACGCAAGTCAAAAATGCGAATTGGCCAGCGCATCTCAGGCATTGGATCTTATCGTTCGTGACGACGGCAGCCGAGAACAACTGGCCCAGTGGTGGGTAGAAGCGTTCCACATTTGTTTGCAGGACTTGCCCGCAGAACCCAAAACGGCGGTCTGCGCGATTGCCGTCTCTGGGCAGCAACACGGATTTGTTCCCGTGTCTGAGCAAGGCGAAGTGCTGGCGCCGGTGAAATTGTGGTGCGACACCGCAACGGTTGCAGAGTGTGAGGCGATAACCGCAGCCGCCGGTGGGGAACAAGCTTGTTTGGACTTGGGTGGCAATAACATCGCGGCGGGATTCACGGCTTCAAAGATTCTGTATTTGAAAAACAACAAGCCGGATGCCTACGAACAAATGACTTCGGTCATGTTGCCACACGACTATTTGAATTTTTACCTCACTGGTCGGCGCGCTATGGAATATGGTGATGCCTCTGGAACGGGTTTGTTGAATGTGCGCGAGCGTTGCTGGAGTGCTGAGTTGGTTCAGGCGCTGGATCCAAACCGCGATTTGCAATCCTGCTTTCCCGAGTTGCTGGAAGCAGACCAAGTGTTGGGCTGTTTACGCAGCGAATTTGCCGAGCATTTTGGTTTTCGCGATGATGTGCTGGTTGCTACCGGCGGCGGCGACAACATGATGGCCGCCATTGGTACCGGCAATCTACGACCAGGTTGTTTGACCGCCAGCATGGGAACCTCAGGCACTTTGTTTGCGTATTCCGATGAGCCTGTGATTGATCAGGCGGGGCAGTTAGCGGCGTTTTGCTCATCCACGGGCGGCTGGTTGCCCTTACTGTGTACGATGAATTGCACCGTTGCCACGGAGCAAATGCGCGATCTGTTTTCTGTTGACCTTGACGGTATGCAGGGGCTGGCCGCAGAAGTATCTCCGGGTTCCGATGGTGTTTTAACACTACCTTTCTACAACGGTGAACGTACTCCTAATCTGCCCCACGGCAAAGCCGTTATCTATGGCTTGGATATGGAAAACACAACCCAGGGTCACCTGATTCGCTCAGCCATGGAGGCGGCGGTGTTTGGTCTCAAGACCGGCCTGCTGGCGTTTCAAAATCAGGGCATGGAATTTACCGAGGTCACCTTAACCGGCGGTGGTAGCAAGAACCCCCTGTGGTGTCAGATTTGCGCCGACGTGTTGAATTTACCGGTGAAAGTTTTACAGCTTGAAGAAAACGCCGCTTTTGGTGCAGTTCTGCAAGCCCTTTGGTGTTATCGACGTAAGCACGGTCAAGACTGCGACTTGAGTGAGTTGGCGGCAGACTACTTACAAGTGGATGACAGCAACAGTTGCACACCTGCGGCGGAAACAGTGCAGACCTATCGAGAGGTCTATGACAGTTACACGGCCTTACTGAATACAGTATCGCCTCTCTACCAACAATAAACAGATTTCGAACCTTGCGAAAAAGGAAATAGATCGATGAGTAAAATATTTATTGGCGATAAAGAATACTTTCCAACAGTGAGCTCCATTCCCTTTGAGGGGCCAGAGTCAGACAATCCCCTGGCTTTCAAGTTTTACGATGCCAATAAGGTTATTGGCGGTAAAACGATGGCGGAACATTTGCGTTACTCCGCGTGCTACTGGCACACTTTCTGCGCCAAGGGCGGCGACCCTTTTGGTCCTGATACGCAAACCTTTGCCTGGGATCAGGCCTCGGACCCAATGTCGGCTGCACGCCAAAAAATGGATGCCGCGTTTGAGTTTTTTACCAAGTTGGGCGTGCCTTATTATTGTTTCCACGATCGCGATATGTCTCCAGAAGGGGAAAGTGTTGCCCAGTCGGAAGGCTGGTTGCAGGAATGTGTGGGCTGGGCCAAGGAGCGCCAGCAGGAAACCGGAATGAAGTTGCTCTGGGGTACTGCCAATGTATTCTCCCACGCACGCTACATGAACGGCGCTTCCACTAATCCAAACTTTCAGGTGCTGGCACAGGCCGCGGCCCAGGTGAAAGCCGCGATTGATGCAACCATTGAGCTCGGTGGTGAAAACTATGTGTTCTGGGGCGGCCGTGAAGGTTACATCTCACTCTTGAATACCAGCACCAAACAAGAACAGGAAAACATGGCGCGCTTCCTCCAAACTGCGCGCGACTATGCTCGAAAGCAAGGTTTTAAGGGTACCTTCCTGATTGAGCCCAAACCGATGGAGCCTACCAAGCACCAGTATGACTTTGATGCGCAAACGGTCATTGGCTTTCTGCGTCACAATGGTTTGGCCGACGACTTTAAGCTGAACATCGAAGCTAACCACGCCACCCTGGCGGGGCATACTTTTGCGCACGAGCTGCAAATGTGCACCGATGCCGGCATGCTCGGCAGCGTTGACGCCAACCGCGGCGATGCACAAAATGGTTGGGACACCGACCAATTTCCTACCGACATTTACGACGCGGTGCACGGAATGATGGTGCTGTTGGAAGATGGTGGTTTCAAAAGCGGTGGTTTCAACTTCGACGCCAAAGTTCGCCGTGAGTCTGTCGATATGGAAGACATCTTTGCCGGACACGTCGGTGGCATGGACACCTTTGCTCGCGGCCTGGAAATTGCCCACGACATTCTTAACAACAGCAACTACAAAGCGTTGAAGTCAGAGCGTTATGGCAGCTTTAACAGTGGTGCGGGTGCAGATTTCCGCGCGGGCAAACTCGATCTGCAAAACCTGCGCGACATTGCGGCAGAGCAGGGCGAACCGGTGCTGCAAAGCGGAAAGCAGGAGAAGTTTGAAAACCTGATTAATCAGTATATGTTGAAGTAATGGATGGCGGGCCTGCGCTCGCAGCTCTCCAAATGAATGGCGCACTTTTGCGCCATTTTTTATCAGGAAGACCCCAACAACACTTACTTTTTTGGCGCCGGACCTGTGGATCGTCTTACCACAAGTTTGTGCGGAACAATTTCTGCTTCGGCGCCAATGTCCCGGCCTTCAATTGCTTTAATCAAGCGGTGCATCGTGCGCTCACCAATCTCTTCTGAGGGCTGAGCGATGGTGGTGAGCGGCGGATCCAAAATTTCCGCATAGCGAATGTCATCAAAACCTATCACAGAGATGTCTTCCGGAATGCTCAACTTAGCCGACTTGATTTCGTGCAGGCAGCCCATGGCCATTTCGTCGTTCGCACAAAAAATGGCGGTGGGGCGCTGGTGGTGATTGAGCAATTTACGGGTCGCCTTGCGCGCGCCGTCTAGCGTTAGTCCACCTTCAACCACCCAGCCCTCGGCAATCGGCAACTTGGCTGAGTGCATGGCGCGCTGATAGCCGCGCTCCCGGTCCTGGGTGAGGGTGGAGGTGTGAGTGCCGTAAATAAATCCAATGTCGCTGTGATTTTGATTGATTAGATAGCTGGTGGCCTCCATCGCGGCGGAAATGTTGTCTATCCGCACGCTGGGAAAATGGCTGAGTTCAGGTGTCACGCTCTCGCAGGAAATAATAATCGGCTGTCGATTTTTATTGTCGTTGGACAAGTTGGTGGGCGTGATCGGACAGACGCTGGCCAACAAAATAATGCCATCGGCCTGCTTGGAAAAAATCATGTTGCTGTATTCATCGGCGGTCAGGGTGTTGAACTGAGTCTCGCGAATAAAGATACTGTAGTGCTGTTCTTCAGCGACCTGATGAATGCCCCTCATCACACCTTCAAAGAAGGGGTCGCCGACGGAGGGCAGCACCACAAAAATGATGCCCGACTTGCCTCGACGGAAATTGCGCGCAAGGGTATTGGGGGCATATCCGGTTTCGGCGATGGCGATCTGCACTTTATTGCGGGTAGCCTCTCTCACTTGCTCCGGGTTGTTGATGTAGCGTGAGACTGTGGCGATGGAGACATTGGCGATGCGTGCCACTTCTTTAATGGAGACCATTCTTGTGTCCTGTTGGCTTTCAAGGCCGTGTTCAGCGGGTGTTGGCGAAACAAAATGTTCTTGGATTGTACGTCAAGCCAATTTGGCAGGCAAAGAAATACTGGTTTTTTTGTAATCGATTACAGTAATTGTAGATAATCACCCCTGCGGCCGGATTTCCCCAGTATGCTGCCCAGGGGCCGGAGAGCACGACCGCGCTCAAATTCTGTATCCCTTCTCAGTACTGGCTGTAAGACAGGGCTCGAACTCATTTTTGGCTCATAAGTAAAAATCATAAGGACCTGTGAGTTTAGACCGTTTGAAGCAGGAGGAGGATTTTTACTAAAATTGTATTGTAAACGTTTACATTCTTAGATTAGACTGTACTCAGTTGTTAGGATTGGTTCATAGGTCAACAGAGAAATTGGCTCAGAACCAAAAAATAAAAGCGATAAAACAGCGGAGTTAACAATGAGAGAGAAGAAACCACTGGCATTAGCCATAGCCCTGTCTACCCTGGGTTTAAGCCATTTTGCATTTGCACAGATTGATGAAGACGCGGGCACAGCGCCTTCGGCCGCGCAGGAAGAAAGTCTCGGTGATCTCGAAGAGGTGGTGGTAACCGCTATTCGCCGATCGCTGACCAACGCCATGGACGTCAAACGCGACGAAGATGGTGTGGTTGACGCTATTTCCGCAGAAGATATCGGCAAGTTCCCCGATGCAAACCTGGCGGAATCGCTGCAGCGAATCACCGGCGTCTCGATCGATCGCTCCAGCGGTGAAGGCAACCAGATCACCGTCCGTGGTCTCGGTCCCAATTTCAACATGGTCACACTCAATGGCCGCCAGATGCCCACTGCCTCTTCCCCTGAGCAGGAAAGCATTTCTTCTGCAACCCAAAGCCGCGCATTTAATTTCTCGCAAATTGCGTCTGAATCTGTGTCGTCGGTCAACGTCTATAAAACGGCGCGACCCAATCTGACACCAGGGGGTATGGGTGCCACGGTCGACATCAAAACCGCGCGGCCCTTTGCCTTCAAAGAGACGAAAATCATTACCAATATCTCGGGTATTCACGATTCCTCCGCCGAGAAAGGCGACAGCGTGACACCTGAATTCAGTGGCCTGTTTTCTACCGTGATTGCCGATGGAAAGCTCGGCCTTCTGGCCAATGTGTCATACTCTGAGCGTCAATTTAGTGAACCTTCCAGCCACACCGACGGGTGGTTGCGTGACGATCCGGGTTCTGCAAGTTACGACGACTGGTGCGCAAGTTACGACTGTACTGACGTGCCTTATGTCTACCGTTCAGTGAGCAATATCGGTGAGATTCAGCACAACGAACGCACCCGCACCAACGGCCAGTTCGTGGTCCAGTTTGCGCCGAATGAAAGTGTTGAAATGACACTTGATTATGTTTATTCCGACTTTGAAAACAAACAAGATCGCTTCATGACGGGCCTGTTTGGTGTGGTGGACGGTAATACTGTGACCGGCGTTCAGTTAGACGAAAACTACAGTGTGCTGCACGCAAATCGTGCGGGGCACGCGGCTGACATTCTTGCGTATCAAAACGAATTGAAAGTTGAAAATGAATCCATTGGTTTTAATCTCCAGTGGCAGGTGAATAACAATTTGACGGTCACCTTTGATGCCCACGACTCAGAAGCACTCAGCCAGCCGAACGGTGAGCTGAATGACCGCAACTACAT
>ENA-OSET01003840-OSET01003840.1-sediment-metagenome-genome-assembly--contig:-NODE-3840-length-13571-cov-4.441678_pt1 | contig 13571 bp, 7 predicted proteins | sample MGYA00237882_ERZ534229 | MGnify/ENA primary metagenome ERZ534229 (study PRJEB26408, sample SAMN06266212) | sediment metagenome | isolation source: Hudson Canyon methane seep mesocosm | place: USA:Hudson...
GATGGCGACACGCTTTCTGTCAATTCTGCTTCAGCAGCTAACGGTATCGTGACCATCAATGTAGACGGCACCTTATCTTATACACCAAATGCGAATTTCAATGGTTCAGACACCATCAGTTATGAAATTACTGATGGTGTTGAAACTTCAACAACCACTGTTGCTGTGACGGTCAATGCAGTCAACGATGGCCCAATGGCTAACGATGACTCTATTACGACTAACGAAGATACCGCAGTCGTTGTTGATGTATTAAGTAACGATACAGATCTAGATGGCGATGCACTTGTTGTGAATACCGCCTCAGCAGCGAACGGTACCGTGACCATCAATGTAGATGGCACGTTGTCGTATACACCGAATGTCAACTTCAACGGTTCAGATACCATCAGTTATGAAATTACTGATGGAACGGATACTTCAACTGCAACTGTTTCTGTCACAGTCAATGCAGTCAATGATGGCCCGGTTGCTAACGATGATGCCGTAAACACGAATGAAGATACGGCCGTGGTTGTTGATGTTCTGTCAAACGATACCGATCTTGATGGCGACACGCTTTCTGTCAATTCTGCTTCAGCAGCTAACGGTATCGTGACCATCAATGTAGACGGCACCTTATCGTATACACCGAATGCCAACTTCAATGGTTCCGACACCATCACGTATGAAATTACTGATGGCATTGAAACTTCAACAGCAACCGTTTCAGTCACCGTAAATGCAGTCAACGATGGCCCAGTGGCGAACGATGATGCAATCACAACTGACGAAGATACCGCCGTGGTTGTTGATGTTTTGTCAAATGACACAGATCTAGAGGGAGATACGCTTTCGGTTAATACCGCTTCAGCAGCCAACGGTACCGTGACCATCAATGTAGATGGCACTTTATCGTACACACCAAATGCGAACTTTAATGGTGCTGACACTATCAGCTATGAAATAACTGATGGAACAGATATTTCAACAGCTACTGTTGCTGTTACCGTCAATGCGGTTAATCAAAACCCTGTTGCGGTTGATGATGTACTTATTGCTTTTGAAGATCAGGCAATAACTGTCAACGTTCTTTTAAATGATAATGACATTGATGGTGATAGTTTAACTATTAATAGCGCCAGTGCTAGCAATGGCGTAGTCGTTATTAATGTAGGGGGCACATTATCGTATACCCCAAATGCCAATTTTAATGGTGTTGATACGATTAGTTACCAAGTCAGCGATGGCAATGGTGGAACATCAACTGCATCTGTAACTGTAGTTGTAAATGCGGTCAATGATGACCCGGTAGCAGTAGATGATGCTGTGACTATAAATATAGATGAACCGATAACACTAGATGTGTTGTCAAATGACAGTGATTCGGATGGAGATGTATTAACAGTTGCCTCAGCAGAAGCCTTAAATGGATCTTTGATTATTAATGTCGATAACACTTTGTCATATACGCCAAATGTAGGGTTTGAAGGTGTTGATAGTGTTACTTATGTCGTAAGTGATGGAATGGGTGGCAGCAGTGCTGCGACCCTGAGCGTATTAGTCAATTCTAGTCCATTAGTTGCTGATGATGTTGCGGTGACCAATGAAGATATCGCTGTTGTAATTGATGTCTTAAGTAATGATAGTGATTTGAATGGTGATGAACTTACTGTCAGTTCTGCGTCAGCGACAAACGGTACGGTGACGATCAATGTAGATGGAACATTATCTTATACACCATCGGCTAATTTCAACGGTGAAGATAGCATTACTTATGAAGTCAGCGATGGCGTTGGCGGGGTAAGCACAGGAAGTGTATCTGTGACAGTTAATCCCGTTAATGACGGACCTATTGCTGTTGATAATTCGGCAGTTACCAATGTAAATGAAGTACTCACGATAGATGTCTTAAGTAATGATGTTGACTTAGATGGTGATCTTTTAACGATTACAAGTGCAAATGCTCAAAATGGCACCGTGACTATCAATCTGGATGGAACGCTTTCTTATACTCCAAACACCGATTTTACCGGTAGTGATAATATTGCCTACGAAATAAGTGACGGTGCAGGTGGAGTAAGTAACGCTAATGTAAGTATCGATGTGAATACGCCACCAGAAGCTAATGATGACGTGATTGTTACAAATGAAGATACCCCAATCGTGATTGACGTTTTGGCAAATGACAATGATACCGAAGCTCAGGTATTAACGGTTCTTACGGCAGTGGCGCTTAATGGTGCAGTCACAATTAATGCGAATGGTACTTTACTCTATACACCAAATGAAAATTATAACGGTGCAGATACCATCAGTTATGAAATTAGTGATGGTTCCGGGGGCACAAGCAGTGCAACCGTTAGCATTACCGTGAACTCTGTAGAAGATGCGCCAGTAGCTGTTGATGATATGGTGACCACTGACGTAAATATCGGTGTTTCTATTGATGTGCTTGCAAATGACACTGATGCTGAAGGTGATGCTTTAACGGTTACAAGTGCCAGTGCTCAAAACGGTACAGTAATCATCAATTTAGATGGTACGCTTTCCTATACCCCAGATACTGACTTTAACGGTAATGACAGCATTAGCTATCAAATTACTGATTCAACGGGTGCTCAGAGTAGCGCAACAGTACTGGTTAAAGTTAATGCTGAACCTGTTGCGACGAATGATGTAGCGGTAACGGAAGAAGACACTGTTGTCGTAATAGATGTATTGTCAAATGATACCGACACGAATGGCAACACCTTGAGTGTTATCAATCCAAGCGCTCAAAATGGTACGGTGGTCATTAATGTTGATGGCACGCTTTCCTATACACCAAGTGCTAATTTTAATGGAACTGACTCTATAACCTATGAAGTCAGTGATGGTGTCGGAGGTGTCAGTTCAGCAACAGTTACGGTGACTGTAAATGCGGTTAATGACGGGCCACTTGCTGTTGATGATAGCCTAGCTACTAACGAAAATACCCTTACCACGATTAATGTCTTAGATAATGATAGCGACCTAGATGGCGATAGCCTAACCGTTACTACAGCAACGGCCCAGAATGGTACGGTGATCATTAATCTAGACGGCACTTTATCTTATACACCGAATGCTAACTTTAATGGTGTCGATAGCATTGCCTATGAAATTAGTGATGGCAATGGTGGTACAGACTCAGCTTCAGTTTCGATAACAGTGAATGCGGTAAATGATGCGCCACTTGCTGTTGATGACACTTTCACCACAGCAGAAGATAGTACTGTTGTGATCGATGTCCTGAGCAATGATAGTGATATTGATGGCGATTCACTTACTATCAATACGGCGTCAGCAAACAACGGAACGGTGACCATTAATCTAGATGGCACTTTATCTTATACACCGAATGCAAACTTTAATGGTAGCGACAGCATAAGCTATGAAATAAGTGACGGCTTTGGCGGGACATCGACGGCTACTGTATCGGTGACTGTTAACCCGCTCAATGATGCGCCGGTTGCTGCTGATGATGCGACGGTAACAAATGTTAATGAATCGGTGACTGTTGATGTATTAAGCAATGATAGCGACCTTGATGGCGACAACTTAATTATCAGCAGTGCAAGCGCGGTCAACGGATCGGTATCGATCAACCTAGACGGGACCCTTTCATATACACCAAACACAGATTTTAACGGCACTGATAGTATTACTTATGAAGTAAGTGATGGTGCTGGCGGTTTAAGTTCGGCAACGGTTAACGTTCTGGTGAATACCCCTCCAGTAGCTGTGAACGATGTAGTTACTACAAACGAAGATACTTCAGTCAACATTAATGTATTGGCCAATGATAATGACCTAGATGGAAACATATTAAGTCTCGTGAGTGCGACGGCTGCTCATGGTTCAGTTCTGATGAACCTGAATGATGGGACGCTGACCTACACCCCAGATGCTAACTTTTTTGGTAGTGATAGCATTCTTTATGGCGTAAGTGATGGTTTGGGTGGGCAGAGCTTCGCGACAGTTGATGTAACGGTCATTGCTGATAACTATAGTCCAGTGGCGGTTGATGATGAAATTACCATGAATGATGGTGCCACCATTAATATTGATGTTTTAAGTAACGATAGTGATCCTGATAATGATGCGCTGACAATCGTTTCGGCGACTAGTCAAAATGGCGCCGTGGTGATAAACCCTGACGGTACTTTGCAATATTCTCAGAACCAGAACTTTAGCGGTGTGGATACGATTGAATATCAAATTGAAGACGGGCGTGGCGGTGTAAGTAGCGCGACGGTTAATGTAAATGTGAATACTGCACCTATAGCCGGTGATGATTTTGCCACGGTGGATGCCGGTAGTAATGGTGGTATTGCGAATCTAGTGTTTGACTATTTGAATGGCTTTATCGATGGACGTTTATTGAGTAATGATACCGATGCGGAAGGTGACGCAATCACAGTCACGCATGTGGATGGCCAGGCACTTGTAAATGGCACTATCACCGTTTCGGGTTCAAATGGTGGTGTATTTACCGTCTTACAAGATGGCTCGGCGAATTTTGATGCGGGTACTGGTTTTGAGTCTTTAGCGGTAGGAGACACTGCTTTGACTGAAGTAACTTATACTGTGAGCGATATTTATGGTGCAAGTGCTACAGCAATAGTACAAGTGACAATAAATGGCTTAAATGACGCGCCGATAGCAGTCGACGATGAAGTATCGATAGCTGAAAATAATACCATCACCATTGATCTACTAAGCAATGATAGTGATGTGGATGGCGATGCTCTGACGGTTTCTAATCTGGACACAGGCAACCTGCAAGGTTCATTGACAGATAATGGTGACGGAACGGTAAGCTACGATACCAATAATCAATTTGATGCCTTGAACGATGGCGATAGTGCATTAGATTGGTTTGAGTATACCGTTGATGATGGTTTTGGTGGTTTTGATACCGCACAGGTTCAAATAAACATAGCAGGGTCGACGGTAAATGCTGTTAGCGCGCCGGCTGAATCAGCTGCGCCAGCTGAGACTGTAGAAGAAACGGCTCCTCCTAGTGACTTCATGGCTTAAAGGGCATTGTTATTTCACAAGTATTCACACCTAAGGTGTGGATACCTGGGATATAATCAATTAATTGTTAATATGAAAGTTGTTACTGATGTCCTCCTACACACTTGATACGGATATTGTGCTGAATGCAATAACAAAAGCCAAACGCTCGATGTTTGGCGTTTTTGTATTTACCTTTGTCGTGAATCTTCTCTTGCTTACGTCACCCCTGTTCATGCTTCAGGTATATGACCGTGTGCTCATTTCGCAAAGCGGCTCAACACTGGTGGGTTTGTTAGTTGTCGCTATTTTCGCTTTAGTGATTCTCTTGGTCGTCGAAGTCATCAGGAATTTGCTGTTGAACCGCATAAGTGCGCGTTTTGATAATGAGCTAGGGGCGATCACCTTTTCTGAGGTAATGTCTCGAGGTTCGGTATCTAAACCTATACATGATTTAAATGCGATTCGGTCTTTTTTAAACGCGCCTTTTTTATTAGCCCTGTTTGATGTGCCTTGGCTACCGGCCTTTTTAGGTTTGGTTTACCTTTTACACCCTATGCTCGGTCACATTGGTTTAGTGGGTGCGATTATTCTCTTTCTGCTTGCCTTGTCCAATGATGGTCTAACACGCGAAGCCTCCCAAAAATCAGCAGAAAGTTTTGGTGCTGCCAATGCGTTTGTTGAACATAGTGCAAGGAATACCGATGCAGTCGTTGGCATGGGGATGATTCCCAGCTTAATCAAAATCTGGTCGATGTATCAGAGTGCAGGCCTGGGTTACCATATCAAGTTGTCAGATCGAAATGCCTTTATTAGTGCAATCGCCAAAGTAGTTAGGCAAGTTGTGCAGGTTGCGGTACTGGCGATGGGTGCATATCTTACAATAGAAGGAATAACCACTGCAGGTGTAATGATCGCAGCATCGATTATTATTGGCAGAGCCCTTGCGCCTGTCGAACAGTCAATACAAGGATGGCGAAGCTTGACTCGGGTGAAAGAATCTTATGCCTCCTTACAAGACTTTCTGAAGGATTACTCGGCCCCTAAACCCTCAACTATTTTGCCAGCGCCTAAAGGACAGGTAGTGCTTAAAAATGTCGTCGCGATGGCGGCTAAAAGCGATACGAGTGAGGTGAACCAACAGCCGGTGATCAAAAATATCTCCTGTATCATTAATGCCGGAGAATCTGTCGGCATTACGGGTCCAAGTGGTTCGGGAAAAAGTACCTTGGCTCGACTGATTCTGGGTATTATTCAACCCTTGAATGGCAGCATCAAAATTGACGGTGCCGAACTTAGTAAAGAAGTGCAGCGTCAGTATGCGCACTATGTTGGTTATCTGCCTCAGAGTGTCGAGCTCTTCGACGGCACAATTGCGGAGAATATTGCCAGATTCAAAGAAGTCGATCATGAAAAAGTTGTCGCCGCAGCGGAACTGTCAAATGCCTATCAACTCATTTTGGCTTTACCTGAAGGCTTTGAAACAAAAGTTGGCCCTGGAGGAGCGCATTTGTCAGGCGGTCAACGACAACGCATCGGACTGGCTAGAGCCTTATATGATGCGCCGCCGATCATCGTACTTGATGAGCCTAGCTCTAATCTAGATAACGAGGGTCGGTTAGCGCTTCAGAGTGCACTCAAACATCTTAAGGAAATGAAAAAAACGGTGATCTTAATTGCGCATCAACCAATACTATTTTCAGGAATGGATAAAGTCGCACTCATTGCCGATGGACAACTTCAAAAGTTTGGACCTGCAAGTGAAGTCATTCCCGAACTGAAACCACGGAAAATGGTGACTAGTGATAAAGTATCCCCCGTGAATAGACCCCCTACCATTAAACAAGTAAGAAAAAATTAAATGCCTATTTCAGATGCACCTACTGCACCCAGAAACCTAGGGCCTCTGACCGCGATAGGAACGCTAACGGTACTATTTGGTTTTGTTGGTTTTATTATTTGGGCCATCTATACACCTTTGGATAGTGCCATTGTTGCGCAAGGTGTCGTCAAAGTGGGTTCAGAGAAGAAGCAAGTCCAACACCTGGAAGGTGGCATGGTCAAGTCGCTGTTGGTGAAAGAGGGTGACACGGTTAAGAAAGGCCAGACACTTCTTACCTTAGATGAAACCTTTGCCGGTGCAGATTTCGCCATCCTATCGACTCAGATTCAGGAACTACAAATTCGCGAAACAATGCTGCTGGCCCAAAGAGATAACCTCGACGCGCTAACATTTTCCTTACATATAGATCAGAGCGAGCCCAGTGCCTGGTTAGTGCAGCAGAAAAAGTCTGCAGAGCAGTTTTTTCAAATCAGTCGGGGTGCGTTAACCAGTCAGCTCGCTGTTTTGAAAGCAAAAAGTGATCAGATTAACAGCAAGGCTTCAGGCTATCGACGTGAAATAACTGCAAAAAATGAGCAGTTGAGCTTCATGGAAGAAGAGGTTGAAGCATGGCAAAACCTGCTTAAACAAAAATTTGCTAACAAGTTGAGATACTTGGAATTACAAGGTGAAATTTCTGAACTGAAAAGTGAAATTGAGCAATTGGAGACTCAAATTTCAAGTTCCGAAAATCAGTTGCAAGAATTCAACCATGAACAAAATCGGGTTAATCAAACATATAGAGAAACTGCCGCCAATGACTTAGTTGAAGTACAGTTGGGCATCAAGGACTTATCAAAACGGATTGATTCAGCGCGTAATGTCTTAGGTCGAATTGAACTGAAGTCTCCAGTAGATGGTAAGGTGGTTGGTTTAGTGGTGCACACCATTGGCGCCGTTATTCGTCCAGGAGATACAATTTTAGAAATTGTACCCGAAAAAGACGAACTGGTAATTGGCGCGAAAGTGATGCCGATTGATATCGACAAGGTTCATCGTTTGATGAGTGCAAAAATTAGAATTTCATCTTATAAACAGCATGAATTTCCTGAATTTTTTGGTGTAGTTGATTCTGTGTCGGCAGACGTGTTTCAAGATCCACAGACCTTGGAGAGTTATTACACCGCACGAATAACCATTCCCGCATCCTCCTTATCTGTGCTACCAAAGGATAAAATTAATCCCGGCATGCCCGCAGAAGTGATGATCATCACAGGTGAATCTACACCTGCTCAGTATCTGATTGACCCTTTACTAACAGCGTTTCGTTCTGCTTGGCGCGATAGCTAGTCTAGCTTCTTAAGACTGGAGTTGGTTCGGCGCTTACAGTTGAAAAATCTGAACGCCGTGCTTAAGACATTTTATCTATAAGACATGACAATATACGAATAACCTCATGACTTGGATGTTATCGATAGATGTCTTAATATTTCTGTTATGAGCACTTAAGCATCATCGTGTTGATTTCATCTATCTGGGTAAGCATCGTTTCAAAAGGCAAAGGTTTAGCTACAAAATAGCCTTGTGCATAATCGCATGTATTATCCATAAGAAAGTCGACTTGTTCATTCGTTTCAACGCCTTCTGCGACAACTTCTAAGCCCAAGCTATGACTCATTACGATGACTGCTATTGAAATATCAATATCGTTTTGGTCGTGTGGTATATCTGAAATAAATGATTGATCTATTTTGACGGCATCGATGGGGAATTTTTTAAGGTACGATAACGAAGAATAACCCGTACCGAAATCATCAATGGAGATACGACAACCAATAGCTTTCAAACTGCTCATTATTTTGATGGCTAGCTCAGTATCTTCCATTACACAGGATTCGGTTATCTCAAGCTCTATCATGCTTGGCTCAACGCCATTCGCTTTAAGTACCTGACTTATATTAAGGGCGAGGTTAGTATTAAAAAATTGTTTTGCGGAGAGGTTGATAGCGAGATAATTTATCCCTTTGGCTATTAACTCGGCTTTATTCTCAGCAATAGACTTAATGACTTCTTCAATAAGCCAGTCACCTATTTTGTTTATTAAGCCGGTTTCTTCAGCGATCGGAATGAACTCATTAGGTCCAATACTTCCCTCCGCGTCATCAAACCACCTGATAAGGACTTCACAGGACCTGAGCCGTTTTGTGGCAAAACACCATTGTGGCTGCACATGGAAAGTAAAGGCGTTTAACTTAATTGCCTGACGAAGTTTCCTCTCCATTCTAACTTTTTCATTTATGATCAGTTCTAACTTTTTAGAAAAAAATGATAAACGATTACGACCGTTATCTTTTGAAAGGTATAACGCTAGATCGGCATTCCTGATTAATTCTTGTGGTGTCAACGCATCTCCAGGGTAGGTTGCAACCCCTATTGATGCTGTTACTTCGATATCTTGGCCTAGTATGGAGACGGGTTGCCTAATAGACTCAAGCATTCTGTCAGCAACACGCTGGATCGAAGAATTCAGGTCGCCTTGTTTGAGAAGTACTAGAAATTCGTCACCTCCCATTCGAGATACAATATCATGCTTCGAGACTACAGATCTCAATCGATCGGACAATATTACCAGGAGCTGATCTCCTGCATCATGCCCTAGTGTGTCATTCACCTTTTTAAAATCATCCAGATCTAGCAGAAGAATTGCTAGTGGATTTTTCTCTGGTTTGGTTTTCGATAACACATATTTAATATGATCCATGAAAAATCGACGGTTAGGCAGGCTAGTCAAAGGGTCATAGAATGCTAAGTTTTCGAGCTCCAGTTGAGCCGATTTTAACTCGCTGATATCTTGTAAGGATCCAATATAGCCCGTAACGATCTCACCGTTTTCAGAGCTTTCCAAAACCGGTGCGATATGTTCAAGAAATACGGCTGTTTCATCATGCTTGAGGCGGCTGAACTGATATTCAATAACTTGGGCCTTTCTGGTGGTCTTGACGGTTTCCAGCAATGCTAAATATTTGTCACTGCCATTATTGGGAATAAAGCGGTGGTAGTCTTTGCAATTTATCTGCTTTGTTATTCCTGTTAACTCGGTCCAGCGTTGATTTGTATAAACAAATTTAAATTCCCGATTCATTTGATAGATTCCCACGGGTGAATTTTCAGCCAGTGATCTAAATCGAATTTCAGATGAGGTAAGCGCTTTATTCTCGGAAGCTATGGTGTCGAGCATGACATTAAATACATTAACTAAACGGCCAACCTCATCATCTTTTAGGCGCTTAGCCCTTAAGGATGAAAAAGGATTATTAGAAATAGTTAAGGCAGTATTATGAAGGTTTGTAAGTGGAATCAGTGTTTTTCGAATAACTTTGTTTAATTGCCATAGGGCAATGACAAGTATTAAAACAAATGCTATTAAAGTCGTAAGCAGAGCTTTTTTGAGGTTCTCTTCTATTTGGTCGGTGTTACCATAAATAGAGATGTGCCCTACTAGGTCGCCGGCCTCTTTTATTTCTGATGTAATGAATATATAAGCTGGGTCTTCGTGGCTAGTCCTCTGTTTGCCAATTATTTCAGGGCACTTAGCTACTTGTTTATTACTAAGATATGTTGCAAATAATTTACCGGAACTAAGATACAAACACGCTTTTGAGACATTCTGATTGAATTGAATGCTCTCCATATTTTGTTTAGCTGTCCGTTGGTCACGAAAGACCAAGGCGGCAACAGATCTTCCCCCAACGAGATTTGCAAGCACGTTTAAGTCATTACCTAGGCTTTCACGCGCTTGATTGTTTGAAAGCACAGTAAACACAATAGCGATAGAAACTAATGACAGTATGATCACGAGAGAGCTAACCCAGACCAACTTATCTCCCATATTTAGAGATCGGATTCTGCTAGTCATTGCACATCCTCATAGCCGGATCACTTGAAAAGCAACTGGCTGCAAGTTCTATTAAAGACGAGTTGAGACTTAGCTGTTGTTGGTGGATTTGATCCAGATCAATATTAAACTGAATACGTTTATCTTTAAGGATTAATCTGATGGCAAAACGTTTGCTATTCACTTGACTGCATTCGTCGCAGATCCAAAGGATCGATTTATTGAGGCGCTCAGGTACCTGTGTTTGATGGCCAACAATAATGGCATCACATTGCTCTAAGCGTTCGCGGTGAACATCTATGCTAAGGGTAACTGTTCTGTTGCCAATACTAGGTATTTGTTCCAAGCGCTTAATCGTTTCGCCTGAGGAAGATTTACCCAGTGTGCACAAGTTAACCCGCTTGCTTTCTTCAATATTTTCTGGCCATTCAGTAAAACGAAGAATGCCGAAAATAACAGCGGCCCGAATCATTGACTCAGGATATGCATCACTTTCATTAGTTTTAGCGTTTCCGCTTGCGCAGCAGAGTCCTAGGCAGGCTAAAAGTGTGAATATTTGGGTTAAGTATTTTCTATGAATCATTAACGTCAGCACTACAGGTCGAGGCTAAAGCCAGCTAAAAAGCCGACCCCATCTACTGCTTCAATTCTAATATCATTCATGTTCACGGTATCCGGGTGAACAATAGTGTCATCAAGCGCGTTCGTAATACTTGAAAACAGATTAAAACTGTCTATGCCGTGTGTAAGTGTCTTTTTTACTATAGACCTATGCATCGCCATAAAGCCCTTTGATATCATGTAAACGGTGTCGCAGGGCATAAAACAGCTTGGTACCCTAAGCAGTCAGTATAGTAGTTAAATATTAGAATGGCACTCGTTTTTAGCTGAGACAATTATAAGTTTGGTTATTCACACGCGCTGGGTAGTTATGAGGTTTTTTTGAGTTTCATAAGGTATTTAAAATTACGGGTGTTTATATGATTACCATGTAAATGGTGTCGGGTGATTGAAACGAAGGAATTGGCTTACAAAAGGAGGGTGACAATGCTGGTGGGTTAAACGGTTACATTGTAATCTGAGCTAAAAAATAAGCTCATTATCTTATGAAAACAATAATGAGCCCTAAAACAAAACTATCTATACGTTTCTTTTGCGACGCGTGAAAGCTAAACCAGCCAGACCAAGACCGAGCAATGCTAAAGAGCCTGGCTCAGATACGGCTGAGGCACTGATTGTCGTGGTAAAGTAATTATGATTATCGTTGTAAGCATCGTCAGACCAAATCCATTCTGCCGAAGAACTTACGCCGCTTCTGTTGCCCCAAGGCCATGAGCCGTTATTTCCCAGAGAGCTTGCATCGGCATAATTATTCCAGCCGGTGGTACTGACGTCCCAATCAATAATATTTGATGTCAGGTTTGATTGTCCATTCGCGAAAGCGTGGTCATTGCCTGACAGGTCAAACTCGCCTAAAAATCCTGCAATCCAGCCTTGGTCATATGCAAATACGTGTAAATAATAATCCTGGCCGGCGTTAAGATTAACGCCTGCAAAATTGTAGGTGCTCGTCCAGTTATTACCTGAAGAAATTTGTGTTCCCTGTACGTTATCATCCGTTGATAAATACGCTACATAACCATTATCAACATTTAATCCGCCCGATAATAAAGTAGCTGAGGCGCCTGTGCTTGCTAACAGTGATACTGCTAAGGCATAACTTAAACGATTTGATTTCGTCATTAATAGGAATCTCTAGAGTTGTATTTTGATGTTATTAGCTGCATGCCAATAACTCAGATAACTAGTCTAATGGAAGAGATAGTGAGGATGTAAGGCCTAGGGCTGTGTTGTCACAATGGTTTACAGAATGAGCATAGAAAGACCGGAATTCGGCTTTCTATGCTTTAAAAAGGGTCATCTTTTCTATGAAGAGCAGCTGCGTTATTCTGAAGAAGACGAGAGTTGAAACCCCGCTTTCATAAGTATCAGGCACCCCATCATGGTGAAAAACATAATGCTTACCGCAGATAAAAATGCAATAGCACCATAAAAATCACCTTCGCCATAAGGTGTGGCGCCAACAGATAAACCTCTATTCATAGCGATATTACCTGCCCAGTAGAATACTGTATTTCCCCAGCCAGTAAGAATGAACGACCAGTGAATAAAATTGAGTGATTTCACTGAAAGGGTCACTTTAGATACGCAAAGCGCTACCACAAGAATCATTACCGCATTTAGTAATCCACCTACATGAGCTGCTTTCCAGCCTCGAATACTGCCAGGGATTTCAGCTGGAATGTCGAGAAATGGCCAGATCTTAATGCCCTCCAACATGTCAAAGGTGAGCATGATTCCTGCTACCAAACTAATAAACATAATCAGCGCGCCATGCCCGATCATTGAACCCTGTACCTTTGAGAGTAGTACCTTTGAAACTAGTACCTTTGAAATTTGATTACTCATATCGAATGCCTAATGGGTTGTGATTAAATGGGGTTGCCTTGTATTGATCTTGTGTAAATTATTTTAAGTGGCTTGTGTGTAGCGTTAATGGCCTCTGAATGCTGACGGTGTGCAGTTTAACCAACGCCGGAACACCCGAGAAAAATTAGAGGTATCTTGGAAGCCTAGCTGTTCTGCGATGCGTTCAATGCTTAGCTCGGTATTTTGTAAGTACCAACACGCCAGTTCCTTTCGCACTTCATCTAAAATAGATTGGTAACTTGTTTGTTCCGATTTAAGTTTTCGAATCAATGTTCTGACCGACATATGAAATTGATCAGCAATTATGTCTTGACTGGGGTAGGGCGCACCCATATCAAATAA
>ENA-OSET01003841-OSET01003841.1-sediment-metagenome-genome-assembly--contig:-NODE-3841-length-13570-cov-12.235974_pt1 | contig 13570 bp, 11 predicted proteins | sample MGYA00237882_ERZ534229 | MGnify/ENA primary metagenome ERZ534229 (study PRJEB26408, sample SAMN06266212) | sediment metagenome | isolation source: Hudson Canyon methane seep mesocosm | place...
ATTAGTGTGCCATTACCTTCTTTAAACGATGATAATACTCTTAGTGCAACATTATATTTTCCAGCAAATTCAACTGAACGAATCTGCAATACTTTTGAACCTAAACTGGCCATTTCCAGCATTTCTTCAAAAGTAATTTTATCTAGTCTTCGCGCTTTTGGCTCAACCCGTGGATCAGTAGTATAAACACCATCCACATCGGTATATATATGACACTCTTTTGCTTTTAATGCCGTAGCCAGGGCAACTGCAGTGGTATCCGAACCACCTCGCCCTAATGTTGTGATATTTCCATTTTCATCAACACCCTGGAAACCAGCAACGACGACTACTTTGCCTTGATCGAGATCTTTTTTAATATTCTCATCATCAATCTCTCTGATTCTGGCTTTAGTATGCATACTATCGGTCAGAATTTTTACCTGTCCACCCGTATAAGAGCAAGCAGAACAATCCAGATCATGCAAAGCCATGCAAAGCAACGACATGGTCACCTGCTCACCCGTTGAAAGCAATACATCCATTTCCCGGTGTGTGGGCTGATGCTGCATTTCACTGGCTAATGAGGTTAGTCGATTAGTTTCACCACTCATTGCCGAGACCACGGCAATAATGTCGTGACCTTCATCTCGTGCTTTTTTTATTTTCTCAGCGACTGCTTTTATACGCTCTACCGTACCAACCGAGGTACCGCCAAATTTATATACAAATAATGCCATTTTTTAATCTATCATCCAAACCAACATTTCCATAAATCTTGTTGGGTTACGCTATCGCACCCAACCTACATATCAATCTTTTAACTGCTCTTCTACCCAGGCAGGAACCAGTTTTAGAGCCTCTTCCAGGCCTGCAGGATCATTTCCACCTGCCTGAGCCATATCAGGTCGCCCACCACCTTTACCGCCCACTTTTGTCGCCACTGAATTAACCAGATCTCCCGCTTTTAAACGTTTCACCTGATCTTTTGATACGCCCGCAATCAAACTGACCTTATCACCCTGAACAGTGGCCAGTACAATAGCCGAACTACCCAGCTTATTTTTTAATTGATCAACCATATCACGTAAAGCTTTAGGATCAACATCATCCAGCTTTACCGCCAAAACTTTTATACCATCAACATCAACAGCCTGAGTAGTTAATTCGCCCCCTGCTGAACTGGCTAATTTTGATTTTAAGCGATCAAGTTCTTTTTCTAATTGCTTATTTTTATCAACCAACTGCTGCACTTTATCGGCTGCATTTTCTGCCGAACTTTTGACCAGGCCAGCAATATTAGCCAGCACCTTGTCTCTGCCAGCAATCCACTCAAAACAAGCCTTACCTGTCACAGCCTCTAGACGACGCACACCTGATGCCACGCCCGTTTCACTGATAATTTTAAAACAGCCAATGTCACCCGATCTTTCAACATGCGTACCACCACAAAGCTCTATTGAAAATTCACCCATTTTCAATACCCGAACTTCATCTCCGTATTTTTCACCAAACAGCGCCATCGCACCCGCTTCAACCGCCTCATCTTTAGACATCACTTCGGCAGAAACCTGATTATTCAATCGGATTTGCTGATTAACAATCGATTCAATGGTCACAATTTCATCCGCAGTCATCGGCTCAAAGTGAGAAAAGTCAAAACGTAATCTTTCAGGATTAACCAATGAACCTTTTTGCGCAACATGCTCACCTAAGGTTTGACGTAATGCTGCATGCAATAAATGTGTTGCCGAATGATTAAGCTCGGTTGCATTTCTATCTTCAGCATTAACGCTTAATTCACAGTCTTGTCCATTTTCAATACCGCCTTGAACAACTTTTCCTTTATGCAGAAACAGACTAGCACCCTGCTTTTGAGTGTCGAACACCTTAAAAATAGAACTAGCAACAGTGATCGTCCCGCTGTCACCCACCTGACCACCTGACTCGGCATAAAAAGGCGTTTGCTCTAAAACAACCACCCCTTCTTCACCTTCCTGTAATGATTCAACTGGCTGACCTTTAGAGAATAAGCCAACTATTTGAGATGAATCTTTTAAACTATGATAACCCGTAAAATCAGTTTGGCTGTCATGTCGGATGTCCTGATCATAATCAGCACCAAACTTACCACCCGCTCTCGCTCTTTCACGCTGAGCAGTCATTTCAACTTCAAAACCCGCGTGATCAACGGTTAAATTTTGCTCTCTGGCAAAATCAGCAGTTAAATCAACAGGAAATCCATAAGTATCATATAAAAGGAATACCACATCACCAGGAATCACATTGCCTTCAATTTTAGCAACACTGGCTTCCAGGATTTTCATCCCCTGCTCTAATGTCTCAGCAAAGCGTTGCTCTTCTTTCTTTAAAACTCGCTCAACTTGTTCTTGTGCAGCCTTTATTTCAGGGAAAGCATCACCCATTTCAGCCACTAACGGGGCAACCAGTTTATAGAAGAAAACATCATTGGTCCCTAAACGATAACCATGACGAATGGCTCGGCGAATAATACGTCTTAATACATAACCTCGCCCTTCATTAGAAGGCAATACGCCATCCACAACCATAAAAGCACATGAACGAATATGATCTGCAATAACGCGTAATGAGCTATTGCTTAAATCGGTTGTTCCAGCTAATTCAGCGGCAACTTTTAACAGATTTTGAAACAAATCAATTTCATAATTGTTATGCACACCCTGTAAAACTGCAGCAATTCGCTCTAAACCCATTCCAGTATCAACCGAAGGCGCAGGTAAGGGGTGTAATTCACCTTCTTTATCACGATCATATTGCATGAACACCAGGTTCCATATTTCAATATACCGATCACCATCTTCTTCAGGTGTTCCCGGTGGGCCCCCTGCTACATTTTCACCATGATCATAAAATATTTCCGTACAAGGACCACACGGTCCTACATCACCCATAGACCAGAAGTTATCTTTGGCACCGATGCGTGATAAGCGCGCAGGATCAATTTTTACCTCTTCCAGCCAAATTGCTTCTGCTTCTGGATCTTCATCAAAAACAGTCACCCATAATTTTTCAGCAGGAATTTCTAACTCTTTAGTTAAAAAATCCCAGGCAAAATGAATCGCTTCTTTTTTAAAATAGTCACCAAAACTAAAGTTACCCAACATTTCAAAAAATGTATGATGCCTGGCGGTATAACCTACATTTTCTAAATCATTATGCTTACCACCAGCACGTACACAACGCTGCGTTGTTGTTGCCGTTGTATAATCACGTTTTTCCCGGCCTAAAAACACATCTTTAAACGGCACCATACCTGCATTTGTAAAGAGCAAAGTAGGGTCGTTTCCTGGCACAAGTGAGCTGGAAGGCTGAACAGAGTGTCCGTGTTGTTTAAAAAACTCTAGGAAGGCAGATCGCAACTCTGCACTGGTCATTTTTTTCATGTTATCTAACTTAATTGAACTATTTTTCAAAGCCTAAATGCAAACCAATGCACTTTGACTCCCTGTGTAATTTGGCAATCAAACCCTTTGCCGCCCGGGTTGTTGGGTTAGGTTTTTTCACTGCGTGCAAAAATCTAACCCCAGCTACAGAGTGTTTTAATCATCTCATGACTAAAACCCCTTTGTTGTAAAAAGCGACTGCGTTTAAGCCACTCTTTTTGAGCAAGCGGCCCATCATCAGTATATTTTTTGTAATACAGTTGCTCCAGCAAATCGAGCCAGCTATCAGCCAGATCCAATACCACCGCATCTAAATCAAAATTCGTGATGCCGCGTTGCCGTAACTCATAACTGATTTTGACAGGTCCAAATCCTTTTTTAATCCGGTATCGAGCATATGATTCTGCGAAGCGTTCATCACTTTGCCAGCCTTCCTCTGTTAACCCGTCAATGATTTTTTGTGAATCGTAACGATCAAATCCTTTTAAGGATAGCTTATTCAGCAACTCTAATTGACTATGTTCACGTCGTGTTAATAAGCGCAAACAAACTTCTCTAATTTCTTTTGCAAATTCAAGCTCAACCGGCATTTATTTCTTAGTATCTGGCTCTTCTTCAGCATCATCTACAGTGACCGCGCCAAGAGCTTCCGCACGAATTTTGGCTTCAATTTCCTGGGCTTTTTCAGGATTACTCTTTAAATAGGCTTTAACATTCTCTTTACCCTGGCCAATTTTTTCATCACCATAGCTATACCAAGAACCGGCTTTATTAACAAAACCGTACTTCACGCCTAAATCGACCAACTCACCCAAAAAGGAAACACCTTCTCCGTAAAGAATTTCAAATTCAGCTTGTTTAAAAGGCGGGGCTACTTTATTTTTAACGACTTTAACGCGAGTTTCGTTACCTATAATCTCATCACCTTTTTTAATCGCTCCAATACGGCGAATATCCAGACGAACAGAAGCATAAAACTTTAAGGCATTACCACCCGTTGTGGTTTCAGGGTTACCAAACATCACCCCGATTTTCATTCGCAACTGATTAATAAAAATAACCAAGGTATTTGAACGTTTAATATTGGCGGTCAATTTTCTTAAGGCCTGTGACATTAAACGTGCTTGCAAGCCCATATGGGAATCCCCCATATCACCTTCAATTTCAGCTTTTGGTGTCAATGCCGCAACAGAATCGACCACAACCATATCAACAGCCCCAGATCTAACCAGCATATCGACAATTTCCAACGCTTGTTCGCCAGTATCAGGCTGAGAGATTAATAAATCATCTAAATTAATGCCGATTTTCTCAGCATAAACAGGGTCTAAAGCGTGCTCTGCATCAATAAAAGCTGCGGTGCCACCTGCTTTTTGAAGCTGAGCGATAGTTTCCAATGTCATGGTTGTTTTACCTGATGACTCTGGACCATATATTTCAACAACTCGCCCCTTAGGCAAACCACCCGCACCCAAGGCGATATCCAATGATAAAGAACCTGTAGAAACCACTTCAATTCCTTTAGCAGCAGACACATCACCCATACGCATGACCGAGCCTTTACCAAATTGCTTCTCAATCTGCATTAACGCTGCACCCAGCGCTTTCTTTTTATTCTCGTCCATTTTATGCCCGTGGTTTTATTCAAATATCTTTAACAATTCAGCCCGTTTTTATTGCTTTAACTAGACTAAAAAAATAACTCACTATTATCACATAGAGCAGCGCCATGAAACAGCTTTTGATAAATAAATTTTGTAGATCAATAAATTCTGTATTAACAGTTCCAGTTTATATTAATGCAAATACTTCACAAAACGCCTGTTTGTTACAGCAACGTTGCTATTGCATGGAATTTCTACGCTTTAAGCAAAACCTTCATAGTTTTCGCCTAAAAAAATCATAAAAAGCAAAACAGAGAGTGGTATGACTTAATGACAATGACGTAGACGCATGGGCAAGGTTTTCAGCAGTCGCTTTAAAAATGCCAAGCCCACAACAGAAGACCGCGCAGCTGCCCAGGAGATCTTCCGACTCACTGCCGCTGGACTAAATGGAAATATTGTAGTCTCTGATCTATTTACTGCCGCTGATCGCTTCAACAAAGGCGCTTTGGTGCGGGGTGCCGAGGGGCAGGTTGCATTCGCCCCAGATACTGACGAAGCATTTATAAATGAGCTGATGGAAGAAGGAGAAGTTGAGTGCAAGAATGACATCATGCAACAGTGGCGATGTAGCAAGAATGCTAGCACAGGAGGCTTTAAAGAACGCTGACAGCTACGCTTACGCAGCCACCAGCATCAAAGCCGAAAGCCCCTGAGCCACAGTAAAATATCAAGACTGGGCCTTATGCTAGTACCCCGAATTTAACGAAAGTCTTTCAAACCCAGGTTACAGGGGCTAACACAAAAGCCCCTGCTGAGCTTAGATCACAGACTTTTTCTTAGTTATCACTTATCACCACATTACCCTGCTTCAGGGTTAAAGAATATTGCCCCTGCAACAATCCTTGCAACTCCTTCCCCACCATACTATAACGCCAGCCTGAGAGGATTGGATTATCAACCTCATCAAACAACAACTTTTCTAAATCTTTCCTGCTTGCCAAAATCATTGGGTTTAGAGAGTTTTCATCTGCTCTCATCCTGACCACAGCAGTTAACACATCTAAAACTGCTTCCTGGGTCGCAGTCTTTTTGCTAGACTTTGTTTTATCCGTAATCGGGATAGGTGATGAATTCTTTGCTTTCTCAATTAACTGACAAATAACTTTGCCATAGCGCTTTACCGAGCGTTCATTAATACTTCTTACCTTTTCTAGCTCTGACATAGTCACAGGTTGTAATTTTGCTAACTCTAGCAATAAATCATCCCTGAACAACCAGTTTTTAGGTCGGTTTTCTGATTGAGCTGTTTTTTCTCGCCACTCAGTTAATACTTGAACAATAGAAAGCTGCTTGCCTGTTAATTTATTTCTGCCTTTCATTTTCATCCAGGCATTAACAGGAGAGATTTGATACAACTCTTTATTTTCTAATAATCCAAAATCCTTTTCTAGCCAGTCAAGTCGCCCCAATTCTTCTAATTTCTGGCACATCATCTGATAAATTTTGCACAAATAAATCACATCATCAGCTGCATACTGTACTTGTGCTTCACTCAAAGGCCTTACGCTCCAATCAGTTCGAGTATGTGCCTTTGACAGATTAACGTTTAAAAAACTGGAGACCAGCATGGCATAACCAGGATTTTCCTGAAAACCAAGTAAAGGTGCTGCAATCTGAGTATCGAAGACAGGACTTGTCACCTTGGCTGTGAGCTGATAAAAGATTTCCAGATCCTGACGGCAAGAATGTAATACTTTAATAATTTCCGGCTTATTTATAACCTCAAACAATTCGGATAAATCAGTTAAGGCAATCGGGTCAACACAGACTACCCAGTCTGGAGTCGCAATTTGTAATAGACAAAACACAGGATAATACGTTTTCTCTCTTAAGAATTCTGTATCTAAAGCGATCCACGGGGCTTGCTTAATCCTGTTACATAGGTCAATTAATTGTCCCGGCTTATCAATGTATTCTATTGGCATATAAAGTAAATTATCTCTAAATCTTTTTGTTAGCAGGCTATGTTACCCTAAACGACCTTATCTCTGCTGATAAAACAGCTAAGCCGTGCTTTCCAAACCAGGCATAGATGGCAGATTTCATAAGAATTTCTTGCGACATTAATAACTAAGCAAATGATTTTACTTAGTTATTTTTATAAATAACTATACATAAGCAATATATATAGTATACTGTCCTGTTATTTAAGCTCCTCCGCTCTTTCTACAGGTATTATATGTCCGAAAATGATTCTCCGTTACCCGCCTTCCGTGATTTAGCTCTTACTGAGCCCGTGTTAAAAGCAGTTGAAAGCGCAGGTTATGAAACCCCTTCACCGATTCAAGCGCAGATCATACCTTTCATGCTAGATGGCCGAGACGTGCTTGGACAAGCACAAACGGGCACAGGTAAAACAGCAGCTTTTGCTTTACCTATCCTTTCTAATATAGACCTTAGCCAAAAAGACCCTCAAGTTCTTGTTTTAGCCCCTACCCGTGAATTAGCTATTCAGGTAGCAGAAGCTTTTCAAGGCTATGCCTCACACCTCAAAGGTTTTCATGTTCTGCCCATCTATGGCGGACAGGATTACAGTATTCAATTACGCCAGCTTAGACGCGGTGCCCACGTAATCGTTGGTACGCCTGGACGCGTTATGGACCACATGCGTAAAGGCACATTAAAACTAAACTCATTAAAAACCCTAGTCCTTGATGAAGCTGACGAGATGCTACGCATGGGCTTTATTGATGATGTAGAGTGGATTCTTGATCAAATCCCTGAAAAAAGACAAATTGCTCTTTTTTCTGCAACCATGCCGACCATAATACGTAAAATTGCTCAAAAACACCTAAATAATCCAGAGCAAATCACCATTAAGGTAAAAACCCAGACTGCGGATAATATTCGCCAACGTTTCTGGATGGTTAGCGGCACACACAAACTTGATGCCTTAACCCGCATTCTGGAAGCGGAAGAATTTGATGGTATGATCATCTTTGTTCGTACCAAAACAGCCACTATTGAATTAGCTGAAAAGCTAGAAGCGAGAGGCCACTCAACAGCGGCCATCAATGGGGACATGTCGCAACAACTGCGTGAAAGATCCATTAATAACCTTAAACAAAGCAAACTGGATATTTTGATTGCAACCGATGTTGCCGCCAGAGGCCTGGATGTTGACCGCATTACTCATGTTGTTAACTATGACATTCCTTATGATACAGAGTCTTATATTCATCGTATCGGCAGAACAGGTCGTGCAGGACGTACAGGTGATGCCATTTTATTTGTCTCACCAAGAGAAAGACGCTTATTAGGTAATATAGAAAGGGCCACCAAGAAAAAAGTTGAAGAAATGCAATTACCTTCGACTGAATATATTAACAACGCCCGAATTTCTCGTTTTAAACAGCGCATTACTGATACCTTAACCGCTGAAGAATTGAGTTTCTTTACCCAACTGATCGAACAATACCAGGCTGAACATGACGTACCCGCAGCCGATATTGCTGCCGCACTGGCAAAAATGGCTCAAGGTGAAACTCCATTACTCATTAAAGACCTTCCCAAACGCTCCAACTCCACCCGTAGAGAACGCACCGAAAGACCAGGTCGCGGCGAAGAAAGAGGCAACAGGGGTGATCGTGGTGAACGCAAACCTAAGCGCAACAGAGACAGCAATTCTGATATCAAGATGGACTTATTCCGCATAGAAGTCGGTAGCAGTCACGGTGTTAAACCAGGCAATATTGTCGGTGCCATTGCTAATGAAACAGGTATTGATGGCGACCATATTGCGCGCATCAAAATTGAAGAAAACTACAGCACGGTTGAGCTGCCTGCGGGCATGCCTAAGGAACTTTTTCAGGAACTTAAAAAAGTTAGGGTCTCAGGTCAACAGCTGAATATTTCAGCTATGGATAAAGATTTAATTAGAAAAGCTAAAGGCAAAAAACGCGTAGGATCATCTTCCAGACGTTCGAAACATAATTCTAGCGAATAACTAGATTTTGCTAGGGTGGGCAAATGCCCACCCTACTCCTTCCCCCAAAGACAGCCACCACTCACCTTTTCAATCAGCTCTAATTGCCGTTGATGTAATTCCAACTCCTGATCAATACAAGCAATAACCTTTAGTCTTGCCCTATCTGCTGACAAGCGAACTATTCCCTGTTTTTCCTGTTTTTCTTTCGGATCAAAATCCATCAGAGAAAATTGACCACCCGTCATTGCCAAATAGACGTCAGCTAAAATCTCAGCATCTAATAACGCACCATGCAACTCCCTGTGGCTATTATTTATACCAAAACGCTTACATAAAGCATCTAAACTTGCCCTGGCACCAGGATATTTCTTTCTGGCAAAAGGTAAGGTATCAAAAATACTACTATGCTCCTCAACCGTGGTTGTTTTACCTTTAAGCTGGGCTAACTCATGATTTAAAAACCCTACATCAAACGGCGCATTATGGATAACTAACTCTGCACCCTCAGTAAAAGCCAGATAGTCATCTACAATATCCTTAAAGCGTGGCTTATCCTGCAAAAACTCATTTGTTATTCCATGCACTTCTATAGCCCCCTGATCAATCTCACGATCAGGATTTATATAGACATGAAAAGTATTGTTAGTTAATCGCCTATTGATCAATTCAACACAGCCAATCTCAATTATTTTATGCCCTTCTCTTGGATTAAGACCTGTTGTTTCAGTGTCTAATACCACCTGCCTAACATCATCTTCTGTCGTCATTTTTTTACCTGCCAGATAACAAATTTTTTATTTGCTGCAACTTCAGTGCAGTGAGAAAACAATCTTTTCAAATCTATATGATAGCCAAGATGCCTATTTCCTATCACCCACAACTGACCTCCTTTACGCAACACTCTATGAGCCTGTTTAAACATGGAGAGTGCGATTTGGTTACCCACGGTACTCTGCTGATGAAATGGGGGATTACAAACAATCAAGTCCATTGCTTCTGCAGTAAATTCAGTTAACCCATCAGCAACAAAAAAGTCAGCTCGCCTTTCAGGAAAAGCATGACTAAAATTTTCTTTCGCCGATGCCACCGCCATGTAGGATTCATCAACAAAATGCAACTGTGACAAAGGATGTGACTCAGCCAGCATTAAACCAACCACACCATTTCCACAGCCTAAATCAACTATATCTTTAGCCGTCGTATTTTTGGGTAAGTGCTGCAGTAAGAAACGCGTACCTATATCTAGACTTTCTCTGGAAAATACATTGGCATGATTGCAAATACGATATAGGCTATTTTCTAATTGATAGACAACAGGGTAAGGGCTTTCAAATTGTTGTCGCTGAATAGTCAGCTCAGTAAAAATCAAGCGCGCTTTTTTCTTTGCTAAAGAAGGTTTAGTTGGACCTATATACTTTTCCAGCAATTTCCACACTGTCGCAGGCATGGCTTTAATCATTCCTGCAGCAATAATAATCGTATTTTCAGTGATCAGAGTTTGCATGCGGATCAATTGATCCTCTAATAGCGCAAGGGTTTTAGGTACTTTAATCAATACCAGATTAAACTGTTCAGCAGGCCAGTCCAGTGAGTTTTTTAATGTCACAGTGTTTTCAGAAAACCGATTAACAGTTAGGTTTTGCCTAGTTGCCTGTTGAGATAGCCATGAATCTGAAATAGCAGCAGGCTTATATGCATTTAAAGCCAGCGCCAATGCGCCAAACTGGTCATTTAATATTAACACTCGACTATCATCACCTAAAACCTGATGATCAAACAAATACTGCAATAAATATTCATCTGCAGCATCCCAGGCTCTTAATTTCTCATTTTTTCTATAAGGCAAGCGCTGCAATTCAAAGCGTCCTTGCGGTACATTTAATACTGTTTCCATAAACCCTAAGTCATTTTTAACTGAACTGCATTATAACGTAGTAAAATAGCTGTTTTACCAAAAAAACAAAGATCATGCATATTCAGTGGTACCCCGGTCATATGCATAAGGCCAATAAAGAAATAAAAGAAACACTCCCCAAAATTGACCTTATTATTGAAGTATTAGACGCGCGCATTCCTTTTAGTAGCCAGAACCCCTTACTATCATCACTACGAGGCGACAAACCTTGCATTAGAGTTCTGAGTAAAACCGACCTTGCCGACCCAGTCCTCACTTTACTATGGCAACAGCATCTGGAAAAAGAACAGGGAGTTAAAACACTCGCTGTAAGCACTCAACAAACTGACAAAATCAAACAAATAACTCAGCTTTGTCAAAAGATGATTCCAGAAAAAGGCAGTAACGATAAAACCATCAAAACCATGATAATGGGAATACCTAATGTAGGTAAATCTACTATCATCAATGTGTTAGCGAATCGCATGATTGCCATAACAGGTAATGAACCTGCTGTAACCAAACGCCAACAACGCATAAAACTGGACCACAATATCGTTTTATCTGATACACCTGGAGTGCTTTGGCCTAATGTGGAAAATAAAAATAGTGGATACAGACTGGCTGCAACAGGGGCAATAAAAGATACTGCGATTGACTATGCTGATATCGCTTTCTTCACCGCCGAGTATTTATTAGAACATTACCCTGAAGAATTAATAAAACGCTTTCAACTCGATAATCTACCTGACAACGAATCAGAACTAATGGAAGCCATTGGTAGAAAACGCGGATGTTTACGAGCAGGTAAAAAAGTAGATATTGAAAAAACCAGTAAAATACTAATTTCTGAATTCAGAGCTGGCAGCATTGGAAATATCACCCTTGAAACACCTGAAATAATGGAAAAGGAACTACTCGAACTGGCTAATATTCAACAGCATAAAGCAGAAAAAAAAGCCAATAGAAAACAAAAATGGAAAAAAAATAATAGTAAAAAATGAGATTATTTCATGCACCCTCCTAAATTTATTTTTAGCTCAAGTTTTACAGCCTATATCAGCAAGCTAATGATATACTGCGCGCACATTTAGGAGTGAAATATTATGTCAGAATTTAATAACGTAAGCATCATCAAAAAAGCCAATGTTTATTTTGATGGCAATGTCAGCAGTCGCACCATCAACTTTGCTGATGGTTCAAGCAAGACACTGGGTCTTATGCTACCAGGGGAATATACTTTCAATACTGCAGATAAAGAGCTGATGGAGATTATCGTCGGAGATCTTCAAATTTTATTACCAGAAACATCTGACTGGCTTACGGTAAAAGGCGGAGAGTCATTTCATGTCCCTGCCAATGCTACATTCAGTGTAAAGGTTCAATCTACCACTGATTATTGTTGCTCGTTCATTAAATAAAGCTATGTCACCGTTAAATATGGAATGTTGATTAACAAGAGAACCTTGAAGAAGAGAATTGTTTAAATTTCTCCTCACCCCTCCCTCTCCAGCAGGAGAGGGCTTTAAGAGTTAGTTCATCCATTTTCAACACTTGACGGTGACATAACCTTAAATAATGAAATAACGTATACTCAAGGTGGAACTCAGCCCCTTTCCTACTGGATCACAGGCATTAAGTTACATAGCCACTAACAAAGCACAGCTTAGCACAAAACGAGCCCCATCTTGTTCCCATGCTCCCGCGTCACTGCCATTAAGTTAAGAGAAATACAGCGTGGGGCGCAGTGCTTTAGCCTGCTATTTTTAGCTATGAATGCAGGCTAAAGCACTGCGCCCCAACGGACTAATCCCTTAACTTAATGGCAGTGATGCTCCTGCGTGGAAATACATACTTGCCTAGGGTCACAGCACACAGTATGCGTTCCCACAAAATACGCTGGGAACGAGAAAATATTTAGCCTGTGATGCGCTTCGTGCCTCATCCTATAGCTTTTGGATTTAATTACTTAGTTTTTAGTGCAATAATCATCAGTCTGCACTACTGATAGGGGTAATATTTTAGAGCCGTTTTTTACCACGAATTCCGCTACCCCAACTTCATCCATCCCCTGCTTCCAATTATATGTATACCCTAAACGAGTCCAAGGAAAGCCTGGGAATGCCTGATAAGACTGTGCAGTTTGTTTCGCATACCATTCAAGATGAGCCTTTGACACGTTTTTAGGAAAATCTGCGCTGCATTGATTCTCTTTGATACTAGGGTTTGCACAAGGGCGAAATAACATATCAGAGTCAACCTCCAGAGTGACAAAGCTTCGTTTAGCCGCAGTATCCAGAGGCAAGCCAAGTAATTTCTGTATATCTGCAACACGTTGTTGTTGCTCGAATTGTAGACATCTGGATTTTACATCATTTTCCAAGGTTACCCATAACGCCCCCCAATCAACAATCTGTGCTTGTCCGGCTTGAAAACTTTCCGGGTAATTTGTCCAGGTTACAACCCTAACTTGAGCTTCAGTAATGACAGGCAAAAGTTCTATTTCACAGGCTTCAATAACGGCGGCGTCATTTATCGCCTGTTTATAGAGCTCTTTTTCAGACTTTATATCAGCACGTTCCTGTAAAGTGGAGCAGCCAGATAGCAAAAACAGCAAGAGAAGAAAGCTTCGAGATTGAATAAAAATCATATTATATTTCTCCATTTATCTTCCCAT